>Ga0308160_10003126_pt1 | contig 18993 bp, 14 predicted proteins | sample PhyFR1_FD_201036 | JGI IMG/M metagenome (GOLD analysis project Ga0308160, IMG submission 201036) | Phyllosphere microbial communities from UC Gill Tract Community Farm, Albany, California, United States - DLSLF.R1 | ecosystem: Host-associated > Plants > Phyllosphere > Unclassified | place: USA...
CTCGGAAAACACCACGGCGTGCTTGCGCAGCCAGGCGGTGGCGGGCGTTTCTGAGACGTGCTCTTTCTTGGCCATGCGTGATACGCTAATCACTGGAATAAAGGGGTTTCTATTATGCAGCAACTGAACCAGCAAGAGCGACGTTTTGCGACTTTCAACGTCTGCAACCTGGCACCGCCGGGCGTGAAGCTCTACGACAACTTGCTGCCCACCACCGAGCAAGAATACGAAGCCAAGCTGGACTGGACGGCGCACCAGATCGATTTGCTCGACGCTGACGTCATCGGCTTCCAGGAGATCTTTTCGCAAGCGACCCTGAAGGAAGTGCTGGCGCGCACGCGGAACTACCGCGAAGCCTTCCATGCCGGCTTCGACCCCGACCCGGCCGCCATGCGCCTGACCCCGAGCGTGGCCCTGGTCTCGCGCCTGCCGCTGGTGGTGCCGGCCCAGCCCATGAAGGATTTCCCGCACGGGATCGAGCTGCCCCAGGGCAGCCGCGACGCCGCCCGCTTTACCCGCGCGCCGCTGCACGCCATCGTGCAGGTGTCGCCGGATGTGTCGGTGGACGTGGTGGTGGTGCACCTGAAGTCGCGCCGCCCCGACTACCGCACCGGCGACACCGGCGAAGACCCGGCCCTGTACGCCCTCGCCTGCCTGCGCTCGCTGATCCGGCGCGGCACCGAGGCGGCGGCCCTGCGTGTGCTGCTCACCGAAATGGGCCGCGCGAATCGCCGCCCGCGCGTGGTGCTGGGCGACTTCAACGACGTCGCCGATTCGGTCACCACCGGCATCGTGCTGGGCGCCGGCGCGCCGATGGCCGACCGCCTGTACGACGCCAACGAGGTGCAGCGCCGCGTCGACCACGCGCGCCACATGGGCTTCTCGTGCGTGCACGAGGGGCATTATTCGACCATCGACCATATCTTGGTGTCGGAAGAATTCAATGCGGCGTTGCCGGATGCGATCGGCGAAGTGGTCGAGGTGCTCTACCTGAACGATCACCTCGACCTGGCCCTGCCCCAGGCCTCGGACCATGGGCAGGTGCTGGCGCGCATCAGGCTGTTCGACGACAGCCACGGCCTGCGCGACGCGGGTATGTGAGTATTCGCGATCCCACGGGTTCAGCCCAGGTTTGCATGCCTGTTTCATTTGCGGTGCGTGCATTCATGCGGCAGGCCCCGTAGGGTGGGCACTCCGTGCCCACGCGGAACGCGCCGCAGTGTCAGCCGCTTTCCAGCCCCGAGATACGCGTTCCGGCAACGTATCTGAAAGCACATCGTTAAAGCCACGCTCGGCCAGGATTTAAGCCGCCGTTATGCCCCGGGATATCGTGCGTCCAAGCAAACGGCAGCAATAGAAGTCGGCCAACACGGCGGCGCGTTCCGCGTGGGCACTTCGTCATTGATGCCCCCGGCATCAATGACCCCACCGTACGGAATCACGCACGGGTTACGCATGCACTCGATCCGGCTTTTCTGCACTTCAGCGCTGCCAAACCACTGCTTGTCGCATTTCGATGGCGGCCGGCGTTGTCAATTTCTATAGTTGCCACCATGCGCTAGTAGCTCCGTCTCCCGTTCGAGGTGGAGCACGGGCGCCCCGTTTCTCCGTGCTTCCCAACAATTCGCGAATAATTCAAATACCGGCCGCCATGAAAATCGAGACCTTGCCGCTTACGCCTGCGATCCCCCTCTCCACCAAGCGCCGCTGGCGCACACCGGCGATTGCGCTGGCACTGGCGGTCGCTGTCGCCGGCGGCTGGTATGCGTTTCAGGGCAAGTCGGCGCCACCCGCCCCTGCCCCGAAGGCCGAAGCCAAGCCCACCGTCTTCGAACTCTCGCACAGCGACGTGGTCACGGTCGAGGCGCGCGAACTGGCGCGCCGCCTGCCCTTGTCGGGCTCATTGGCGCCGCTGGCCCAGGCCACCGTCAAATCCAAGGTCTCGGGCGTGGTGCTGGAAACCGGCCTGCGCGAAGGCATGAACGTCAGCGCCGGCCAGGTGATCGCGCGCCTCGACGACGCCGACGCGCGCGCCCGCGTGGCCCAGTACGCGGCGGCGCTGAAGGAAGCCAACGCACGCCTGGCGCTGGCCAGCAAGAACGAAACCAACAGCCAGGCCCTGCTCAAGCAGAACTACATCTCGCAGAATTCCTTCGACACCACGCGCAACAGCGTCGAACTGGCCCAGGCCGCGGTCGACGCCGCGCGCGCCCAGCTCGACCTGGCGCGCATCGCCCTGAACGACACCGTGATCCGCGCGCCGCTGTCGGGCGTGGTCAGCAAGCGCTACGTGCAGGCCGGTGAAAAGCTGTCGCCGGACAGCCCGGTGATGGCCATCGTCGATTTGCAGCACCTGACGCTCGATGCCCAGGTGCCGGCCTCCGACATCCCGCGCGTCAAGGTCGGCCAGGAAGTGCACTTCCGCGTCGACGGCTTCGATGCGCGCGATTTTACCGGCAAGGTGGCGCGCATCAACCCGGCCACCGAAGCCGGCTCGCGCGCGATGCTGGTGTATATCAGCGTCGCCAACGACGATGGGCTGCTGCGCGCCGGCATGTTCGCGAAAGGCCAGATCACCACCGACAAATCCGCCGCGCGCCCGATCGTGCCGCTGGCCGCGCTGCGCAAGGACGGCGAGCGCGATGTGGTCTACCGCGTCGCCGACGGCAAGGTGGTGGCGCAGCCGGTCACGCTCGGCATGCGCAACGAGGACGAAGGCCTGGCTGAAGTCACGCATGGCGTCGACGCCGGTGCGGTGCTGCTGAATGTGCCGCTCGATGGCGTCAAGCCGGGTGCGCAGGTAAAGCTGGCTGGTAGCGCGGTGGCGAAGCCAGATACCAAGGCAGCCGACAAAGCCATCGTTGTCGCGAAAAAGGACTGAGCCATGTGGATCACCAAAGTCAGCATCCGCCACCCCGTTTTCGCGACCATGGTCATGGTCGGCCTGATGGTGCTCGGCCTGTTCTCCTACCGCACCCTGGGCGTGGAGAGCATGCCGAACGTCGACCTGCCGTTTGCCTGGGTCGAGACCCAGTATCCGGGCGCCTCGCCGGAACAGGTGGAGAACGACGTCACGCGGCCGATCGAGGAAGTCATCAACACCGTCAGCGGCGTGAAGACCATCCGCAGCAATTCCTGGGAAGGCCGCAGCGGCGTCTCGGTCGAGTTCCACATCGCCACCAACACCGACAAGGCAATGCAGGACCTCCGCGACAAGGTGGCGCGCGTACGTCCCGGCTTCCCGAAAGAAGTGAAGGAACCCTTCATCATCCGCGCCGACGGCGAGAACCAGCAGCCGGTGGTGCGCCTGTCGGTGAGCTCGACCGAGCGCGACATGCGCGCCCTGTCGCTGCTGGCCGAACAGGTGATCGTGAAGCGTTTGCAAAGCGTGGCCGGCGTGGGCGAAGTGCGCACCGGCGGCGTGGCCACGCGCCAGATCCTGGTGCACGTGAAGCCCGAGCAGCTGCGCAGCCAGAACATCGGCATCGACGAAGTGCTGCGCGCGATCCAGGCGACGAACGCCAATCTCCCGGCCGGCAATTTGCAGTACGGCGCCGCCGAGCGCCTGGTGCGCGTGGAAGGCAAGATGCGCGAGGCGCGCGAGTTCAACAACATCATCGTGGCACGCCGCGCCAGCGGGCCGGTGTATCTGTCGCAGGTGGCCGAGGTGGTCGACGGCGAGCGCGAAGAAACCTCGATCTCGCGCGTGAACGGCCAGCGCGCCATTTCGGTCGACATCACCAAGGTGCAGGACGCAAACACCGTGCAGGTGGGTACCGGCATCATCAAGATGGTCGAGGAAATGCGCAAGACCCTGCCTGCCGACGTCCATTTCCGCGTGATGGACGACCAGTCGACCACGGTCCAGCAGCAGCTGGATAACGTCAAGCGCACCATCATCGAAGGTGCGATCCTGACGATGGTGATCGTGTTCCTGTTCCTGCATTCCTGGCGCAGCACGGTGATCACCGGCCTGACGCTGCCGATCTCGGTGCTGGCCTCGTTCATCGCGATGCGCTACTTCGGCTTCACGCTGAACTTCCTGACGCTGATGGCCCTGTCCCTGTGCATTGGCCTGCTGATCGACGATGCGATCGTGGTGCGCGAGAACATCGTGCGCCACCTGGGCATGGGCAAGTCGCACATGCGCGCCGCCGAAGACGGCACCAACGAAATCGGCATGGCCGTGATGGCGACCACGTTTGCCATCGTCGCCGTGTTCGTGCCGATCGCCTTCATGGACGGCATCATCGGGCGCTTCTTCCTGCAGTTCGGCGTGACGGTGGCGGTGGCCGTGATGGTGTCGCTGTTCGTCAGCTTTACGCTGGACCCGATGCTGTCCTCGGTGTGGCCGGACCCGGTGAAGGACCGCTTCAAGTACCTGCCGTGGCTGGGCCGCATCATGGCGCGCATCGAGCACGGCATCGAACACGTGCACACCTGGTACGGCAAGGTGCTGGGCCTGGCCCTGCGCTGGCGGAAAGCCACCCTGGCGCTGGCGCTGGCGGTGTTCGTCGGCAGCCTGGCGCTGGTGCCGCTGATCGGCGGCGAGTTCGCGCCGAAAACCGACAACGGCTTCATCGAGATGCGCTTCAAGACCCCGGTCGGCTCCAGCCTGGCTTATACCGATGCGAAGGTGAAGCAGATCGAGGACATCCTGCGCGAGTACAAGGAAATCGACGCCATCAGCAGCGCCATCGGCGTGTACGAAGGCCACAACAGCGCGCAGGTCGTGCTGAAGCTGACCGACGTGAAGAAGACCGGGCGCCGCTCGCAGGAAACCATGGAATCCGTGATCCGCGAACGCCTGTCCTCGATTGCCGGCATCACCATGTCGGTCGGTAACAAGCCGATCTTCATTGCGATTCTGGGCCGCGACGAAGCGAAGCTGGACGCCGTGGCGCACAAGCTGATGGACAAGATGCGTGCGATCAAGGGTGTGGCCGACATCGAGTACAGCCAGGAAGGCGCGAACCCGGCCACCGTCATCCGCATCAACAACGAGCTGGCCAGCGACCTTGGGCTGTCGGTGCAGCAGGTGGGCGCGGCGCTGCGTCCGTTCGTGGCCGGCGACGAGATCAGCCAGTGGCTGGCGCCGGATGGCCAGAACTACCAGGTGAACGTGCAACTGCCGAGGAATGGGCGCCAAAAGGTGGCCGACCTGGCCGACCTGTCGCTGGCGTCCTCGCGTGTCGATGCTTCAGGCAATCCGATCATGGTGCCGCTGCGCCAGGTGGTCGAGTTCGTACCCTCGTTCAGCCCGCAGGTGCTCAAGCGCCAGGCGCTGGAACGGCGCGTGGCGATCTATGCCGGCGTCGAAGGACGTCCGTCGGGCGACGTGAACGGCGACATCGATAAGGCGATGAAGGAAATCGAGCTGCCGGAAGGCGTGCGCTTCGACGTCGGCGGCGATGCCCAGCAGATGGCCGAAACGATGGGCAACTTCCTGTCGGCCATCATCATCGCGGTGATCTTCATCTACCTGGTGCTGGCCTCCCAGTTCGGCAGCTTCCTGCAGCCGATCGCCATCATGATGTCGCTGCCGATGTCGCTGATCGGCGTACTGATCGCGCTGCTGGCAACAGGCAGCACGCTGAACGTGTTCTCGGTGATCGGCGTGGTGATGCTGATGGGGCTGGTGACCAAGAATGCGATCTTGCTGGTGGACTTTGCGAACCACAGCCAGCGTGCTGGCCAGGAACAGTTCGCGGCGATCCTGGAAGCCGGGCAGGTGCGTTTGCGTCCGATCCTGATGACGACGCTGGCGATGATCTTCGGCATGCTGCCGATGGCGATCGGCGCCGGGGATGGCGGCGAGACCCAGGCGCCGATGGGGCGCGCGGTGATTGGCGGGGTGATTACCTCGACGCTGCTGACGCTGGTGGTGGTGCCGGTGGCGTACAGCTACCTCGACAACCTGGGCAAGCGCGCCAAGCGGTGGTTTGCCAAGGGGCATGAGGAAGTGGGTGAGGTAGCGCCCGTGATCGCAAAGGAATCCGCATAAGAACCGAAGTCCGCGGCGCTGATCGTAGGGTGGGCACCCCGTGCCCACGCGGAACGCAACGCGGTGTTAGCGGTGTTTGGACCGAAATGGATGCATGACGTTAGCGGCCCCTGGGCGGACCGCTAACGCAAAATCGAAACCCCGGATGTGCCTCTGGATGCCGCACATCTGACTAGGCGGAAACGAAATAATTCCGCCAACAATGCGGCACGTTCCGCGTGGGCACAGAGTGCCCACCCTACGAGAAACGCTACGACTGCTCCTGGGTTTCCGGTGCTTCGGCGTCTACTGCCTCACCCGCCTCCGCCTCCCCTTCCGCCTTCGGACTGCCCTTCGCCTCCAGCTTGCGCTTGGCTTTTTCCTCCGCCTTGCGCTTCTTTTCCAGTTCCCGTTGCCGCTTTTCGTATTGGAAGTTGGTCCTTGCCATGATTTCCTCGTATGCAAGCTGACATGAAAGAATGGTGCCGAACCCGAACTATTATGCGCCAGTTAGGCGACGCGAACTTGACCAGTTTCGAACTAGCCACGTGGGTGATGCTGTGCATGCAGGTGCTTCAGACGTTCGCGCGCCACATGCGTATAAATCTGTGTCGTCGAAATGTCCGAATGCCCAAGCAGCAATTGCACCACGCGCAAGTCGGCGCCATGGTTCAGTAAATGTGTTGCAAACGCGTGGCGCAGCGTGTGCGGCGACAAGGGCGCGCGGATGCCCGCCTTCAACGCATGCTTCTTGATGAGTATCCAGAACATCTGCCGCGTCATCGGCCCGCCACGCCCGGTCACGAACAGGGCATCGTCCATCTGCCCGTTGAGAATGATCCCGCGCGCATCCTTCAAGTAGCGCTCGACCCAATTCCTGGCCTCAGCCCCGAAGGGGACGAGGCGCGTTTTACTGCCCTTGCCGGTAATGCGCAGCACGCCATCGTTCAGGCTCAGTTCGACCAGTTTCAGCGCCACCAGTTCCGACACCCGCAGCCCGCTCGCATACATCAGCTCCAGCATGGTGCGTTCGCGCAGGCCGAGCGGCGTGCTCACGTCCGGCGCATTCAACAGGGCCTCGACCTGTTCCTCGGTGAGGGTGTGCACGAAGCGTAGCGGCTGGCGCGCCGTGGCCATCTTCAGGCAGGGATCTTCCGCCACCTGGTTGCGCCGCAGCGCCAGCTGGTAAAAGCGTTTCAGGACCGATAGCCGCCGGTTGGCCGTGCTCGGCTTGGTGTCGGCGTGGCGCTCGGCAAAGTACCCGGCCAGGTCCTCGGGCTGCACACCCAGCAGGCCACGTCCCGGACGTTGCACATGCAGCCACCCCGCAAACAGGCGCAGGTCGCGCCGGTAAGCGTCGAGCGAGTTCTTCGCCAGGCCGTGTTCCAGCCACAGCGTGTCGCAGAACTCGTCGATCAGTCCCAGATCGACTGCTGCTGCCATGGCGATGCGGTGGCGCCTTCGTGGCGCAGGAGCCAGCGCTTGACGGACAGGTGGAAGCCGTTTTCCTCGTCGTGGCTGGCAAAGCCGCCCAGGCCGCGGGCGGCCGTCACGCGGTGGCAGGGAATGACCAGCGGGAACCAGTTGGCGCCGCAGGCCTGGCCCACTGCGCGCGGCGCCGAGCCGAGTTCCTTGGCCAGGATGCCGTAGGTGCGCACGCTGCCGCGCGGAATCGCGCTGATCGCTCCCCACACGCGGCGCTGGAAATCGCTGCCCGCTTCCATCAGCGGCAGGTGGAACACGAAGTCGGGGTCCGCCAGGTACTGTTCGACCTGGCGCGCGGCCAGCTCGGCCGTGGCGTCCTGCGCCGCCTTGTCGCCGAAACGCGGCTCGAGGTAGACCAGTTCGCGCACGCGCTCGCCTTCGGTACGGATGCCGATGGCGCCAAACGGCGCCGGCACGATGGCGGAAAACAGCTCGCTGCCTTGTGGAGTATTCATGCCGCGTAGTTTACTCCTCGCGCCTCCGCTCCACCAACTTTTTCGATCGAGCAATTTCTCGTACGTGGCGTCAGTTTATTGCAAGAACGACTATGCTAAAAACAAACACTGACACCGGACGAATATGCCGCGCGTACTCCGCTTACTGGTTTTCGTTTCACTGCTTGGCTGCCTGGCCCAGGCCGGCGCGCAGGTGTCTGCGCCGCTGCGGATCGGCGTATCGAATAATGCACCGAACCTGTTCATCAATCAGCAAGGCCAGGCCGACGGTATCCAGATCGACCTGCTGCGCGAGATAGCCAGCGCCGAGCTCTGGACGCTGGAATTCGTGTCTTGCGAATGGACCGCCTGCATCGACCTGCTGTCCGAAGGCCGGATCGACCTGCTGCCCGACGTCGCCTGGTCCGAAGAGCGCGCGCGCGTGTTCGCCTTCCACCGTATTCCCGCCGTGCACAGTTGGTCGCAGGTGTATGCCCGCTCAGGCAGCGGCATCCGCGCCCTGCCCGACCTGAAAGGCCGGCGCATCGCGGTACTGTCCAGTTCGATCCAGGCCCAGACCCTGCCCGGCATCCTGGCCGGCTACGGCGCGCAGGCCATCCTGATGCCCTCGGCTTCGCTGGAACGCGCCTTTGCCCTGGTGGCCGAAGGCGAGGCCGACGCCGTCGCCGCCAACCATTTCTTCGGCGACCACGAGGCGGCGCGCCAGGGCCTGGTGGCGACCGGCGCCGTGTTCAACCCGGCGCGCGTGTACTACGCGGCCCTGCCCGGGCGCCAGCAGGCCGTGCTCGACACCATCGACCGCCACCTGGCGGCCTGGCGCGCCGATCCGAACTCGGTGTATTTCGCCACGCTGCGCCAGTGGCAGACCGACGGCCTCAGGCAAACCGTACCGACCAACCTGTGGTGGGCGCTGGCGGCGGCGGTCGGGCTGCTGCTCTCGGCGCTGGCGGTGGCCAGCTGGCTGCGTACCGAGGTCGCGGCGCGCACCCGGGAACTGCGCGAAAACGAGGAAAAGCTCACTACCATCCTCGACAGCGTCGATAGCCTCATCTACATCAAGGACGAGCACTCCTGCTACCAGTACGTGAACGGCGCCCTGTCGCGCATGCTGGGCAAGCCTCCGGCCGCCATCGTCGGCAAGGACGACGAGGCCTTGTTCGGGCCTGCGCATGCGCCGAGGATGCGCGACGGCGACCGCAAGGTATTGTCCAACGGAGAACGCCATGTGAGCGAAGAACGCATGGACGGCAAAGTCTACCTCACGACCAAGATCCCCCTCACGCGCGGCGGCGGCCAGGTATATGGGGTATGCGGAATCTCGACCGACATCACATCGAGCAAGCAGGCCGAGGAATCGCTGCGCATCGCTTCCATCGTGTTCCAGTCGGGCGAGGGGATGTGCGTGCTCAGTCCCGAAGCCGTGATGATCGAGGCCAACGAAGCCTGGGGACTCCTGGTCGGCACGCCCGCCGCCGAGCTGCCCGGGACCGCCTTCCCGCCGTTCTCGCTGGAGCAGGACGGCGACGACTACCGCGAGCGCATGTGGGCTACGGTGCGGCGCGAGCAGACCTGGCAGGGCGAAGTCTGGACCCGGCGCCGCAGCGGCCAGCCCTATCCGGCCTGGCTGACGGTGAGCGCGGTGCGCGACGCCGAAGGCGTGCTGACCAACTTCGTCTGCACCCAGTCCGACATCAGCGCCCGCAAGCAGGCCGACGAGAAGATCGTCCAGCTGGCCTACTACGATCCGCTCACCGGCCTGCCGAACCGGCGCCTGCTCTATGAGCGGCTCGACCATTGCATGGGCCGGCACGGGCGCAACCGCCGCGTCGGCGCCCTGCTGTTCCTCGACATGGACAATTTCAAGGACCTGAACGACAGCCGCGGCCACGTGGTGGGCGACCATTTGCTGCAGCAGGTGGCGGCGCGCCTGCTGCAGTGCGCGCGCGACAGCGACACCGTGGCGCGCCTGGGCGGCGACGAATTCGTGATCCTGCTGGAAGCGGTCGGCGCCAGCGAGGACGAAGCGCTGCAGCATGCCGACACGGTTGGCCACAAGATTTTGAGCGCGCTGCGCGACCCGTTCGAGGTCGGCGGCGCCGTGCACCACGCCAGCTGCAGCATCGGCGTCACCCTGTGCAGCGGCCACGAGCAGCAGCTCGACGACCTGATGCGGCGCGGCGACCTCGCCATGTACGAAGCCAAGCGCCAGGGCCGCAACACGCTGCGCTTCTTCCATACCTCGATGGAGCAGGAAGTCACCTACCGCACCGCCATCGAGACCGAGCTGCGCGCAGCGCTGCGCGAGCAGCAGTTCGTGCTGCACTACCAGGGCCAGGTCGACGGCGACGGCATGCTGACCGGGGCCGAGGCCCTGGTGCGCTGGCAGCATCCGCAGCGCGGCCTGATCGGGCCGGGCGGCTTCATCGCGATTGCCGAAACCTCGGGCCTGATCGTGCCGCTCGGGCGCTGGGTGCTGCGCACCGCCTGCGAGCAACTGGCCGCCTGGGCCCGCACGCCAGGCACGGCGCACCTGACGCTGGCGGTGAACGTCAGCGTGCGCCAGTTCCTGCAGGCCGACTTCGTCGAGGAGACACTGGCGATTCTGGCTGACACCGGCGCCGACCCCACGCGCCTGAAGCTGGAGCTGACCGAGACCCTGATGATCGAGGGAGTCGAGGAAACCATCGGGAAAATGCAGGCCCTGCGCGAGCACGGCATCTGCTTCTCGCTCGACGATTTCGGCACCGGGTATTCGTCGCTGAGCTACCTGAAGCGGCTGCCGCTGGACCAGCTGAAGATCGACCAGAGCTTCGTGCGCGACGTGCTGGACGACCCGAACGACGCGTCGATTGCGCGCAGCGTGGTGGCGCTTGGGAAGTCGCTGGGGCTGGGGATCATTGCGGAAGGGGTCGAGACCGAGGCGCAGCGTTCGTTCCTGGCGGAGATCGGGTGCGATAACTGGCAGGGGTTCCTGTTCAGCAGGCCGGTGGATGCGAGGACGCTGGAGGAGTTGGCGGCCTAGGTTCGTGGCCGTTGGCAGCTTGTGCGAGCGACAGTTCTCTGTACGTGGCCGCAATCAGGCGCACGTACCGCGTGGGCACGGGGTGCCCACCGTACGGGACGCCGTGCATCCGGATCATGTACCTTGGATGATCCGCTGATCGTACGGTGGGCACTCCGTGCCCACGCGGTTACGTGTTCATCCATGGGCCCGCTGCTGGGAATAATCGCCCGCACCGCCCGCAAACGGCCACGAAAAAACCCAAAAAAAAAGCGCACCAGCGGTGCGCTCTGAATCATGGTCACGTCCCGGCTACTAGGCGTACCCGCAGCTTCTGTCGGACGTGTGTCTCCTCACATGATCTCCGGTATGGACTACCGGGTTTTTCTTTACTCCCCAAACTGTGTATCCGTTGGCACCGCACTATTTAAGTGCCGGCAGCGCCCCATGATAACGCAACTGTGTCGGCAAAAGAATATTTTTTTATAACGATATTCGCGAATCAGCCATACACGAGGTTGGGCAGCCACAACGAGATCGCCGGCACGTAGGTCACCAGCATCAGGAAGCCCAGCATGGTCAGCAGCCAGGGCAATACGGCGACCGTCAATTCCGAAATCCCCATCTTGGTGATCCCCGAGGCCACGTACAGGTTCAGCCCCACCGGCGGGTGGCACATGCCCACTTCCATGTTCACCACGATCAGGATGCCGAAGTGAATCGGGTCGATCCCCAGCGCCACCGCCACCGGGAACAAAATCGGCGCCATGATCAGCACGATCGACGACGGCTCCATCACATTCCCGGCCAGCAACAGCAGGATGTTCACCACCAGCAGGAAGCTGACCACGCCCAGGCCCTGCGCGGTGAGCCAGGCCGCCATTTGCTGCGGAATATTCTCGCTGGTCATCAGGAACGAGAACAGCACCGCATTCGTGATGATGTACAGCAGCATGGCCGACAGCGAGGCCGAATCGAGCAGCACCCGCCCCACCTGGCTCAGGCGCAAATCCTTGTACACGAACACGGCAATGATGAAGGCATACACGGCCGCGATCGCCGCGGCCTCGGTCGGCGTGAACATGCCGCTATAGATCCCGCCCATCACGATCACGATCAAGAACAGGCCCCAGGCGCTTTTGCGGAAGGCTTGCCATCGCTCGCCCCAGCTGGCCTTGGCCATGCGCGGGTAGCCGTGCTTCTTGGCCAGCACCCAGGTCGTCAGGCCCAGCAAAAAGGCGAGCATCAGCCCCGGCACCACGCCGGCCATGAACAGCTTGCCGACCGAGGTGTTGGTGGTCACCGAATACATCACCATCACGATCGACGGCGGAATCAGGATGCCGAGCGCGCCCGAGGTCGTAATCACGCCGGCGCCGAAGCGCTTCGGATAGCCCTGCTTGACCATGGCCGGCAGGATGATCGAACCGATCGCCACCACGGTGGCCGGGCTGGAACCCGACACCGCCGCGAACAGCGCGCAGGCCAGCACGCCGGCCAGCGCCAGGCCGCCGTGCCAGTGCCCGACCATCGAGGTGGCGAAGCGGATCATGCGCCGCGCCACCCCGCCGTGGGTCAGGAAATTCCCGGCCAGGATAAAGAACGGGATCGCCATGATCTCGAACTTCTCGATGCCGGTGAAGAGCTTCAGCGCCACCGATTCGATCGGCACCGTGGTCATGGTAAACAGGAAGGTGAGCACGGTGAGGCCGAGCGAGATCGAGATCGGCATCCCGGTCAGCATCAACAGCAGCAGCAACAGGAAGATGATGGCGGCGTTCATGCGGCACCTTTCGAGATCGGCAGGTCTTCGTCGTCCAGGCCTTCGACCTGGGCCGGATCATGGTGCGGCACTTCGCCGGTGCGGATGAAGTGCACCATCACCTGCAGGAAGCGGAAGCACATCAGGTAGGAGCCGAGCGGCACCGCCAGGTAGATGATCCACATCGGCCATTCGAGGTCGGCCGAGGTCTGGTCGGTCTCGGCCATGTGCCAGACGAAGTTCGCACCGAGCGTGCCGACAATCCCGGTGAAGACGGCTCCGGCCAGCAGGCCGAACACGATGAATTTCGAACGCCAGCGCGGGCTCAGGCGGTTCACGATCACGTCGACGCCGACGTGGATGCCGGTACGCACGCCGTAGGCTGCGCCGAACTTGGCCATCCACACGAACATGTAGATGCACAGTTCCTGGGCCCAGCTGGTGTTGACCTGGATGAGGAAGTCCTGCAGTGCCGGAATCGGCAGTCCAAACAAATAGCGATGCACCACCGCGATGAAGATGACGACGGTGGCCGCCGCCATCAGGGTCGCGATGATCCATTCTTCGAGTCGATCGAGGAATTTCATGGGTGTCTTTCAGGAGGACAGGCTGAGCGAAGCCATGGCGCGCACGCCCGGTGCGCGCCATGTTTCGAAGCCTTCACATCATCGTGCTTACTTCTTCGCGGTCTCGCGGGTAATCGACTGGATCAGGTCCTTGCCGATCCGGCTTTCCATCTGGCGCTGCACCGGCTGCAGGGCCGTGCGCCAGGCCGCCTGCCCCTGCGGCGTCAGGTTGTAGATGGTGGTCTTGCCGGCCTTGCGGATGGCTTCCAGCGCCAGGTCGTTGTCGCGCTGGGCGATGGCTTTCTCGAAGGTGGTGGCGTCGCGCATGGCCTGCTCGAGCTGGCCGCGCACATCCGCCGGCAGGCCGTCCCAGAACTTCTTGTTGACGATGACGGCATAGCCCAGGTAGCCGTGGTTCGACACCGTCAGGTGCTTCTGCACCTCATGCATCTTTTGCGTGTACATGTTCGACGGCGGGTTCTCGGTGCCGTCCACCACGCCGGTCTGCAAGGCCTGATAGACTTCCGAGAAGGCCAGCACCTGCGGGTTGGCGCCGAGCGCGCGCATCTGCGCGTCGAGCACTTTCGAGGACTGGATGCGCATCTTCAGGCCGCGGAAGTCGGCTGGCGCATGCAGCGGCTTGTTGGCCGACATGATCTTGAAGCCGTTGTCCCAGTAGGCGAGGCCGGTGATGCCTTTCGGTTCAAGCTTTTTGAGCAGGCTCTTGCCGATCGGGCCTTCGGTCACCGCGTACAGCGCGGCCTTCGAGGGGAAGATGTACGGCAGATCGAAGGCTTCGAATTCCTTCACGCCGAGCGGGCCGAACTTGGCCAGCGAAGGGGCCAGCATCTGCACCGCGCCCAGCTGCAGGGCTTCGAGTTCTTCCTTGTCCTTGTACAGCTGGCTGTTCGGATACACTTCGACCTTGACCCGGCCTTTGGTCAGCTTCTCGGCCTGTTCCTTGAAGCGTTCGGCGGCCTGCCCTTTCGGCGTATCGGTCGCGACCACGTGGCTGAACTTGATGACGATGGGCGCCTGGGCCCATGCTGCGTTCATTGAAAGGGCAACGGCAAAGGCCGCGGCCAGGGCTTTGATCTGCATGGTGTCTCCTCGGTGTGTCGATTATTAGTTACCGCTCAAACCAGTCTGCTCAGCTGTATTTTGCATTGCATTTGTGGAATTCCACAATAACATCACTCCATCAACTATTGCACGCTCCCGCATGAAAAATCCCTTCCGCCTGCCGCGCCGCGCCAGCCTGTCCCGTCCCTGGCGCTGGCTGGTGCCGCTGCTGCTGGTGCTGCTGTTCCTGGCGGTGCTGCTCTGGCTGCCCTGGCAGGCGCGCCAGATGGAAGCCAACGAGCGCCAGGAGCAGCTGATCGCCGACACGCTCTGGGTCGAGCAGACCCTGCGCTTCGAACTGGCGCGCAGCGAGGAAGCCTTGTCCGTGCTCGGCGCCGACCTGCTCGTCAAGCCGCCCGCGCCCGAGCAGCTGCAGGCGCGCCTGGACCAGATGTTCAAGAACGGCCACGAACTGCGCCGCGTCCTGTGGCTCGGATCCGACGGCACGACCCTGGCCCACCACGGCCTGGAACTGCCGCCGGGCGGCCTGGCGTCGGTCGGCGCCGAAGCCATGGAAATGGCGCGCCTGACCCGCGCCGGCCGCTACACCGAGCCCTACGGCGCCAGCGCCCACGCCCCCGGCATGATCGACTACTACCTGCCGCTGTTCCGGCGCGGCGAGTACGCCGGCGCCTTGGTGGCCAGCTACAGCCTGAAGGTCCTGCTGGACGAAACCGTGCCCTGGTGGTTTGCCCAGGACAACGCCCTGGCCCTGCTCGACCGCGACGATGAACGGGTGGCCGCGCGCGCCGACGGCGGGCCGGGACGCGGCGTCTACACCCACCGCCGCGCCCTCGATTTGCCGGGCAGCTCGATCGTGCTGGCCACCGACAGCGTGAAAGGCTCGCCGCGCCTGCTGCCGAATTTGCTGGTCGGCTCGGTGATCGTGCTGGCGCTGGGCCTCTTGATCAGCCTGATGAGCCTGTGGCGCCACATCTCGCGCACCCTGGCCGCCGAAAGCGCGCTGCGCCAGCAGATGGCCTTCCGCACCGCGATGGAAAACTCGCTGCTCACCGGCCTGCGCGCGCGCGACCTGGAGGGCCGCGTCACCTACGTCAACAAGGCCTTTTGCCAGATCGTCGGGCTGCCGGCGGAAGAACTGCTGGGCAAGAAGCCGCCCATGCCCTACTGGGCGCCGGAAGCCACGCTCGACTACGAGGAGCGCTTCGCCAAGATCCTGGCCGGGACCGTGACGCCGCAATTCGAGACCGTGTTCCAGCGTGCCGACGGCGTGCGCGTGCCGGTGCTGGTGTTCGAGGCGCCGCTGGTCGACAGCCGCGGGGAGCAGACCGGCTGGATGAGCTCCATCCTCGACATCACCGACCGCAAGAAGGCCGAGGAACTGAACCGCCAGCAGCAGGAAAAGCTGGAAGCGAGCGCGCGCCTGGCCACCATGGGTGAGATTTCGTCGATGCTGGCGCACGAGCTGAACCAGCCGCTGGCGGCGATTTCCAGTTACACGGCCGGCGCCCTGAACGTGCTGGAACGGGCCGACAAGGGCGTGCCGATCGAGCCGAACCTGCTGCGCCGCGCACTGGAGCAGGCGCGCCAGCAGGCCCAGCGCGCCGGCCAGATCATCAAGAGCGTGCACGAGTTCGTGAAGAAGAGCGAGCCGCAGCGCGAGGAAGTGGCGATCAAGAGCGTGGTCGACGGCGTGCGCGCGCTGGTCGAACTGCAGGCGCGCAAGTCCTGGGTGACGCTGCAGTTCGCGCTGCCGCCGGCGCTGCCGACCGTGCTGGCCGACCGCCTGATGCTGGAGCAGGTATTGCTGAACCTGACGCGCAACGGCATCGAGGCCATGGCCGAGCTGCCGCCCGAGCGGCGCATCCTGCGCATTGCCGCCGGCTTCGACGCGGCCCAGGTGTCGGTGTCGGTGATCGACAATGGCCACGGCATCCCGCCGGACGTGGCCGAGCGCCTGTTCTCGCCCTTCTTCTCGACCAAGGCCGAGGGCATGGGCATGGGCCTGTCGATCTGCCGCACGGCGATCGAATTCCACGGCGGTACGCTGACCCATGCGCCGAATCCGGGCGGCGGCACGGTGTTTACGTTCAGCCTGCCGCGCCGCGATGTGGCGGCGGCGGCATCTGCAACGGGTGCGCCTGAGCTAAAATAGTGCATTGAGGAGGTATCGCATGCTGCACATCGTCGACGACGAAGAAGTCATCCGTGACGCACTCGCCTGGCTGGCACAGTCGCGCGGGCTGGCGGCGCGCGGCTATGCGGGCGGCCAGGCCTTCCTCGACAGCGTGGGCGAGCCCGACCTCGAGGGCGACTGCGTGCTGCTCGACGTGCGCATGCCGGACATGAACGGGGTGGCGGTGTTCGACCAGCTGATCGGGCGCGGGCTGCTGCCGCGCTTGCCGGTGATTTTTTTGACCGGGCATGGCGATGTGCCGATGGCGGTCGACTCGCTGAAACGCGGGGCGTTTGACTTCTTCGAGAAGCCGTTCAATGACAACCAGCTGATGGACCGGGTCGACCAGGCGCTGGCCGCCTCGCGCGCGGCGGCGGTGTCGGACCAGGTGCGCATGCGGCTGGCCACGCTGTCGGCGCGCGAGCGCGAGGTGCTGGACCTGATTTTGGCGGGGAAGATGAACAAGGTCGTCGCGGACGAACTGGGCATCAGCATGCGCACGGTGGAGGTGCACCGGGCGCATATTTTCGACAAGATGCAGGTGAAGACGGCGGTGGAGTTGGCGGGGTTGTTGAAGTAGGTTTTTGCCGCGTACAAGGGCGGTTTTCGACGGGACGTGGCGCTGTTGCGTGTTGGGTTATTGGTGCGCGTAATCCGCGTGGGCACAAGTGCCCACCCTACGGTTACCGTTATCAGCGAGATCATGCGAAACCCGGATACGCAGCGCGTCCCGTAGGGTGGGCACTCCTGCCCACGCGGATCAAAAACACCAATACCGCCTCACGCAACAGCGCCACGAACCCCAAAAAACCCTCCCGAACCCAGCCACAATTCCCGGTCACACCCCGGCGCGCACCGGACACCCACCCCTCCTCCCCTTTCCCGAATCGCTTGTAAAATCAATTTGAACGCGTCGCCCCTTCCCGCCACGCGACGCCAACTTCTTTTAGGAAAAGCAGATGAACGAAAAGACAGTTGCAGACAGGATGTTTTTGCGAAACGCGAAATCGATGCAGGTCATCAACGGCGCCACTCACCCATCGGTCGTGGCACAGTTCCCGCAAGAACTCATGAAAGAAGGCGACGGCCCCTTCGACGTGATCATGGCCTTTTGCCTGAACCGCAAGGAGCTCGAGGAAATCGTGCCCGCCGCCAAGGACCGCCTGGGCGACAAGGGCTCGCTCTGGATCGCCTACCTGAAGCAGACCGCCTCGAAAGCCACCGACATCAATCGCGATTCCATCAGCGCCTACCTGAAGGAACAAGGCATCACCTCGGTCGCCATGATCTCCATCGACTTGGACTGGTCGGCCCTGCGCGCGAAACGCATCGAGGCATGACGCGTCCTAGACGCCGTGCCGCCCCAGCGCCCAAGCAACGTGCTCGCGCACCAGCTCGGACGGATGCTCTGCACGCGCACGCAACGCCGCCACGATAGCCGGATCGCCCCCGCGGCCCGAGGCCGCATTGCCCAGCCCCACCGCCAGGTTGCGCAGCCAGCGCTCATGCCCGATACGCCGGATCGGACTGCCCTCGGTGCGGCGGTTGAACTCTTCCTCTTCCCAGGCAAAGAGTTCCACTAACGAAGAATCCCCCAAACCCTTGCGCTCGTCGAAATCCGGCAACACCGCGCGCTGGGCGAATTTGTTCCACGGGCAAGCCAGCTGGCAATCGTCGCAGCCGTAGATGCGGTTGCCGATCAGCGGCCGCAACTCCAGCGGAATGCTGCCCTTCAGCTCGATGGTCAGATAGGAAATGCAGCGCCGCGCATCCAGCCGCCCCGGCCCGAGGATGGCCTGCGTGGGGCAGAGATCGATGCAGTTGCTGCACTGCCCGCAGTGGCCGCTGGTGGCTTCGTCCACGGGCAGCGGCAAGTCGACCAGGATCTCGCCGATGAAAAAGGTCGAGCCGGCGTCGCGCGACAGCAGCAGCGTATGCTTGCCGCGCCAGCCGAGGCCGGCCTTGGCCGCCAGCGGCAATTCCATCACCGGCGCCGAATCGGTGAACACGCGGTAGCCGTATTCGCCGATCTCGCGTTTCACGCGTTCGGCCAGCTGGGCCAAACGGTTGCGCAGCACCTTGTGGTAGTCGCGGCCACGCGCATACACCGAGACCACGGCGGCGCCGGGGTCAAGCTGGCGGGCCGCCTCGTGCGCGCGCCAATCGCCCCCATCCCTCGGCAGGTAATCCATGCGGGCGACGATCGCGCGCACCGTGCCCGGCACCAGTTCGGCCGGCCGGGCGCGCTTCATGCCGTGGCTTGCCATATAATCCATCTCGCCATGGTGCCCGGCTGCCAGCCAGGCCTGCAAGCCTGCCTCGGCATGCGCGAGGTCGACGTCGGCGATGCGCACATCGGCAAAGCCGAGCTCCCGCCCCCACGCCTTGATGGCGCGCGCGAGTTCGTGCAGGTCGGGGGAAGTTGGAATCATGGCAAGAAGAATCACACTGACGGCGCCGGCGCGCCGCGAAACCTACCATT
>Ga0308160_10003127_pt1 | contig 18984 bp, 18 predicted proteins | sample PhyFR1_FD_201036 | JGI IMG/M metagenome (GOLD analysis project Ga0308160, IMG submission 201036) | Phyllosphere microbial communities from UC Gill Tract Community Farm, Albany, California, United States - DLSLF.R1 | ecosystem: Host-associated > Plants > Phyllosphere > Unclassified | place: USA...
TCTTCAAGGCACTGCTGTTCCTCGGCGCCGGTTCGGTCATCATCGGCATGCACCACGACCAGGACATGCGCAACATGGGCGGCCTGCGCAAGTACATGCCGATCACCTGGATCACCTCGCTGCTGGGTTCGCTGGCCCTGATCGGTACGCCGTTCTTCGCCGGTTTCTACTCGAAGGACTCGATCATCGAAGCTGTGCACGCGTCGAACATCCCAGGTGCGGGCTTCGCCTACTTCGCGGTGCTGGCTGGCGTGTTCGTGACCGCTTTCTACTCGTTCCGCATGTACTTCCTGGTGTTCCACGGGGAAGAGCGCTTCGGCAAGGCCCACGCCCACGACCATCATGCGCATGACGATCACAAGCAGGCGGTAGCAAGCGGCCACGGCCACGCCGATCCGCACGCCGAGCACGATTCGGATGCGCACCATGAAGAGGAAGACCATGGCCACCATGGCCTGGCCCCGGGCCAGAAGCCGCACGAGTCGCCATGGGTCGTGACCCTGCCGCTGATCCTGCTGGCGATCCCGTCGGTCATCATCGGCTACCTGGCCATCGGCCCGATGCTGCACGGCGACTTCTTCAAGGGCGTGATCTTCGTCGGCGAGAACCACACCGCGATGGAAACCCTGCGCGAGGAATTCCACGGCGCCGTCGGCATGGCGATCCACGGTTTGACGACCGCACCGTTCTGGCTGGCACTGGCCGGCGTGGTGGTGGCCTACTACTGCTACATGATCAACCCGCGCGTCCCGGCCTGGTTCTACGCGAAGTTCAAGCCGCTGCACACGCTGCTGGACAACAAGTACTACATGGACAAGTTCAACCAGGCAGTGTTTGCCGGCGGCGCACGCGCCATCGGCGGCGGCCTCTGGAAAGTGGGCGACCGTGCGCTGATCGACGGCCTCATCGTCAATGGTTCGGCCAAGGCGGTCGGCTGGTTCGCGCTGCTGACCCGCAAGGGCCAGACCGGCTACATCTACCACTACGCGTTCGTGATGATTGCGGGTATCGCTGCGACCCTGCTGTACTTCTTCCCGTTCTGGCGCTAATTACAGGCAAAGAAAAAGACAAATGATGCAGAACACCTCTCATTACCTGAGCCTGTCAATCTGGCTCCCGATCCTGTTCGGCGTGCTCGTGCTCGCCGTGGGCCGCGACAGCAACCGCGGGCTGGTCCGCGTGCTGTCGCTCGTCGGCGCCGTCGTCAGCCTGCTGCCGACGATCCCGCTGATCACGCAGTTCGACAACGCCGCGCACGGCATGCAGTTCTATGAAGTCGCGCCGTGGATCGAGCGCTTCAACATCTTCTACCGTCTCGGCGTGGATGGCCTGTCGATGTGGTTCATCCCGCTGACCGCCTTCATCACCATCATCGTGGTGGCGGCCGCCTGGGAAGTCATCGAGGAACGCGTGGCCCAGTACATGGGCTCCTTCCTGCTGCTGTCGGGCCTGATGATCGGCGTCTTCGCGGCGCTGGACGGCGTGCTGTTCTACTTCTTCTTCGAAGCGACCCTGATCCCGATGTTCATCATCATCGGCGTCTTCGGTGGCCCGAACCGCGTGTACGCCGCCTTCAAGTTCTTCCTGTACACGTTCTTCGGCTCGCTGCTGACCCTGATCGCGATCATCTACCTGTACAACGTCTCGGGCACCTTCGAGATCCAGAAATGGCATACCCAGGCGCTGGGCATGAAGGAGCAGATCCTGATCTTCATCGCCTTCTTCATGGCGTTTGCCGTGAAGGTGCCGATGTGGCCGGTGCACACCTGGCTGCCGGACGCCCACGTGGAAGCGCCTACCGGCGGTTCCGTCGTGCTGGCCGCGATCATGCTGAAGCTGGGCGCCTATGGCTTCCTGCGGTTCTCGCTGCCGATCGCCCCGGACGCTTCGCACTACCTGGCCCCGGTCGTCATCGTGCTGTCGCTGATCGCCGTGATCTACATTGGTCTCGTCGCCATGGTCCAGAAGGACATGAAAAAACTGGTCGCCTACTCGTCGATCGCGCACATGGGCTTCGTCACCCTGGGCTTCTTCATCTTCAACGAGATGGGCGTGCAGGGCGGCATCATGCAGGCGATCTCGCACGGCTTCGTGTCGGGCGCGATGTTCCTGTGTATCGGCGTGCTGTACGACCGCATGCACTCGCGTGAAATCGCCGACTACGGTGGCGTCGTGAATACGATGCCGAAGTTCGCCGCCTTTGCCGTGCTGTTCTCGATGGCGAATGCCGGCCTGCCGGCCACCTCGGGCTTCATCGGCGAATTCATGGTGATCCTGGCTGCCGTGCAGTTCAACTTCTGGACCGGCCTGGCTGCAGGCACCGCCCTGATCCTGGGCGCGGCCTATTCGCTGTGGATGGTCAAGCGCGTGGTCTTTGGCCCGATCGGCAACAAGCACGTGGCCGAACTGGTCGACCTGAACAAGCGCGAGTTCGCCATCCTGGCCGTGCTGGCGATTGCCACGCTGTACATGGGCCTGTACCCGGCGCCTATCGCAGATACCCTGCAGACTTCGGTTGCCGACCTGCTGCAACACGTGTCCGTGTCCAAGCTGCCTCAATAAATCGATATGAACGAGATGACCAACCCATTGCTCGCGGCGGCCGACACCAACCTGGTGCCGGTCTATGCCGAAATCTTCCTGCTGATCGCGGCTTCCGCGATCCTGCTGATCGACCTCTACCTGAAGAAGTCGAGCCGCAACGTGACCTATTACCTGTCGCTGCTGACGGTAATCGGCTGCGCCGTACTTACCGGCGCCGACTTCGTCGACGGCACCACCGTCTACACGTTCAACCACATGTACGTGTCGGACCCGATGGGCAACCTGCTCAAGCTGTTCACCTATCTGGCGGTCGCCATCACGCTGGTGTATTCGCGCCAGTACGCCACCGAGCGCGGCATGCTCTCGGGTAACCTGGGCGGCGAGTTCTACGTGCTCGCCCTGTTCGCCATGCTGGGCCAGATGATCATGATCTCGGGTAACAGCATGCTGTCGATCTACCTGGGCCTGGAACTGATGTCGCTGTCGCTGTACGCCCTGGTGGCGCTGCGCCGCGACCACGCGACCTCGACCGAAGCCTCGATGAAATACTTCATCCTGGGCGCGCTGGCCTCGGGCTTCATGCTCTACGGTATCTCGATGATCTACGGCGCCACCGGTTCGCTCGACGTCAACGAAATCGCGGCCCGCGCCATCAACGCCGACAGCACCATCCTGACCTTCGGCCTGGTGTTCGTGGTGGCCGGCATGGCCTTCAAGCTGGGCGCGGTGCCGTTCCACATGTGGGCGCCGGACGTCTACCAGGGCGCGCCGACCGCGGTGACCCTGCTGCTGGGCGGTGCGCCGAAGCTGGCCGCATTCGCCATGCTGATGCGCGTGCTGGTCGAAGGCCTGCCGAGCATGGCGGCCGACTGGCAGCAGATGCTGATGGTGCTGGCCGTGCTGTCGCTGGCCATCGGTAACCTGACCGCGATCGCCCAGACCAACATCAAGCGCCTGCTGGCCTACTCGTCGATCGCCCAGATGGGCTTCGTCCTGCTGGCCATGATGGCCGGCGTGGTCGGCGGCGACGCCAGCAACATGCCGGCCGCCTACAGCGCCGCCATGTACTCGTCGATCACCTACGTGCTGACCACCCTGGGCAGCTTCGGCGTGATCATGATGCTGGCGCGTTCGGGCTTCGAAGCCGAGCAGATCGCCGACTTCAAGGGCCTGGGCCGCCGCAGCCCATGGTTCGCGATCGTCATGACGGTGCTGATGTTCTCGCTGGCCGGCGTGCCGCCGATGATGGGCTTCATGGCCAAGTGGGCCGTCCTGCAGGCCGTCGCCAACACCGGCATGATCTGGCTGGCCGTGGTCGCCGTGCTGTTCTCGCTGATCGGCGCCTTCTACTACCTGCGCGTCGTGAAGACCATGTGGTTCGACGAAGCGGTCGACACCACCCCGATCGCCACCCCGGCCGACATGCGCCTGGCGCTGTCGATCAACGGCATCGCCGTGCTGGTGCTGGGTATCGTGCCGGGCGCACTGCTGGGCACCTGCCTGCAGGCGATCCGCGCCACCCTGGCGGCGTAATTGGACGTTTCGCTGGCCGGCTGGTTGGTGGTGGCGGTGGCTTTGGCCGCCGCCAACCTGCCGTTCGCGAACGAGAAGTTGTTTGGGTTGATTCCCATAAGCGCGCGCACGAAACCCTTCTTCGTGCGCCTGCTCGAGCTGCTTGTCTTATACTTCATCGTCGGCGCACTGGCCTACGCACTGGAATACGCCATCGGCAACGTGTTTGCCCAGGGGTGGGAGTTCTATGCGATCACGGGCTGCCTGTTCGTCGTGCTGGCGTTTCCAGGGTTTGTCCTACGTTACCTGCGCAAGCGCCGCTGATCGTCAACGTAGGGTCAACCTGGGAGTCCAATGGATTCGCAATCGCAATTGAAGGAAGTTCGCCTGGACGGCGAAGTCGCCTACGACGGCAAGTTCTTGAAGGTCTCGCGCGACCGCATCCAGCTGCCCGACGGTAAAGTCACCCACCGCGAGTACATCCGCCATCCCGGCGCCGTCTGCATCCTGCCCCTGTTCGACGATGGCCGCGTGCTGCTCGAACGCCAGTTCCGCTACCCGAACGACAAAGTCTTCATCGAGTTCCCGGCCGGGAAGATCGACCTCGGCGAAGAACACCTGGCCTGCGCCCAGCGCGAGCTCGAAGAGGAAACCGGCTACACGGCCAGCGACTGGCGCTTCGTGTGCACCATCCACAACGCCATCGCGTATTCCGACGAACATTTGGAACTGTTCCTGGCGCGTGGCCTGACCGCCGGCGAGCAGAAACTCGACGACGGCGAATTCCTGGAAACCTTCACCGTCACCGTGCCGGAGTTGATGGAGATGGTGAAGAGCGGCGAGATCACCGACGTGAAGACCATCATCGGCGCGTTCTGGCTGGAGAAAATCGTCAGCGGAACCTGGACTCCCGCCGCCTGAGACGCCCCGCGCCTGAGATGAAAATCGCGCTTGCGCTTGCGCTGGCCTTGCTGTTCACGCTGGCCCCCGCGAGCGCGCGCACGCCATTCCAGGTCCGGTGCGAAGACACCATTGGCGAGAGTGTTTCAGTATTCACCCTGCGCCAGAACGGCTACCGCGTCGACAATTCCTATTCCTTCCACGGCCTGACCCAGCTGAAGGGCAACCGCGCGCCGGGCAGCTACGTGCTCGGGCTGACGCGGGCCGAGTCGCGCGTGTCGATCGGCGTGAAAGGGCGCATGCTGTCCGACCCCGCCACCGGCTACGAATGCGTGGCGCCGCGCCTCGAAGTCAACCTGACCTATCTCCCGATCATCGTCTACGTGGGCCGCGAGTTCGCGCCGGGCACCTGCGCGTACAAGGAAATCCTCGCACATGAGATGCGCCACCTGAACGCCTACATGGATTTCCTGCCGCGCGCGGAGAAGGTGGTGCGGGCAGCGCTCGAGGCGCGTTTCGCCGGCAAGCCGCTGTACGCGCCGGCCGGGCAAGCGCGCAATTTGTTGCAGCGCGAGATAGACAGCGGCTGGATGCGCTTCATCAAGAACGAGATGGCGAAAGTAGAGGCCTTGCAGGCGGCAATTGATACTCCGCAGGAATACGCGCGTCTCGGCAAAGTTTGTGCAGGTGAGGTACAGTCTCTTATTAGACCGGCAAAACGAAAAAACAACACATGAATTCCTTAGCTCCACGTTACTTCGCTTTGATCCCCGCAGCCGGCGTCGGGGCGCGCATGGCCGCAAGCGGACCGAAGCAATACGTCAAGATCGGCGGCAAGCCGATGCTGCGCCACGCCATCGACGCTTTCCTGTTCAGCGAACTGATCGCGCACACCTATGTCGTGGTCAGCCCGGACGATCCCGTCATCGACAGCATCGTCCCCAGCCACGGCGTGACCGTGCTCCGATGCGGCGGTGCAACACGCGCCGAATCCGTGCAGAATGGCCTGGCCGCGCTGAACGGCACCCTGCGCGAAAACGACTGGGTGCTGGTGCACGACGCCGCCCGCCCGGGCCTGGACGAAGCCCTGATCGAAAAACTGATTACCCACACCGGCGAACACCCGGTCGGCGGCGTGCTCGCGCTGCCGGTGGTGGACACGGTGAAACGCTGCATCGCCGGCGAAGTCGGCACCGTCTCGCGCGAAGGCATGTGGCTGGCGCAGACGCCGCAGATGTTCCGCTACAAGCTGCTGCGCGAGGCCTTGGCCCATGTGACCACCCCCGGGCGCGACATGAAACAGATTACCGACGACGCCTCGGCCGTCGAGGCGCTGGGCCTGTCGCCGAAACTGGTCGAGGGCGACCCGCGCAACCTGAAAGTCACCTTGCCCGGCGACGTACGCATTGCCGAGATGTATCTGGCAACGACCCAACCCGCATTCCTGTAAGCGAACCATGGCACTTGCATCTTATAACCCGACCCCACCGTTTCGCATCGGCACCGGCTACGACTGCCACCGCCTGGTGGAAGGCCGCAAGCTGATCGTCGGCGGCGTCACCATCCCGCACCGCCTCGGCCTGTTCGGCCATTCCGACGCCGACGTGCTGCTGCACGCGATCATCGACGCGCTGCTCGGCGCCGCGGCGCTGGGCGATATCGGCAAGCATTTCCCGGATACGGATCCGATGTTTGCAGGAGCGGACTCCCGTACTTTGCTACGGGAGGCAGCGACACGTGTTATTTCCACCGGCTACACCATCGGCAACGTCGACGCCACCATCATTGCCCAGCAGCCGAAGATGGCGCCGCACATCCCGCAAATGGTCTCGCGCATCGCCGAAGACCTGGGGGTGTCGCCGCAGCAGGTGAACATCAAGGCCAAGACCAACGAGAAGCTGGGCTACCTCGGCCGCGAAGAAGGCATGGCGGCGGAAGCGGTGGCGATGCTGATTCGCGCCGCCGGCTGATCGATTTCTACGAGGACGACCTCGCCCATATCGGGACACCACGACCGGGACGGCCCGGCTCTTTGAGGAGAGCCGTATGGCTTGGATCATGTTGTTCGTTGCCGGGGTGCTCGAGGTTGTCTGGGCGTATTCGATGAAGCAGTCGGAGGGGTTTACGCGGCTGGTTCCTTCCGTCGTTACTATCGTCATGATGGCGGCGAGCTTTGGCTTGCTGTCGTTTGCCATGCGCTCGATTCCCTTGGGGACGGCGTACACGATCTGGACCGGGATCGGGGCGGTGGGGGCGTTCTTTGTCGGGATTACGGTGCTTGGCGAGCAGGTGAATGCCACGCGCATCCTGGCCGCCGTGTTGATCGTTTGTGGGTTGGTGTTGATGAAAATGTCGGCGAAGTAAGCTGACATTTCGACCTGCATGCGCCGTACCGCGTGGGCTCGAGAGCCCACCCTACGAAAACCCGCTCCACGTAGGGTGGGCACTCGTGCCCACGCGGTCGTACGGCAACACACCCCAATGCGTCCGACACCTGACCCGCCAAATCACCGGCAAAAACTGCCAACCCCCTGCACACCTCACGCATCGTTGCTAAAATCCCACCCCTGACCACGCGTGTCCAACGCGTCCATTCCGGGGAATAACAATGACAACGCAAACCGAGATGTCCCCCCGCGCCGCCTGGGTGCTGATCCTGGCCGCCAGCGCCATCCTGATGATCACCATGGGCGCGCGCCTGACCACCGGCCTGTTCCTCTCGCCGATCAACACCACCACCGGCCTCGGCATCGCCAGCATCAGCTTCGCCATGGCCATCGGCCAATTCATGTGGGGCGCCTCGCAACCCGTGTTCGGCGCCGTGGCCGACAAATACGGCCCCGCGCGCGTGATCGTGCTCGGCGCCGTGCTGCTGGCCGCCGGCCTGGCCGCCACGCCTTTCGTCAGCTCGGAATGGGGCCTGATGCTGACCCTCGGCATCCTCTCGGCGGCAGGAGCCGGCGCCGGCAGCTTCTCGATCCTGATCGGCGCCACCGCCCAGCGCCTGCCCGCCGCGCGCCGCCCCTTCGCCTCCGGCTTCATCAACGCCGGCGGCTCCTTTGGCCAGTTCGTCTTTGCGCCGCTGATGCAGGTGCTGATCGCCGGCCCCGGCTGGATACTCGCCATGCTCACCATGGCCGCCACCACCTTGCTCACCATCCCGCTGGCCTGGTTCCTGCGCAAGAAGCCTGCATCGACGCCGAGCGTGGCCGCCGCCGGCGCCACGCCCGTCATCGGCATCGGCCTCACCGAACAACTGCGCCAGGCCATGCGCGACCGCAGCTACCTGTTCCTGCACGCCGGCTTCTTCACCTGCGGCTTCCACATCGCCTTCCTGGTCACCCACCTGCCGGGCGAAGTCGCCCTGTGCGGCCTGCCGGTCGGCGTGGCCGGCACCGCGCTGGGCCTGATCGGCCTGTTCAACATCGCCGGCAGCCTGACGGCCGGCGCCCTGTCGACGCGCTACCGCATGAAAAACCTGCTGGCCCTGATGTACGCCAGCCGCGCCGTCATCATCGGCATCTACCTGCTCGCGCCAAAGACCGCGCTCACCTTCTACATCTTTGCCGCCGCCCTCGGCTTCACCTGGCTGGCCACGGTGCCGCCGACGGCCGGCCTGGTCGGCAAGCTGTTCGGCACGCGCTACCTGGCCACGCTGTTCGGCCTGACGCTGCTGTCGCACCAGATCGGCGGCTTCTTCGGCGCCTGGCTGGGCGGCCTGGCATTCGTGCGCTTCGGCGACTTCAGCTGGATGTGGTATGCCGACATTGCGCTGGCGATTGCTGCGGCCCTGATCAACCTGCCGATCCGCGAGGCGCCGGTGGCGCGCGCCGGCGCACTGGCGAAAGCTTAAGCATGGCGCGCGATACCTGGGCCTACCGCGAAGTGGCCGTGCATTCCGTCATCGATCCGTGCAGCCGCAAGCTGCGCATCCGGCCCATGCCTGGACAAGCCTTTGCGCCATCGACGCGGGTGCAGTGCTCCAGGGCCATGAGCGACCCTGAGCAGTATCCGGCAGGGACGCGCTTCCTGCTGCAGGCCAAGCTCACCGACCGCCTCGGCGGCGAACCTTTCCTGTACGCCTGGCACGGCGACCCGGTGCAAGTGCTCAGCGCCGCCAAGGCGAAGAGGTTCCTGGCCGCCTTCCGCCGCGGTCGGATATAAGCACCCAATTCGTCGCTGCGCACGCCCCGATACAAAAATGTTTACTATCGGGACTTTGCTAACGAAGAAGAAAGGGGAGTAAATGGCAACCAAGAAAATCGCCATCGTGGTGGGCAGCCTGCGCAAGGACTCGTTCAGCGGCAAGATCGCCAAGACGATGATCGGGCTCGCCGCCGGCAAGCTCGACATGGAAATCGTCGAGATCCGCGACCTGCCGATCTACAACCAGGACGACGACACCGAGACGCCGCCGCCGGCCTTTACCGCCTTCCGCGACAGCATCCGCGCCGCCGACGGCGTGCTCTTCATCACGCCCGAATACAACCGCTCGGTGCCGGGCGCGCTGAAGAACGCCATCGACGTCGGCTCGCGCCCCTACGGCAAGGCGGCCTGGACCAACAAGCCCTGCGCCATCGTCAGCCAGTCGCCGGGTGCGCTGGGCGGCTTCGGCGCCAACCACCACCTGCGCCAGATGCTGCCTTTCCTGAACATGCCTGCCATGCCTGCGCCGGAAGCCTACCTCGGCGGCATCGCCACCAAGTTCGACGGCGACCGGCTCACCGACGACTCGCTGCGCGACTTTCTGCAAACCTTCGTCGACACCTTTGCCGGCTGGGTCGAAAAACACAGCGCCTGAACGCGGCCGCGCCTGCCGCGGCGTCCTGCTTGCATCCGCACATCGCCGGCCCATGCCGGCGATTTTTCATTCTCCGCCCCAGCCGCGCACTTTTGACAAGCCGCAAACGCGCAGGTCGCTGCCCCCTTAGCCTTGTAGCTCGTGTGAAGGGCGGCTTTCCGCAGGCGGAAAAGGCCGGTCCGCTTCCCACGGCTTTTCCGCATGCGGTGCTTGTTACCGCATCGGGAACATCGACCAACAACCACACCTAACGAGGCGAAGAATGTACCCATTTTCCCAATCCGTACACCCGGCGGTGCGCACCCACCTGGACGCGCAGACCGCTTTCCTGAACGACGTGTCGAAATCCTTCTTCCAGTCCTTCCAGCAGATGTGCGACCTGAACATCCAGCTGGTGCAAACCATGCTCGAAGAAAGCACCATCGCCGGCCAGCAACTGATCACGGCCGACCGCCAGAGCGAGGTGATCAGCGCCGCCGCATCGCGCGCCCAGCCGGCCAGCGAAAAGCTGCGCGCCTACCAGCAGCACATCTCGCGCCTGGCGGCCGACGCCCAGGTCGAACTGGCCCGCGTTACCGAACAGCACGTGCAGAACACCTCGCGTACCGCCCGCGCCCTGGCCGACGAAGTGTCGCGCACGGCAAGCGAAGAAACCGAACGCGGCCTGCGCAAGCAACAAGAAACCGTGGAGCGTTTCACCGATCCGTTCGTGCGCTCGGGCTACACCGGCAATGGCCAGGCCGAGCCGCGCCGCGCCGGCAGCGACGCGCACACCTCGCAGGCTGCGCAGGGTAATACCGGTGCGCACGTGCAGGCTGGCCAAGGCGCCGGTATCCAGCGCGGCGACGGCAATCCGGCCGGCTCCCAGGCCGGCCGCGGCGCATAGGACGCCTGACGTTTGGGGCCGGCTCATCCGGCCCTGTCGCGGACTTGACCGATGCGTTGACCGATGCGTTGACCGATGCGCTGGCCAGTGCGGGATGCTTCGGCTGGCCGGGTTGGCGCCAGGTTTAGATCTGTAGGGTGGGTTCTCGAACCCACCACATGCAGACGGATGCGCACTTCGGTGTATAAGGTAATCCGGGTTGCGCAAGCATCTGCTACAAGCTACGGCAACGCACTTTCAGTGCGCGCTGTCTTCCCGCGCATCCTCGTCCTCGGCCCGCTCCTGGTCCAGCTCGGCCTTCATCGCCGCCACATCGTCCATGAACTCATCCACCGAGGCATCCGGCGTGGCCCGCATGTCGGGCGGCAGCAGCACCGACATGTAGAGCTCGTCGGCCAGGCGCCCGTTGCGCCCCTCGTTGCTGATCAGTACCAGCCCGGACCCAAGCAGGGCCAGCAGCGCGCAGATCACCGTGAAGCGCCGGCGCAGCCGTGGCGCCACCGTCGTCAGGTGGAAGTACACCATGCCCGCCACCAGCGCGATCGCCACGTGCGAGCCATAGCGCGTGAAGACCTCGATCGACCAGGCGTAGCCGATGGCGCTGGAGACCAGCCGGAACAGCATCAGCACCGCCACCCCGCAGCCGAAGATGAACAAATGCCGCCCCAGCCGTGCATGGCGCCCGAACAGGCGGTTGCCGAGCGCCCACAGTCCTGCCCAGACCAGGCCGGCGCCGATGCCATAGGCCAGCGCCGCCAGGTAGCGGAACAAGCGGAAGGGCTGGGTATCGGCCAGCCACATCGTGAACAGGGCCACCAGCGCGATCAGCGCCGTGCCCGCCAGGCCGGGCAGGATGCCTTCCCAGCCGTGCTTGGTCCGGTCCAGGGTTTCCGCTGCTACCACGCAATCCGCTGCGCGCACGCGCAGGCTGGTGTGCCCGAGGCGCACCACGGTATCGCTGCCCAGCGCCAGGGTGGCAACGCGCTTGCGCCGATAAACGATGCCATTCCGGGTGCCGAGATCGCGCAGCAGCAGGCCGCCCGTGCCATCGGATTCCACCTGCGCGTGGCGCGGCGCCACGTAGGCGTCGTCGAGGATGGTGTCGTTGTCGTAGCCGCGCCCGATGCGGATCGGCAGCGTGTCGACGCGGTGGCGGTGCAACACGTCGCCGTTGCGCGCCAGGGTTTCGATGAACCACGGGCCCGTCATAGTTTCCCGCTGCGCCCGAGCGCATTCAGGAAGGCGCGCGTGACGCGCATGCCGTTGTCGTAGGACACGCCGGTGACGTCGAGCCGGCTTTGCAGGCTGGCTTGCGGATTGTCGGTGCTGGCCGTCAGCAACGTAAAGTTGTACAGGCCAGGAAACTTGCGGTAGGCGCGCACGCAGGTGACGGCGCGCAGCGGCAGGGTGTTGGTATGCACGAAGCGCTCGCTGCACAGCGGCCCGGTGAGGCGCGTGTCGCGCGTGCTGCCGAGGCGGTCGATGCGGAACTGGCTGCTGGCCAGGGCCGCGAAGCGCAGCGGGTGCAGCGAAGGCGAGCGCAGGTACTGGTGGGTCATCGACACATGCCCGGTCTGTTGCGTGTCGGACACGTAGAGCGCCGACTCCATCGCGCAGCTCAGGGTGTCGGCACTGTAGGACGTCTCGGCCTTCACGTTCGAGCGCCCCCAGCAGCGCACCTGGCCGGATTCGCGTACCGGCACCCGGTAGGGTCCCATGTTCTTGATCGCCAGCGGCGTGTCGAGCAGGCGCGCCACCATCGCCCTCTGGTGCGCCAGCAATTGCGCGGCGATCAGCGGATTGAAATCCTTGGGCGGCGCGCCTTGCAGCGCCACTGTCTTCAGCAAATCCTGCGCATACTTCACGGGTACCAAAAAGCTGACCGCCTCGCCGTCGCGCCGCTTCGAGACATTGATCCCGGCCACGGTGCCGCCGGCCGTCACGCTCGGCCCGCCGCTCATGCCGGAATTGATCGGGCCACTGAAAATGAGCTGGTCATAGAAGCTGCGGCTGACCACGCCGTTGTAGGCGCCTTCGGAAATGGCAAAGCCGAGGTCGAGCGGATTGCCGAGCGAGTACAGTGGCTGGCCTTGCGTGAGTTTGACAGGCTTTTCGGGCACGATGAAAAAGCCGCTGCCTTGCCGGTTGACGCGCACTACCGCCAGGTCATGCAGCACATCGACCGCCAGCAGTTCGATCGGACCGCGGTTGCCGTCGGTGTCGACATATTCTCCAGTATAGACGGCCGGGTCGAGCGCCATCTGCGACACCACGTGGTAATTCGTCAGCACCAGGTTCGAGTCGCCGACCAGGAAGCCGGAGCCGACCGTGGACTGGGTGCGGCCGTTCCTGAGCAGCATGCGGATCTGCAGCAGATCGCCCTGGGCCGAGGAATACAGTTCCTGGGCCGCCGAGGAGGGCTGGGGCAAGGTCGTGGTGGTATCGGTTTCGCCGGGGCCGGGCGCTTGCGGCGTGGCGGCGGGCGGCGTGGCTGGCGGGGTGACCAACGGTGGTGCGGATGCGGGCGGCGTGTCCGGCTTGGTTGCCGGCTGCGCGGCCGTCTGTTTCAAGGGCGCAGCGGGCCTGTCGCCGGTTGCGGCGAGGGACGTGCTCAGGCAGGACAGCAGGAAAAAGCTGGCGGCGCGTCGCATGGCTGTCGGCGCCGCAACTGCCGACAAGCGGCCGCTGCCGCGCACATCGGTGGCTAGGGTGAACCTATTCTGCCACCAGACCAGCCAACGTGCAGGACCTTACAATTCTACAATTCGCCATCTTCCGCCACGGTTTCAGCGGGCGTCATCATGTGGCCGAGCTTGGCCTGCTTGGTGTTCAGGTAGCTGTTGTTGAAGGCGTTGCGGTTCACCAGCAGCGGCACGCGCTCGGTGACGTCGATGCCGAGACGGGTCAGGGCGTCGATCTTGCGCGGGTTGTTGGTCATCAGCTTGACCTGCTTGATGCCGAACTGTTCCAGCATCGGGCGGCACAGCTCGTAGTTGCGCGCGTCGGCATGGAAGCCCAGCTGCAGGTTGGCTTCGACCGTATCGGCGCCGGCTTCCTGCAGGCGGTAGGCGCGGATTTTATTCACCAGGCCGATGCCGCGGCCTTCCTGGCGCAGGTAGAGCAGGGCGCCGCGGCCCTCGGCGGCGATGCGCTTGAGTGCGCCTTCGAGCTGGGCGCCGCAGTCGCAGCGCTGCGAGAACAGCACGTCGCCGGTGAGGCATTCCGAGTGCACGCGCGCCAGCACCGGCTCGCCGTTGCCGATGTCGCCGAGCGCCATCACCAGGTGTTCCTTACCCGTGCTGTGCTCGACAAAGGCGTGCAGCGTGAACTGGGCCCAGGGCGTGGGCAGGGCGCAGGACGTAACGTAGTCGAGCAATGGTGCGGCGGCGGTTGCGGTGTTCTCGGACATGCTGGGTCTTGGTGCGGTAAGTGGTAACCGGTAAGTATAGAAGATTTCGCGCCATCCCGTGCGCTGAAGCGGCCACGAGCGGTATGGCCGGGCAGCCATGCGCCATGGTAGGCTTGCGAAACAACCAATACGATCGACCATGGACCGCGCAACGAACGACCTCCCGGCAGTCAGCCCGCCCCGAAGCCGGCGCCGCTCGCTCGGCACCTGGCTGGCCATGGCCTTTTCGCTGCTGTCCATCGTGCTGACCCTGCTGCTGGTGGAAGTGGTCGACATCGCCGCCACCGGCCAGGTGGAAGCCAGCATCGGCCATGGCCTGCGCGAACTGGCCCTGCAGACGTCGGACAAACTCGACCGCGGCATGTTCGAGCGCTACCGCGAAGTGCGCCTGCTGGCCCAGCGCCGCGACCTGGCGCCCGGGAATGCGTCCCAGGCCGAGCGCCGCGCCGTGCTCGACGCCATCCAGGACACCTACGGCTTCTACGACTGGATCGGCATGGCCGGCCTCGACGGACGCGTGCAGGTGGCGGGGCGCGGGCTGCTTGAAGGAGCGGATGTCACGCAGCGGCCCTGGTTCCGCAATGCCCTGCGCGGCGTGAACGTCGGCGACGTCCACGAAGCGGCGCTGCTGGCGCGCATCCTGCCGAAGCAGGACGGCGAGCCGCGCCGCTTCGTCGATGTCGCTTTCCCTTACATCGACCGCGACGGCAAGACCATTGGCGTACTCGGCGCTCATCTGTCCTGGCAGTGGGCGCGCGCCGTCGAGCGCTCGGTGATGGCGCCGCTGGCCGCACGCGGCGGCCGCGTCGAGGCCCTGATCGTCAGCAGCGCCGGCGCCGTCCTGCTCGGTCCCAGGGACGTGCAGGGCCAGACCCTCGATTTGCCGAGCTTCCATGCTGCGCAAAAGCAGGACGCCGGCTTCCTGGTCGAGCGCTGGCCGGACGGCCATTCCTACCTGGTCGGCTATGCGCGCAGCAAGGGTTTCGAAACGTATCCGGGCCTGGGCTGGACCGTGCTGGTGCGCCAGACGGTGGACGACGCCTATGCCCCGGCGCTGCGCCTGCGCGAGCGCGCGCTGTGGAGCGGCATCGCGCTGGCGGTGCTGGTCTCGGTGGTCGGCGTGCTGGTGGCGCGCTACATCACCCAGCCGCTGGGCCAGTTGGTGCGCGAGGCCGGACGCATCCGGCGCGGCGCCAGCGTCCGGCTCTACAGCGCAAGCAGCACCTATCTCGAGGTCGAGCGCCTGTCGGACACCCTGAACGCCCTGGTGGGCGACCTGGTGCGCGGGCGCGCCGACCTGCAGGGCCTGAACGCGACCCTGGAAGCACGGGTCGAGGCGCGCACGGCCGAACTGGAGCGCGCGCTGGCGGCGGTGCAGGCCAGCGAGCAGCGCGTCGGCGCCATCGTCGAGGCGGCCCAGGATGCCTTCCTGGGCGTTGACCTGCGCGGCCTGGTCACCGACTGGAACAGCGCGGCCGAGCGCATGTTCGGCTGGAAGCGCAGTGAAGTGCTGGGCTGGCCGATGCCCGAGATCATCGTGCCCCAGCGCTTTCGCGCCAGCACGGTGCGCGCCATCGACCAGTTCCGCGCCACTGGCCACAGCGTGCTGCTGGAAAAGCGCGCCGAGCGCATCGTGATCAACCGCCAGGGCGTCGAGTTCCCGATCGAGATGACGGCGGCCCTGGCCAGCGGCAGCGACGGCGTCTTCTTCGCCGTCTTCCTGCACGATATTTCCGAGCGCAAGAAGGTGGACCGCATGAAGAGCGAGTTCGTCTCCACCGTCTCGCACGAACTGCGCACGCCGCTGACCTCGATCCGCGCTTCGCTGTCGATGCTGGCCGACGGCATGGCCGGCGAACTGCCGCCCGACGTGGCGCAGCTGGTGAACCTGGCCAACGACAGCAGCGAACGCCTGGTACGGCTGGTGAACGATGTGCTCGACTTGCAGAAAATCGAGGCCGGCGGCATGCAGTTCGAACGGCGCGCCCAGCTGCTGCTGCCGGTGGCGGAACATGCGCTCGACTCGATGGAAGGCTATGCCGGCCAACTCGGCGTGCAGCTGCAACTCGAGTGCAGCGAACCCGCGCGCGACCTCGCCGCCGCGATCGACCGCGACCGGCTGGTGCAGGTACTGACCAACCTGCTGTCGAACGCCATCAAGTTTTCGCCGCGTGGCGGGACCGTGACGCTGGTGCTGGCCGAGCACGGACAATGCGCGCGTCTGGCCGTGCGCGACCAGGGGGCGGGAATTCCACCCGCCTTCCAGGCCCGCGTGTTCCAGCGCTTTGCGCAGGCGGATGGGGCGGATACCAGGCAGAAGGGCGGGACCGGGCTGGGCTTGAGTATCACCAAGAGCCTGGTGGAAGAGCACGGGGGGCGGATCGGGTTCGAGACGGCAGCGGGGGAAGGGACCACCTTTATGGTGGATTTGCCGCTCGTGCAAGACTGAAGGCAAAGCCGGGGTCAAGTCTGACATCCGGACACGAGCTCCACCATACCGGACCAGAATCGGTCAAGCGCCGAAGGCGCCGTCGATCGTGTGCATCGCCCCGGTCACGAAGCCCGCTTCCGGCCCGGCCAGCCAGGCCACCATTGCGGCTACCTCGTCGGCACGGCCGTGGCGCTTGATTGCCATGAAGCTGTGCATCAGGTCCTTCATCGGGCCATCCGCCGGATTGGCGTCGGTATCGATCGGTCCAGGCTGCACAACGTTGATGGTAATCCCACGCGGACCGAAGTCCCGGGCCAGGCCGCGCGCCAGGCCTTGCAGTGCGGACTTGCTCACCGCATAAGAAGCCATGCCGGGCAAGGGCATGCGATCACCGTTCACCGAACCGATCACGATGATCCGCCCGCCTTCGGGCATCTGTCGCGCCGCTTCCACCGAGGCATGATACGGAGCGTGGATATTGATACGGAACAAGCGATCGACCATGTCCGGGTCCTGCTCCAGCGCGTCGCCGAAGATCGCAATGCCGGAATTCACCACCAGCACATCGAGTGGACCGCTTGCACGGACCCGTTCGATGACGGCGTCCCGGTCGGCACTGTCCGCCAGGAAGGCGGTGCTGCCCGTTTCGCTTGCCACGCGCTGTGCCGCGTCGGGCGACCCGGCGTAGGTGAATGCAACGTTTGCGCCGTCTGACGCAAAGCGGCGCACGATTGCCGCGCCAATGCCGCGGCTGCCGCCCAGTACCAATACCGATTTGTTCGTAAAATCCGTCATGACGACTCCTTTCGATTAATGTAGTGGATGATACAATATTCGTTATCTCCTCTGTCAAGGTATTTCTGTAATCATGACTACAAAAACTGTAGCGCCCCGTGGCCGCCCTCGGCAATTTGATCTGGACAAGGCACTGGCCACCGCCCAGCGCCTGTTTCATACGAAGGGGTACGATGCGCTGAGCATTGCTGACCTGACCAGGGAGCTCGGCATCAACCCGCCGAGCTTCTATGCTGCCTTTGGCAGCAAGAACGGCCTGTATGCCCAGGTGCTCGATCGTTACGCCAGCGCCGGGGCCGTGCCGTTGCAGGAGATATTGCAGGCTGAGCGGCCACTGGCGGCGTCGCTTGGCGAGGTGCTGGTGCAGGCGGCCAGGTACTACGTGGCCGACGACGCCGCCACCGGCTGCATGGTCCTGGAAGGCACGCACTGCAATGACCCGGAGGCACGCTCAGCCGCGGCCGGCTTCCATGCTGCAGCGCAGGATGTACTTCGACGTGCGATTGCCGCGCGCTATCCGGTGGAGGCGGACCGGCTCGCCGATTTCGTCAGCACCACCATGGCCGGACTCTCTGCCAGCGCGCGACACGGGCAAAGCCTGGAGCGCCTGGTCGCCACCGCGCAGCTTGCCGGCATGGCGCTTGCGCAGGCGCTTCCGGATGACCCTTCAAGCCATGCATCAGGATCGCGTCAAGAAGAAAAAGCACATGAACAGTGAAGCGGCTGCCAATATTGTTTCGTTTGAGGAAAACGATACGATGGTGGTTTGCCGGTTCTCTTATTACTGCCGGGCTCGCGTCCGAATGTCGGACCTCAGCTGTATTAACGCCAGCCGTGCAATGCGATTCCCGCAAACCCCGGCCAGGCGCCGAGATCGCGCTCCAGCTCCGGCAGTAGCTTGCGCAATGCCGCCTTGTCGGCATGGAAACTGGTGGCGCTGCCGTCCAGCGTGCGCTCGCTGCTGAAGCGGTACAGGGACGCGTTCGCCACTTTGACGGGCTGGCGCAGCAGCACCAGCAGCGGCGCCGGCATCTCTCCCGCCTGCACCAGCAGCAGCTCGCCGGCTTCGTTCGCATCCGCGCGTACGTAGCGGCGCTGGCGCTCGGGCGCCACGCGGCCCGCTTCCAGCGCGATGTGCACGCGCTTGCCGTGTCGCGCGGACCAGTCGAGGAAGGGCGCGGCAAAGCTGTAGATCTGGTCCGGCGCGGTGCGGTAATCCATCACCGCCAAGCCATCTGCAAGGCCTGCCAACCCGTCGAGCAGCGCGGTCTTGTCCCACCACCAGAAGGGCACGACGTATTCGATCGCCATGTCGCCGGCAGCTTCGCGCAGGGCGCGCGCCATGGCCAGGTATTCACGATCGCGGTCCGCCGGCGCCAGCACGGTGTCGGGCAGCAGGTAAGGCTCGACGTCGAACTGCATCGCGCGCAGGCGTTCTTCCGGCGCGGCTTCGCGGTTGTAGGCGGCAAAGGCGCGCGCGCGGTCGGCGGTGGCGGCGCGGTGAGCCGGCAGCGCCATGTGCGGATCGCCCTCGACACTGGTTACCGCGATTCCGGCCGCATGGGCCTTGCGCACGAACGCCCGCAGCCCGGCAGGATCGCGCACCTTGGCCCCGTCGAGCGTGACGACGATGAACAGCTCGCCGATGGTCTCGCTCTTGGCCCAGGCCAGCAGCGCGTCGCCGCGTTCCATCCATTCGCTGCGGT
>Ga0308160_10003128_pt1 | contig 18980 bp, 12 predicted proteins | sample PhyFR1_FD_201036 | JGI IMG/M metagenome (GOLD analysis project Ga0308160, IMG submission 201036) | Phyllosphere microbial communities from UC Gill Tract Community Farm, Albany, California, United States - DLSLF.R1 | ecosystem: Host-associated > Plants > Phyllosphere > Unclassified | place: USA...
ATCCGGATCGAGTAGGGCACGCGCTTCGGGCCCATGTGGTGGCAGGCGAGCAAGCCCCACAGGCGGCCGTTGATGACGATCGACACGCTCATCGATGCCGCCACGCCCATGTTCTGCAGGTATTCGACGTGGATCGGCGACACGCTGCGCAGCACGCCGAAGCTCATGTCGAGCGCCGGCGTGCCCGGGGCGCCGAGCAGGGGCACGGCGTCGTAGGTGACGTCGGCGATCATGCGCAGGGTGTTCAGCACGTACAGGCGGCGCGCCTGGGGCGGGATGTCGCCGGCCGGGTAGCGCTGGCCGAGGAAGGGCGTCAAGCCCTCGCGGTGCGCTTCGGCCGCCACGTCGCCGCTGTCGTCGGGGCGGAAGCGGTAGGCCATCACCCGGTCGAAGCCGGTGAAGTCGCGCACCTGGCGCACGGCGGCGCGCAGCAGGCCGTCGATGGTCTTCTGGCGGCGCAGGCGGTCGATCGAGGAGTGCGCCTTGATCGCGAACAGCGCGACCGCGTCGGTCGATTCCTCGCGCGCCTCGAACTCGACGCTCACGCGGCGCTTGTGCGCGTGCACCACGCAGTCGTATTCGGTACCGCCCAGGGTCACGGCCGCGACCAGCGGCGCGCCTTCGCCCTCGCTGAGGGTATCGAGGGTTTCCTGGATCAGGTCGGCGACCTCATCCGGCAGTCCGACATCGTCGAAAGCGCGTCCAAGGCCCAGTTCCACACCCAGCCGCGCCGGCGCGTTCGCACTCCAGCCTTCGATCATGCCGCTCTCGTCGAGGAAGACGAGGGCGCCATGCGGCTGGATCGATCCGGGCAGGTGGATAGGCTCGTCCGCGCAGTTGAGCAGGTCGACCCGCTGCGGAATGCCCATGATTTCAGGCGTGCTGGACTTCACTCTCGACGTATCCTTATTCAGTGGGCCGGCTGGCATTGCCCAGTGCGCATATTACAAGGTTTCAATTCCCGTTTGCGGCTTTTTTGACACAAGTGCATGTCCAATACGGATTGTGGAAAACTCGTATTGTTCAATATCAAAACATGGGAATTTAGTCTTCGAGAGCAGGGCGCAACAGCACGATCAGGGCGCCGTTGCCGCCATCCGCGCGGCTGGCCACGCAAAAGGCGATGGTCTCGCTGGTTTGCACCAACCAGCTGTGCACCATGCCGCGCAGCACCGGCTCGCCGCCGGCGGAACCATAGCCGATGCCGTGGATGATGCGCACGCAGCGTATGCCGCGTTTATTGCTTTTACGCAAAAACGCATCGACATGGCGCCGGGCCAGGTCGCGCGTCAGGCCGTGCAGGTCGAGCTCGTCCTCGACTTGCCAGTGGCGTTTGCGTAATCGTTTGACGACGTCCGGACCGACGCCGGGCGCCGACCAGCTCAGGGTCGGTTCTTCATCCAGCAGGCCGTCGACGTCGAAGCCGTCGGACAGCATCGATTCGGCGAGGATGGCCTGGACTTCGTCGTCGGTGGGCGGCCGCCGCGCCGCGGCCTGGCGCCGCAGCTCGGCTTCGTGGGCCGGACGCCACACGTAGCGGTCGGATTCCGGCAGCTGCTTGACGTCCTTCACGGCCGAGCGGAACTCGACCGCCTGTTCGCGTTCGGCGCGCTCGCGCTTTTCGCGCTCGGCTTTTTCGATCTTGCGCAGGTGCTCCTCCACTTTCAAACGGTCGCGGAAGGATTTCAGGTCGCCGAAGTCTTTCATGCCTGCCATCGAAAAAACCTTATCAAGTTACTCGAGTGCTTCCAGGTAGCGCTGCGCGTCCAGTGCGGCCATGCAGCCCGAGCCGGACGAGGTGATCGCCTGGCGGTACACGTGGTCCTGCACGTCGCCGGCCGCGAACACGCCCGGCACGCTGGTGGCGGTCGCCATGCCCTCGGTGCCGCTGCGGGTCTTGATGTAGCCGTTGTGCATGTCCAGCTGGCCGTCGAAGATCGCGGTGTTCGGCTTGTGGCCGATCGCCACGAACAGGCCGTGCACCTTCAATTCCTTGATGGCGGCGTCGCTCGTGGATTTCAAGCGCAGGCCGGTCACGCCGCTGGCGTCGCCCGTCACTGCGTCCAGGGTCTGGTTCAGTTCCAGCACCATCTTGCCTTCCTGGACCTTGGCCATCAGGCGGTCCACCAGGATCGGCTCGGCGCGGAACTTGTCGCGGCGATGGATCAAAGTCACCTTGCTGGCGATGTTCGACAGGTACAGCGCTTCCTCGACCGCGGTATTGCCGCCGCCGATGACCGCCACTTCCTGGTTGCGGTAGAAGAAGCCGTCGCAGGTGGCGCAGGCCGACACGCCCTTGCCCATGAATTCCTGCTCGCTCGGCAGGCCAAGGTACTGGGCCGAGGCGCCGGTGGCGATGATCAGGGCGTCACAGGTGAATTCGTGCGAATCGCCGACCAGGCGGATCGGTTTTTCGTTCAGGTAAGTCGTGTGGATGTGGTCGAACACGATCTCGGTATTGAAACGCTCGGCGTGCTGCAGCAGGCGCGCCATGAGTTCCGGACCCTGGACGCCCAGCGGGTCGCCCGGCCAGTTCTCGACGTCGGTCGTGGTCATCAGCTGGCCGCCCTGTTCGACGCCGGTCACCAGCATCGGGTTGAGGTTGGCGCGCGCGGCGTAGACGGCGGCGCTGTAGCCGGCGGGGCCGGAGCCGAGGATCAGGACTTTGGCGTGTTTGCGAGTGGTCATGTTGAACTTCTTCTCAGGTGATGATGGGCGGAAAGTGGGGCCGACCATCATCGGAATCAAGGGGAATCGGACCGGCGATTATAGTCCATGATGCAAACCAGCATGAATCGTGGGGCCTGCGCGGCCATATATGGCTTAGAATGAATATCTTTCGCTGTAACGGTTTCATTAAGTAGCATCTCGTATGAGCAAGAATAGTTCCCCGACAGGTTCGACCTATACCCACAAGCCCAGGCAGCCGCGGCAGCCCCTGCCGAACCGGCTCGTGCGCCTGTTGTCGGAGGCCCGCTGGCTGGCGACCGCCGTCGCACTGTTGTATTTCATCCTCATCCTGCTCAGTTATAACAAAGCCGATCCGGGCTGGTCGCACGAGAGTGCGGTGTCCCACGTGGCCAACCTGGGCGGGCGCGCCGGCGCCTGGCTGGCGGACTTGCTGCTGTTTATCTTCGGCTTTTCGGCCTGGTGGCTGTGCGTCTGCTTCACGCGCGCCGTCTGGAAGGGCTACCGCCGCCTGCACAGCCGTTTCATTGTCGAACAGGCACTGCCCGAGCCCGAGCACCAGGGCGAGACCGTGATCCGCTGGGTCGGTTTCGCGCTGATGTTCGCCGGCAGCGTTGGCCTGGAATACCTGCGCATGTGGACGATGAAGGTCGAGCTGCCGCGCGCCGCCGGCGGCGTGCTGGGCCAGCTGATCGGCCATTCGGCCCATACCGCCTTCGGCTTCACCGGTGCGACGCTGCTGCTCCTGTTGTTGTTCGGCCTCGGCTTTTCCTGGTACTTCCAGGTGTCCTGGCTGGCCGTGGCCGAGCGCATCGGCGAATCGGTCGAGACGAGCTGGGACTGGTTCCGCCTGCGCCACGAAGACCGCGAAGACCGAGCGCTGGGCGAGGCCGCGGCGCACCGGCGCGACGAGGCGGTCGTGACCGAGCGCGCCAAGTTCGCCGAGAAGCATGGCGCCGCGCCGATCCTGAAACACGAGCCGAAGGCAGCGCCGAGCGAGGCGGGCGAGATTGAAGCCTTCGAGGACGTGCCGAAGAAGCCGGGCCTGCTGGCCAAGGCGATGGCCAAGGTCAAGTCGAAAGCCGAACCGAAGGCGGCCGCGCCCGCCGACGTCCGTGCCGAACCCCGGGTCGAGCCCGGCATCGAGCCCAGCCTGGGCGCCGTGAGCGAGCCGCATTTCGGCGCTCCTGTTTCTGCACCGGCCCCGGCAGCCGCCTTCGACGACGACGAGGACTTCCAGCAGGCGCCGGCCGCCGTGTCGCTGTCCAAGCCGGCTGCCCGCCAGGCCGCGCCGCTGCCGCCGGCCAGCGCGCCGAACCCGTCGCCGATCAAGATCGAGCCGCAGATGGTCAGCGTGCCGCGTTCCGAGCGCGCCGAGAAGGAGCGCCAGTCGCACCTGTTCGAAGTCTCGGGCGACTCCACGCTGCCGCCGCTGGGCCTGCTGGACGAGGCGCCGCCGGTCCAGGAATCGGTGGCCGTCGACACCCTCGAATTCACCAGCCGCCTGATCGAGAAGAAGCTGTCCGACTTCGGCGTCGAAGCCAAGGTCGTGGCGGCCTACCCGGGGCCGGTCGTGACCCGCTACGAGATCGAGCCGGCCACCGGCGTGAAGGGCAGCCAGATCGTCAACCTGGCGCGCGACCTGGCGCGTTCGCTTTCCTTGACCTCGATCCGCGTGGTCGAGACCATCCCCGGCAAGAACTACATGGCGCTTGAACTGCCGAACCCGAAGCGCCAGATCGTGCGCCTGACGGAAATCGTCGGCTCCAAGGTCTACGCCGACAGCGCCTCGGCCCTGACCGTGGCGCTGGGCAAGGATATCGCCGGCAAGCCGGTGGTGGCCGACCTGGCCAAGATGCCCCACCTGCTGGTGGCGGGCACCACCGGTTCCGGCAAGTCGGTCGGCATCAACGCCACCATCCTGTCGCTGCTGTACAAGGCCGATCCGGCTGACGTGCGCCTGATCCTGATCGACCCGAAGATGTTGGAAATGTCGGTGTACGAAGGCATCCCGCACCTGCTGGCGCCGGTCGTGACCGACATGCGCCAGGCCGGCCACGCGCTGAACTGGGCGGTGAACGAGATGGAACGCCGCTACAAGTTGATGTCCAAACTGGGCGTGCGCAACCTGGCCGGCTACAACGGCAAGATCCTGGAAGCGGCCAAGCGCGAGGAACACATCCCGAACCCGTTCTCGATCATGCCGGACAATCCAGAGCCACTGGAAAAGCTGCCGACCATCGTCATCATCATCGACGAATTGGCCGACCTGATGATGGTGGTGGGCAAGAAGGTCGAGGAATTGATCGCCCGTATCGCGCAAAAGGCGCGCGCGGCCGGCATCCACCTGATCCTGGCAACCCAGCGTCCTTCGGTCGACGTGATCACCGGCCTGATCAAGGCCAACATCCCGACCCGTATCGCGTTCCAGGTTTCCAGCAAAATCGACTCGCGCACGATTCTCGACCAGATGGGCGCCGAGACCCTGCTGGGCATGGGCGACATGCTGTACATGCCGCCGGGTACCGGCCTGCCGGTGCGCGTGCACGGCGCCTTCGTGTCGGACGACGAAGTGCATCGAGTTGTAAAACATCTGCAATCGACGGGCGAACCGAATTACATTGAAGGCATCCTCGAAGGGGGCGTGGCCGAGGACGGCGGCGCTGCCGAAGGCGCCGTGGCAGGCGAGGGCGGCGGCGAATCCGACGCGATGTACGACCAGGCGGTGCAGGTGGTGCTCAAGAACCGCCGCGCCTCGATCTCGCTGGTGCAGCGCCACCTGCGCATCGGCTACAACCGTGCGGCGCGCCTGCTCGAGCAGATGGAGCAGAGCGGCGTGGTGTCGCCGATGCAGTCGAACGGCAACCGCGACATCCTGGTGCCGGCGACCAGCGCCGAATAAGCCGGTCATCGACCGCCTGGAACGGGGTGTTGAGGCCGAGGCTTCAACACCCCGTTTCGCTTGCGCTCATCTTGTTCATGCTCAGCATATAATTATCATATGAATATCAAAACCACGATTGCTACCCTCATCGCCGGCGCCACGCTGGCCTTCACCGCCTCGGCCACCGCCGGCGCCCTCGACCAGTTCAAGACCTTCGTCTCCGGCACCAAATCCGCGCGCGGTGACTTCACCCAGACCCAGGTCCGCAGTTCGAAGACCGCCAAGGCCAACCCGCCTTCGACCGGCACCTTCGTGTTCGCCCGTCCGGGCAAGTTCATCTGGACCTACCAGAAGCCCTTCGAGCAGGTACTGCAGGCCGACGGCGAGACCATGTACATCTACGACAAGGACCTGAACCAGGTCAGCAGTAAAAAGCTCGGCAACGCGCTCGGCAGCTCGCCGGCCGCGATCCTGTTCGGCAGCAACGACCTGGAAAAGAATTTCACGCTGGCGGAAGCCGGTACCCGCGACGGCCTCGAATGGCTGAGCGCTACCCCGAAATCGAAGGACACCACCTTCGAGCAGATCGGCATCGGCCTGAAGGATGGCGTGCCGCAGGCGATGGAGCTGAAGGACAATTTCGGCCAGACGACGCTGCTGAAATTCACCAGCTTCCAGCGCAACCCGAGCCTGGCTGCGAACGCCTTCCGGTTCGAGGTGCCCAAAGGCGCCGAGGTGGTGAGCCAGTAAGCGCGCCATCGAGGCATCCGGGCGGGACGCCTTCTCATCCATTACACTTGCGCTTTCAATATGCCGGCCATATATAGCCAAGATGGACAAGAACGATACCCCGTGCCCGGGAGCCGCCCGTGGATGACCTTTTCAGAACCGAACCCGCGGCCCCGCTGGCCGAAGCCCTGCGCCCGAAGACCATCGGCGAAGTCATCGGCCAGAGCCACCTGCTGGGGGAAGGCAAGCCCCTGAACCTGGTGTTCAAGTCGGGCCGCCCGCACTCGATGATCCTGTGGGGCCCGCCCGGCGTCGGCAAGACCACGCTGGCGCGCCTGACCGCGAACGCCTTCGACTGCGAATTCATCGCCTTGTCCGCCGTGCTGTCGGGCGTCAAGGATATCCGCGCGTCGATCGAACAGGCCGAGCAGTACCTGGCGCGCGGCAAGCACACCATCCTGTTCATCGACGAGATCCACCGCTTCAACAAGTCGCAGCAGGATGCCTTGCTGCCCTTTGTGGAAAGCGGGCTGGTCACCCTGATCGGCGCCACCACCGAGAATCCTTCGTTCGAAGTGAATTCGGCACTGCTGTCGCGCTCCCAGGTCTACGTGCTCAAGGCGCTGAACGACGACGAGATGCGCCAGCTACTGAAGCGTGCCCAGGAGCGCGTGCTGCAGCACCTGCAGTTCGACGAGGTGGCCGTGCAGACCCTGGTCGGGTATGCCGACGGCGACGCCCGGCGCTTCCTGAATCTGCTGGAACAGACCAAGACCTCGGCCGACACCTCTGGCATCACCCGCATCACCGGCGAATTCGTCGAGAATGCGCTGACCCTGAACGCGCGCCGCTTCGACAAGGGCGGCGACAATTTCTACGACCAGATCTCGGCGTTGCACAAGTCGGTGCGCGGCTCGCATCCCGATGCCGCACTGTACTGGTTTTGCCGCATGCTGGACGGCGGGGCCGACCCGAAGTACCTGTCGCGCCGCATCGTGCGCATGGCCTGGGAAGACATCGGCCTGGCCGACCCGCGCGCGATGCAGATCGCGAACGATGCCGCCGCCACCTACGAACGCCTGGGCTCGCCCGAGGGCGAGCTGGCGCTGGGCCAGGCCGTGATCTACCTGGCGATCGCGGCCAAGAGCAACGCCGGCTACAACGCCTTCAACGCCGCCATGGCCTTTGTCCGCAAGGACAAGTCGCGCGAGGTGCCGGTCCACCTGCGCAACGCGCCGACCAAGCTCATGAAGGAACTGGGCTACGGCCACGAGTACCGCTACGCCCACGACGAGCCGCACGCCTATGCCGCCGGCGAGACCTACCTGCCTGACGGGATGCCGGAACCGCGCTGGTACGATCCGGTGCCGCGCGGGATGGAAGCCAAGGTCATCGACAAGCTGGCTTTCCTGCGGCAGCTGGATGCCGATGCGCACGACGAATAAGCTTCGATGAATGAAAATAAAAAGCCCCGCGGCAGCTGAACTGGCGCGGGGCTTTTTTGTTATACGGCCCCGGCGCTGTCGCCGCCGGGCCTTTTTCTATTAGTAGTTCTCGTAGGCGCCGATGTCGAAGGCGCCGCCCAGCGGACGCGCGGTGCCGAGGATGTCGATCGCCGGCGACCAGGACGCCGTGCCCTTGTTCACGGCCGGCGAGCCGCTCTGCAGGCGGTAGTCGCCGGTGCCGGTCGGGTTGTAGCTGACGAACTTCGGATCGGCGCTGATGGTGCCGGTCGCGCTGCCGACTTTCAGCGAGATGTTGCTGCCGTTGCCGTAGACCAGGTTGTTGGCCGTGACATTACCGGAACCGATGCAGCTCTGGCCCGAGTAGCAGTACTGCATGATGCCGGAGCGCGGGTTGTTGTACACGATGTTGTTGACCACCATGGTGTTCTTCACCTGCACACCGCCCGGCGCGTCGCCGGCGCCGATCACGATGCCGCCGCCCATGCTCGAGGAACCGTTGGCGAACACGGTGTTGTTGGAGATGTAGGCATCGGTCGCGGCGTGCCACAGGTGGATGCCGTAGGAGGACGCGCGGTACACCACGTTGTTCATGATCTTGCCGCCCTTGTTGGCCGAGTAGATGCCTTGCACGCCGTTGCAGGCGCCCGGCTTGGCGATATCGTGTACCACGTTGCCGATGACGTCGCCATTCGAGCCGCTGTAGTTGGCGTTGACGATGCCGGCGCCGCCGCCGCCGGTGCAGCCGCCCGACAGGGTCAGGTTGTGCACGTGGTTGTTCAGCATGAGGGTGTTGGAGCCGTTGTTCAGGATGCCGTGGCGGCCCGGACCCGCGATGTCGAAGCCGATGATGTCGACATAGTTGCCGCTGTTCGACCACATCGCTTCACTGCCGCTGCCGACGATCTTGGCGCCCCATTGGCTGTCCGACAGGAAGGAGATGCGGTTGACCGAGGTGCCGCTGACTTTCGTGCTGACGTTGCCCGAGTAAGTACCGGCCGCCACGTGGATGGTGGTGCCGGCCTTGGCGACGGCCGCTGCCTTGGTGATGGTCTTGTAGGGCTTGGCCTGGGTGCCGGTGTTCGAATCCGAACCGGCTGGCGACACATACAGGTGATAGATGCTGGACGAGGCATTGGCACCGGCGCAGGCGGCGAAGAGGGCGGCGAAGACGGTGGAAGCGACAGCAAATTTCATGTAGGAAGTTCCTTGCATCAAGTGATTATTCATACCCTTTTGAGTGCTGGAAACTTCCTTAGTTCAATCTTTTCGTAAAAAAATTTTCCTAGAGTATTAAATAGCAAAACAAGATAGCAGGCTGCGCTCGCTCGGCCATATATTGTTCAGTTCGCTTGCGGAGGCGCATACGAGCAGCCGTGCGTGCAGCGCTTGATTCATGAAAAAGCCCCGCAGCAGTTGACCTGTTGCGGGGCTCGGGTTTTGCCAACCCGGCGCTGACGCGCCGGGCTGTCCTGCCATATCAGTAGTTCTCGTACGCGCCGATGTCGAAGGCGCCGCCCAGCGGGCGCTTGGTGCCGACGATGTCGGTGGCCGGTGCCGAGCTCGAGATGCCCTTGTTCACGGCCGGCGAGCCGCTCTGCAGGCGGTAGTCGCCGGTGCCGGTCGGGTTGTAGCTGACGAACTTCGGATCGGCGCTGACGGTGGCGGTGGCGCTGCCGACTTTCAGCGAGATGTTGCTGCCGTTGCCGTAGACCAGGTTGTTCGAGGTCACGTTGCCCGAGCCAATGCAGCTCTGGCCCGAGTAGCAGTACTGCATGATGCCCGAACGCGGGTTGTTGTAGACCACGTTGTTGATGATCTTGGTGTTCTTGACCTGCACGCCGCCCGGCGCATCGCCGGCACCGATGACGATGCCGCCACCCATGCTCGAGGAACCGTTGGCGAACACGGTGTTGTTGGCGATCAGGACGTCGGTCGCGGCGTGCCACAGGTGGATGCCGTAGGACGAGGCGCGGTACACCACATTGTTCATGATCTTGCCGCCCTTGTTGGCGGAATAGATGCCCTGCACGCCGTTGCAGGCGCCCGGCTTGGCGATGTCGTGGACCACGTTGCCGATCACGTCGCCGTTCGAACCGCTGTAGTTGGCGTTGACGATACCCGCGCCGCCGCCGCCGGTGCAGCCGCCCGACAGGCCCAGGTTGTGCACGTTGTTGTTCGACATCAGGGTGTTGGAGCCGTTGTTCAGGATGCCGTGGCGGCCCGGGCCGGTGATGTCGAAGCCGGTGATGTCGACGTAGTTGCCGCTGTTGGTCCACATGGCTTCGGCGCCGCTGCCGACGATCTTGGCGCCCCACTTGGTGTCGGACAGGAAGACGATACGGTTGGTGGACGTGCCGCTGACACGGGTAGTGACGTTGCCCGAGTAGGTACCAGCCGCCACGTGGACGGTGGTGCCGGCCTTGGCGACGGACGCGGCCTTGGTGATAGTCTTGTAGGGCTTGGCCTGGGTGCCGGTGTTCGAGTCCGAGCCGGTCGGCGCGACGTACAGGTTGTAGATGCTGGTGGCAGCGTTGGCGCCTGCGCAGGTTGCGAAGAGGGCGGCGAAGGCGGTGGTGGCGACTGCAAATTTCATGAAGGGGGTTCCTAACATCAAGTGATTATTCATACCCTTTTGAGTGCAGGAAACTTCCTTAGTTCAATCTTTTCGTAAAAAAATTTTCTCTGAGAACTAAATTGCAAGGGAAGATATCGAACTTATCTGGAATTTCCGTATATTGTTCAGTTCGCTTGCCCGGCGCGCGACGGGCGTCCGCGCAAGATGCGCAGGGCCGGAATGAACAAGGCCCCGCGACAGCTGGAAGCTGTCGCGGGGCCCATCGATCAGGTGCTTACGGAAAGCGTGCCGGATCAGAAGCTTTCGTAGGCGCCGATGTCGAACGCGCCGCCCTTGGGACGCGCGGTGCCGAGGATGTCGGTGGCCGGTGCCGAGCTCGAGGTGCCCTTGTTCGCCGCCGGCGAGCCGCTGGCCAGGCGGTAGTCGCCGCTGCCGGTCGGGTTGTAGCTGACGAACTTCGGATCGGCGCTGACGGTGGCGGTGGCGCTGCCGGTCTTCAGCGAGATGTTGCTGCCGTTGCCGTAGACCAGGTTATTGGCGGTCACGTTGCCCGAGCCGATGCAGCTCTGGCCCGAATAGCAGTACTGCATGATGCCCGAGCGCGGGTTCTTGAACACGATGTTGTTGATGATCTTGGTGTTCTTGACCTGCACGCCGCCCGGCGCATCGCCGGCGCCGATGACGATGCCGCCACCCATGCTCGAGGAACCGTTGGCGAACACGGTGTTGTTGGCGATCAGGACATCGGTCGCGGCGTGCCACAGGTGGATACCGTAGGAGGAAGCGCGGTACACCACGTTGTTCATGATCTTGCCGCCCTTGTTGGCGGAATAGATGCCCTGCACGCCGTTGCAACCGCCCGGTTTGCCGATGTCATGCACCACGTTGCCGATGACGTCGCCATTCGAGCCGCTGTAGTTGGCGTTGACGATACCCGCGCCGCCACCGCCGGTGCAGCCACCGGAAACCGTGATGTTGTGGATATTGTTGTTCGACATGAGGGTGTTCGAACCGTTGTTCAGGATGCCGTGGCGGCCCGGGCCGCTAATGTCGAAACCGGTGATGTCGACGTAGTTGCCGCTGTTGGTCCACATCGCTTCGGTACCGGTGCCGACGACCTTCGCGCCCCACTTGGTGTCCGAGACGAAGCGGATGCGGTTGCTCGAGGTGCCGCTGACGCGGGTAGCGACGTTGCCCTTGTAGGTACCGGCGGCCACGTGGACGGTGGTGCCGGCCTTGGCGCTTGCTGCGGCCTTGGCGATGGTCTTGAACGGCTTGGCTTGCGTGCCGGCGTTCGAATCCGAACCGGTGGTCGACACGTACAGGTTGTAGGTGCTGGTGGTCGCGGCCGGCGCGGTGTTCACGCTGGTCACGGTGGCGAGCATGCGCGGGCCTTCGGCCGGGGTGGATGCCGCGGCCGGCGCCGCTGCGGCTGCCGGTTGCTGCGTGGCGGCGGCTGCACTGTCCGCGCTTGCGTTGTCGGCGGCGACCTGGTCCAGGGCAGCGGAGACGGCGGAGGAGGCTGCGACTTCCTGTTCGTAGTTGCTTGCGATGCTGCTTTCGGCACTCAGCGGCGCATCGGTCGACGCGGCAGCTGGCGCGGCGGCCGGGGTGGCTGCGGCCGAAGACGCGTTGGCCTGGGAAGCGGCGATGCTGGTCGCGACCGAGGCTGCGGTCTGCGTCATGTCAGTGGTGTCGGTGCCGCCGCAAGCGGAGAGAAGGACGGCAGCGCTGCAGGCGAGCACGGCATTGGCACGATGGGCGAACAGGGAAGCAATTACATTTTTCATGAGAGGGAAGTTCCTTACTTCAGCGAGTCATTGATACTGCTTTTGAGCTGTGGAAACTTCCTTAGTTCAATCTTTTCGTAAAAAAATTTTCCTTGAGTAACTGAACGCCATAGATAATTTCGAATTGGAAAGATTTGTTCCTATATTGTTTAGAAAAATTGACCAACAGGCATGGAAAAATGGACGCAAAAAAGCCCGCGCTGGGCGGGCTTCCTTTGGCGGCCAGCAGGCCGCCTTACGAACAGCGGCCAGCGGGCCGCGATGCATCCCTCTCTATCAGTAGCTCTCGTAGGCGCCGATGTCGAAGGCGCCGCCCAGCGGACGTGCCATGCCGAGGATGTCGGTGGCCGGTGCCGAGCTCGAGGTGCCCTTGTTGATCGCCGGCGAGCCGCTCTGCAGGCGGTAGTCGCCGGTGCCGGTCGGGTTGTAGCTGACAAACTTCGGATCCGCGCTGACGGTGGCGGTGGCGCTGCCGGTCTTCAGCGAGATGTTGCTGCCGTTGCCGTAGACCAGGTTGTTGGCGGTCACGTTGCCCGACCCGATGCAGCTCTCGCCCGAGTAGCAGTACTGCATGATGCCCGAACGCGGGTTGTTGTACACGATGTTGTTGATGACCTTCGTGTTCTTGACCTGCACGCCGCCCGGCGCATCGCCGGCACCGATGACGATGCCGCCGCCCATGCTCGAGGAACCGTTGGCGAACACGGTGTTGTTGGCGATCAGGACATCGGTCGCGGCGTGCCACAGGTGGATACCGTAGGATGAGGCGCGGTACACCACGTTGTTCAGGATCCGGCCGCCCTTGTTGGCGGAGTAGATGCCCTGCACGCCGTTGCAGGCGCCCGGCTTGGCGATGTCGTGGACGACGTTGCCGATCACGTCACCATTCGAGCCGCTGTAGTTGGCGTTGACGATACCCGCGCCGCCGCCGCCGGTGCAGCCGCCCGACAGGCCCAGGTTGTGCACGTTGTTGTTCGACATCAGGGTATTCGAACCGTTGTTCAGGATGCCGTGGCGGCCCGGACCCGTGATGTCGAAACCATTGATCTCGATGTAGTTGCCGCTGTTGCTCCACATCGCCTCGGCACCGCTGCCGACGATTTTCGCGCCCCATTTGGTGTCGGAGACGAAGCGGATGCGGTTGCTCGATGTGCCGCTGACCTTCGTGCTGACGTTGCCCGAGTAGGTACCGGCCGCCACGTGGACGGTGGTGCCGGCCTTGGCGCTTGCGGCCGCCTTGGTGATGGTCTTGAACGGCTTGGCTTGCGTGCCGGCGTTCGAGTCGGAACCGTTGGTGGCCACGTACAGGTGGTAGATCGAGGTATCGGGCGCGGCCGGTGCCGGTGCAGGCGCTGCGGGCGCCGGGTCTTGCTGACGGTTCAGATATTCGACGCTCTGCATCATGCCGCCGCGGATGTCGGCGATCGACATGCCGGCGGCCGCCTTCTGGCGCCAGTACTCCAGGCCCACGCTGTCCGGTTCCCGGTTCAGCAGAGTACGGTACAGGCCGATGATCTGGTACTCGACGCTTTCCATCATCCCGGCACGCACGCCGTCGATTGACAGGCCGGCGTTCGTCTTCTCGATCCAGTACTGCAGGCCCGCGCTGTCCGGCTCGCGGTTCAGGAGGGTACGGTAAAGCTGGGTGATCTGGTCGGATGCGCTGGCGCTGGCCGAGCTGATCGTCGCCGCGGTCTGCGTGCCCTGGGGTGCGGTGGCAGCCGCGTTCGACGCCTGCTCGAAAGCACCGGTGCCGGCGCTTTCTTCCGTCAACGCCGGGACCTGGGCCGCGGCGGCATCAGTTGCTTCGGATACGTTCGCGCTCTGGACACCGGTCGAGGCAGTGGCGGTCGGGGAGTCCATCGTGCTGCCGCCACAGGCGGTCAGCAGGACAGCGGCGCTGCAGCAGAGCAGGGCGCTGGCGTGAACATTCGAAGCAAAAGTGACGATTTTCTTCATCTGAGTTTCCTCTCAAAAAGTGAATTACGGAATCTTTGAGCGGAGGAAACTGCCAGAGTTCAACGTTTTTAAGAAAAAATTTTCCTTAAGTAATAAATGCGTAAGAGGATTTTCCTGCCGGGAATAGGAATTAAGGAAGAATCATTTGTGAACTGATCAGCCGCGAAAGGCGATCAGGGACGTGCTGAAATGCCCTCAGCGCATCTGGTAGGCGCCGATGTCGACCGATGCCGTCCGTGGACGGCGCCTGCCGTCGATGTCGATGCCGGGGGCGCCCGCGGCCAGCCCGCGCTTCAATGCCGGCGAACTGCGGCGCAGCCGGTAGTCGCCCTTGCCGTCGGGGCGGAAGTCGACGAACAGGGGATCGTCCAGAATGGTCCCGCTCGCCTTGCCGACCCGCATCTCGATGCCGATGCCGTTGCCGTACACGACATTGTTGGCGACCACATTGCCGCTGCCGATGCAGGCCTGGCCGGGGTCGCAGTACTGGCGGATCGATGCATGCGGGTTGAAAGCGACGATGTTGTTGACGACCCGGGTCTGGCTCAGCACCACGCCGCCGGGACTGTCGCCGGTGCCGACCAGGATGCCGCCGCCGATCTTGTCCGTGCCGTTCGCGATCACCGTATTGTTGGCGATCAGTACCTGGTCGGCCGCATGCCACAGGTGGATGCCCCAGGCCGAGGCGCGGTAGACGATGTTGTTGACGATCCTGCCGCGCAGGTTGGCAAGATAGATGCCGTGCACCCCGGTGCAGGTGCCGGGGGTGCCGATGTCGTGCACCAGGTTGCCGCTGATCTCGCCGTCCGAGGCCTTGTAGTTGGCGTTGACGATGCCGCCGCCGCCGTTGCCGGTGCAGCCGCCGGACAAGGCCAGGTCGTGCACGTGGTTGTTGGCCATGCGCACCCGGGTACCGTGGTTGAGGATGCCGATGCGTCCGCTGCCGCTGAGGTCGAAGCCGGCGATCTCGACGTGCTGGCCGCGGTTTTCCCACACCGCCTCGCTGCCGTCGCCGAAGATGCGCGCACCCCATTTCACGCTGGATATGAACCGGATCGGTGCCGCAGCGCTGCCGCTGGCGGCCGACTTGACGTTTTCCGGATACAGCCCCGGCGCCACGCGCACCGTGGTGCCCGGACCGGCCGCCTGCGCGGCGGCGCCGATGGTGCGCAGCGGGGCGTGGCGCGTGCCCGGATTGGCATCGTCGCCATCGGGTGCCACGTACAGCGTGCGCCCGGCTGGCGCCACGTGCAAGGTGCGCGCGGACGGCACCGGCGCGGCGCAGGCGGCCAGGAGCAGCAGGCAGGACAGGGCGCGCGGGTTCATCATGGTTCCGGAAATGGGTGGCCCAGCGACCTTAGCGCGTCGGCTGCGTCCCGCCTTGCGTTTGCTCGACCGCGCGCTCGACCACGAATATTTAATTTCAGCAACGTGTTTTCTCGTCAGTCCGCTTGATCGTGCTCAGTTCCATGCTTCGAAGGGTACGGATAATGACCAGGTGCGACCGCCGTCGCGCACATCGATCATCTTGCCCAAAGTCAGGAAAGCCCGCCGAATGCTGACCCAAATGAAAAGCCTGCTGGCATCGCTTTCCCCCGGACGCACCCCCGATTCCCGCTTCGACCTGTCGGCCGCCATCGGCTCGACCGTGCTGCGCCAGATCGCGTCGAGCGCCCTGTATTTCCTCGCCCTGTGGATCACCACGCGCCGGCTCGGCCCGCACGACAACGGCCTGCTGGTCACGGCCCTGCTGCTGCCGCAAACGCTGTACGCCTTCCTCAACCTCGGCCTGGGACCGAGCCACGTCTACCACATGAGCAGCGGCGCCGGCAGCCCGGGCGCCATGCGGCGCATGAACTGGAGCCTCGCGCTGGGACTGTGGCTGGCCGTCGTGGTGGCGCTGGCGCTGCTCAGCGAGGGCAGCGTCGCGCGCTACCTGCCGGGCACGGCCAAATCCACGGCGCTGTACGCCAGCCTGCTGTTTCCCATGATGCTGCTGGCGGCCTGGACCTCCTCACTGATCCAGGGCACGCGCAACTATGCGGCCTACAACAAGACCGCGCTGACCCAGCCGCTGGTGTTCTGCCTGGGCGTGCTGGCGCTGGATGCGGCGGGCAGCGTCACCGTGCCGGCGGTGCTGGCCTGCCACATCGCCAGCCAGGCCGCGCTGTGGCTGGCCAGCGAGGCGCGGGTGCGCCACTACACCGCACCAGCAAGCGGCACCGGCCTGCGCTTCGGCGCCGCCGTGTCCTTCGGCCTGCGCACCCACTTGAGCAACATGATCACCTTCCTCAACTACCGGGTCGCGCTCTACCTGGTCAGCTTCCTGCTGACCCCGGCCGCGGCCGGCCGCTATGCCCTGTCGATCCAGCTGGCCGAAGTGCTGTGGCTGATCGCCAGCGCGGCCTCGGTGGTGGTGTTCCCGGAATCGGCCGCGCACAACAGCACGCCGGCCGCGCTGCAGCGCATGATCCGCAAGGTCGCGGGCTCGGTCTTCAAGATCACGCTGGCGGGGGCGCTGCTGGCGGGGCTGCTGTCGCCGCTGGTCATTCCCTGGGTGTTCGGCCAGGACTACGCGGGCTCGGTCCTGCCGTTCGCGATCATGTTGCCGGGCATCGTCACCTGGAGCTACATGAGCGTGGTCGCCAACTCGCTGGCCGGCATGGGGTGCCAGCACGTGAACATCTACGGTTCCCTGCTGTCGCTGACGCTCAACGCGGGTGGCTGCGCGGTCCTGATCCCGGTGTTCGGCCCCCACGGCGCAGCGCTGGCGTCCACGGTCGCCTTCACCGTCACCGCCGGCTATACCGTGTTCATGTACCGCCGCATCATGACCGAACGGATCGCACAGGCTGAAGGGAGGACCGCATGACGGCGCCGCAGCTGCTGATGCTCACGTCCTACTATCCGTACGGGCATGGCGAAACCTTCATCGTGGCCGAGCTCGAGTACATCGCACCGGCCTTCGCGGGCATCGAGCTGGTGCCGAGCTTCTATACGCCCGGGGAACAGCCGCGTCCCGAAGCCAACCCCGTCAACCTCGGCTATGCGGATACGCGGCGCGGCCTGCTGCGCGTGCCGCGCATGCTGCTGTCCCTGATGCAGGCGCTGGTCCACTACCGCTGGGGCGCCGACCTGGCCCGGGTCCTGCGCCATGGCCGCAGGCTGGACAACCTGAAGGAACTGGTGCGCGCGCTGTACCGGGCACGCATCTTCGAGCGCTTCCTGGATGAACGGGCGGCGCAGGGCAGGGCGAAGGCAAGCGAGGTCATGTACTTCTACTGGCTGGTGCCCGAGATCGCCGGGGCGCTGCGCCATCGCGAGAGGACCGGCGCCAAGGTCAACATCGTATGCCGCGCCCACCGCGGCGACCTCTACGAAGAGCTCAAGCCGGGCGCTTACGCCGGCCTGCGGCGCGGCATCGCCGGCGGCATCGACGACATCTACTGCATCTCGGAACACGGCACCCATTACCTGGCCGAGTGCTTTCCGCAATGGCGCGCCAAGTTCCACACGTCGCGGCTGGGCGTCAACGACCCCGGCGTCCTGAATCCGCAGCCCGCCGGCGGACCGCTGCGCATCGTGTCCTGCGCCTTCGTCATCGCCAGCAAGCGCCTGCACCTGATCGTCGACGCCATCGCCCGGCTGCTCGAGGCCAACCCGGCCTTGCAGGTGCACTGGACCCACGTCGGCGACGGGCCGTTGCTGGACGAGATACGCGCGTATGCCGCCAGCCGGCTCGACGCGCGTGCCCGTACCGACTTCAAGGGCTACCAGACCCAGGCGCAGCTGGCCGCGCTGTACCGGGAGGAAGCCTTCGACTTCATCGTCAACGTCAGCGACAGCGAAGGCATCCCGGTCAGCCTGATGGAGGCGGCCGCGGCGGGCATGCCGCTGGTGGCCACAGACGTCGGCGGCAGCGGGGAAATCGCGAACGCCTCCACCGGCGTGCTGCTGCCGGCCGATGCCGACGTCGCCACGATCGCCGCCGCGTTCGCCCGCTTCTGCGACCGCGGCACGGCGCGGGCCTGGCGCCTGGCGGCGCGCGCGCACTGGGATACGCACTTCAACGCGGCGCGCAACTACGGCCGCTTCGCGCATCAGCTCACCGGTGCCGACGGCCATGATGGGCGCGAGGTCCAGCCGCATCATGAGGCGCCAGCCGTGCCCACCCGCACCCCGGCACCGGTCCACGCCACGGCGTCCGTGGAAGCAGGGCGCCCGCAAGGCTGATGGGGTGTCGCTGCCCGGGCCGTCCGCGGCTCGGACCGGCTTTGGCGGGCAATGCGAAGTTTGCATCCACACGCCGGCGCAAACCCTCTGGACTTGGCCGCCGGCTTGGTACAATTGTGTTTTCGTCATACGCCCCGTCCAATACCGATAATGATTGACATCCAACTCCTCCGCAAAGACATCGACAATGTCGCCGCGCGCCTGGCTGCGCGCAAGTTCCAGCTCGACGTGGCCGCGTTCAACGGCCTCGAAGCCGAGCGCAAGGCGATCCAGACCCGCACCGAAGAACTGCAGGGCAAGCGCAACGCGCTGTCCAAGCAGATCGGCATGCTCAAGGGCAAAGGCGAAGACACCAGCGCCGTGATGGCGCAAGTGGGCGGCCTGGGCGACGAACTGAAGGCCAACGAAGCCGCATTGGCCGAGGTGCAGGCGAAGATGGCGCGCTTCATGGAATCGGTGCCGAACCTGCCGCACGAGTCGGTGCCGGTCGGTACCGACGAATCCGGCAACGTCGAGGTGCGCCGCGTCGGCACGCCGCGCAGCTTCGATTTCGAGGTCAAGGACCACGTCGACATCGGCGAAAAGCTGGGCCTGGACTTCGACACCGCGACCAAGCTGACCGGCTCGCGTTTCTCGGTCATGAAGGGCGGCATGGC
>Ga0308160_10003129_pt1 | contig 18979 bp, 23 predicted proteins | sample PhyFR1_FD_201036 | JGI IMG/M metagenome (GOLD analysis project Ga0308160, IMG submission 201036) | Phyllosphere microbial communities from UC Gill Tract Community Farm, Albany, California, United States - DLSLF.R1 | ecosystem: Host-associated > Plants > Phyllosphere > Unclassified | place: USA...
GGTGCCCCCAAGCGGGATATCAACGATAAAGCGGAGATGGAAGAGTTCTTGAAGGACACTATCCTCGGGGCGTTGGGTGAAAAGGCAGTGCCCGGATTGGAGAGCGATACCGATCTCTTTTCGTTTGGTGTCGATTCGTTACAAGCTACTCGAGTCAGGAACGTCATCTCGAAGTCGCTCGAATTGGGCAACGCTTCACTCGGCCAAAATATCGTTTACGAACAAGCATCGATCGCTCAGCTCGCCCGATATCTCCTCGACCTCAAATCTGGAAACTCGTCAGCCGAAGATTCCAGCTCGCCGGAAGCCGCTCACAAGCTCATGCTTTCACTTGTCGACAAATGGGCTTCGAAGCTGGTCAAGGAAGACTTGAACGGGTTTATCCCACCTTCTACCCCGACTGGCGAAGTAATCATCCTTACCGGAGCTACTGGATCTCTTGGTGCTCATATCCTCGATCAACTCACTCGACGAAAGGATGTCGCCACTGTCATCTGCTTATCCAGAGCCAAATCTCACGAAGACTCGATTCGCCGAATCACAGATTCACTCGAACAACGTCGTCGAACACTTTCACCAGAAGCCATGAAGAAAGTCATCTCCCTAGCTGCCGACGTCAATAAACCCGATCTCGGTCTCGACAAGGATCATTACGAAATGTTACGCCTTCAATCCACTTCAATCATCCATAATGCCTGGCCAGTCAATTTCGTCTTGTCCCTAGCTTCTTTCGATGAACATATCGGAGGTGCCGTTAATCTTCTCAACCTGGCTTTGAAATCACCTAGAAAGATCAAGCCATCATTCTTCTTCTCGTCCAGTGTTGGCACTGTTCAAGGTCGTCCTGATCCTGTTGTTCACGAGATGTTCTCGGATAGTCCGGTCACCGCCGGTGGGATGGGGTACGGAAGGAGTAAGTGGGTCGTTGAAAAGGTATTGGAGCGAGCTGGGGCCGAGACAAAGGGCCGGGTGGGTGTATTGAGGATCGGGCAGCTGGCTGGTGATACCGAGACGTGAGTCTTCTTGATGCCTATTTGACCTGTATCTGACGAATTAGTGGAGTTTGGAACGAGACCGAGGCATGGCCTTTGATGTTCCGCTCAGCCAACACCACCGGCCATCTACCAATCCTAGAAGAGGTAAGCAATCCCATCAAGTCATGAGTTGTACTGACAACCAGCGACCAAACTGGCTCCCAGTCGATCTGGCCGGTAAAGCCATCTCTGAAATAGTCACTTCCTACTCCCACCCCTCAAGATCAGAACCAAGTGCAACGGTCTACCACGTCCTCAATGCTGCGCCAGCACCTTGGTCAGCTGTCCTGGAAGGTCTGGAACAAGGTGGAATCAACTTTAAAGCGGTCGAGAGAAGGGAATGGCTCCAGAAACTCGCTGCTAGTGATAACGACGTTCAGAGAAATCCCACCTATAAGCTTCTTGTAAGTCGCGTCATATAAGTCGTTTCTCAGAGACGTCGCTGATGGTGTAGGGCTTCTATCAGGGTCGTATCGGGAAAGATAGTGAAAGAGGGCATATGGATTTCGAGATTGATCAAACTGCGAAAGTGTCTCCTACGATCGGAAGTTGTAAACCTATCGATGCGGAATTGGTCGCCTTGTGGGCAAAGAATTGGAAACAGACTGGGTTCTTGCAGTGATGAATAAGGGTTTTTTTGAAAAGAGTTGTACCATGAATGTCGTGATGTATGCCTAATGACCGTGCCTTCTACTTTCCCGTCGACTGACGACGGACTCTGGGTCCTCGTATGGATACCGACCAGGCGCTGATCTCGTGAATCTTCAGGCTATTTCTCTTCTTGGAGGGTCGAACGAGTCGGATCCCATGTCTTCGAAAGTACGGACTGATGGAGCGAGGATACTCGAGCCATCAAGACATCAATACATTGAAGTTGTCAGTGAATTGTGTCACCTGCACTCTGCTCGAGGGAGAATCACGTTCATGTCCAGACAGACTATACTGCAAGCATACATCAAACAAATCATACAGTCGCCTATACTAATCCCAAAATCTCCTCTAGACAGTCTTGTAAACGACACCATCGGCAAACATGATCTGATTATCATTGTGCATTTTCCCAACCGCCGTCCTAGCCTCTGCTGATCCAAACAAATCACCAGTAGGCAATCCTTCATTGACAAGAGGCAGCATTTCTTCGAAATCGACATAACCGTCATTGGCCGCTCCGCTCGTTTCCAAAACAGTCGACAATCGCTGTCGGAACAGATCCATTCGTTCGGTCGATAATGGTCCTGCGTCTGCATCGAGCTCTGCCTCAGGCTCGGGGACTTCGGCAAGTAGTCCTTCGGCACCTTCCATATCTTCATCGTCGTCGTCAGCGGCTGCAGCGGCTGCTTGGGTCGAAGGTCCCGGACCGGGAGTAGCCGTGGGTGGTCGCTCCAGACGTGCGGCCTTTTCTTTCGCTCGTTGTCTCTGACTTGCAGTAACAGCCGTCGTGACTTCGTTGCTGTCCTGACCCTCTTCTTCTTCTCCTTCTTCCTCATCTCCCTCTTCATCAGTCTCGTCATCGATGTGTTGACCGGTATTGAGCTTTCTTCGCTTTCTCTTTTCGGGTTTCAAGACTTCTTTGAAGAGTGCGAATCGTAACAGAGCCTCGGCAGCTCGAGCATCACGCACGTCGACATTTGCCGATAGTCGAGTTTTGGCATGAGCAGTCGATAATCGAATCAATGTCTCGAGCGTACGCGCCGTCAGAGGAGAGGTCTAATGATCAGTTTCGGTCAATATCTACGACCGCCACTTACCCTCTTTTGATTGCTGGCGAGATCGTCATTACGTAGACCAGAGTAGACATTGACAATATGGTCTGCTGCACCTTTGGTCAAGACGGGATGACATCTCGATTTGGTGTACTGGATAAACTTCTTGACGAAAGCGATACTGAGGACCTCGCGACGCTTGTTGGCGCCTCGTCCGACGACAGTCGTGACACCACCGTGAAGAAGTGGATTGAACTTTTCGAATACCGGTGTTTCAGTAATTCGAGACTCGGCTTCGTCACCTCCGACATCCAGGTTCTGTTCTAGATTCTCTACTGCCGGTCGACCTGATTGTCAGCTGCTGTGAGACCGCTGTAGTGAACGACTTACCCTCTTCAACACCTGGCTGGAGGTATCTGTGCATTCTCAAGACATGCTCCGAGATCTGTCGATCTCGTTGCTCGTCGGTGTCGTCAGTGACGACGAATAGCAGATCGAAACGAGATAGAAGCGAGTCGGGAAGAGCGATGTTCCGGTGAGGATCCTTGTGGACATCGTACTGATGGTTAGCTCCTGATAGCGACACCAAGTCAGTGACTCACTTGACCGTAGATTGGATTGGCCGCGGCAACGACACTACATCGAGCATTCAGCGATGTGTGGATTCCAGCCTTGGCAATAGTGACCGTCTGCTGCTCCATGACTTCGTGAATAGCGACTCGATCAACCTCGGACATTTTGTCGAATTCATCGATACACACTACACCTCGGTCGGCAAGTACCATTGCACCAGCTTCCAAACGTCTCTCCCCTGTTCGTCAGCGCGATTTCACGTAGTGGGCCTACCGGTATCTTTATCGGTAGTGACAGCGGCAGTCAGACCGACACCCGAACTTCCTCGACCAGTAGTAGCAATTGCCAAAGGAGCAGTATTGAGGACGAATCGTAGCATTTGAGACTTGGCTGTACTGGGATCACCGACCATGAGAATATTGATATCTCCTCTGATATGGGCTCCGTTCTTCAAGTTCTTTTCCTCACCACCCAGCATGAGCAGAAGGATGGCTTGCTTGATGTAGTCGGAACCGTAAATCGACGGGGCGAGGGATTGCGACAAGAGGTCAAAGATGTTCCGACGCTTGGCTAGCTTGTTGATGTTTCGGATATCGGTATCGGTCAATGGTGTCTGGGCGATACCTCCTCCTTGCTTTGACGAGAGTAGAATGACGTTATTGGCGATAATCGATGTCCTGCTGATCAGCTAAATTCTGATCGGGTGCGTATGAGCTTACTGGAAACCCCTTGATCCCTGACCACCTCCTGAACTCTTGTACACTCCAACCAGCTGGATCCTATCGCCAGGTTTACAGCAATCCACCAGATCATCCGCCAATACGACCTCAACACCTCGTGGCAGCTGACCAGCAGGTGCCCGTTCTGGCATTTCCTGAATACTGACAGTCTGATTGTCCCTAAATGTCGATAGACCATACTCCATCAACAGAGGATGTCCATCACCATCGTCTTGCGGGATGACGGTAGTAGATCCAGTCATGGTGGATGAAGGGGCGATGATGGTAGCGTCGTGGTATGCTCTCGAGTGGAATTTTTCGGTAGCGTCACAGTAGTGGATGGATTTAAGCATTTTGGGTCGAACCAGAGAGCCTTAATGTCAGGCCAGACTATTTGCGGACGACTTACACCTAGTGACGATACCCTCCAAGCTGACCATTTTACCGATTTGGTGACTCCTCAGTGTACGTGGGTTGCAGTGTTGTTGTCCAAAAGATCCTCTCAGTCCTACGTAGTCTACTGATCAGCCTCGTGTCTCTTGCTGTAGACTAACACTCGTTGCCACCAATCTTGTGTTTTGTAGGGTCGTGGAGAGTCTTGACCAGGTCGGATAGAGCTGCATCGAAAGCGGGGAGGTACGACATGGGCTGAAGCAGTAAACTGTAATCGTCAGTCTGGAACCACTAGCCTCAGTGCTACCACCCACCCATCGGCATATGACCGATCATAGTCTCTCAGATGATCAAGATTGACAATCAACCTGACCTGCTCGATGTCCAGCATCCGCTTGATCGACTCTCGGTAGTTGTACTCGGTCTTGGTCTATATCATTAGATCAATCTTCCGGGAAGAGTAGGGTTCATCCTACCTGATCATCGAGGAATTCGGTGAACTGCCTTGACCTATCTCTCATGAGATCATCAGCGAGGATAGGCCCATTCTGAGATGCGTCCAAGTCTGCCATTGTTGGGTGGATGGATAGTGTGAGTGAGAATATGGTCAAATGGACATGAGATATCGAGGGATTTCAGGGAACGCGTCGAGGAAAGAGCGCGACGCGTTCATAGTGCAGGGATAGAGTGACGTGGCATTTACACCACTGTAAAGATGGAGACCCCAGATGTCATTCTAGATTACCGTAGAATCCTCGAGGGCACAAGTGAGTAAGTTGACGACAAGCAGACATCTATCCTTCTCTTCCTCAAACACACACGACTAGTAACAAGATGGCAGACGTGAGTGGATCATGTGGTGACCATCAATGTCGACTGACAGTCAGGCAAACGCTCTCAAGGCTCAGGCCAACGCACAATTCTCGGCAAAGAATTACCCAGAAGCCACCAAGCTCTACGGCGAGGCTATCGCTCTCGACCCAACGAACCATGTCCTCTACTCCAACAGATCGGCATCAAGAGCCGGTGCAAGGGATTACGAAGGAGCACTAGAGGACGCTGAAAAGGTACACCGTTTCCGTTGTAGTAATTGCTGACAGGCAGTGTATCGAGATCCTACCTACTTTCGGCAAGGGATTCGCTCGAAAAGGAGCAGCACTACATGGACTCCGTCAATACCCTGAAGCCGTCATGGCTTTTGAGGCTGGTCTACAAGCCGAACCCAATTCGGAACCATGCAAGAAAGGATTGAGTGAAGTTCAAAAAGCCATGGATACCGACACTTCTTCGCCATTCGGTCCTGGTGGAGGTGGAGATATGGGATTGGGCAAGATCTTTAATGATCCTGGAATGATGGGTAAATTGGAGAGTAACCCCAAGACCAAGGGATTCATGGCCGACCCCAACTTCCGGGCAAAGGTCCAGCAGCTCCAGGCATCGGGCGGAACACAGGGTTTGCAGGAGATGATGGGTGATCCAAGGATGTTGACTGTTTTGGGTGTCATGATGGGTATCGATATCGTACGCGAATCACTCGCTTCACGAGATTCTGAGCTGATGGTTAGGACGCAATGGAGCGACCCGAAGGATCCAATGAGATGCCCCCAGGCATGCAAGCCATGCCAGGATCCGAGGCATCCAGCTCGAGCTCGAGCAAGCCCAAAGCCGAGGCACCCAAACCCACACCAAAGAAGGAAGAACCAAAGGAGGAGCCCATGGAGGTCGACGACCCCGATGCTCAAGCCAAGAAGGAGGCCGAGGCAGTCAAGGCTCAGGGAAATGCTGCCTACAAGGCAAGGAAGTTTGAGGAGGCTATTGGACATTACTCGAAGGCGTGGGAGCTTTACCCCAAGGATGTCGCTTTCTTGACGAATCTCAGTGGTGAGTCATCCGCCAAAGAAGTCAGTCTTGTGGCTGACGTTCCAGCTGTATACTTTGAGCAGGGAGATTACCCCAAATGTATCGAGACATGTGAGAAGGCTGTTGAGGAGGGTCGAGATTTGCGAGCAGACTACAAGGTCATTGCCAAGTAAGCTTACAGTAGACACTTGGTCGCAGAGCTGACATAAAGGGCATTCGGTCGAATAGGATCCGCTCACCAGAAACTCGGTGATCTCGAGCAAGCCATCAAATTCTTCCACAAGTCTCTGACCGAGCACCGAACCCCCGATATCCTCACCAAGCTGAGAGAGACCGAAAAGGCAAAGCTGGAGGCAGACAAGCAGGCTTACATCGATCCCGTCAAGGGTGACGCCGCCAGGGAGGAGGGCAACGTCTTCTTCAAGGTACGTGTTATGAGCTAGAACATTGCTAATTTCAGGCTGGAGATTTCGCCGCTGCCGTCAAGTCTTACACCGAGGCTATCAAGCGACAACCAGACAACCCTCGAAACCTCAACAACCGAGCCAGTGCCTAGTAAGTTTACCAATCGAGCACAAGGCAGCACTGACAAGCCAGCACCAAGCTTCTAGCTTTCCCCGAGGCCTTGAAGGACGCAGACGCAGCGATCAAGCTAGATCCATCATTCGTCAAGGCCTATATCCGAAAAGCCCTTGTTCAACAGGGTATGAAGGACAACACTGCCGCCCTCGAGACTTTGCAAAAGGGTACCGAAGCCGATGTCGAGAAGCAGGTGAGTCAATTTGCGGTCGTTGTCTACAAACAACTGACAGACAGCACACTCGAGAATTGGAGAGCAACATGAGCAAGATCATGTACGAGATCCAGAATGAGCGATCTACCGAATCGGATGAACAGACTTATCAGAGGGCCATGAGAGATCCTGAAGTAGCAGAGATCATGGCTGATCCCGTCATGTGAGTGGATTGTTTCTTCAAGTGGCTTTGTGCTGACCGATGTCTCAGGCGACAGATCCTACAGGATGCTCAGTCGAACCCAAAAGCCCTTCAGGATCACATGAAGAACCCACAAATCGCCAAGAAGATCCAGAAGCTCATCAACAGTAAGTCTCTCAGATGATGGGCCAAGCTGACATACAGGCGGTATCATCAAGACCAGATAGATAAGTACAACAAATCGACACGTATATTACAGATGAGGTGTCTATGCATTGCAATTATAGCTATATCGTCCCACAATCAGGTCTCGACCCAGACACTGCGTCCCTGCGCATCCTTCTCTTCTTTCCAGCCGTCCTTCTCAAACTGATCTTTCGAAAAATCTTGATCCGTCACAGCTAACGATCTCCCTACACCCTCCTGTTCTATCCTTTCTCCAATCTGTTGAGCGACTGCCAAGCCCAAATCATAGAATCCGTCATTCGTCTTCGGCGCAAACATCCCCATATGCGCCGCGACCTCATCCGTGGCTAGTGTATTGCTTGCCGGGCGCCAGCGGTCATATGTCGCATGTGTTGTTGCGGGGAGGATTGCGAACGTCCGACTCAGAGTCTGCTTCGGTGGTTTAGCCGGTAAATGCGAATAGAAGCTAGATCTGTTAGCGACAATCAGAGAAGAGCCACATACTTCCAAAACATGATATTACGTTCCGTGGCCAATCTGTCCAGAGTATCCAGCCTCTCTTTCATAGCTCCATCGTCCCACAAATTCTTGACGAATGTCATATGATCAAAACCCCATTTCCAGCCATTCATGAAATCTTCCCTTCGATAGTACGCAGTCCCAGCAGCAGCTGCACCGAGGGCTACAGCTCCAAGACCATACAGTGTGGATGATTTCGACCAGAACGATTGTAGGCCAGTAGTAGGAGTTTCTTCTACTTCCTTCCCCTTGCCTTTGGGTGATGAACGGGATGGACCCGCTTCTTGTTCCTGATTCGATGAACCCCATTTACCGAATCCAAGCCCGACTGCTAGAGGGGACAGCATGGTCGCTGCGGAAGCTACCGAGCGGGCTTGTTCATAGTATGTCGCAGCCTGCGAGAGGTGATGCTTGAATGTATGAGGATGTAGTCCGAGATATGGCGTATCGAACGCTTGGTATAAGCTCAATTCAACACGAGCAATCTTGGGCATACCGAAAATACCAACAATCTTTGGCCAGAGAGGATCTTCAAGACGACTATTATCCACAATCTCCTGTGCAGCATCCGCAATCAAAAGTCCGCCCATCGAATGACCCATCAAGACAATCTTGGCTTTCCCAGCTCCTCCTCCAGTTCCATGATCGCATTCAAGGCGAACAATGAGCTCGGTAAGCCAATCGACAAAGGCCAAGACGGCTGCTTTCTGATAATCAGCCGTGGACTCCAGAAGGGAACGTACTAATTCGCCTCTGGTTTCATACGCTGGGAAAACGTGTGATTCTACCCGGAGAGATGGGTGTGTTGCTTGTAGCATGTGCGATAAACCTGCATGCATCAGCGGGAGGTTTGCAATGAGGGAAAGTGAGTAGCTTACGCTCTGGGAATGACTCAAAGGTCACCTCGTTCCCTTTGAAGCTGGAGATGTTAGAAGGCAGAAAGGGTGTTATGCCCGACACTCACCCATGAACCCAGATCATGACCAGGAGATCTTTCGGGCTGTCGTTGGAGTCCATCGTATCGTCTATTGCGCGGTGGTTCCGATGGTAATTATAGTGAATGATAGGATAGTGCAAGTCAACAGGACATTGAGGAGGTGAACATGAATTGGCCACCACGTTCCACAATTTGTAAATCTTACTTTATACAAGATTCCTGCAACTCTTTCCTTCGATCAGCTATACCATATAAAACCATCATGTTCAAAGTAACGACTAGACCACCCACATCGGCCCTATTCCCCTCGCAAGATGAGGCTCCCTCGACTCATCGCAAACACCCGGCAGAGTTGGACGGGATGGATATCGATGATCTCGGAGAAGGCCCTTCATCTTTAGCTAGCGTAGTGACCCCTGGGGAGGTTATCACCAGTGCAAAGGAGTTCATGCGGTATGTTCCCCTCATTGTAGAGAATTTGAACTGTGCTGACTTGGACAGAGGGCATGGTACCTATGTAGAAGATGAATCGGTGGTCTCGAGTGTCACAGGGACGATCGAAAAAGTGAACAAGCTCATCTCAGTCAGAGCACTGAAAGCGAGGTATGCACAATTCTCACAGCCCAGGTCTTGAGCTGACAGTTAGGTATACACCTGAAGTGGGAGATCTGGTTATTGGACGTATCGTAGAAGTTGGACCGTCACGATGGAAGGTGGATGCGAATGCTAGGCAGGATGCGATCTTGATGTTGTCGAGTGTCAATCTTCCCGGTGGTATCCAGGTACGTTAATTCATTCTTTCAGTATGTGCTATACTGACTATGTAGAGGAGAAAGATCGAGTCGGATGCCTTGAAGATGCGAGAGTTTCTAGCAGAGGGTGATGTGCGTCCGCCCTTTTAAAGACTTGACGTCCAACTGACGTACAGCTGCTAGTAGCAGAGGTCCAAGCATTAATGGGAGACGGAGCAATGTCCCTACATACTCGATCATTGAAATACGGCAAGGTAAGCTGAGTGCCTTTTGAGAATTCTCAGCTGACAGGCAGCTACGTAACGGACACCTCCTAACCCTTCCTCCACGTCTCATCCGACGTCTAAAATCCCATTTTCACCATATCCCACCTCCTTGCGGACCTACCGGGGTGGATATCATTCTTGGGTTGAATGGTTTCGTATGGGTTTCAAGCGGTACAACCGAAGAGAGGCGTGAAGGGGGAGAAGGATTCGATGCAGAGGGTGTATACAGTGATAAAAATGACGTGAGCCATCTCCCTTTGTCCAGGGATAAGACCAATGAGTAGGAAATATCGTCAGAGGGTAGACAAGCTATTGCTACTATCGCAAGTATACTCACTTTATTTGCTCAGCACAATATCCCAATTACAGATGGGTTGATTAATGATGCCTATGCCTGGGTCCAGGGTAGGCAAATCGGCCATGGACCTTTATCGAGTGAAGATGGGGAGAGATTGATGCTGGAAGTGGTAGAAGTAGATGTCTCTAGCTAGTCATGCATGCCACCTTTCACTGCTACAGTACTCTACTCGTGACGGGTCTCGTAACCGAGGAAGATCGGCATCGACATATTCCGGCGGAAATGACCGAGGATATTTCGACCCAGCCGAATCTGGATCTACTTTCTGCTCACTGCACAACTACTTTATACCAATGTCGGGCACGAGAAGCACCAGACCCCTAGTACTAAGGGCACAGTGTAGCAGATGTGCAAAGCTATCGCCCTCATCTTGGCCGCAGACTCGCCTGCGTCGGTGGAACAGCTCGGGCCCGGCTCAGGCGAGCTCATCAATGTTTACAGAAGATAGCAAACCATTCTACATATCCACCCCAATATTCTACGTCAACGCCTGTCAGTCTTGCTCGCTGTAGAGAGACTCCAACTAATCTCTCAGCACCACACATAGGCCACCTCCATACCCTTGTGCTCACCGATACATTCGCTCGATTCGCTCGACTCCGTAATCCGTCTCGGCAAGTGCTGTTCAACACGGGAACAGATGAACATGGGATGAAAATCCAACAAGCAGCCAAGAATGCTGGGATGAGCGAGAGGGAGTTTTGTGATGGTGTCTCTGAGCGATTTAGGGTATGTCTCGTAGGTGTATAGGTGTTGATTTGATAGGATCTAGCGGAGAAGAGTGGAATGTCGAATACGAGTTTCATAAGGACCTCCGAGGAGAGGCACTATACTGCGGTGAAACCCTTTTGGGCAAGTAATTACCGGAACTGGTCCCTGGGACGTAGAGCTGATATGATAGGGAAAGCTGGTAGAGTCAGGAGACATCTATAAAGGTACCCATTCGGGCTGGTACTCGATATCCGACGAGGCTTTCTACTCGCCTACGCAAATCACTAAACTAGAGGATGGACGTACGGTAGCGACAGAAACGGGTAACGAGGTAGTACTGGAAGAAGAGGAGAATTGGAAGTTTCGCTTGACGAACTATAAAGACCGTTTACGGACCTGGTTAAGCAAGTCGGATTGTGAGTCAGTCTTCGGGATATGAATTGTGGGCTTATGAGAAGCGGTCTGGCCTGATGCGTATCGCCAAACCTTGATTCGACAGCTGGACACCATTGAGGACCTATCGGTATCACGCCCCAGGTCAAGGGTCCAATGGGGTGTACCTGTTCCCAACGATCCCGATCAAACGATATACGTCTGGGTCGATGCTCTCGTCAATTACCTCACTGTTCTCGGATACCCCTCGGACTCGATACCAGGTTGGCCATGCGACATTCAAGTGATAGGAAAAGATATCGTCAAGTCAGTCTATATCTCGCAACAAAAGCTGATATCAGATTCCACGCCCTACACTGGCCAGCTCTTCTCATGTCTGCCGGTCTTGAACCCCCAAAAAGGGTCCTAGCCCACGCACATTGGACAATGGGTAAATCAAAAATGTCGAAATCAAAAGGAAACGTCGTAAACCCCCTTGAAGCCCTCGATAAATGGGGAGTAGACGGTGTCAGATGGTATCTAATGCGAAACGGAGGTAGTCTGGCAGATGATGCCGATTACTCCGAAGAGGAAATGGGAGTCTCGTATAGGACACTAGCGGATCAAGTTGGGAATTTGTTGTCGAGGATATCGTCGCCGAAGGTATTGGGCAAGATGAAGGCTTTTGAAGAAGGAGATAGGGATTTGGAAGTGGAGGAGAGGTTGTCTGGGTTGAGAAAGAGGGTGGAGGGTCATATGGAGAGTTATGCGGTTACGAGGGCTTGTGATTCTATCCTAGAGGTCGTCGCTACTGTATGTTTTAACATGCGTCGAACAATGACTGACATCTAGGCGAATCGAATGGTAACAACCCTCCAGCCGTGGGCATCATCAAATCCTACGAAAGCGATAGTGTACGCATACGAAACACTTCGAATCAGCGCAATCTTGATGGATTCATACATGCCGACCAAAGCGACGGAATTGCTCGATCGGCTAGGTGTCGAGTCCTCGCAGAGGGGCTGGGACCAGTGTGTATTTAATGACGAGATTGATGTGGGTCATTTGGTCAAGGGTTTGAAGGATGGTAAGAAGCCTGGACACTTGTTTCCACCTGTCAAGTAGGCGACAGGCCCACCGACATGGCAGCCGACACCTGCAGCGCGCAAAGATGCAGTATCCCATCGATAGTACTCGTACTGATGAAGCACTACATCGCAATATAATCTCTACTTGGCAGCATGTATGCATCTACTCGCCATAGGCATACTCAACCTCATCAACCGCTCCAAACTGTCTCTCGCCCTCATCATCCGTATCTCGAGCAATAGGCATAGGCCCCGGAATATCCAACTCATCATCCTCAAACACGTCTCCATGTGTCAAGTCCGGTCCTCCTACTAGATCAACAAGTCTAAGTGCGGGAGCACCTTCATTTCCACTTAGACTACTTGAGCTTCTTCTCCTCGCTTGTAATTTCGCTTCGGCCGGTGAGCGCGGTAATAGCGATAGAGTTGTAGGTGACATGTGTTCCCATGTGTTTTCATTTCCGGATTGACGTCGTTGTTGTCTTGCCAAATCTCGGTCACGAGGTCCGTCCCTCACTGGTGATCCTTGGTCGGAGTCTGGTTCCGAATCTGAAGATCCTAATTCAGAGTCTGAAGGAGTGATTCCCATTCCCAACCTCGCATCATCACCTAGTTCCCCAACACTGACCACACTCTCACTATCACTAATGTCATCCATATCTTCCGGACGACCATGACGCATAATCGCATCAAGTCGATTCCAAGCTGGATCATCCCTGTTGGCCATTCCAACGCGGGTAATTCCAACATGATCATCTTCAACTTCACCAAACACTTCCCCTAATACAGCTTCATATTCATGCAGCCAGTATTCAATCATTCCATCTGGATTGTATGGTAGGTCCAGACCTGAAGAGGAAGAGGTGGATGATCGAGGTGGGAATACGTCTGAATCGGATGATGTGGGGGGTCGATTGTGGTTGTGCAGTGCTGGGTCTTCTAGCATGACGGCAGAAGTTGAATCGGTACGGCGATGATGTGGCTCGGGGGAAGTGACGAGGGGTGGGGCAGTGGGGAAGTTTCGTTTATTGTAGAATTGGATTAGAGCTCGGAGGGCGTATTCTTGGGGCTGCCTGTCAGATCACCACCTTTCGAAAAGACCACATACCAAAGCGTCCTCGAGCTCGGTATCCTGGTCGGTCCCTCCAAGCCACTCGTCCCGCAGCTCAGGTCTGCAATTGAGGTAGATAGAGGTAATGACCTTCATATTACCTAGAGGTCAGCACCATCAACACACATGTACTTACTCTGTCTCCATTTCCGACCACACCAAGGCATTTGACTCTTGATCAATTTCAATGTCTGCAACTGCAACATCGGATGATTGACTCTCAACATTCTCTTTAATATTTGCTTTCCACTCAGCCCTCTTTCTGACCAAAAGTAGTGTAGACTCACTGAAGACTTGTATTGGTTCAACATACATGTGCGATGAGATCGATGTTTTGTCATTTTCTGTAGTATCTTGAGGAAATTGATACTGGTAAAGAAGTTTCGCCACGAGTAGGTTGATACAATCTCGGTCTCTTCGCCATTGATTACGACTAGGGCATTTGGAGGAGGGGTAGATGGATTCTTGTGATTATCGAGTATGGCGTCCTTTTTGGCATTGGGTGAACAATGTAGGTAACAGTACCGGAAGAAACTGTCATCAGCGCTTTTGCATGACGTGACTCACTTTTCATCTTCCAGCTCATTCTTTGCAGTCACCGACAGAGATACGTCCGACAGCCCAAACATCTTTAATACCAGCAACAGGCAGTTGGAATCGAAAAGGAGTTGAGCCACAAAGTGGAATTTGAGGATGTCTATCTTATTAGCCAGATCCTATTCGGACGTGAAGCGACTTGCGAGAGGCCTTGAACCACTTGAGGATCAATACGAGGACGGCAGAAACGGCTTTAGAGGTGATTTCGCGATGACGAGCTACGTCTATTTCTTCCCTTGTCGGTGGTTTGTCTGTCGTCGCGGCTGACTGTCAGCGAAAGCTCGGGGAACATAGACGTACGAGGTTGTTCGGTGGTGGGTGATGCGAATGGTAATGGAGCTTGCATACTGCTGGCTGGGGCTCCTGGTCCAGTGACCGTAGCGAGGAGCAGCTTCAACAGGACAATCACGCAACTCTGCATAATTGGCAGTGTATGTTTCTGTCCGTCAGTCACATTACAGGAGTGGACTCACGTAGATGGTATCGACCCGATGTAATCGTTTTGAAGAAGCAAGCTTCTGCCTCGCAAGCTTGGCTCCGGCTTTATCCCCAGAGGCTTTACATTCCATTTCTTCCTCTTCATATTTCGATTCACGCAACATGGCTTCCATGGCAGCTTGGTCAATCTCGTCCTCGTCATCCAACGACAATTTATCGAATCCAATCAAACCCGACATCCCTAAACCTCGTTCTTCACGTAGACATTCTTCTCGTTCTTGCCATAATTGATATAATCCCAAAGAGACATATGAATGTTTATGATACAGTTTATCAGCTTCTTGGATCGCGAACGGTACCAGTGGGGTGGTAGAGTCGTTGCCGCGGGTGTAGGGGAACAAGAATGGTTTATTAGGGTCGGTCTGATATTGCTGTTTCTTGGTTTTGGGAGCGGGAGACTGAGGAGGCGTAGGTGCAGGAGTGGCTGGTAAAGCAGCAGCAGGCTGCGGTGCGGGTGTGGAAGCCATTGGGTCGCGTAATGCCGGAGGAGGGATCTCGGTCGAATGGTAATTGGATTTAGGAGGTAATGGTTTCATCCCGTCCGATAGCTTGTCCGAGGGGATTGGCATAGATGAGGAAGGAGCAGGTGCGAACGTGGGGTACTTGATCGTCGTGTCTCGGTGGAAAGAGGTAATGTCGAGTGGCGATGCTTTTGTAAAGTCTGTACAATTCAGCAAGGGCTCGACTGGTAACGTACCATTCGTATCGGGTGCAAGACCCGCCAGCTCCCTGGAGAGGGCTTTAGCTTTGTTGACCTCCTTCATTCCCCCTAGACAAGCCAACAAAGTCTTCCAGAGGAGCAACAGCAATTTCTTGACTGGGTACCCTTTCGGTAATCGATCTTTCAGCCCAGCGACGATGTTGAATAGTATCAATGGCAGAGATGGGCTCATTCCCACTACTTTGTCAGGGACGCACTTTGTCTATCAACTCACTAAGCTCGTCTCCGAAATCATCGTCTGACCTGGATATTTCCACTATGAAATACAAGATACCAAGTAAATCTTGTATTTCTTGAGCTCTTTCATCGTAGGGTTCCCCGGGGATGAAACCCCCACTAGGACCAGCTGATGATGTCGGGTTCTCGGATACGTCCCTAGTCGTCAGCTTCCTGTGGCCTCGACAACTCGCGAAGAAACGCACAAAAGGTGGTTGTATCGCCTCACTGCCTCTTTCAAAGCGGTGACTAGGATCGGTACCCCATGAACCGCTCGCGTGAGTCTAGCATTCTCAATGACCCAATGAAGCTGTTCTTCCGGTCCGTCCGTTTCGGCAAAGCACCCTATTCCATCAGCGAACGTATCCCAAGTGTAGGATTGATACCTACCCTGAAGCAAATATAGGATATTGGCCTGTGCACCACGTCTCGTACTCTTGACGGGCGATTCAATCAATTCCAACTGTATTTCCAAATACTGTATCCTCTTTGGCATCTTTGCTTCTGTCCATTCTACCCGTCAGAATGACCCATTGAAAGGTACTTACTCCCATTGAAAGATTGCTTGAAAGTCTCTGCGTTCTTGACGATAGATGGCATCTCGACATAGGGGTAGAATTCAGATAATTCGTTCATGAGCGTATCAGTATCGTCATATCGATAATCGTATTGTTTTGGCTAATCCATCAGTGCTGCCCAAGGCTACAATCCTCTTGAAGGATGACTGACCTTCTCCTTGGGTAGAGCAACGGCTGCTGCAGCCTTGAGCTGTCCGAGTGTAAGACTATCGTGCGTTCCTCCTGCCCCTGCAGCAGCGGCTGCACCAGCGCCTGCAGAAGGTGCCGTCCCTGGCGCATTCACATTCCTAGCTCCACCAGGTGGGAACATGTTGTCATTCGTATTCCGTCTCGCTAGAATCGTGATAGGGAGTTGTGATCCAGGGTTTCCGTTGTTGTTCGTAGTGGTATTAGAATTTGGAGTGGGGTTGGAAGTGCCCAAGCCCGTGTTGCCTGGTGGGTTACCATTTGCAGTACCATTATTGGCCTCTTCCTGATTCCAGCGGGAGTTCCGACGTCGCTGAAAGACAGATGACATTGTGTAGTCGTTTGTGTTTCGATACGCTATATCATACCGTGCTGTATATGCTGTCGGTGGTTATGGTATGGTATAGAGTAGAGTGGGTGGTGACGGTGGACGTGTATTCCGACGGAGTAAACCGAAACTCGCAACAACTTCTCTGAAACCTCTCTCTCTTGCATACATACATCCACCACGGTAATCCTCAAAAGTCAAGCTATTGACTCCGACGAGCTCGTCTCAAGACATCCATACGACCCTATATAACCCAGGAAGGCGACTTGAAGTCCGCAAAATACGATGGCATCTACAATCCTACCCCTCGAATTAGTCGACAGATGTATCGGTTCTCCAATCTGGGTTTTGATGAAGAATGAAAGGGAGTTTACAGGTACTCTAATGGGGTTCGACGATTATGTCAGTACGTACAGCTAACTTTCCCTTGAAGAGAAACGAAGCTGAGAAGTAGACATGGTATTGAAGGATGTCAAGGAATAGTATGTCCCCCTAACGATGATCCGGACTATAGGGCAATGGCTGATCATAAAGCGAGGTTACAGCGGCTGGTATAACAGAAACAGAGATGGGACAGACTTTATTGAATGGGAATAATATCGCCATGGTACGTACCAAACCTGGGTCTGCTGAGTGTAATGGATTGAGCTGATGTGATAGCTCATTCCCGGAGGTCAAGGGCCAAAAGCATGAGACGGTATCTGATAGATCGAGAAGTCAACGGAAATTGAGCTGAGGAAGGGCCAAAACATAAATTCCATGGTTGCAAAGAGGGAAGACAAGCCACTTTAATGTATAGACGTGGTTTCCCCTGATACAGGCTACGCTATGATACTGACAGTCTGACCGCTCGTAAAGAGTACCGAAGTATGGGTCAGATCGAGGTTGGTATGGATGCTCATCATATTCACCATGTCCTTGCCCTGTCCTCGGGTGCAGCTCGCTCGCTGGTCAAGTACTAGCCGTTGATTTTCCAGACTGTCCGACTGGCCTTTTCAAACCAAGTCCCAAAATCATCGCCCGTCGCAAGCAGGTTGCAAAAGTATGGCAAGGTGCTATCGATTGCATCGCAGCTGATTGACCATACTATTATACTGTACTTGTACTTTATTATACAACCTTTTGCCGAGAAACGAGCACTAACGAAAAGCACCTCAATCCGAATTATAATGGCGCCCCCAACCTCTCGATCTGCTGTGCCAACTCGCGGGTTGATTCATCTTCCGATCCCCTGTTGCCACCACCCCTCCTTTCCATCTTCTTCTTCCTCATCAATTCAAGTGTATTGTCCCTAGCTTGCATCCACTCGTTGATCCCATCCGTTGATCCTCGATGAACAGGCGGAGGTGGCGGCCCAGGTTCATAATGGATATATTCGAGTCGTAACCCAGCAGCCGCACAGACGTCTGCAATTGGACTATGATCTCGCGTAGTCTTCATTCGGTGGGTGTAGATGACGTTGAGTGATCCGTCGAATACGAATTCTCCGCCGATCTGAGTGAAATGACCCGGTGAATGAAGGAGGGGCATTTTCGTAGCTCGCTTGATTGTTTGCATGGTTGCTTCCATGGAAGTTTGGACGAGGTAGGAACCTGCTTCGGAATCGGGTCCTGCGTTTCCTGTCTGTCGAGTGAGACCTAGTGCGCGGTATAATTTGAGTGAAGGGTCGGTGTACATTTTGAATGGGCATTTGAACGATTTGTCTATCTGTCAGCGGGGTTCGCGATGAAAAGGCTCACTCTTGTATCCGTTCAACATCTTGTGGGAACCGTTTCCGATGATGATCAAGTCGACGTCCGCTTCCTCCAGTGCCGACATGGGCACATCGGCCAGGATCGAGTTCATATATTGAGCACATAATGGACAGAACCCTACTGGTTAGCTGGTGGACCTGACGGAAAACGTACAATGCCTGATGAAGACCACGATAGTCCTCTTGCCCGTGACCAAATCCCCAAACTGCGTCTTGTTTCCATGCTCATCCACCACCTCGCAAAGACTGGCATTGAACAAATCCCTTAATCCAGGCGGCGTGTCGGAATCGAAATTCTCCTTTTCAATCTGTTGCCTCACTTTCTTTTCTTTCCGACTCTCCTTGACTTTTGGTTTTAGTCTCTCTTCCCTCTCCCTCGCTTCTAGTTCGCGGAGTGCTGACCATCCGGACGACGATGCTGTCGAGTCGGAGACTAGTGAAGGGGGGCCTGGTTCGGGGACTGGTGTTTGCGGGCGTCGTGATGGCCAATTTGACTTGAACAGGCTCGGACTGTGGACGGGACTGTTTCGGTGGTGAGACGGCGAGAGGGGTCGACTGAGGTCGTCCATACTTAATGAGTCGAAA
>Ga0308160_10003131_pt1 | contig 18978 bp, 15 predicted proteins | sample PhyFR1_FD_201036 | JGI IMG/M metagenome (GOLD analysis project Ga0308160, IMG submission 201036) | Phyllosphere microbial communities from UC Gill Tract Community Farm, Albany, California, United States - DLSLF.R1 | ecosystem: Host-associated > Plants > Phyllosphere > Unclassified | place: USA...
ATAAAAAAAGCTTTAGCGATTATGCTAAAGCTTTTTTTATGATTTAACCAGTTAGTTGAAACGATAAGCCAGACCGCCGTAGAAGTTTCTGGTTGCGGCAGGATTGAAATAACGTCCGTTCGCTGCATTTAAATCGTTTCCTAAACTGTATTTCTCATTCAACAGATTATCCACGCCTGCAAACACCTCCAGCAAGGTTTTATTAAACTTTAAAGTTTTACAGCCAACCTTGCCCTGCACCAGATGATAGTTATCCGCATAAACTGAATTTGCATCATTTAATGGGATATGTGCAGTATAGTTATGCTGTAGGAACAGATATAGACCCTTTGGAAATTGTACATCGATACTGCTGGTGATACTACCTTTTGGCACACCCGTAAGCCGGTTGCCTGAATAATCTGCAGCAGCACTCTGATAGTCCCTGAATTTAAACTGGCTCAGGGTGTATGCCGACTTAACCTGCAGACCACGTACAAAGCGGCTGTTGGTATAAGGCAATAACCAGGCAGTACCGGTAGTTTCCAGGCCGTACTGGTTGGTACCGCCGGCATTGATAAAATACTCCGTATCATTTTCATTCAACCTGCGCACAATAGCATTGCTCAGCCGGTAATAAAAGCCTGTAATATCCGCGCTGAACCGCTGATCCCTACTTTGGAAACTGAAGCCGGTTTCGTAGTTCCAGCCCGCTTCGGGTTGCAGGTCCACATTAATTACATTATCTGAAGCGCGAATTTCGGCAATGGTTGGTGGCGAATAGCCTTTACTTACGGAAGCACGCCAGGCCAGGCCATCACTAATCAGGTAGGAGAGTGCCGCCCGCGGCATGAACTGTACATCAAACTTATTGCTGCGCTCCGCAATGGCCACCGGTGCCAGGCTTTCATAATCATACCGGTATAAATTGGCACTCGCAGAAAGCTCGAGCAGCCATTTATTCTTCCAGTCGAAATTCATGTGCAGGAAGGCAAAGTTTGAAGCTGCACGTAATTTGTCTTTCGCTTGTACCGCCGCTGCGGTACCAAAGTTATTATCGTAGTTATTGATGTCAGATGAGGTACCAGTACCTTCTACCCCCAGGTTAAAGCTATATTTAAGGTCTTCAACTTCCTGTTGATATTCTACATAGGTCCGCAACCCTAAAGTTCGTTCAAAACGCTGCTCATAATTGGTGATGAAAGGGTTTTTGAAATCGGTATAAGAACCATATACGGCCGCTACATGGCGAAATCCTGGTGCAAAGTTCCATTCATTGGATACCCCACCGAACAACGTTTTACTATAAATACCAGCCTGCTGGTCTATGGCGCTTCTGATGGCGCCAGCAGCAGGTCTTGATGCGCTTGGATTTAGCGCGAGTTGTGCCGCATTTAATCCTCCAGGAGTCTGGTATTGTAAATCTGAATAGAATATTAACGATTTCAAACTCGCAGTAGGTGCATAATTTAACTTTTGTACCAGTTGCAGGTAATTCCGTTTCATGGCGCTATGATCACGATAGCCGTCACTTCGCTGGTAGCTTTGCGTGATGCCAAGCTCATAATTTTTCCAACGGTTACTCAGGGCTGCATTTTCATGGAACAGACCAAAGGAGCCTGCTTCAAGCTTTGCCGAAGCAGCAGGGCCGGAAGTTGGGGCTGTTGAGTTAATTAGCAGCACACCTCCGGAGTTTGCACCGTACACACTGCTTTGCGGACCTTTCAAAATCTGTAGCTGGCCAACCGCATTTACGTCCAGTGCATTTAAATAGCTGTTTCCACCAGCATCAGTTAGTGGAAATTCATCAAAGTAGATTTTTACATTACGGATGCCAAACGGTGATCGCAATAGACTGCCTCGAATGGAGAGCCGGTAACTGCCCGGTGATCGTTCTTCCATACGTACACCGGATGTGGTGTTTACCGCAGGTATTAGTGAACTCCCAGGCTGGCGCTCTATTGTTCTGGTGTCTATCAGACCTATTGAACCTGTAGCACGTAATAAGGGTTGTGAAGAAAAATAAGGCCGGATGATTACTTCTTTCAGGTTTCGGCTGCTATCCGGGTTAACCTGTGCCACCGCATCAAAAGAAAAAACCAGGAGATTTAAAGAAAAGGATAAAACTAGAATATAACGCTTCATTATTTAGCCGCAACCCTCCAAATTGTATTACTTACATCATCGGCTACTAATATTGCGCCATCCGGGGTCACCGCAACACCAACCGGCCTGCCGTAAACTTCTCCCTTATCCAGGTCGGCAATAAAACCAGACAGGAAATCTTCCATCGGGCCAGTTACTTCTCCGGATTTGAATGGAATGAAGGCTACTTTATAACCTGCAAGCTCAGACCTGTTCCATGATCCATGTTGGCCAATGAACATGCCGCCCTGATATTTTGCCGGAAATTTCTTGCCGGTATAAAAGGCAAGACCTAAAGATGCGGTATGGGCACCAACGGCAACATCAGGTACAATGGTTGCTTTTACGAGTTCCGGGCTCTTCCCAGCCATTCTTGGGTCTTCGTTTTGTCCGTAATAGGCGTATGGCCAGCCATAAAAACCACCCTTTTTAACACTGGTTACATAATCAGGTACCAGCTCATCACCAATCATGTCGCGCTCATTGACCGCTGTCCACAAGGTTTCTGTTCCAGGCGCCCAGGCCAGGCCCACTGGATTTCTAATCCCGGAGGCATAAACGATCTCGCCACTGCCATCTGGATTAATCTCGAGGATATTTGCACGGCGCTTTTCATTTTCCATACCGTTATCTCCAACATTACTTCCAGAGCCTACCGTTACATAAATTTTTGACTGATCCGCATTGGCGATCAGGTTACGCGTCCAATGGTTGTTGTAACCACCTGCAGGCAGTGTCAGAATTCTTTTTCCTTCACCGGTAATTGAGGTGGCACCGGTTTGATAGGGGTAAGTAACTACACCATCGGTGTTGGCCACGTACAAGGTGTTTCCGATTAGCAATACGCCATAAGGCTGATTAAGGCCCGATAAAAATAAGCGCTGTAAATCCGGCTTACCATCTTTATTACTATCGCGGTATAGGATGATCGAATTTGCACTTTCACCGCCCTGTTCAGACTTTGCTTTTCCGGAAAGCTCATTGGCAATCTTCTCTTTATTACTCCGCTCCGAATTGGAAAGCACCGCCAATACATCGCCGTTTGGCAATACATAAATATTCCTGGGGCTCTTTATATTGCTCGCAAATTTAGTAACCGTAAATCCGGCTGGTGCCACCGGTGTTTTACCTTCTGGCCAGCCAATTACTTTGCTGAATTTATTTTTTGAAGCATTCCTGTCAGGTGCAGGAAGATGTATTTCTTGATTGCTTTTTGTCTTTACTACAGTTTGCGCCAGGGCAACCTGATTGAAAGAAGCGCAGACTAAAGCCAGCGGGGCTAAGGCGATAGCCGATAAATTATATTTCATAGCTTGAAAATTTAGAAATTAACAATAATCCAAACCGGATGTTTGGCTGCCTTAAAAAAGAAAAGCCGTTCCTGGTTAAAGAAACGGCTTTTTTATTTAATAAAGAAAGAAGGATTATCCTAATCTTGCTTGTAGATTTTCATCAATTGCAGCTAAGAATTCTTCTGTGTATAAGTAATGTGTACCATGTTCAACTTTGTTACCATGGATACAAACGGCTAAATCTTTAGTCATTTTACCACTTTCAACAGTTTCAATACAAACTTGCTCTAAAGTATGGCAGAAGTTGATCAATTCCTGGTTCTGATCTAATACACCACGGAATTCTAAACCTCTTGTCCATGCAAAGATCGATGCAATAGGGTTTGTTGAAGTTGGTTTTCCAGCCTGGTGATCACGGTAGTGACGGGTAACGGTACCATGTGCAGCTTCCGCTTCCATAGTTTTTCCATCTGGTGTAACCAAAACGGAAGTCATTAAGCCTAATGAACCAAAACCTTGTGCAACGGTATCAGACTGTACGTCACCATCATAGTTTTTACAAGCCCAAACAAAGTTACCGTTCCATTTTAATGCAGAAGCAACCATGTCATCGATCAAACGGTGCTCATAAGTGATACCAGCTTCTTCAAATTTCTGTTTGAAATCATTTTGATAGATTTCTTCAAAGATATCTTTGAAACGGCCATCATATTTTTTAAGGATGGTGTTTTTAGTAGATAAGTATAAAGGCCATTTTTTGATCAATGCCTGGTTAAAACAAGCATGTGCAAAGCCGCGGATACTCTCATCTGTGTTGTACATTGCTAAAGCAACACCGTCACCTTTAAAGTTGTAAACGTCGAATGACTGAACTTCGCCACCATCTTCCGGCGTGAAAGTCAGCGTTAATTTACCTTTTCCTTTAGTTACCAGATCCGTAGCACGGTACTGATCACCAAAAGCGTGACGACCAATGCAGATGGGTGCTGTCCAGTTTGGAACCAAACGAGGCACGTTGCTCATCACAATCGGCTCACGAAAAACAGTACCATCAAGAATATTACGAATGGTTCCGTTTGGTGATTTCCACATTTGTTTCAAATTGAATTCTGTAACGCGTTGCTCATCTGGCGTGATGGTAGCACATTTGATACCTACACCATATTTTTTGATGGCTTCAGCAGCATCGATAGTTACCTGATCATCCGTCTGATCACGGTACTCTACACCTAAGTCGTAGTATTTAATATCAAGTTCAAGATAAGGCAGGATCAATTTATCTTTGATAAATTTCCAGATGATGCGAGTCATTTCGTCACCATCAAGCTCTACAACCGGCTGGGTTACTTTAATTTTTTGTACAGACATATTACGAGTTCAATATTAATATAATAAGAATTCACAAAGATATAAATCTAAAAACAATTAAAGATTTGAACGGGTTATTAGTTTAAAAACTAAGATATGAACACGAATGAAGAAAATATTCCCGGAAGTGATTTAAGCTCGAAAGATAAACTCCATCTTTCTGATCTGGGCGAAGTAAAAGACTTTGAAAATTTATCATACGACAAAGATTCCAATAGTTTCGAGCTGGATGTAAAAGGGGAGGATAAAGAATACGACCATCCTTTGCCTTATGATACCAGTGCGCCGACCGGAGAAGATTTTAATTCTACCTATGATGAAGCTAATCCACATGTTGGCGATGAATACGCTGCAAAGGATAACCACGTTGACGCCCGCTTAAATGATTTGGGTATGCATGTTGACGATGGCGATATTTTGGAACTTGATCCGGAAGATGAATTTCTGGCCAAAACACCAGAAGATGACCGTACGGATCTGGATGAAGAAGGTTATCCAATTAATGATGCACCGCCAATGCCTTAATTTAATTAAGGATTTATATCCAGGTTAAAGCGCTTACGCAAGTCTTCCAGTTTGGGATTTTTACCTACCATGTAGGCATATTTCTCATTGCTGGTGTACAGGCGGTTCTGAATTTTCCGCTCCACGCGTTCGGTGATCAGCGTCAGATCAAAGTTCTTTAACCTGGATCTTAAAAAGTTTAAAAACTCCACCATTTCACTTTGCAGGATACTTTCCTGGGCACTGTTTTCTATGGCTACCTTCAATACTGTAGCTGATTCCAGTACGGGCGCATTACTTTTAAGGATGGTGTAGAAGTTGATTTTCTGTGCATCCTTAGCCTTTTGGGTGTATTCTTCCCATAACACCATCAGCTGTTCATAACTGAAAGCTTCCTTGTCATCCCCGTAAATGTATTTGGGTTCATCATCATCATCTCCGGCTGCGGTAGCACCTAAAGCAGTTAATGATGGAATGAGGCTACTTACACTGCCTGAATTTCCATTTAATTTGATGGACATCTTACCCGCGTTAGCGTTGAGCTTTATCGGTTCAGTTGGCGCAGTGCTAACAGGTCTTGCAAGGATACTTTCTGCTTGAATAGGTTGTGTAGGCATTGATACCGGAGCATCCTGCTTAACAATAGATTCGGGTTGCCCGGCAGGCTCTTTAACTGCCGTTGGTAATACCGGTGAGGTATTGTTGTAGCTTTTAGCCGGAGTGGCTATCGCAGTACTTTCCGGAATTAAACTAGTTTTTTTTTTAAGCTGATCGGTGTCAGTTAACATTTCAGAACCAGATCTGGGTAAAGAAGCAAGCTGCAGCACCGAAGGGATGTGGCACATTTTAATCAGTGCCAGCTCTACCTGGAGCCGTTGATTCCGGCTGTTTTTATAGCTGAGGTCACATTGATTCGCCAGGTTAAGACTGGTAAGAATAAAGGAAACCTGAATCTGCTGACTTTGACTTAAATATTTCTGCTTGATGTTTTCACTTACTTCCAGCAATTTGACGGTCTGTGGATCTTTTGCAACCAAAAGGTTTCTTAGGTGACTGGACAAACCATTTATGAAGTTGTTGCCATCAAAACCATTGTTCAGGATTTCGTCGAACAATACCAGGGCCTTACTCACATCACCTGATGTCAGGTATTCCGTAAGTTTAAAGTAGTAATCATAATCCAGGATGTTGAGGTTATCGATTACTGATTTATAAGTCAGGTTTTTATTGGTATAACTTACAATCTGGTCGAACATGGACAATGCGTCGCGCAACCCTCCGTCTGCTTTTTGGGCAATGATGTGTAAACCGTCTGCTTCAACCTTGATTTGTTCGCGGCCGGCAATTTTGGTTAACAATCCGGCGATGTCATCCACCTGAATTCTGTTGAAATCAAAGATCTGACAACGGGAAAGTATGGTTGGTAGAATCTTGTGTTTCTCGGTCGTTGCCAGAATAAAAATGGCATAAGAAGGCGGTTCTTCCAGCGTTTTAAGGAAGGCATTGAAGGCATTTGCCGAGAGCATGTGCACCTCGTCAATGATGTAGATCTTATATTTTCCGGCCTGAGGCGGAATGCGTACCTGTTCTATTAAACTCCGGATGTCGTCAACGGAATTGTTCGATGCCGCATCCAGTTCATGAAAATTAAAAGAATGGCCGGTTTGGAAGGAAACGCAGGATTCGCAAACCCCACATGCTTCAATTTCTGGTGTGAGGTTGGTACAATTGATGGTCTTCGCCAGGATCCTTGCGCAGGTCGTTTTACCAACACCACGCGGACCGCAGAAAAGGAAGGCCTGTGCCAGCTGGTTGTTCTTGATGGCGTTTTTCAGCGTACCTGTAATATGATGTTGTCCTACTACAGTTTCAAAGGTGGCAGGGCGGTATTTACGGGCAGATACAATGAAATTTTCCATCGCTACGAAATTAGGAATTTTCTGTGGTGCTTAAGGAATATGTTGTAAAATAATACCTGGTTGATATCCGGTTCATACCAGCTTCATAATTAATCCGGCTTCAATCCGGCTTCGATCCGGCCTTGGGCAGGGGTTGAGCCGGCGTCCATACGGCTATAGCTCTATCAAGGGTGTATCAAGGGTGTATCGAGGCTGGATAGAGGCCGAGTAGACCTATAAGCTGTTGTTGGTACTACAGTTGCTTTACATTGGATCATCAAACATCATTAATATAAAATTTGCGACATTTGTTTTTTACAGTTTGAGATGAAACACAAATTCCGACGCCGGTACCGAACAGCAAAATACATTTTTTATAAAGAGACGCTTATTGATTACAAAGAGCATTTCTGGACTTTCCTTGGTTCTTTTATCGGCATCGGTTTGATTGGTTTTCTGAATAGTGAGCACTTAAGCGTCCATGACAACCTGTTTTTAATTGGATCATTTGGCGCAAGTTCGGTATTGATTTATGGCATCATAAACAGTCCGCTGGCACAACCCAGAAATTTGATTGGGGGTCACCTTGTTTGTGCATTTGTAGGGGTTTGCATTCATAAACTTATCCCAAATGAACTTTGGTTAAGCGCTGCCTTGTCTGTTTCCTTATCGATTGTGGCCATGCAGATTACAAAAACGCTGCATCCGCCGGGTGGGGCCACGGCGCTTATCGCCAACATCGGCTCAGAGAAAATTCATGCGCTTGGCTTTATGTATGTGCTATCCCCGGTATTAAGTGGCGTATTGATTTTGTTACTGGTTGCGGTTGTTTGTAATAATGCAACACCACATCGGCGGTACCCGCACAATAAGTATTGGTATAAAATATGGCAGCGGAATTATCCAGGCAAAAGGTCGAAGCTGTAATTTAGGGAAAAGTAAAGTCGGTTTTTGCTGTGTTCAATTTTGCATACGGAATCTGCCTTAGGAATCTACACAGCAAATTTATACAAGGAAAGAAAAGATTCTGGGTGTGTCGATAAAGAATGATTAGGCCTTTTCGTTCAAGGAATTATAGAACTGGAACAGTTCTTTTAATGATTCATCGCTTTTGAAATCTGGTGTGTTGTTTTTAAGATAAGATTTCACCTGGTCCGGATTATCCTTAAAAATGGATTGGATCTCTTTTTTTGATGGAGAGAAAGGCAGAACCTTTCCGTCTTTAACGATATAGTATTCTGGTTTAATAACTACAGCCTGTACTTTTTTCTTGGTGTACCAATCTTCCGTTTCGCTTTTTCTGGCAGTATAGCGCTTTAACAATCCCAGTTTTCCGGATGCAAGTACTTCAAAGAAGTAGGACTTGCCGTTCATTGGCTTTTTTTCTAACAAATGAGACTTCCCTGTGCTTTCAGTTGCCGTGAACGAGGCCAGTGAATCCTGAACTTCATAAACTACATCTTTATTCAGGTATTCTACCTGCTGATTTAATACATTATAACGAATGGCTTCAAGTGATAAATGTTTACCGCCTGGTGTAACAACAGTTGATGGTAGAAACTCGTTATTTAAATAGCCGGATTCTTGAGCTGGTTGCGTTTTGAGTTCCCTTAATGGCATACCTGCAGTACCTACTGTGAGGTTTTGTGCATTTGAATAGTTGGAGATGGCGGTAAAAAGCGAAAACGCTAAAAAAATCCGTTTCATTATCTGATTGGTTAAGGAAGTAAATTAAGAAAACTATATGATTATTTTACTTTCGTCTATTTTTTAGGTACATTAATTCACTTTTATGTGCAAAAGTGTGGCTTTGTGGGAATATTTTGTACTTAATTGATTATTAGGCAATAATATGATTGTTTTTTTTTGGTAAATCGTTGTACTAAATCTACTTTAGGTCAATTATTAACTCAAAATCCATACTTTATGAAAAAACAATTACTAGGTTTATTCATTTTCCTGTTTTTAGGCCTCACCCAAGTGATGGCTCAAAATAAAAACATAAATGGAAAAGTAGTTGCCGCCGATGATGGTCTGCCAATTGCCGGGGTAAGCATCCATTTAAAAGGGAAAAATGCAACAACTGTTTCGGGCTCAGACGGTGGCTTCAGCATTACTGCATCGGCCACTGATGTGATCCAATTCCGCTACCTGGGCTATGTTACCCAGGAAATCCCGGTAGGTACCAAGACTGTCATTAATGTACGGTTGGTTTCTGATGCTGAAATGCTGAGTGAGGTAACCATTACTACAGCCTTAGGTATTAAGCGTAAGCCAAAGGAAATCGGTTATGCAACTCAACAGGTGTCGGGAGCTGCCTTAACCGCGAGTAAACCTACCAACCTGGCAACAGGTTTATCCGGTAAAGTTGCTGGTTTGCAAATCAACCAGGCAAACAACCAGATTGACGCCGGAGATCAAGTGCGGGTAGTGCTTCGTGGTAACCGTTCCTTTACAGGAAACAACCAGGCACTATTGGTATTGGATGGAGTAATTGTTCCTTTAAGTCAGTTAAACTCCATCAACCCGAATGACATTGAGAGCACCAACATTTTGAAAGGTGCAAATGCTGCTGCCTTATATGGTTCTGATGCAGCAAACGGGGTGCTTATTGTAACGACTAAACGTGGTTCAAGCACTGGGGCAGCCGTTACTTATACCAACACGACCATGTTCAATACCGTTTCTTATCTGCCTAAATTGCAAACGGAGTTCGGTGGGGGTACAGATGTGGATGCCTATGGATTTCCGCACTACACGCCTTTCGAGAACCAAAGTTATGGCGACCGTTTGGATGGTACAGTAAGGCCACTTGGTCGTATACTGGAAGACGGAACAATTCAAATGGTTCCTTATTCAAACAAAAACGCGATTAAAAATTTCTTCGATACGGGTATTGATGAGCAAAACGATATCAGCTTCTCCAGTGCTAATGATCTAAGTTCTACCTACATCAATGTTCAACGTGTGAATAGTAAAGGGTATGTTCCCGGAGATAAAATGAACAGGACTGCATTCCGACTAAACGGAACACGTAAGATGAATAAATTTTTTGCAGATTATTCCTTTGACTATACGCAGCGGAATTACGACAAAAGTTTTAACCAGGTGTATAATAACCTGATGAATACCCCACCAAACATTCCAATTACGGATTATAAAGATACCAAATCGCTATACGGAAACCCAGACAATTACTACAACGACTATTATACCAGTCCGTATGTAGGTTTGGAAAGATACCGGACAAACGAACGCCGGGATGACCTTTTGGGAAATTTATCGGTAACTTATAAACCGGTTGACTGGCTAAGTTTAATGGCCAGAGGTGGTTTAAGTACAAAAAATACACTGGGTAAAAACAAGACTTATGCATATACCTACTCAGACTTCGCACACGATTCTGGAAAGGCAGCTGCTGCTACACAATACAATCGCTCTGCAGTAAGTGATTATAACTTATTTGAAAGCCGGTACACTGGAGACTTCCTTGCAACTGCAACGAAAACGGTCAGCCAATTTAAGTTCACGTTAGTCGGTGGTGCCCAGGTGATTCAAAAGAACTATAAATACCAGGACATTGGCGGAACGAACCTTGTTGTTGACGATTTGTTCAACGTAGGCAACCGTACAGGTGAACTAACCGGTTCAGAATCAGAACTGAATTCTCGTCAGATCGGCGCTTTTGGAGATTTAACCGCAACATATAATGACTACTTCACGATTCACGTATCTGGACGTAATGATTGGGACAGCAGGCTTGCCGCTGAAAACCGCTCGTTCTTTTACCCTGCGGTAGATGCTGCGATCACGTTAACAGATGTTGTTCCGGCCTTGAAAGAAAGCAAAATCATCAGCAATTTGAAAGTCCGTGGAGGTATTTCAAAAGTTTATGCCGTTCAAATTGATCCTTACAGATTGATTTCTACAATTGCTGCAGCGGGTGGTTTCCCGTATGGCAATACGGCGGGTTATTCTTTAAGTAATACGGTATATGATCCGAATATCAAACCGGAACAAACGATATCGAAGGAGATTGGATTAGATTTTGGTTTCTTAAATAACCGCATCACGCTTGAAACTTCAGCCTACTTACAAAATACTAAAGACCAGGAGATTACTACAGGTATCGATTTATCATCTACAACAGGATATACCAGAGCAGTAATTAACACTGGTGAAGGTGAAAATAAGGGTATTGAATTTTCCCTAAATGCCTCACCGGTTATTGGTCTTGCAAATGGCTTTAGATGGAATCTTGGTGTAAATTACTCTTACAACACCAATAAGGTATTGTCATTGTATCAAGGTCAGTCACAGTTAAGTATTGGTGATAACAACTATATCGTACTTGGACAAAGCTTCCCTTCTTTACAGGTAAGTACTTACCAAAAAGATCCGGAAGGACGCGTTGTTGTGGATGCAAATACAGGTTTGCCAATTGCTAATCCAATTAATGCGGATTTTGGTCAAACGAATCCAAGTCACATGCTGGGTTTAAATACCAGCGTTTCATTTAAAAACTTTACGCTATCAGGTGTTGCTGAATACAGAAGTGGAAATGTTTTTTACAGCAGTATGGCGCAAACACTTGACTTCTCTGGTAACAGTTACACCTCTGCAGCTGCAGGTCGTGAGCGTTTTATTTACCCGAACTCTGTGATACAAACATCTCCAGGCGTTTATGAGCCTAACACCAATGTAACAACCAACCAAGGTGGTGGTTCATTCTGGTCTGATGGTATCCGTACCAACACAGGCTCTAACTACGTATCCAGTGCAGCATTCTGGAAAATCAGAGAGCTTTCATTGGTTTACCAGGTTCCTTCCGCATGGTTAACAGGACACGCGAGTTTCATTAAAAATGCAAGTATCGCATTGGTGGGTAGAAACTTGTTTATGTTCAGACCAAGTGATAACATCTACACCGACCCTGAGATTAACGTGGGTACAGGTAATGCACAAGGGGTTAACAACCTAAACCAAACGCCACCAACACGTATCTATGGTTTTACTGCAACAATAGGCTTTTAACAAAAAAGACATGAAAAAGAAACTGATATATTTATTTGCTGCCTCTGCATTATTATTTGGCGCATGTAAAAAGGGATATCTTGACATCAACGAAAATCCCAACACACCGACTACGGCAAAACCCGCCCTTATTGCAACGGGTGCATTAAACAATACCGCAGCATACACCACCGGCGGTTCCATCTTTTACAGCTTTGCTGGATTATGGATGAACTACTGGATGACACCAGGTGGTGTATCGGGTTGGTATGAAGAGCGTTCCTATAATTTTACAACAAACTGGGGTGGCTCTACAACGCTTTGGGCAAACTTGTACGACAATCTTGCTGATTACACTTACCTGGAAGATCAGGCAAAGCAGTCCAACCAGACTTTCTTTGTTGCTTTAGCTAAAACAATGAAAGCCTGGGATTACCAGTATCTGGTAGACTTTTACAATAACGTACCGTATTCTGAAGCTTCACAATCTGTAAAGTTTCTTACACCGAAGTACGATAAAGGTCAGGATATCTATGAAGATTTGGCGAAACAACTGGATTCAGCAGCTATTTTATTTAAATCAGCAACGGTTACTCAATCTGATGCAGATGCAGATATTTATGCAAAAGGTGACCTTACTAAATGGGGTAAATTTGCAAATACGCTGAAATTAAGGATATTGTTACGCCAATCGGAGATGCCAGGCCGTGATGCATACATCAAGGCAGAGATCGCAAAGATTGATGCAAATGGTTTTGGTTACCTTGGTTCAGGTGAAGGAATGTTCAATCAACCAGGATACCTGAATACCTCCGGAAAGCAAAATCCGTTCTGGTCTGTGTACGGCTATCAGGCAAGTGGTGAAAGAACAAGTTATCACGGCTATATGCTTGCGAGTGATTACGGCATGAATTTCCTGAAAAACAATGGGGACCCACGTCTGGGAAGATTCTACACAACAATTAACGACGGTGCTGGTAGCACGTATGTGAGTTTACAATGGGGCCAGGAAGTTGCAGCTAACCAAACCATTCAGACGGTTTCAGCCATCGGGGAAGGTGTGTTGAAATCCTACGACCAGGCTCAACCTATGCTAACGGACTTCGAAAGTTTGTTTCTGCAGGCGGAAGCTGCTCAACGTGGTTACATCGCTGGTAATGCAAAAGAATTGTATGAAGCAGCAGTAACTGCTAACTTTGTTTACCTGGATCTTTCTGAAGAAGAAGCAGAAACCTATCTTGCAGAGCAGGCTGTGGCAAACTGGGATGGCAGTGCGAACAAAATTGCATTGATCATCAAACAAAAATGGGCTGCAATGAATGGATCAAATGACATTGAACCATGGACAGATTACAGAAGGTTGGAACTTCCGGCGGATATGCCAATCTCTATCGCTTCGACAGTTACCACAAGAAAGATCCCTGTTCGGATGCTTTACCCTCAGGCGGAATATAATACCAACCGGGACAATGTAACAGCAGAAGGTACAATCAACCAATTTACCTCCAGAATATTCTGGGATGTTAAATAATTAATCACGAAAAAATGAAAAACAAGAATATAATTAAATGGGTGTTCCCGGTGCTTTGCGTCGTTGGGCTATCCGCTTGCTTGAAAAATGAAAACTTACAGCCAGACTTCTCGGCGACGACCCCGGTTGTTGAGCTTCCGGTGGCCTCACCAATGGGAGACGGCAGTGTAAACTCACTTTCTACTTCCATTACCAAAAGTGATACACCGAGCACCTATAGCTTCTTTGTAAATTATGCAGCTTCATCAACAAAATCTTCGGAAATCAAAGTAACACTTGGTGTCAATCCAGCTTTAATCGATAACTATAATGCGGCGCATGCTGATGATGAGCCAGTTGTCATTTTGCCTACAGCAGCATTTACGTTTCCCACAACTGTTACCATTCCTGCTGGTCAGCGAAGGGTAGAAGTTCCGATTTCCGTAAATTCTCAATTATTGGATCCGAATTTCACCTATGGCGTTCCAGTTACTATAACAGATGCATCTGGTGAGGTTATCAGCAAAAACTTTGCTTCGGTTGTGATTAAATTTGCTGTGAAGAACCAATACGATGGAAAGTATTCTTACAAAGGGTACATTTTCAGAGAGGGAGATCCTGTATTGTCTGGTTTCTTCAAAGGCTTGACAAGTGATCTTGAAACCAATGGTGCTAACGGATTGAATTTTCCAAATCCGGTTTGGTCTAACGGTTCAGGCGTGGGTGGTATTGGTGGATTAACCATTAATATTGATCCTGCTACCAACAAAGTGATCATGAAAAGCAAAGATAATGCAACGTTGGAAAATACACCAGGTTATGACAATCGCTACGATCCGGCAACCAAAACTTTCTATTTATCATTTAAATGGGGTGCTAGTCCAGCGAGCAGAATGACGACGGATACCCTGACTTATACTGGTCCGAGATAACATTTGTCATCTTATTAGACAAAGGGGTTGTATCATATTAAATTGATACAACCCCTTTTTTTTGGGCGTTTTTCAATCTATAGTATAGTATGTTATTCACTCTGCTAGTTGATAGTGATTTTTAATAAGTCGTTTGACTTCACTATATTTAATTTGACTAGAATGTCAGGATAATACTGCGTACTTATTTTCAATATAATTAAGCCAATCAAATATGCCTGAGCAACGCGCCGCAGACTGGATAAATCAACTTAATTTGGAGCCCCATCCGGAAGGCGGATTTTATAAAGAGGTTTTTCGTTCACAGGCTTCCGTAAACAGAATCGGAAGCGATGTTAGAAGGACAGCTTGTACATCCATCTATTATTTGCTGGAAGGGGAAGATTATTCGGGCTTTCATCGAATTAAGTCGGATGAGATCTGGTATTTCCATAAGGGTGTTGCGTTAAATGTACATATGATTGATGAGAATGGGCAGCACCAGGTTCGGGAGCTTTCAGATTTGTCGACCGGCAATTTGTCGTTGATCGTGCCAGCGGGGTTGTGGTTCGCAGCGGAAATTCCATCCAAAGCAAATTTTGCATTGGTAAGCTGCGCGGTTGCGCCCGGCTTTGAGTTTACCGAATTTGAGATGGCCCGGAAAGAAGATTTAATAAAAACCTACCCATTATATGCGGAGCTGTTTGATCAGCTTTGCAGATGAAAAATTAAAAGGCCCGGATCAAGCGAGAACCGGGCCTTTATTTTAAGAATGCGCATACATTTACATTTGTCCAGCGCTTCTACTGCTTCAGTTTATTCACCGTTCAGGGTGCTTAACTTGTAATATACTTTTTAGCCCACTGTACAATGTCGGTGGTTGGGATGTTGTTCCGATGGTTAAATGTCTCCTGCATTGGCCATGTCACGCCGGGATGTGTAAAGACTAACCGGTAACGGTTAAAGATATCATTAGGATCATCAACAAGTTTCTGCTCGAGATAACTGTGATCCCATACGGCACGCTCGAACTTTGTATCATACAAACTTTCCATTTTTTCTGCAATTTCATGGAAGGTAACGGTATCACCCGATACAAAGACCACCTGATCTAAAATCTCTGGCTCATGAAATAAGACCTCAACGGTAACAGCACCAATATCTTCACAGGAGGTTAAGGTTAAGGCGTGTTGCCAGCTACCAAGGGCATTGATGGCCTTTTGAGACAAATTAACAACGCCGAAGTCTTCACGAAACAGGAAGCTGGTGATCATTCCTGTGGATACAATGATCCAATGTGTTTTATTTTGTGCCCGAAGCAAATCCCGGACATCAAGCTGCTCATCGAAAACGGGCTGTGCGCTACCTCTGCCGATTTTGTCATAATCTGCGCCGAATTGCCAAGGCACGTATCTTCTTACTTCGGCTTGGAGGGCAGCTTTTGTGATTTTTACCTGCATACCGGCGCCAATTGAAAATCCACTGCAGCATATCACCGTATCATACTTCCTGAAAATTTTTGCCAGGTTTTCAATGCTTTCCGAAACCAGGTCTGCCGCTTCAATGACAATTCCAGGAAAGCGTTTATGCAGGGTGCTGTTGCCAGCGCTTGACGGTTGAATAAGTGCCGCAACACTGAACTGTTTTGCGTTTGTTTCTTTATATTTATAGAGACTGTCTAACATTGCAATCCCCACTTCGCCAGGGCCGATTACTAAAAATGATTTTTCCATAACTGTATTAAATTTTAATACAAAGTTATCCTGATGTCAGAGGGGTTTAGGTACAAACAAACGGCGAATAATTACAAAAAAACGGCCTGTTTAGTAAGGGTCAATATCAATCGCTTGATCATGAATGATGCAGTAAGCCCAGTATTCACCCGGTTCAGCTGAAATCATTACCGGATGATTCTCTTGTACGGCATGCCTGGACGCATGCTGATTAGGGGATGAATCGCAGCAGAGCACCGCACTGCAGGTTTGACAGACACGCAAATGCACCCATCTGCTTCCGGTTTTAAGACATTCTTCGCAGTAGTCTTTAGTTGGAGGAACTACGGCTAAGGATTTAAGGTGTTTACAAACGGCGTTTTGCATGATCGGAATAGTTTTCGTGAAGGCTGACAATTCTTGTTACCTAAAATTACGAAATTCTGTATGCTATAGGGGTGCTTCCGGTTTGTCTTTTATAAAAATTTTGAAAATGGGCGGTTTCCTGAAAATGCAGACACCAGGCAATTTCTTTTACCGTGAGACTGGTATGTCGAAGTAGCACATTCGCTTCCTCTATTATTCTTTCCTGGATGATGGTTTGGGTAGTCTTGCCGCTCGAAGTTTTTAAAATTTTATTCAGGTGATCCACAGTTGTATTCAATTGTCCGGCATAATAGGATGGAGATTTGCTAATAAGCCTTTTCTCCCCGTTGATATCAGCGAAGGCATGCTCCAGTGTTTTGAGAAACTGTTCCTCAAGACTTTTGTTGCTCGTTGTTTTCGCATTCTGAATGGTAAAATCTAATTTTTGAACATAGTGAATAACATCAAAAATCCTATTTCGGATCAGCTGTTCTCTAAATGGGTATACAGACTTGTGTTCAATTTCGATTTGATCAAACAATGAAGTCAATTCATGATATTGGTCTTGGGAAAGGGACTTGATATAAAGCTCCCTGTTTTGAAAAATTGGGAGGGTGTGTAAATTAAACTTGCTCGTTCCACGTAGAAAGGCCTCATTGCTCAGGCAATATTTTCCTTCAAATTCTTTGTCATTTGTCTGGAATGCAAACCTTGCCATGGGATCGCTGAACACGATATTGTATCCAGATATAGCGATTCGTTTTGACTTAGATTGGTAAGTGGCATCCCCGCAAACAAGCGCGATCTTATAAAAAGGTTTCCTTTGAAGGCGCTCACAGGCAGCCAGGTTCTTTTTAAGATTTTCCCATAAGAGAAAGTCGAAGTGCCCGACAAATTCTTCCGCCAAATTATGTCTGGCATCAACGTGTTGGTCGTAAAATATATTAATATCTGAAACAGCCATGTTAAGTAAATTAGATAGGTGATACATCCTCAGCGATAGCTATAACTGTAATGTCTTGGCAGCCATAATCCCGGTTTTTATGATTTTCTAAAGATAACGGAAACTGTTGTTGCTGCATTTGCAATGCTAAATCCCGCCCTGGTTAGAGGACTTGAGAGATAATTACGCTCGATGAACGAATGTTAACTTGCTGATAACGTTGATGTAAGTTGATACAAATATACTGAATATGCCTGTAATTGAGTTGTCACAATACCAGGGGGCACGCAGGCTAAGCCTGGCTTATATGTAAGTGCGTTATTATTCGGTTTCCGTCAACAAATGCATACAAAGTTGTCTGTTTAAGAACACAGAATGCTTTTCAATTTGATTTTATTGATGTGTGTTATGGATCGTCCATATGGTTTAATGAGGGCTAATTTTCATGGATTTATCTATTTTTTTTAGGTCCGGCTTCCAAAATTTGGTTTGCTTCTTGTAAAATATGCCAATATCATTCTACCATTAATTTTTTTTGGATTTAAAAATTTACGACTATGAAAAGAACATCAATTTTAAAAAGTGTATTTACGGGCGCGTCGATTCTATTGTTTTCCGTGTTGATATCTTCCTGTAAAAAAGACGATATTGATGAATCAGGATCTGCAAATCTAACGGTGGTTAATGCGGCGACTGGTTCTTCTGCACAGAGTTTTTATCTTGCCGGCAAACCAGTAGTGTCGGGTGGCCTTAATTTTGGCGATGCGACATCCTATATCGCAACAAATTCTGGCAATAACCTGCAAGCTGAATTCAGAAATGAAGGCACAGAAACTGCTTATGCTTCGGATGATATCGACCTTACCAAAGGAAGGAATTACACCATCTTTTTAGCTGGTGAAGGCCAGTCTGCCAGAGTCAGACTTTATGAAGATGACCTTACGGCTCCAGCAAGTGGTCAGGCTAAGGTTAGATTTATTCATTTAAGTGATGCAGCACCGTCGAATGTTGACATCCGCAGGGCATCAGGTGAAAATCTTGTAGCAAATCTGGAAAGAAATGCGACCAGCAATTATGTTTCCCTGGCTCCAGGATTACTTTCTTTGCAAGTTTATGGGGCAGGCCAAACTACCAGCCTGGGTAATTTCGATTTAAGTGCATTTGAAGCAGGTAAAATTTATACGGTATATGTTACCGGATCAAATGCCAATAACATCAGTGTAAAGCAAATTACACAGAACTAAGGCGATTTTTGTTTGAAAGACACAATTAAACAACAAGGCCGTTCAGGAATTCCTGAACGGCCTTGTTGTTTAATTTAAATTTTGTTGCTGGCT
>Ga0308160_10003133_pt1 | contig 18965 bp, 16 predicted proteins | sample PhyFR1_FD_201036 | JGI IMG/M metagenome (GOLD analysis project Ga0308160, IMG submission 201036) | Phyllosphere microbial communities from UC Gill Tract Community Farm, Albany, California, United States - DLSLF.R1 | ecosystem: Host-associated > Plants > Phyllosphere > Unclassified | place: USA...
CCCGGGATGCCATGCTGGTTGTCGGGCGTCGTTGGCTGTTCTGCACGCTCGGAACTCATTGTCGTTGTCTCACTCATTAAATGCACCGCGCTCGAACGCCGCGTATTCGGGCGAGCCGGGGAAGCGCTTGCGCAACTGGGCCGCCAGCGACGCTTCCGCGCTCCGGTCGCCCAGCATGCGCTTGACCCGGATGGCCAGCCACAGTTCGTCGGCCGACAGCGTGTCGAGCTTGGCTGTCTCCGTCAGGCGGTTGATGAAAAACCCGGCGCGATTGCTGTCGCGCCGCTCGAAATAGACCCGCGCCAGGCCGGCATTGGTGGCCGCCAGTTCGGGTTCGTAACGCAGCGCATCGAGCAGGTAGCGCTCGGCCGCGTCGACATTCTTCATCTTCAGGCTGCAGTTGCCGGCGTTGACCATGGCCTTGACCGGCGAACCGTACGCCGGATGCTTCAGCGCGGTCTCGAAATAAGTCATGGCCTGGGCCGGCTTGCCGCCGGCTTCGCACAGGAACAGCCCGTAGTTGTTGGACAATTCCGGATTGCGCGGCGCCAGGCGCAGCGCGTGCCGGTAGTTCTCGTCGGCGAGAAGGTTCTCGCCCATGGCCACATAGATCAGCGCGCGGAAACCGTAGGCATCCGCATAATTCGGGTCGGCGGCAATCGCCTTTTTCACCTCGTCGAGCGCGATCTCGTACTTGTGGTCCTGGTAGTAGCCGACCGCCAGCTGCAGGCGGATCTGGGCGCGCTTTTCGATCGCGGTCTGGTCGGACGCGGTCTTCAGCTCGCGCGGTGACTCGTTCATCGGGCCGCTGCCGGCGCAGGCCGACAGCAAGGCGGCCAGCAGCACCGGCACGGCCAGCGACGGCAACGCCGACAACCGGGCACGGGCAAGGGCCATCAGGAGGTGATCTCCACGATCTTGCCGAAGTTGGCGCCGAACTTTTGCTGGTACTCGGCCATCTTGCTCATGCGCTCGGCCACGCGGGTGCGGTCCTGCACTTCGCCGGCCAGCTGGCCGCAGGCGGCGTCGATGTCGTCGCCGCGCGTCTTGCGGATGGTGGTGACGAGACCGGCATCCATCAGGATCTGGGCAAAGGCCTTGATGCGCGGGTTTTTCGAGCGCAGCAGGCCCGATTCCGGGAACGGGTTGAACGGGATCAGGTTGAACTTGCAGTTCAGGCCCACGACCGGATCGTTGACCAGCGCGATCAGCTCGCGCGCATGCTCGTCGGTATCGTTGACGCCGTCCAGCATGCAGTACTCGAAGGTGATGAAATCGCGCGGCGCGAATTCGAGGTAGCGCTTGCAGGCGGCCATCAGTTCGCGCAGCGGGTATTTCTTGTTCAGCGGGACCAGGCCGTCGCGCAGCGGGTCGTTCGAAGCGTGCACCGACACGGCCAGCGCCACCGGGCATTCCTGGCTCAGCTTGTCCATCATCGGCACCACGCCCGAGGTCGATACGGTCACGCGGCGGCGCGACAGGCCGTAGGCGTTATCGTCCAGCATCAGCTTGAGCGCGGTGACGGTCGGGTCGAAGTTCAGCAGCGGCTCACCCATGCCCATCATGACCACGTTGGTGATCTGGCGCTCGCCCTTCGGGCCCGGCTCGATGCCCTTGGTGCGGCGCAGTTCGAACTCGGCCATCCACAGCTGGCCGATGATCTCGGCCACGGCCAGGTTGCGGTTGAAGCCCTGCTTGCCGGTCGAGCAGAAGCGGCAGTTGACGGCGCAGCCGGCTTGCGTGGAGATGCACAGCGTGCCGCGCGTCTCTTCCGGGATGAACACGGTTTCGACGGCGTTGCCGTTGCCGACGTCGACCAGCCATTTGCGGGTGCCGTCGCTTGACGTGTTGTCGCTGATGATATCCGGCGCGCGGACCTCGGCGCGGGTCTTGAGTTTTTCGCGCAGCGATTTGGCCAGGTCGGTCATCTCGTCGAAATTCGACACGCCGAACTGGTGGATCCAGCGCTGCAGCTGTTTGGCGCGGAACGGCTTCTCCCCCAACTCGGCGCAGTAGGCGACGAGCTGCGCGGGATCGAAGTCCAGCAGGTTGGTGAGAGTTGCCATTTTTAAATCCTGTATCTTCAAAATAAGTTCCGCCCGCCGGGGCCTGCCGCACGGCGGCAGGCGAGCATGGGCGAGCGGGAATACCGCAATGTTAAGTCAGCCTCGGCTGACCAACAAAAAAATTTGCTACCAATATTAACGGCTGTAGACGTTCAGAGCCGGGAAGTAGTAGGCGATTTCGACGGCTGCGGTTTCGGCAGCGTCCGAGCCGTGCACGGCGTTGGCGTCGATCGAGTCGGCGAAGTCGGCGCGGATGGTGCCCGGCGCAGCCTTCTTCGGATCGGTAGCGCCCATCAGGTCGCGGTGAGCGGCAATCGCGTTTTCGCCTTCCAGCACCTGGATCATGACCGGACCCGAGATCATGAAGTTGACCAGGTCTTTGAAGAACGGACGTGCCGAGTGCACAGCGTAGAAGCCTTCGGCTTCGGCTTGCGACAGCTGGGCCATGCGGGCAGCGACGATCTTCAGGCCGGCGCCTTCGAAGCGGCTGTAGATTTGACCGATCACGTTCTTTGCGACGGCGTCAGGTTTGATGATCGACAGGGTGCGTTCGATTGCCATGTAAAACTCCAATAAAAAGAAAGGTTTAAATCGTAATTGAGGACTCAATCAACCTTCTATTTTAGCATAGTTCGAGTGCTTGACCGATATTGCGCTGCTTCCGCCCAAGATGATAGAGTGGCATGGTAAATACCGCGCCGGCCAATGCTTAGACCAGACTTAATCGTTTGCCCAGGCACTGTTGACGGCGGGGTGCCGTCCCCATATGGGGTGCAAAGCGAATCTTCCAACGGAGGCATCAATGATTCCCAGCCTGCAAAAACCCTACGGTGGCGTAGCCACCCAGGCCTCGCGCAACCGCGTCATCCGCAACACCTACTGGCTGCTGGCACTGTCGATGATCCCGACCGTGTTCGGCGCCTATCTCGGCGTCACCACCGGGCTGTTCATGCCGCGCGGCGTGATGGGCCTGCTGCTGTTCTTCGCCGTCGCCTTCGGTTTCATCTTTGCGATCGAAAAGACCAAGAACTCGGCCGCCGGCATCCCGGTGCTGCTCGGCTTCACCTTCTTCATGGGCCTGATGCTGGCCCCGCTGCTGCGCCACACCCTCGGCTTCGCCAACGGTCCCGCGCTGATCATGGGCGCCTTTGCCGGCACCTCGGCCGTGTTCGGCGTGATGGCGACGATCGCCACCGTGTCAAAGCGCGATTTCTCGGGCATGGGCAGCTGGCTGTTCGCCGGCACCATCGTGGTGCTGCTGGCCATGGTCGCCAACGTCTTCCTGCAGATCCCGGCGCTGCACCTGGCCCTGCTGGTGATGGTCGTGGGTATCTTCTCGGCCTGGCTGCTGTTCGACGTGCAGCGCGTGGTGAATGGCGGCGAGACCAACTACATCAGCGCCACGCTGTCGATCTATCTCGACATCTACAACATCTTCACCGCCCTGCTGCAGTTGCTGGGTATCGGTTTCGGGAATCGTGACTGAGCGAGATTAAATGCAGGCATATTGATGCCGATCAGGAAGCCGGCTTTCGAGCCGGCTTTTTTTAATTTTATTGTCAGAATCCAACCGCCCTGCGTAGAATAGCCGCTTGCCTCATCATCCGCACCTGAATGCCACGTAGCCTTGTCCATCTGTTGCTGTCGCTGCTGCTGCTCGTTTCGCAGCAGCTGTCGCTCGGTCACGGCTATACGCACTGGTCGGAGTTCCGCGAGACGCTGGCCCAGTCAGCCCAGTCCGACGATGGCCAGCGCGACGGCAAGCCGCAAAAGCCCGGCCTGCACGACCTGTGCGGCCAGTGCGCCGCCAGTGCCCAGGTCGCGTTTGCGCTGCCGACACCGATCCGCCGCTTCGTCCCCGCCGAGCTGGCCTATGCCGCGCCTTCCCTGCCGCCCACCCCGGGCATCTGCCTGCTGACCGAGTGCGCCTTCCAGCCGCGCGGTCCACCTCGAGCCTGATAACCCTGCATCCCTTTTAGAAGTTTGCTCGTCCACGTTGCCCGCATGACGCCGGCAGCGCGGACCGTTATCCATTTGCTCGAGGTTTACCAACATGAAGATTCAACGCACGCTGCTTGCCAGCGCGATCCTGCTCGCCTTTCAACCTGTCGTCCACGCCGATGATGCTGCTGCGCAGCCGCAAACCGTCAGCGAAGGCAAGATCCAGCAGGTCGTCGTCACCGCCAATCCGCTGCGCAGCGGCGAGGGCGACCAGATCCTGACCCCGGCCAAGGTGCTGGCCGGGGACGAACTGCGCGACAAGGTCGGCAGCTCGCTGGGCGAAACCCTGCAGAACGAACTCGGCGTATCGAGCTCGGCCTTCGGCGCCGGCGCCTCGCGGCCGATCATCCGCGGCATGGAAGGCTCGCGCGTCAAGATGCTGGAAAACGGCATGGCGACGTCGGACGTATCCGGCCTGTCGAACGACCACGCGGTGGCGTCCGAAGGCGCGGTGGCGCGCCAGATCGAAATCCTGCGCGGCCCGGCGGCACTCCTCTATGGCTCCGGCGCGATCGGCGGCCTGGTCAATGTGGTCAACGAACGCATCCCGACCGAACTGGAAGCCAGGCCGATCGGCCAGGTCGAGAGCCGCTACAGCACCGTCGACAACGGCCGCAACCTGTCGGGCTCGATGGACGGCGCGGTCGGCAAGCTCGGCCTGCACATCGACGGCAACTGGCGCGACACCAACGACTATAAAATCCCGGGCAACCGCGTGCTGGACGATCCGTCCACCGCAATCGACCGCTTGCCGAATTCCGAAACCCGCAGCCGCAGCATCGGCGCCGGCGCTTCCTGGATCGACGACTGGGGCTACGCCGGCTTCTCGGCTTCGCACCTGTCGAACCTGTACGGCATCCCGACCGACGAAGGCTCGCGCATCGACCAGCGCCAGAACCGCTACGACTTCGATACCCTCATCCACAACCCGCTGCAGGGCCTGGAAAGCGCGCGCTTCAAGGCCGGCTTCACCGATTACCGCCACGCCGAACTGGAAGACGACGGCACCCCCGAAGTCATCTTCACCAACCGCTCGTTCGAGTCGCGCCTGGAGATGACGCACAAGCCCTTCAGTGTCGGCGGCCTCGCCCTGCACGGCACCTTCGGTGTGCAGACCGAGAACACCCATTTCTCGGCCCTGAGTGCCGCGGGCGGGCCGGACACGGTGCCGGTCACCCACTCGACCTCGCAGGCGGCCTTCGTGGTCGAAGAGACCGCGATCGGCCCGGTGCGCGTGAACGCCGGCGCGCGCTACGAAACCGTCAAGCGCGAGCCGGTCGGCAACCGCGAACGCAGCTTCGACCTGGGCTCCGGTTCGATCGGCGCACTGTGGCCGTTCACGCCCGGCTACAGCGTGGGCGCCACCCTGTCCTACGCCCAGCGCGCGCCGGCCACCGACGAGCTGTATTCGGGCGGTCCACACGATGCCACCCTCACCTTCGACGTCGGCGATGCCGATCTCAAGAAGGAAGTCTCGCGCAACGTCGAACTGTCGATGCAGAAGACCACCGGCCTGGTGCGCTGGAAGGCGAACCTGTTCCGCAACAACGTCTCCGACTTCATCTACGGCCACGTCACCGACGAGTTGCTGGACGAGGACGGCAATGCGGGCGGCGAATTCCGCCAGCGCATCTTCGAACAGGCCAAGGCCCACGTGCAGGGCGGCGAAGCCGAGCTGACGTATAACGAAGTCGGCATGGGCTGGAACGGCCGCCTGTTCGCCGATACCTCGCGCGGCAAGCTCGACGAAGGCGGCAGCCTGCCGCTGCAGCCGGCCGACCGTATCGGCGCCGGCGTCGGCTACCGCCAGGCCGACTGGCGCGCCGGTCTCAGCTGGACCCACGCACGCGGCCAGGAGCGCCTGGCATCCTTCGAGAGCACGCCGACCCCGGCCTACAACCTGGTCGATGCCAACCTCTCGTACACCCAGCACCTGGCACAGACCGACCTGACCTGGTTCCTGCTGGCGAAAAACCTGCTGAACCAGGACATCCGCCTGTCGACCTCGCTGCTCAAGGATATTTCGCCGCTGCCGGGCCGGAATTTCGTGTTCGGCGTGCGCGCGAAGTTCTGAAAACGTGGCATGATGGCATGACTAGATACTAATATTGCCATGACCGCTTGTTCGCCCGAGGCATGCTTTGTTCCTCGGGCGGCATCGGTGTGTCTTGCGTGGCAAATGAATATTTGCCCGGCTGCGTTCCGAATCGTGCTTTTGAGAATAAAATGACGGTTTTGAGTATCAGGAGCGATCAGCATGGAAGCCATGAGCCGCGCTTTTCACTTCCTCGGCAGTACCGGTGCAATCCGGGCCGGTTATCACACCCATGACTGGTCGGGCTGCGCGATCGGCCCGCCTGCCTGCTGGAGTCCCACGCTGCGCAATGCAGCCAGCCTCATCCTCGAATCGGAATTCCCGATGTACGTGGTCTGGGGTCCGCAACTGATTTTCCTGTACAACGCCGCCTTCGCCACCCTGCTCGACAGCCGCCACCCGCAGGCGCTGGGCCAGCCGCTGGCCGAGGTGCTGCCCGACATGTGGCCGGGCGTGAAGCCCCTCATCGAACGCGCGCTGGGCGGCCATCCGACCTACGGCGAAGACGTGCCCTGCCCGGTGTACCGCGACGGCCGGCCGGCCACCGGCTGGTTCACGCTCGCCTACTCGCCGCTGCGCGACGACCTTGGCGCCGTGCGCGGCGTGCTGTGCGTGACCAGCGAAACCAGCCAGCGCGTGCAGCTCGAGCGCCGCCACGCGCTGCAGCTGCAGGTAGTCGATACGCTGCGCCGCCTGCACCACCCGTCCGACATCATCGAGACCGCGTGTGCGCTGATCGGCAAATACCTGCAGCTCGACAATGCCTGCTACGTCGAGGCCGACGAAGAAGCCGGCAGCTTCGAAGTGATCCACGACTGGTCGCGCAACACGCGGGCGGCCCTCTCCATCACGGGCAAGCATGCACGCCTCGACGATTTCGGCATTTCCACGCTGGCGCTGCTGCGCACCGGCGCCCCGCTGTCCGTGCACGACACCGAACACGACGGGCGCCTGCCGGAACGCGGCCGGCGCTATGCCGCCGCCGGCGTGCGCGCCATGCTGGCGCTGCCGCGGGTGCGCCGCAACGAATTGAAAGCGGCGCTGGTCGGCTACTCCGGCACCCCGCGCGAGTGGGACGAGGAAGCCCAGCGCGTGGCCGCCGACATCGCCGAACGCAGTTGGGAAGCGCTGGACCGCGTGCGCGCCGAGCAGGCGCTGCGCGACGCCGTGGCGCGCCAGACCACGCTGCTCGACATGAACGAGTTCCGCCTCGAGCTGTCCGACGTGCTGCGCCGCCTCGACGATCCGGCCCGCATCTTCGACGAGACCGGCGCCATGCTGGGCCGCTTCCTGCAGGTCAGCCGCGTGCTGTACGGCGACTACGACGCCGACAAGGGCCTGGTCACCTTCCATTCGAACTACACCGACGGCATCGTGGCCGAACTCAGCGGCACCTTCCCGATCTCGCTGTTCGGCAGCGCCAACTTTACGGCCCTGGCGCACGGCACCTGGGTCTCGAGCGACCTGCAGCGCGACCCGCGCACCAACGGCCCCGATATCTGGGCGAACTATGCGGCGCTGCAGGTGCGCTCGGGCGTGGTGGTGCCGATCAACCGCAACGGCGCCCTCACCGCCTGCCTGTTCATCAACGACAACCTGCCGCGCGTGTGGAGCGCCGACATCGTGCGCCTGATCGAGGACGTGGCCGAACGTTCCTGGAGTGCGGTCGAGCGCGTGCGCGCCGAGGAAGCGCTGCGCCTGGCCGACCGCCGCAAGGACGAGTTCCTGGCGATGCTGGCGCACGAGCTGCGCAATCCGCTGGCGCCGATCTCGGCCGCCGCCCAGCTGCTGAACATGGGCACGCCGGACAATGCGCGCATCGAACGCACCAGCGCCATCATCGCGCGCCAGGTGACCCACATGACCGGCCTGATCGACGACCTGCTGGACGTCTCGCGCGTGACGCGCGGCCTGGTGGTGCTGGCGCGCGACGAGATCGACCTGCGGCGCGTGATTGCCGACGCGGTCGAGCAGGTGCGTCCGCTGATCGAGGCGCGCCACCACCTGCTGACGCTGCGCATGCCGCCGGACAGCGACGCCGCCGTCGTGCAGGGCGACTACAAGCGCCTGGTGCAGGTGCTGGCCAACATGCTGAACAACGCCGCCAAGTACACGCCGGAAAACGGCCGCCTGGCGATCCGCATGGACCTGACCCGTGACCAGGTGCTGCTGAGCGTGTCGGACAGCGGCATCGGCATCCCGGCAGACCTGCTGCCGACGGTGTTCGACCTGTTCTCGCAGGCCGAGCGCACGCCCGACCGTGCCCAGGGCGGGCTCGGGCTGGGCCTGGCATTGGTCAAGAGTCTGGTGGAACTGCATGGCGGCATGGTCACCGTGGCCAGCGCCGGCCGCAACCAGGGCAGCGAATTCACGCTGCGCCTGCCGCGCCTGCACAGCCGCGAGACCGCTGCGGCGCCGCCGTCCGCGATTGCCGCGCACGACGCCGGCGGCAGCCTGAACCTGATGCTGGTGGACGACAACGTGGATGCGGCCCTGACCCTGGGCCTGCTGCTGGAATCCGGCGGCCACGCGGTCACCGTGGTGCACGACCCGCGCCACGCGCTGGCCCGCGCCGCCCGCCAGCCTTACGACGGCTTCCTGCTCGACATCGGCCTGCCCGGCATGAGCGGCTACGAACTGGCGCGCCGCCTGCGCAAGCTGCCGGGGACACGGGATGCGCTGCTGGTGGCGATCACGGGGTATGGACGGCAATCGGACCAGGGCGGCGCCGATGGGGCCGGGTTCGATCACTACTTCGTGAAGCCGGTGGATCCGGCGGGGTTGTTCGGGGTGCTGGCGGCGCGGGCGGGCGCTTAAGCCTCCTGCCCACCCTGCTCCCTCACCTCCGGCGCCAGGAACTCCCGCGGCTGGAAATCCTCCACCAGATCGAACACCCCGATCGACTCCACGTGCGAGGTATGCGGGAACATGTTCGCGATCCCCGCCTTGCTCAGCTTGTAGCCGGCGCGGTGCGTCAGGATGCCGGTGTCGCGCGCCAGCGTCGACGGGCTGCACGATACATACACGATGCGCTTGGGCAGCAGGTCCGGATTGGTCAGGCGCAGCTCGGCCAGCGCCACGGCAAGGGCCACGGCGCCGTCGCGCGGCGGGTCGACCAGCATGCGGTCGAACTTGCCGAGGGCGATCAGGTCGTCCCTGGTAATTTCAAACAGGTTGCGCGTCGAGAAGCTGGTCTTGTCGGACAGACCATTCGCACGCGCATTTTCCAGCGCCCGCGTGGTCAGTGCCGTGCTGCCCTCGATGCCCACCACTTCGCGCGCCTGGGTCGCCAGCGGCAGCGTGAAGTTGCCCAGGCCGCAGAACAGGTCGGCCACGCGGTCGGTCTTCTCGACTTCCAGCAAGCGCAGCGCCTTGGCCACCAGAAGGCGGTTGATCTGGTGGTTCACCTGGGTGAAATCGGTCGGCTTGAACGGCATCTTGATGCCGAATTCCGGCAGCGTGTAATACAGTTCTTTCTTGTTCGGGTAGTAAGGATAAGCCGTATCCGGGCCCTTCGGCTGCAGCCACCATTCGACGTTCCACTGGTCGGCAAAGGCCTTCACCAGGGTCTCGTCGGCCGGGCTCAAGGGCGCCATGACGCGCAGCACCAGCACCGTGCTTTCCTCGCCCACCGCCAGCTCGATCTGCGGCATCTGCTGGTAGATCGACAGCGAACCGATCAGCTCGCGCAGCGGCACCAGCATCTTGGCCACGTGCGGCGGCACGATGTAGCAGTTGGTCATGTCCGCCACGTAGCTCGAGTGGCGCTCGTGGAAGCCGACCAGCATGCCGCCCTTCTTGGCCACGTGGCGCACCGACAGGCGCGCGCGGTAGCGGTAGCCCCAGGTAGGACCATACATCGGGCGCATCACGTTCTCGGCCCTGGTCTTGCCGATGTGCCACAGGTTATCTTCCAGCACGCGCTGCTTCATCGCCACCTGGGCCGACGGTTCCAGGTGCTGCATCGAGCAGCCGCCGCAATGCCAGAAGTGCTCGCACTTCGGCTCGACGCGCATCGACGACGCCTTTTGCAGGGTGACCATGCGGCCGGCTTCCCAGTTCTTCTTCTTGCGCGTGGTCTCGAAACTGACGCGCTCGCCCGGCAGCGCGCCTTCGACGAAGATCACCTTGCCCGGCGAGCCGTCCTCGTTCTCCAGGTGGCCGACGCCGCGCGCGTCCATGTCGAGGGATTTGATGTTGATGAAGGTTTCTTGCATGGTTTGAAGAAGATGAAGCCGGGACGCCTGCGCCAGACGGTGCGTTTGTCAGCTGATCAAAAGAAAACTGGCCTTTCCGGCCAGCCAAACATCATAGCAAGGAATCGCGCATGACGCCACGGGCAGCCATGGCCCGTTTCAGCTTGACCAGGGCTTCCTGCTGGATCTGGCGCACCCGTTCGCGCGTCACGCCCATCTCTTCGGCCAGGGTCTCGAGCGTGGCCGGGTCGTCGTTGTCGAGGCCGAAGCGGCGCATGACCACCACGCGCTGCTTGTCTGGCAGCTTTTGCAGCCAGTCGCGCACCAGCAGCGTCATTTCGTGCTGCTCGGCCTGCGCGTCCGGGCCGATGTCGCCGTCGTCGGGCAGCATGTCCATCAGGCTGCTCTGCGGGTCGTTGTCGAGCGGGGCGTCGAGCGAGGTCGCGTGTTCGGATAGCGCCAGGATGTCCTGCACTTCTTCCACCGGGCGGCCGACCAGGCTGGCGATGTCTTCGGCGCTGGCCTCCTTGCCGTCGTGGTGCTGGGCTTCGAGGTGGTATTTGGCGCGCAGGATCTGGTTCAGCTCGCGCACCATGTGCACCGGCAGGCGCACCGTGCGCGCCTGGTTCATGATGGCGCGCTCGATGCTCTGGCGGATCCACCAGGTGGCGTAGGTGGAAAAACGGAAACCGCGCTCGGGCTCGAACTTGTCGATGGCGCGCATCAGGCCGATGTTGCCTTCCTCGATCAGGTCGAGCAGCACCACGCCGCGGTTGATGTAATGCTTGGCGATCGAGACCACGAGCCGCAGATTGTGCTCGATCATTTTTTGACGCGCGGCGAAATCGCCGGCCTTGGCCTGGGTGGCGACCTGCACTTCCTGCTCGGCACCGAGCAGCGGCTTGGCGCCGATGCGGTTCAGGTAATGCTGGGTGGTATCGGTCGAGAGCTCGGCCTGCAGCACGCTCTTGAGCTCGTCCACGCCCTCGGCGGCCGGGCCTTCGGGCAGGAGCTCGCCGCGATCGACGCCATCCGCCCCGGGTTCGCCGTCATCCAGCGCCCCATCCGGAACATCTTCCGATGTATCGTTGTCCAGCGGATCGGGCGGCAGCGTCATTGGGCCTCTCTAGCGACTGGGCAGGAACTTCGACGGATCGACCGGCTTGCCCTGCTGGCGTATCTCGAAATGCAGTTTGACCGTGTCGGCATCCGAATTGCCCATTTCCGCGATGGCCTGGCCCTTGGTCACGTTCTGACCTTCCTTGACCAGGATCGAGCGGTTGTGTGCATAAGCCGACAACAAACTGTTGCTGTGTTTGACGATTACGAGATTACCATATCCGCGGATGCCGCTGCCGGCGTACATCACCTTTCCGGCGCCGGCGGCCATCACTTGCTGGCCCAGCCGGCCGGCGATGTCGATGCCCTTGTTCTTGCCTTCGTCAAAGGTGGCGATGATGCGGCCGTCGGACGGCCACATCCAGCTCAGCTTTTCATCGTCGTTGGCGGTGACCGTGCTGCCGGCCGCCAGAGCGCCGGACGCCGGGCGCTCGACCGCCTTCGGCGCCGGCGCGTCGTCCTTGTCGGCGTCTGCCAGGTTGGACTCGCTGTACGGCTTCTTGTCGCCGCGCGGACCGGTTTTCTTCGGTATCGGGGCCGGCTTCTCGGCGCCCGGCATGGTGATCGGCGAGGTCACCATCGCGGTGCTGCCGTTGCCGTTGCCGTTGGCGCTGCCGCCGTTGCGTTCGAGCGGCGCCACGCGCAGCACCTGGCCGACCTTGATGTCGTCCGGGTCGCGCAGGTTGTTCCAGGCCACCAGGTCGCGATAGTTCTGGCCATGGTCGAAGGCGATGCGCAGCAGCGTGTCGCCGCGGCGCACGGTGTAGGTGCCCTTGGCATCGACGTGATCCTCGGAGGCCGGCGCCGGCGCGGGAGCCTGCGCCGGGCGGTACGGACGGTAGTTCGATGCGGAAGGCGTCGGACGGTCGACGACAGGCGCCTGGCGGGTCGGGGTGCTGCACGCGGAAAGCAGGCCCAGGGAAATCGTCAGCAGGGCTAAGCGGGGTGTTGGTTTCATTCTCTCTTAATCTGTTACAACATTCTGGCATGCTCAGGCGGTGCCTGGCCGCAGCGGGACGAAATGGCAGGCCTCCAGCGTTTCGCTGGTCCATTCCGATGTGCCGGTGCGGATGATGCGCTGCAGGTGCTGGACCTGGGCGCCGAGTGGCGCCACCAGTCGGGCGCCGATGGCCATCTGCTCGAGCAGTGCGCGCGGCACCTCGAGTCCGGCCGCAGCAAGGATGATGGCATCGAAAGGAGCCACCTGCGGCAACCCTAGCATACCATCTCCGTACTGCAAACGCAGGTTGGCGATGCGCAAGGGTCGCAGGTTGGCCTTGGCCAGCTCGTGCAGCGGCTTGATGCGTTCGATCGAATACACCTCCTGCGCCACGCAGGACAGCACCGCCGCCTGGTAGCCGCAGCCGGTCCCGATCTCGAGCACGCGGCGCAGCGGATGGCCCCTTCCGCGCAGCAATTCGATCATGCGCGCCACGATGTAGGGCTGGGAGATCGTCTGGTTGTGGCCGATCGGCAGCGAGATGTCGGCATACGCCTGGGCCGACATCGCCGGCTCCAGGAACAGGTGGCGCGGCACGGTTTCCAGCGCACTCAATACCTGCGGGTCCTTGACGCCCTGGCGCGCCACGCGCTGGGCCATGGCACGGCGCGGCGCCTCGGTCGCCATCAGGTCGGAGCGCTGCAGCGCGGTCTGGGTTTGCGGCTGGGCCTGGCTCTTGGCCGGTCCGGACGGCCCGGGCGGCGGCTGCACCGTCGTGCGTGCGGCGCCGGCGCCCTGGCTGTTGCTGCGCGCGTTCTGGGTCGCGGTCTGCGGGGTCGCAATCGGCGCCCGCTCGGCCGGCTTGCGCGTGCCGGGTCCGGTCACGGACGACAGCGGCAAGGGGAAATTGCTGCGCTTTTCGCTCATGGTTGGCTCATCCCAGGCTGCTCCGCAACAGTTGCAGCTGTTCGCGGTGGGTCAGGTCGACCTGCAGGGGCGTGACCGAGACCCGTCCCGCGGCGGTCGCATGGAAATCGGTGCCTTCGCCGGCATCGCGGCAGGCGCCGGGCGCACCGATCCAGAAGATTTCGCGGCCGCGCGGATCCTGGCCGCGGATCACGGGTTCCGACTGGTGGCGCCGGCCCAGGCGCGTGGCGGTGAGCGGTCCCATCTGCTCATACGGCAGGTTGGGAATGTTCACGTTCAGCAGGAACGGCGCCTCGACCTGGTCGAAGCGGTGCAGCACGATGTCGCGCGCCACCCTGGCGGCGGATTCGACTTCGGCCCAGCCCGAGTGGACCTGGGAAAAGGCAATGGCCGGGATGCCGAACAGGTAGGCTTCGGTCGCGGCCGCGACCGTGCCGGAATACAAGGTGTCGTCGCCCATGTTCTGGCCATTGTTGATGCCGGAAACAACCAGGTCGGGGCGCGCGTCGAGCATCCCCGTCAACGCGATGTGAACGCAGTCGGTCGGGGTCCCGTTGACAAAATAAAAACCGTTGGCAGCCTTCGACACCGACAGCGGGCGGTCCAGCGACAAGGAGTTGGACGCACCCGAGCGGTTGCTGTCGGGTGCGACCACCACAATGTCGGCAATCGCCGCGAGCGCTTCAGCCAGGGCGTTGATGCCGGGGGCGAGATAGCCGTCGTCGTTACTGATAAGGATACGCATGCCGCGATTTTACCTGAAGCAACGCCCGGATCGCTCACCGCGGCTGCACATTTATTGCTCAACCGGGCACCAGCGGACGTCCTCCGGCGGCCTGGATCAGCGCGCCTTCGAGCGAATGCACTTCGTCCTGGGTGAATGCCAGCAAGGCGTCCTTGTCGCCTTCCTGAAGATAGACCTGTTTGATCATGGCCGCCCCGCGCCGCCGTAGCGGATGCGCCACACTCGGACGCAGGATGCTGCTGCGCAAACTGTCGGCCAGCGCGCGCGCCTCGCGCGGACTGTTGTCGATCAGTTCCTGCAGGCGCGACAGCTTGTCGTCGAGGGAATCGGCGGCCGGGGCCGCTCCGCTGCCCGTTGCACCGGTAGCATCACCGGCGCGGCGCACGCCCGGATGGCCGCGCTTGCCCTCTTCCATCGCATGCAGGCCCTCTTCCAGCGCGATCACATGCTGTTCGATGCGGCGTGCCGCTTCCAGTTCGCCCTGCTGCCCGAGATAGGACTGGCCCAGGCGGGCCAGCTCGCGCACCAGGGCCGGGGCCTGGGGGTCGGCGGCGCGCTCGCGCAGCGCGTCGACCGCCTGCACCAGGCGCACCTCGGCCAGCGGACGCCACGGGAAATGTCCCGGCTCCAGCCATTCGAGCAGGGCCTCGATGCTGCGCACCGGTCCGAGCCGCCCGTTCGTGCCCTGATGGGCCCGGCCACCCAGTGGCGCGCTACCGATCAGGCTGGACTGCGGCAACTGCACTTCGTCGAGGTAGCTGTCGAGCGATACGCTGGACACGCCGTAGCAGGCCCCGAGCAGCTTTTCGAGCGCCGGTTGATAGGCCGATGCGGCAGGATTGTGATCCCGCTGCTGCGCATCGCCGAAGCGCCAGCGCAGGCGCGCCTCGCCGGCCGCATCGACCGGACTGGGCAAGGGATACACCAGCAACGGCCGCTGTTCTTCCTCATGGCTGCAGCGGTAGTCGAGGGCGCGCGCGACCACGCCCTGCAAGCCGTCCAGGCTGCGCGGATCGGGCGTGAACACACCGACCATCTTGTCCGCCAGCAGCGCGGTGCAGACGCTGGTCGCCGCCGAGCGCCCGCTGCGGCAATCGATCAGCACGTGGGCGAAGCGCTGCTTCAGGTGGGCGGCAAAGCTGCGGAACAGCGCCGGGCAGGCACAGAACAGCGCGTCCCAGTCGAGCCGGTCGGCGCGCTCGCCATAGCTGTCGTCGAAGCGGCCGGCGCGCATCAGGTACAGCGGCCGGCCGTCGTCCACCCGTTCGATATGGGCATCCCAGTCGATGCTGTCGAGCACATGCTCGGCCAGCGCCTCGGTGTCGTCGCCGAAAGCGCGGCCCGGCGCGCGCAGGCGGTCGCGGCAGGCTTCGAACAGTTCGAGCACGCCGATGCGTCCCGGCGTAGCGACGCCCGGCGCGCCAGCGTCCTGGGGGCGCGAAAAATAATGGTGCAAGCCTGGGCCTTCGAGATCCCAGTCGATCATCAGCACCGGCGTCTTTGTATGCCTGCGTCCGGCCAATAGCCAGCCGGCATGCGCGAGCGCCTGGCTGCGCACGGCGGCGCTGTCGTACGAATAGAACGTCGTCACCTCGCCGGTCTTGGCCGGCGATCCTGCGGCCATACCAGTGATGCGGTTGGTTTCCATAAAGCTCCTCATTTTTTTGGGAAGGTTGGATCCGGACTCTCGCGCCAGGGAGGTGGGACATCGGGAAGCACGAATTGGTTGCAGTCGTAACCCGAGGGCATGCTTTTTTTCTGATAGTGGTAGTGCGTGACGATACGCTTGACCATACGGTCGATGTCCGGGAGGAAGTCCGGATTCGATTTGAGATCGGCCGTGGCCATCGTGTAACGCGAGAAGTCGACGTAGAACGAATCGGTGATCTGGGGCGGCAGTCCGTCCGGATGCTGGGTCATGATGACCGGGATGATCAGCCTGCTGGGCAGCGTGTACCACTTGCTGCGCTCGGCCTCGAGCTGGCGCATGGCGGCATATTCGCGCCGCGTATAGGCGTGCGCTTCGTACTTCGGCGTGTAGATCAGCACCATGCAGACGCTTTCGCACATCGCACGCGCTATCTTGCGGTCGAGATCGTCGCCGCCGCCGAGTTGTTCGACATCGACGAAGAGTTCGTCTTCGTTGTCGAAATAAGGCTCCAGATAGCAGCGAAGCGCATCCGCGAGCGTGGCCTTGAAACGCTGCATGAGCTCGTGCCGGCCATGGGCATAGCTGAAAAAACAGCCGTAACGAATTGCCATTGCACCCCCTAAAGTTTGCCTGCCGGTGTCAGCCGCAGGCCAGGACCTGGTGACTTTAGCAAGTCATCCATGGTGCATCTTGTGGGGGCACAAGTGGAAAGGTTAGCTCTCCGGTTTTGGCTGCTTGAAGAAGTCGATCACGTCGGCCTGCACCCGCGTCCGCCTGAACGGCGGCAAACTTTGCCAGATCCGCTTGCCGTACGGCTTGCTGATCACACGCGGATCGCACAGCATCAGCACGCCGCGGTCTTCGACGTCGCGGATCAGGCGGCCGGCGCCCTGCTTCAGGTTGATGATGGCTTCCGGCAAGGTGTGATGGACGAAGCCGTTCATGCCCTTCTTTTCCATCACTTCGATGCGCGCGGCCAGCACCGGGTCGTCCGGCGGCGCGAACGGCAGCTTGTCGATGATGACCAGCGACAGCGCCTCGCCGCGCACGTCGATGCCTTCCCAGAAGCTCTGGCTGCCCACCAGCACGGCGTTGCCGGCGGTGCGGAAGGAATTCAGCAGCTCGGTGCGGCCGCGTTCGCCCTGCACGAACAGCGGGAATTCCAGGCCGCGCTCGGCGAACTCGGTGCGCAGGCGCTCGGCCACGCGGTTGACGGCGCGCAGGGTCGTGCACAGGAAGAAGCAGCGTCCGCCGGCGGCTTCGATGACCGGCAGCGCCATGTCGACCACGGCATCGGTATAGCCCATGGTGTTCGGTTCCGGCAGGCCGGTCGGCACGTACAGGATGCCCTGCTGCTGGTAATCGAAGGGGCTGGGCCAGCTGACCGCCGGTTCGCCGCTCATGCCGAGCTGGGCGCTGAAGTGCTTGAAGTCGTTCTTCACCGCCAGCGTGGCCGAGGTGAAGATCCAGCTACGCGGGCTGCCGGCGCGCTGCCCGGCAAAGATCGGCGCGATCGACAGCGGAGTCTTGTGCAATTGCAGGGCGGAAGCAAAGGCTTCGACCCACAGCACGGCCTCGTCGCCCTCGACCTCTTTCCCTTTCTTGGGATCGCTCTTCCAGCCCTTGTACTGTTCCAGCAGCTCGACCGCGCGCACGCGGCACTGTTCCAGCGTCTCGGCGCGCTCGGCGTTTTCCTCGAGCACGTCGACCAGGCCTTCCAGTTCTTCCTTCAGCTTTTCCAGCGCCGGGAAGAAATCCGAGCTCGGCGGCAATTGCGGCAGCGACAAACGAGTACTGCCTTCCGGGAAAGTCAGGCGCAGGTCGCGCGCCGCCTTTTCGACCACCATCACGGTCTTGGCCCAGTCGGGACCGCCTCGCGCGTGCGCCAGGCCCTCGGCCAGCACGTCGCGGCACAGTTCCAGCACCTGCGAGGTCGACACCGAGGTGCCGAAGAACATGGTCGCCACCTCGGGCAACTGGTGCGCCTCGTCGAAGATGATGGTGTTGGCGGCCGGCAGCAGCTCGCCCATGCCGCCCTCTTTCAGCGCGACGTCGGCAAAGAACACGTGATGGTTGACCACGACCACGTCGGCCTGCTGGGCTTCGCGGCGCGCCTTCATCACGAAGCAATCCTGGTAGTACTGGCATTCCTGGCCGACGCAGTTTTCGCGGGTCGAGGTCACCAGGTTCCATACCGATGCGGTTTCCGGGACCTTGGTCAATTCCGCCTTGTCGCCGGAATTGGTCATCTTCATGAAACGCGAGATTTCGCGCAGGTGGCCGACATCGTCGCGCGAGGTCAGGCGGCCGTTCGACAGCGTGCGTTCCAGGTTGTAATGGCAGACGTAGTTCGAGCGGCCCTTCAGCAAGGCGACCGAGACCGGCGCGCGCAGCGCGTTGCGGACGGTCGGGATGTCACGCGAAAACAACTGGTCCTGCAGGTTCTTGGTACCGGTCGAGACGATCGTCTTGCCGCCCCACAACAGCGCCGGCACCAGGTAGGCGAAGGTCTTGCCGGTGCCGGTGCCGGCCTCGGCGATGAGCGTGCCCTGCTTGCCGATGGCGTCGGCGATCGCCTTGGCCATCTCGGTCTGCGACTGGCGCGGCCGGAAGGTGCCGACAGCGGGCGCAAGCGGGCCGCCCGCACCGAAGATGCGGTCGACTTCCTCGTCGTATTTGCCGGGCGGCTGCGTGCCCATCAGTTCGGGCAACTGGTCGGGCGATGGCGCGGCTTGCGCGGGAGGAAGGGGCTCGCCTGCGGCGATGCCGGGCACGGGGAGATGATCGGTCAAAATGGATTCGGTACGGAAAACGGGGACGTAAGGAAAGCTATGCAGGGACGTCCGGGATTAACTGCATTTTGAGCAGGGTAATATGGTCCTTGAGTTGCAGTTTGCGCTTCTTCAGGCGGCGCAGCTGCAGCTGGTCGGCATGGCCGTCGCGGGTCAGCATGTCGATGACGGCGTCGAGGTCGCGATGTTCCACGTCGAGTTCGATAATACGGCGCTGGATCTCCTGGACGTCGATCATGGTATGCAATTCCGGACAGTTTGAGTAAAGACGGGGTGGGAAGACAGCGGGCCGCCGCATGGGGCGGCGCGATGCATCGCTATCGTTATGGCTTGCAACACTGGGGCAAACCAGTGCATAGTTTAATCTACCCCGGCGTTGCCGCCAACAAAGTTCGGCAAGCCGGTATCGGAAAGCCACGTTATGACTTCATAC
>Ga0308160_10003134_pt1 | contig 18964 bp, 22 predicted proteins | sample PhyFR1_FD_201036 | JGI IMG/M metagenome (GOLD analysis project Ga0308160, IMG submission 201036) | Phyllosphere microbial communities from UC Gill Tract Community Farm, Albany, California, United States - DLSLF.R1 | ecosystem: Host-associated > Plants > Phyllosphere > Unclassified | place: USA...
GAATCAAACGAAGTGGTCGAATGTGAATGTTGTTACACCTCGATTCCGTCGTCTCCCGAGTCGATCGCAACCTGCACTTCCTCCTCACCTCACTCATTCTGTTCCGCCTGCCTTGAATCCCTCGCATCAACCTACGCATACGGACAAACCCCTCTATCTTCCTCACTCCTCTCCCAAACTCCTTCAAACTTGGGAATCCCTTGTCCCTCAACTTCGACCTGTAAATCTACCTTCTCCCTTCCCACCCTACGACAGTTCCTCCCTTCCAAGATTCTAACAGCACTAGAGAAGCGTGCCATTGCACTCACTATCGAACCCGCTCTCACCCCAAAGGAAACCCTTCAATTCTGCCCTCAATGCTCATACGCAGAAATCTCTTCCCCACCACCCTCGCCTCTCCTACTTCTAATCCCTCTCTATTCCCTCCCTCTCTCAGCTCCCGCTATATTCCCATACGTATTACAAACCATCCTCGGTCTTTCCACCCTCTTCATCCTCCTCTCCTTCGTTCTGTTCATCTCCCCCCTTCCCTCCCGACGTATTTCAACAATCTATCTATCCCTCTATCCAACCGAACCCCTCTCAGTCCTCCGCTCAACGGCGACTCTCCCAGAACTCTTGATCGCTTCGTTTGATTCACCCCTCTCTTCAACGACTCACTTGGCGTTGGATCGAGAGAAATTGATTTGGTTGAAACCCTGGCGAATTCCCTGGGTAGCTCTCAAGTGGATTGAGGAATTGTCAGAGGGAGTGAGGAGGAGGAAAGAAGGAGAGTGTACCGTCTTCAAGTGTAGGAGGACGAAGAATGGGAGAGTTGTCGAAGATTTGGGGAAGCGAGTTATCGGGATTGAAGAAGTGAGAGAAGGAACCGAGGAAGCTCGTCTGGAATTCCTCAGATCTCGATTCTTTACCGAGAACTCGGAGGAGTGGTGTGGGATTCATTCATGTCTACTCTGTTCCTCCCCTCTCAATCCAGCAGCTTCATCACTACATCGCTGTCACTCCTCCTCGTCCCCCACTACTCCGGCAGAATCTTTGAGGCTGGCACTCGAGAACGCGGCGAGCGAGGCCGTGAGGAGGGTTTGTATGAAGTGCGGAACGAGTGGAGTCAAGGATGAAGGTTGTAATAAAGTACGTTCCCTCCTTTACCCCTTCTCCTAACTCGAAGTTGGGCTGATCGGAAGTGAGGGGATAGGTCGTTTGTAGGTGTGGTCAAGCTTTCTGCTGGGCTTGCAAGCAGGAGATTGGGATTGAGGGTTATCGACACTACTGTCAGCATTTCACCATGCGTGCGTCTTCCTCCTAGACTCGATTTTCTCCATTAGAGGGTCTTACCGATAGTTCGAAGGATATACAGCTGGTCAGACTTGTCAGCAGTGTGACAAGTGTTTGTTGTACAAAGAACCGGACGAGAAAGAGCTCGTCAGAGAAGCGGTTCAACAAGGTACGCTTTCGCTTCTTCTTTCATTAGTCTGTTTCGACACTGATAGGTGAAGTAGAGTTTGTCTACAGCTCGGAGGAAATGGTTGATTGGACATCCTGAATCGGCGGATCAAGTAGATGGGATGGGAGTTTCGTTGGATCTGACAGAAAGGAATAGAGGTTCGTCGTCTCTCCACGCACGTTCGCACATGTTAAGCCATCCAGGCGCTGACCTGAACTGGCCAACATCGATGAACAGTAGCGGATTGGGTAACGGAGAATTTCGACAAGTTCGCGACGAAGATATTGAGAGTATTACTATGAGTCTGCGATCATCGGGATGCTGGAAACCTCGACATTATATCTATTCCGGTACATACAAGGCTTGTGTGAGAGTTCGAGGCGCGATTGTCGTCGTGAAAGTTTTCGCCTCGAAATTTGCCCTTGTTCGCAATACGACGGCCACCGCTCTAGCGTTAGTCTTCCTAGCTCTGCCTCCTGTGCGAGAATTTGTACTGATCATTGTTCCCCCGCCCAGCTTCCGAACTCATGCGCCTTCTTCCGCGCACCTACCCTCATTGTTTTCCCATTGTTCCCCACAGAACACACTCCTTGCCCTCCTCCCTCTCACTCCAACTTCACACACTCGTTCATAATACAACTCTCCACCCCCTTAGTAATGCGAGGGAATCACCGTCCACGACATGGCCCCCCATCTCGCTCTTCTTCCTCCCCTTTGTTCCTCAAGCATTCCTTCTTCATCTCCTTCCTCGTTCTTTCCCTTCTACCACTCATCACAGCGCATTTCCCGCTCCATCAATATCCTAGATCACTCCACAATCGCTCTTCCCTCACGTCGAATCAGTCACTCGATGCAACTCTTGAAGGGACGAGCGGAAGTGACCAGGCGGAGGGGTCGGGTCGGTCTAAGGAGGAGAAGCTACTGGCAGCGAATCTGAACATAGGGAAAGGGTTGCAAGCGGAAATGGGGATCGGAGAAGGGGAAATCGAATTGGGAGTGAATTTCGCAGCAAGAAATCGGACTACTTCAGCCTCTGTTGAACCTTCGACCAGCTCAAACTCCTCCCGATCGAGCACGAAGATGAATGAGAGAACCGTAAGCTCAGATTCTCGCTCACCAAGCACATCTCGACCATCGACCACGCAAAAATCTGAATCTTCCTCACACTTAACGTCCTCCACTACTCCCTCACGATCTCGCCCTTCCGCTCAATCCACGACCATAACCTCAGCTTCAACCTTTTCTCGCAGTACGACCACCTCGTCACGCCCATCCGAAACTTCCACCCGCTCGAACTCCTCCGATCCTACTTCTCTCCGTTCCTCGACCTCAACTCGGAGTCGGAAGGGCTCGACGTCTACTTCCACAACTCGCAGTCGACATCGTACAACGATTGCCCGCTCCACAACAAGCAGCAAGACGACTCGACATCGCACTACTTCTCATGCAAAGTCGACGACCCAATCCTCATCGGAAAGGACCAAACCCAAATCGACCTCTCGAACCGAATCTACCCCTCGCGTAACACCCACTCAGAAGTCCAGCAAGACGTTAGCTCCTTCGAAACACCCCGAGCCGTCGAAAGTTTCGAAGACTTCCTCAGCGAAACCTTCGCCAACTTCTTTCGGATTCGCCCCTCGAAAAGGATGCGTCCCTCCTCCTCCCACTTTCGAAGGTCACGCAAAAGGCTTCTCAAACCTCTGTAACGTTCGATATTGTGATGTCAAGCCTCGAAGGAACATGGTCTGGAGCGGACTCGATGGCGATGTTACAAGGGAGGAGATCGAGAGTGCTTTGGGAATGCTACAGAGTCTGTCGCCGGTTTGGGAGAACGGTCAAGGGAATATCGTGAGCACTTTGTCTTTTGTATCTGGGCGAGATAAAGAGGTTGACACGAGTTACAGCTCGGAGATGGTGAACTCGGACAAGGAGCTTATTCGGCTTCTTTACTGTTCGAAGTGACTGGGGACATCCGAGCTCTCGACGTAGCAGTCAGGATCGCCGACAAGTCAGTTTGATGTTCAACTATTTTCTCTCGCTTGCGCGCACTGACGAATCGCTTCGAATGACCTGACAGCATCCTCGCCTTGCAGAACCAAAACACCAAGAATCCCTTCATCATCTGGACGGGCGAAGCCGATCCAGTTTGGCCGACGCACGACTTACCTCCGAACAACCACTCAGATCTGATCTACGCGGGTTGCGAGCAAGGGGAAATCGTTTCGAATATGGTCAACGCTGCTCTCCTCATCCTCAAGAGTCCTTGTTTGTGGGATATGGTGAGTTTGAACTCCGTTTTCTATCCGTGCGAGGCTCGGACTTTGTGTCGACGCTTTCCTTTGGCTAACGAGTGAGCTTGTGCCAGGCACCGCCGACTTTCAACGGTCCGAGTGTATTCAACGAAACAGCGACCTATTACGATCGAGCTCTCGCTTATATCGCCGCAGGAGACGAGTGCGTTCCGTTACTCTCTCCCAGCTATTAGATCCAAGCAAGCTGAGGGATTGAAGTCGAGCACAGCACCTACGAGAACTATTTCTTTCGATTTGTCGATTCCGCCGGCTCGATAGTTCAACCCGCCGACAATCGATGGTGGGCAGTCGGAGATTCTCGAGATCCCGGTACCCTCATGCCTTGGAATCGTCGAATGCAGATCGTTCATGGGGCTTTGAGACTAGCTGCCGCTCATGAAACTCCAGCTGCTTTCAACCCGAACTTGACGAAATATTACGACGATCTGGTGCAGAGAAACGTGATGGACTTTTTGGGAGCGCTCAATACTACGAGAGGTAGAGTGGAGGGCATGGATATCTTCAATTGGGATTACGTGAGTCCTACCTATCGAGTATTAGATAGAGTGACACTGATGACGAAGAAAAAGTCTGCGATGGAGGAACATACTGAAGAGAGCAAGGGAATACACGCCTTATGTGAGTTGTGCATCCGAGCTAGACAATCTGAAAGCTTGCTGACTCTAGCTCGTTCCGCTCGACTCAGACGATATCCTAGGCAGCTGGAAATCATGGCAGCGTTCATCGGCTACCTATTACTTGTCCAACAGCTTCGGCAAAATCATGGCTCAGACCTTTGAATTCCAAATCAACCTCGGCAACGGATCGTTCGCTGGACTCGTCACTGGTCAATCAACGACAAAAGGTCATACCGTTGATGTCTTATGGGCTCACTGGTCGTTCTACGGATTCTTCTTGCCAGAATGGTACAGAACCGTAGCTACTTCGCTCGTCGAACATGGCTTTCAAGGCAGGACTTGGTATGCGATTCCTTTACGTGAGTTGACGCTTCCTCTTCAGTCGCACTTGAGCGAGCGAAGAGCACTGACTCTTTCGTTCTCGCTTCTTTTCAGTTTGGACGAAACACGCGATTCACTTGAATGATCTCACTTTCTGGACCGGCCTCTACTCGTCAGGGTACGGATACGTGATCGGTACAGAAGGGAAGACTTCATCGTCAGTTGTTCAATGGTCGGAAGCGAAATCTTCTCGACCTCATTCTTCATTCGCTACTATCGCCAGTATTCTCACCGTTTCAATCAGCGCCTGTCTATTTTAATCCTCTCAGTACCGCTCTTCCTCTTCCTCTGTGGCTGAATTGCTTTGAGCTCGACTATACCTTCTTCGCCCATACCCTTTCTTTTCGCAATCGCATCTCCTCATTCCCTTGTTACTGCAGCTCATAGATTTTGTCGTTCTTACTTTACTTGTTGCTTGTCGTAGATCTTCCGTTCTGTCTGGGTCAATAGTTGGAAGTGAACGAAACCAACGAGCCTCTCCAAAAGCCACGCTCGTTCGCGATTCGACTGATTCGCTTGTTCCGTCGAATGCCAGCGTCCGAAATCGTCGTACATTCACCTGCGACTGCTGAACGGTGCAGGGGACGAAGCTAGAAACAGGAAGGTCAGCCTTGCGAAAGTCGAGGAATTGCGAAAATATTGAGCTAAACTTTTCCTGGTCTGAGAAAGCGCGTTTACTTACTGGAGCGACTCGTCATCAGTACTTCAGAGAGAAGAATGAGGGATGTCTCGTAAAAAGAAATTGACTCGTTCGGAAATCACTTTTCCTGCACGTTTTTTTGGCTTATCTTTCCCACTCTCAACTCTACCTTACCTTACCTTACGCACCTCGCCTTACTCAAACTGAGTATGTCTACCCGTATCCGGCGGCTCTCGCTTCCAACTTCAGTCCTTCCAAAACTGAGCAGAAACCTCAGCGCCAACAATCTCACCTCTCAACGCATCCTCGACCTCATTCAGCATTTGAGAACACTCTACGCACCTTCAAACGATACTACACAAGCGCACCCGACAGATGAAGAAGCGAAACAAGCACAATTTAGTCATGAGGAAGAAGAAGATGAAACTGTAGACCCTTTACACCAGTGGGATCAATTGGAGAGGAGTTGGGCAGTCAACTGGCTGAGTCTGATTGTCAAGAGAGGAGAGGAATGGATAGAGGAAGCGCAAGAGAACGGAACTGAACAGGAGAGAGACTTGAGATGCGAGATAGTTGATCAAGCAGCTGGACTAGTTGCTCATTTGAGCGCTACTTCTGGTACGTGCCATTATTCACCCTTACTTCTTGTGCGAGCGATCTGACGAACAAATGCTTTTCGACAGAAGGAGGAGCGATTCTTCGACCACTTTTACTCCCAACTTGTCTTCCCGAATCGACACCACAAACAGAACCCTTGATGATCACTCTCAACGACGCTTTACCTTCTCACCTCGACCCTACCTCGGTCGGACTCCAATCCTGGGGAAGTTCAATCATTCTCGCGAGAATGATCGCTTTAGATCCGATCAAGTTTGGAGTCAACGTCCCGAATCAACGAATCTTGGAGTTGGGAGCAGGAACTGGTTTATTGAGTTTGGTGTGGAAGGCGATGAGTGAACGAATCGAGAACCCTTGCGACGTGATCGCGACTGATAGTCATCCTACGGTCTTATCAAACCTCGAACGCAATATCGTCAGTAACTCTGCCGCCGTCTCCCCAGCTGGATCACCCCTCGTATCCCCTTCTCTCAAACCCATCAACAACCCTTCGAGAACTTCCGGTCTCTCTTCCCCGTCAAATCCCTCTACTCCTCATTCGCGAGCATCTTCGTCTTCCACGACTTCCTCCTCTTCCCTCCCCGTCCAAGCGCACAAACTCGATTGGTCGGCCGTTCACTCCTCACGTGCCTTCTCCGCCGCGACAAATCCTCGAAACCCAATTCCAACAATCATGCCTCCTCCCTTCGACAAACCATTCCACACCCTGATCGCCGCCGATGTAGTGTACGGTCCCACTCATTCTACATGGCTCCGCTCATGCGTTGAACAGTTCCTAATCAAACCTGACGCACCTCATGAAGTACTCGAATCGCAAGCTCACCTCTCGAAAGAAATCGCCTCCCTCTCCCTCGAAGCCTCCACCACTTCCCTCCCATCACGACCATCCCTTCACTCTACCGATACCTCCGCTGCTCTAGAAGACGACTCTGCGACACACACAGCAAAGACTACGACTTCCGGATCAGAAACCTCCCCCTTCTCTCCGGCTTTCCATCTCATCGTTCCACTTCGTCCAACTCATGTCGAGGCGATCGCTTCAATCGCCAAAGTGTTCCCATCGAAGGAATCTCTACCATCAAGGGAACACGGGGAACCTTGGAGGGTAGCGATCCAATCGACTACGGAGATTGAAAGGGTCAAAGGAGTGGGAAGGGCGGACGAAGGAAGTTATAAATTGTTCAGGATTGGGTGGTGTTGAAGGAAGAAGAGGGCATTCTGTGTTGGGGCTCATTATCGATGTTGTAGTATCGCTCTCTCTCGTGTGTGTCGGGATCTCTAGACGACTGTTCTAATTCATATTGTATCTTTTTGTCTCTCTCTTTCTCTTCTGACACTCTGAACGTCGAAGAGTTGTGCTATTGTTCATTCCACGCTCACTATGTACATCCACTACGAGTTCTCAAGCTGTGCAGGACGAGTACCGAGACGATCAGCTACGATTAGAAAGGTAATCATCGAGGAAATTCTTCGCGCACCTCATTCAAATCACTGCTGCTTCGTTATCCGAGGTTTCGCTAGATCAGCTTGTTGTTCCGCTGCTCTGCGTTCCATCATGTCCTGTCTGAGTTGGAGTACTCTTCGTTTGTTGAAGTAATCGACCTGAATTATCATCATCAGAAGCAGATCAGTACTGAGCTGAACGAGTACGATCTAGAGCTGCACAACCAGCGAGGAGTACTCCCCTCGTTCCCCCGTCCTCGCATTGACGATAGCCACTCTCCCTCCTCTCCTCTCGATCTCCAATTCCCCCTCTCATCGAATCAAGCGAGAAAGGCTTACCCAACTAGCAGCACAATGTTTTCTATAACTCGCATCTTCCTCCCTACAAGCCCCTCCCTCTTGTCCAGGTACAGAAACTTTGTTCTTGTCTAAACATCCGAAATATTGGTCTCGAGAATCCCAACACGCTTTACGTTCGGATCGGGACGGAGCATTCGAGTCCGATGAGGTAGAAGTCGAGTCGGAGGGAGAAGAGGAGAACCAGCCCATTGTCAAGTGAAAGTGAGGTGAAGTGAATGAGGGAGAAGTTTCGCACAGACGATTTCGCCCACTTTGACCTGCAACTTTCCTTTCCTCTTTCGATCAGGAGATGAGCAGATTCCTCTCTGTATGTCTCGCCGCGGATAACGCTCGCTCCCTTTTCGACGACACATCGACCTCGTTCGTTTTTTTCGTCTCCTCTTCCCGCTTCCCCCCTCTCGCTTTTCGCTATCGCAACACACCGGCGAGACTTGTCGGGGCACCATCGACGTTGATCACTCGGAGCTAGTCTCCACTTGATCCAATCACCTCAATGACCGATCCCAGCGAAAGGAACGTCGAATTCAAGCATGAGCAAACCATTCGACTCAAGACGATAGAAGGAGCCGATTCATGCCGTACAGAGTTGAACTGCGTCAACGAGACGAAAGGAGTTCCACGAGGTGGGTTCGATGAATACTACAGGACTCGAGCTGGTAGGAACGAGGAGTTGCAGGGAGTATTGAATCTTTTCTCGAAGGATTTCTTCGTAAGTGGACTAGAAGGCTCGGGTCGCACAACGACAGCGGCTGATGCCTATATACCCAGAATTCGAGGGCCTCTGATCCTGCTCCTCCTGCCGACAAAGTATGTCGTATTTTCTCTTACTTGCTTGCACTGCTTCTCGACCCGGCGCTTAAGTCTTGATTCGATAGAGTACGATTCCTACAGCATCTACAGATTCGCCCGAGCCAGAGAGCGTCGAATCGCCCGGAATGTCGTGTTCGTCCGAAGACGCTGAAGTCGCAGGAAAAGCTGAGATCGGAGGAGACAAAGCCTTGTACCAACACGGCCAGGAGACGAAGCTTACTTCTGGTAAGCTCGAGCTGTCGATCATTCGAGCACAACATCACTTACGAAAGCGTTGCACGAACAGAACATGCACAGGTATTCTTACCCTTTTCTGTCGATCCAAGTTCGAAGTGATACTGATTCAGTCTCACGGCGATTCTAGTACGAGTACCGTCTAGTCCCCGTCCGTGTGGTGAGCGCAGAGACTGAGTGATAGTATTTGCGCTGGAAGTGTCTGCAATCCAGTCGGCAAGAGCTCGACTCTACTCGTGCGGTCGGTTAGGAATCAATTTGAGAAACGTCGAGAAGCGGAGCAGCAAGCGTACAATTCGACATCTTCCTACATCTGGGGTCTACTCCTTCATCACACGCTCTTGTCACTGCTCGCGACGACTCTCCCTTCTCCGTCGAAACTTTCCCAGTTCTGTCCGCTGACTAACCATCCCTTGAACGGACCCTCCCTTACCGCCTGTTTCAGATCCTGATACTTTTTGCCGAGCGGCGAGGGTTCCGTTGCGTGTTTCGTCTCGAAGTAGGTTGAGAGGGCAGAAGAGGGAGAGAGCGAGTTCCGACTTTCGAGGTGGAGTTCAAACAGACTAAGTTTGCTCAGTCTGGATCTGTACATCCTAAACCTTTCCGAGAATCAGTCTGAAGATCCATAGCTTGATACGCGGAGGTGAGAACGCACCTTGACTTTACCCCGAGTGGTTCTCCCGACTTTCGTTTTGGAGAAGCACCTTGTCTGATCCCATTCGTGATGACCTCTGTACCTCCTCCGTCGACCCACGAGAGTGCTATACATCTCAACAGTCCATCAGCTCGGCCAAACTTAGGGAGAGTAGTGAGACTCACACTCTTGACAACTAACGACTTCCTCCTCTTTCACCCCGTATTGTCTCGCAACTACATTCCTAGCATGTTCAAACTCTTCACTCGCGAGTCCAACTTCGGGCACAACCACTTCCTCCCCTTCAGGTCCTCTCCAACTCTCGAGTCTCCCTCCAATAGCTCTCCTAATCTCCCCTCGGACCTTGTCCCTCTCCTCCTCGCTTCCCTCCGTTCCACTCACGGACACATAGCTCAACTTGACTTGCACGCCTAAAGTGGAGAGCAGCCCTCCTTGCACCCCGAGTAAAGACCACATCGCGATCTTATCAGAACAGGAATGAGAGATTGTCGGTTGAGAATCGGCTCGCCCAGGCTTTGTGCGAAGGGTCGAGAGGGAAGAGTAGGAGATTCGGCCGCGGTGAACGAGGGGATGGGAATGAGAGGGAGAGGAAGTGGACAGTCGAGAGGTTTGAAGGCCGAGTAAGGAGGCTTCGAGGAGGGATGGGTGGAGCGAAGCGATGACATCGGTGGGAGAGACTGAGGATGGTAGGGGTGGAGGAGTTGAAGTAGAGGACGAAGAAAGGAGTGAGAGGGAATAAGTCGATGCGTCTCCACCTGTCGTCGAACAGGTTCTGAGCTCCCACATCCCACTGTAGATTTCAAAGCGAGATAAAGACTCACAAGGTAGTGTGCTGATCCACAAGCCAAGGTTCGATCCCTCTCGCAATCCCCAACTTTCGTCCTCTTTCTTCTCGAGCATACTTGTTCCGTCCCCTTTGATCGCGAGCTCAACTTGACGGTAAAGCCATACCTTCAACCCTCTCCTAGCAATGATCTCAGCATGCGAATCATGCAGTACATCGCCGTGAATCGGGAGTTTGGAATGAGGTAACGCTTTCAAACCAGTTCTACTCCACCAACTCTCATCAGCGTTGAATCATTTTGCTTCGACGAGTAGAGACGTACCCAATAGAAATACAGCGAGCTTCCGTAGCGGTTTCATCCGAGCGATAGAGACAGAATCCAGCTAGAACTGTCCATTGAGGAGAACCATTTGTTCGAGGTCGGGGCTTGCCGTTGGATGGTAGAGAAGCGTAGTTGGAGGTCACTGTATAGGCTAGGGTGTCGGATAAAGCATCTCGAGTCATGCAAGGTGATGGTACAGGGTTGAGAGGAACAGAAACTTCTCTCCCCTCTACCACTCACTTCGCAACTCGAATCAACGCTAGAATCGTATTAGAATCAGTTCGAGAGGTCAGACCGGAATCTTAGTGAGTTTCCTGAAGCTTTCCGCCCATTCCTCGCTGATCTCTTCCTCCCCTCATTCTCATCAATCAACTTCGCCTATACAGCTTCCTAGGCTCTGCAATTGGTCAAGTAGAGCTAGCTGGGATACTGGACTACTCTCGAGAGTAGAACAGCTCGCTATATCGATCATCGTACGTCCTCAGAGCTGATGAATGTCGGGGTTGCTCGACCTTTTGGTTCGCCAGCTGTTTCAGATGATGGACGAAGACTTATTCTGTAGCAAGCTGCTCGTCGTCATTTTGCACAGTGTCGGCCCGTCAAGTGGTCAATCCTTCCCGACACGTCTGCTTTTTCCGATTCCTTCTCGTCCTCCTTCCCCATTCTTCTTCCCTCACAATGCTCGATCAACTCCCGAACGAACTCCTTCAGAACATCCTCCTTTATATCGGCCCGCCATTCTGGGATGAGTACGATGACGACCGCTATCAAGATCTTTGCTCACTTTCCCTCGTCTCGAAACGACTTCGTACCTTCGCCCAACCCCTCCTTTTCTCCGTCCTGACTCTTCAAGTATGGTCTTCCGCCAAACTCCTCCAGGAGTACGAGTCAACCTTAAGATGTCGGGACTTGGTTTCGAACGTGCGCTTCATCGTCTGCGATTCGCCTCGCTATCCCGAGAGCGAGGAGGAGTTGGACTTCGACCCTGCTCGAGCAGTAGCACGTACTCTCGTAACAGAAGCTACAAAATTGTGCGAAGTACTCTGTATCAGCTCGCATTCAGCTATAGCGACTCTATTCAATGGGACTTGCAAGTCTTTCCGTTCTCTTTCCACAATCGGAGTCTCCTTACTGACGGGCAACAGGTTGTAGCTCTCAAGAGATTGCATCTTCTCTACTACCCGGAGTCGCACGATCTTCTCCTTCCCCAACTCACGCACCTCAGTCTGGGAGATTGTCAAGCTTCGTCTCAAGGAATCGAAAAGGAACAACTTCCGTCGCTGCGTCATCTCGCCTGGTGGGGTGATGTAGCTCTCGATCATACCATCGTTGCAACCATACAGAACTTTGAGGGTCAACTCGATTCACTCGGATTCCCCCTCGCCTTGTTACCTCAATTCCGCCAGCAACTCCCCAACTTCCCGCTCACCCGTATACTCCTCGATGTATACCCTGGATCGGATGACAGCCACGGTATTCAAGGCTATGTTCAGAGTCAGGTCGAAGTCGTGCACCTCAGAATCGATTCTTACATCTTCTGCTCTGACTGGGTCGACGAAGCAGAATCAGGAACCAAAGCACAAGAGATGAAAGACCTTGAGCAACTCATCTCTATCATCCGAGATACTCCTTCTTCTCCCCTTCGTAGCGTCTACATCAGGGCGTATCGCGACTACGAAACGAGACAAGTCACCGAGGAGGCACGTCAAGCGAAAGCCGACTTGATCCGAATCTGTCACAGTCGAGACATCACCTTGGTTCAGGAAACCCAACCCGAGACCGGTTGGTACTCTTTCATCTCGTCGGATTTCACGAGGAGGATGAGCTTGAGGAGATGAATATGAGAGCGAAGGGAAGCTCGAGCTCAAATCGAAGGGAAAGGCTCGGGACTGGTCAATGATACTGATGACCCTCATTCTCTGTGCGCTCTCTCTCACTCCGACCCCAGCAGATACGCTGCTGATCACAGTAAAATGATGGCAGGTCAATTGTTTTTATCGCTTGCCGCACTCGGTCGAAATTGAAATCTTTCTTCACTTTTGCTTCGGCTCGAGCGACTACCGTCCAGAGTAAGCCTATCTTTCCAGCCATTCGGCCTCGTCTCATTCCTGCCAGTCTTGACCCCGACTCTCTCGCACATTCTATCTTCGTCCCTTCGTTCGCTTCGCTTCCTGATGTTTCTCGCTCTGAGATGGTCATCGCCAATGCAGACTTCGAGGCCCAACTGCTTCGAGCCTTGAGCTCTCTTCCAGCTGGTGCAAATCCTTTCACAGCGTTGTCGACGGAGCTTCGCAATCTTGTTCTTCCCGGGTTCGATCAACATGCCGTCAATCAGCTCTACGCTCTAACCGTTATCTTCGCACTGTAAGTCTCACAGCGCTCTGTCGCTCTACGGGCGTCGAGGACTGACTGCAGTTGTCGAATAGAATAACGATCCTCTCGATACTCTCGCTCCTCATTCGATGGCGGAAGGGCATCCTCTGGATCGTTCGACGCAGCTCAACAGGTCTCCTCCGATTTCACTTCTCTGCATCTTGGACGCTGCCAGCACTCGTCTTCCTGATACGTAAGCTTTTCGAACTGTCTTTTCCCGTCGATTCGGGAGCTGAACTATTGCGCATCCTTAGTGCTACAACCTGCAATGGCTTACGAGCGTAAGGTGTTCCAACGAGAAGGTAGAGGGGACTTCATGTATTGGCTCGGACTACCTTGGTGAGTCGTGCTCGATTTGAACGAGTCTCTTCTCGGAGGATCGACTGACTCCTTAGATGCACGATCGCGTAGGCTCGCTCTCGCTTGGTCCGGTATCATCGCGACATGGGCGATACTCTCATCTCATGTCGTCCAGATGCAAGCTCGCGGAAAATGGCTCGGATCAAGAACGACTCTGCTCGTAAATTCCTCGGGGTTTTTGCTGCTGTTCATCTACACCGCTCTCCTCGTACCTCCAGCAGTCCTCGTCGGTCAAAGCTACGAACTACTCCTACAACACCTTGACGACACCGCAACCCAATTAGCTAAATCTGCTGAAAGTTGGCAGGGCGGGATTCCCAATTTCGCACCTTCGACTCCGGCTCTTCATGCTCTCTCAGAAGCTGCTACCACCTACTTTCGGGATCTACAAGTACTCTTCAGTATATTCGCTGGCGTCAGTATCGTCCTCGCAATCGTGAGTCTCTTGCATTCGATCTCACTTTGACAACTGTCTGATTTTGTTCCTGTGTTTGCAGCTCATGGCGATAGCATCATATTTCTACCTCACCTTCCTTCGGCGAGAGCTCAAATCGATGGAGCGATGCGTCGAGAGTGAACATGGGCTGGTTCTCCAGCCGACTTCATCTCAGCAGAAACTTCGAAGAGTTTGGACGGTGAGTACAACCCGAACTTCGCTTTACGCGCTCGACGACTCATTACTTGCATTGTTGCAGACAATCTCCTTCACTGTCGGAGTCAACATCATAATCGCTTTCTTACTCGCGGTCAATTCCCTCGTCGTTGCCATCGAACCCTCAAAACTGGCTCGACGAAACCACCTTCGAATCGCTCTACTCCTCCCACTCTACGCAGTCGGAGCTTTCGGTCTACTTTCAGCAGTAGTGCTCGTCGTCCGAGCAGCTCAAGCAGCACCGAGTGACGAGAAACTCTTCAAAGCTGCTTGTGAGGTCGGGAAGGGAAGTTCGGGCACCGAGAGAAGGAAGAAAGCGCCTCAATCAGAGGAAGCGACGATGGTGAATTCGATCGATGAGGTGGAGAAGACAAAGAAAGACGTAGGGGATTCAAGGAGATCGTCGTGGTTTGGGGGAAAGAAAGGAAGTTTCGCGATCCCTTTGAGTTCGAAGATCCTGGTCGATGTCGATGTCGTAGTCGACGAACAGCGTACTTTATCCTCTCAGCCTCGTTGACCTTTTGTTGTGCTTGTATAAATCTGGATAAAGTTGTTTACAATATGGAAGTTTTGTTGTACTAACAAGTCGCTCATCCTTAATGTAATCCATCAGCGTAAACCTGCTTGAAGCTCTTCCTCTCAAACAAGTTCTCGGCCCATCGTTCAGTCTTCGCTCCAACCTTCTCGCCTTCCGGGAAGTTCGATTCGAGTTGCTTGAGAGCTTTGGGAAGATCGGAAACTGAGGTGATTCCCGCTGCAGCGAGGATTCGTGCGAACCAAGCACCGGCGTGAAGACTGCAGCAAGGAGATGTCAGGGGATCAGCCGCAGCCGAGCTAGAGGGATGCGTGGAATCTCGAGCTTACTCTGCGAGGGAGATTTGATCGCCGAGAAGGTAAGGAGCGGTATCTTCGAGTTTTGATTCGAATAGTGCGAGAGTCTTGGGGATCTGAGCCCACATCGCTTTGGAATCCGTTTGCCAGCTCGCCGAATCGGCAGATCCCTCGTACATCTTGATCAAATGTCCGTTTTCCTGTGAGCCAACAAAATCGTGAAATAAGCAGAGTTCCTCGCTGTATTCGCGAGACGTCAACTCACCAATAGCTTCTTCTCGTAGAATGCAGAGAGTTTCGCATCCTTATCACCAACTTCCTTCGAGTAACGTTCGAGAGCCGCTTGTCTTCCCTTCAAGAATCCACCAACCATTCCCTTGAACTTCGCGTCCCTCTCCTGCTCATTCCTGAATCCAAGCAAGAACTTGTTTGGGTCGGGAGCCTCCTCCTTGTGAACATGAGTGATCAATTCTTTCGAATCGACGTTTCGTTGAATCGTTGCAGGGGAGAGAGCGGGGGAGTGGTGAGAAGCGGATCGGGTCGAGGAAGAGTCGAGGAAGTCACAGATGTCTTTCGTGCCGGAAAGAGCTCGGAACTTGGTTGGGATGGTGTCGTCGAGAGTGTGTTCGTAAGGAACGACGAGAACTGGAACATGACCATCGGGCGAGACTGAACGGGGGTAACATCAAGTCAGCCACACTCTCATCAATGTATAAAGAAGGGACTGACGCCTCAGGAATGCAGGTGAGAAGTTCTCTCCCTTTCCTGCAAAGAAGAATCAAGGAACCCCCACGTCAATCAAATCTCAACCTCTCACTGAGTAGTTAGAGGCTTACCTAGATCGACAGTTTTCTCATCCAATTCCTCTTCAGTGTAGTTCTTCTCCAACGCTACTAGTCGAGGGACTGAAGCCCACACACTTCCTCCGAAAGTATCTGTAATCAGATACGTATCAGCAACTAGTCTGAGGAGGTTACGAAGTAGCGGGTACTCACAAAGCGTAGCTCTGGGTTGGCGAGTAGAAGACATGGCGAAAATGAGTGAGAGGGAAGAGAGAGTGTAGTGAACCCCACTATCTTCGCAACTGCTTTCGAACTTTGCGTAATCGATCAACTTTTTTCACTTCTTGCAAAATCGTCTTCCGACGTGCGACAGCCAATACGTACGATGTAGGTCTCGAAGAGCGGGGAACCCAGAAACAACTGGAAAATGTCGAAGAAAACTTGAAGAAAACGACTTTCGCAACTGTGCGAACGCAGGGATTATTAGGCTCAATCGCTCAAAGCATGTGGCGAGGACTCGTATATAGGGAACAGTAGACGGCCTCTTGAATGGGCCAAGCAAAGACGTGACCAGATTCTCCAGAAAAGTGGAATAAAGTTTGCAGAAACGAATATGATACTGACAAGAGATCTATTATGGGAAGAAACGACTGCAATAAGGGTATGAGGTACGTAACGAAGGGAAGGTGCGGGAGAGATGCGAGGGTAAGGGAATCACTTGTCGAGAACGATGGCATTCTTCGACAACGAACGAATCTTCTTCCCGTACTTGTAGAGGACGAAAGGAACCGGAATGAAGACGACTGCGAGTCCTCCGAGAAGTCCTGTGGCTCCTGGTGTGCTGAGTTTAGAGTACATCTGGTTCGCGAAGAGTGGGAAACCTGTTTGAAGAGGAGAAATCGTGAGAACACTGCGAATGCACCTGAATAAGTCGAATTCGAGACGAACCTGCTCCGAATGCACTTCGAACTACTGTGTTAATCGAGAGAGCACTAGCCGCGTTCCACAAGTAGGTGTCGCTGCGAGCAGTTGCGAGAGGAGAGTCAGCAAAGAGTACGAAAGGAGAAAAGCCAGCGTTTCGGCGGAAAGCGACGACAGTGTTTCTCGACGACGACATCGGAGAGAACAAGAGGCAAGACTGACATGATGTAGTTAAAACCGGCGAGGAAAGTGTCTATCGAAGAGCGAGGGGGGGATCAGCGTTTGAAACAAGAAGTGAGAAAGATCGAGGATGACGGAGGAACTCACAAAGGATACAGACTCCAAGCAACCAGATAGCGAAGATAGGAGACCAGATCGAGATTGACGGGTACGAAGTGAAAGCGAACCAGAAGAAAGCGATCGCGAGTGCCGGAGCCGAATAGAACAAAGGTTTGAGTCGCTGCTCTGGCGGGACGGGCGTAGGTTTCATCGCTCGATGTGTCGCCATGTACTTCTTGTTGAAGTAGAAAACGTAGATGACTACTGCAGTGACTCCTCCGAGGAGTAAGGCGAGGAAGATGAGTCCAGTTTCGCCAGCGTTGAGCCCGTGTTCTCCGCCGAAGACGATGGGAATGGCTTCGAAGAGGAGGTAGACGATTCCGTAGATGAACGACATCTGTTGCACGAGAGGGGAAGAAGTGTCAGTCTTGAGATTCACAAAGCTTCGATAACTTCCGATTAGGAGAACGGCTCGAAAGGTTCGAATGATTGTGAGTGGACCCACGTAGAGAGTGATGACGGCCAACATGGGTTCCTCGACGATCATAGCGAAAGGCTTCAATACCGTCCTATGCAGGATCGCGCTTATGTTCTGAGCTTCTTTCTTGTCCATCGGCGAATGCCATCGATCATCTCCCGTCTCTTTCCTTAGCCTCTTTGCTTCGGTGTGTAGAATATAGGGAACATAGGTTTCTGGAAGGATGAAGATGATGCCAACTCCACAGACTCCGGCGAACCTGAAGACAGAAAGGTCACTTGTCAGTCAGACCTCATCTTCGACCGCGTTCTTCGATACAAACTTGACTCACATCAGTAGTACCCAATAGATCCATCGAAAGTTCGTGCCTGTAACCTGCATATAACCCGAAATGATGGGAGCTAAAAGGGAAAAAGTCAGCGAAAGTCCGGATGAAGAGAACAAGTCGAGGATAGGAAGAACTCACCAATCGCTGGACCAGCGAATGGCATGAGTCTATCAGGAGGTCGGATCCGAAGTAGAGTGCGTCAGATAGAGACATTCGAGAGAAGGAGGAGAAATCGAAATTTTGGGATCAGTTTCGAAAACTCAGACTCGGAAAGAAGGACGAAGATCTTTGACTTACGAGAAAATAGCCAACGCATCCCCTCTCCTCTCCGCATCCCACAAATCACTGATCACTCCGCCCGAGTTGGTCAAAGGAGATGAAGCGAAACAGCCCGAAAGGAATCGGAAGACGAGGACTTGAGCCGTGTTTTGTGCTAGAGCGGTTCCGAGGACGAATCCACAGTATGGAAGCCAGACGACGAGGAAGATCAGACGACGTCCATATCGCTCTGAGAGTGGTCCCCATAACAGAGGCTGTCGACAAAGTAAAGGATCAGCCCGACCATTCTCGAATGAGGAAACAATGTGAGCTCACTCCTACGCAATCTGTGGCGAGAGTCGAAGGACGTCAGCTGAGTCTGTATTAAGAGAGACGTCCAAAAGCGAAGAAAGGTTTAATAAACTCACATCCTGCGACGAACAGCGAGATTGTCAATACTCCCACTTCTTGTGACATTCCATAATGAGCTTCAATCGACGGTATCAGGTTCGAAGGAGCCGAAGAAGCGAACGCTGTATCCTCCCAAAAGAATCGCGCGAAATCAGTTCACGACAAAAATCCGGATAAAGGGTACATAACCTGATTGCGGAGAAACCTAAACTCACTTGCGTTCAATACGAGTACACCAGCGAATGCGGTTAACCACCATCGGTACCAGACCGGCCAAGTATGAGGGCTTAAATGATCCCTCCCTTCCAAAGTAACCAAATAAGGATCTTTCTCCTCTTTCTTCTCATTCTCTGGTGAAGTCGATGCATTATCCTCTTTCATAGCTTTCTCCTCATCTTGTTCGGGTTTCGGTTCTGTCAAGGTCTCCCCTGAATGGCTTGAAGTTGATGCCGTTCGTTCGGCGCGAGTGGAGGCCTCTTCTCCTTCTCCTCCTCTTTGTACTGGTTCAGCGAGCGCTGGAACGCCAGGTCGGACGTGTGTCGCCATAGTTGAGGTCGAAAAAAGCAGAAGCAAGTGAATAGAGTGAGGGAGAAAGGGGCAGGCCGACCTGCTTCAACTTCCTCTTTTCCGTCCGCCCTCCGCATTTTTTTGTTGAAGGGACACAAATAGAT
>Ga0308160_10003135_pt1 | contig 18964 bp, 22 predicted proteins | sample PhyFR1_FD_201036 | JGI IMG/M metagenome (GOLD analysis project Ga0308160, IMG submission 201036) | Phyllosphere microbial communities from UC Gill Tract Community Farm, Albany, California, United States - DLSLF.R1 | ecosystem: Host-associated > Plants > Phyllosphere > Unclassified | place: USA...
CGGATGACGGAAACATGTCGCCCAAAGCACTAGGAAGAGGACGTCGATCATCCGATTTCGAGTCCTCAGAGGATGGTCCGTCCAACACACTGAGTCGAGATAGGAGGACATCCTTGTCTTCGACCTCGTCTCATGAACGAGACCACGATATCAACCTCTCCACCCGATCCACCTTCCAGTCTTTGGGCCTGGTGATGATGGATCCGGCAGAAGTACCCGATTGGCTGTACCAGACGGGCAGGGACGAGGAAGAAGATGCCGAGCAGAAAGAGCCGGTGTATATCTGGACAGGATCGGGCAACTATGGTACATTCGCCCGAATCGCACTAAAGAAAAAGATCAGTCGGGTTTGGCTGGACACGTATTCACTGAAACAATATGTGGACCTGAACTTGACCGCATTCGAAAAGATTCTCAAGAAGTACGACAAGAACACCAATTCCAAGGTATGTCATAACAGAATGAGAACAAGCTGACAATCAGTTGAAGAAGGATTATGTATCCAACGTCGTCCTCGAATCAGACCCATGGCGAGCATCCACCCGGGAAGCACTGGACCAAGACCTAGGGCGAATCTTATTCCTTTACCGCCGAGTCGTCGTTGGCGGCGATGAAGATCTCGCCAAAGAACAACTCCGATCCCAACTACGTGAAAAAGTAGTCGTTGACCGAGAGACCGTCTGGTCACAGATGGTTTCCGGACGGCGTGAACAAGGGATCTTTAGATCCGTGGAACCAGATGAACATGTGTCGGCGTTCGAACATCCCAAGGGTAGTATACGGACACCTCTCGGTCGATTCGGGTTGCCAGCATGGTGGTCTGGTAAAGCGGCTATACTGGTATTGGCGCTCGTGATCATGTTGGTCATTGTACAAGCACAGCCTTTCGACCGAGTGGAGGAGAGTAATTGTTTGGCCATGTTGGTATTTTGTACCATCCTCTGGGCTACCGAGGTGCGTCTTACGACACAAGTAGTGCCATCATTGACCGGCAGGCTATCCCATTGTTCGTCACCTCGCTAGCTGTGCCATTCCTAGTGGTTCTGCTTCGAGTTCTTAGATCATCAGACGGTAAGGATACCCGGTTGACAGCAGCCGATGCTACCAAGTAAGTATCGAACTCATTGTCGTGGAAGAAGCTGACATCTAGGTATATCTTTTCCCAAATGTTCTCACCTACAATTATGCTCCTGATTGGTGGTTTCACAATCGCTGCCGTCCTCTCGAAAACCCGATTGGACGTCATGACCGCTTCCCGAATCCTCAACGCCGCTGGCTCCAAGCCTAGTGTCATTCTACTGGTGTTGATGTGTGTCGCCACATTTGCGAGCATGTGGATCAGTAATGTCGCGGCGCCTACGCTCTGTTATGCTCTGATCAAGGTGGGTTTGAACACGGGGTGAAGCTGATGGTAGCCCATTACGAACGAGTTGCACCCTAAATCAGTCTTTTCAAGGTGTTTAATCGTAAGCTGAGCCCATCTTTGGCAAGTGAAAATTGAAGCTGACCTATAGATCGCTATCGCTCTCGCATCCAACATCGGAGGACTGGCTTCGCCCATCTCCTCACCTCAAAACTTAATCGCTCTCGGATCCATGAACCCACCCTTGTCCTGGTTGGAATGGTTCGCAATTTCGATTCCCGTAGCGACATTGTCCATCCTCGCAATCTGGGCATTCCTCCACGTCAACTATCGATGGGAATCAGATCTGACAATACCCCGAATGAGGAAGAATACCGATACACTGTCGACCACACATTACTTTGTGCTGTTCATCAGTCTGTTGACAATCGCTTTGTGGTGTATGGAAAAGAGCATGGAGGGTTGGGTTGGGGATATGGGTATCATTGCCATTATCCCACTTCTCGCTTTCTTTGGAACTGGAATCTTGTCAAAAGTGAGTCTATCATTGATAGTGTAGCTGACTGGTCAGGAGGACTTCCATTCGTTCCACTGGTCGATCGTTTTCCTGGCCATGGGCGGTATCGCGCTTGGTAAAGCTACACTATCGTCCGGTCTACTAGACGATCTAGATGGTCTACTCGAGCGAATGGTCGAAGGACTAGGGCTGTACAGCATTCTCGTAGTCTTTTCCCTCATCGCTCTTGTGATCGCCACTTTGTAAGTTCAACCAGGAGGGATGTCGGCTGATGAGCAGTATTTCACATACCATCGCAGCGGTATTGCTGGTACCCATCGCTGAGCGGATTGGTGATTCCATGAGTGAACCCCATCCAAGATTACTGATTATGGTCAGCTCAATGTATCCGCATACTTCAGAGCTGACGTACAGGCTACCGCATTAATCTGTTCTGCCGGAATGGGACTTCCCGTCTCTGGTTTCCCAAATATGACTGCGTAAGTCTCTTTCGCCACCTAACCTGGACTCCGTTTGACACAACAGGATCACACAAGAAAACAAGCTCGGACAGAGGTTTATCGGTGCTTCGGATTTCCTCAAGAATGGTATCCCTGCATCCCTCTTGGCTTTGTTTGTCATTGTCACTGTCGGATACGCCATCATGCGGGTTTTAGGGTCAGTTTGAGTTGCTACTAATCGTTGATCTTGGCTGACTCTCTAGATTGTAGTTAGAGCATATTATTGGAATTGTCAAAGCATGCATTAGAGTGACCCTAGCTTATAGTCATCTTACCGATACACGAGACACAGCCGTAGGAAGCTTCTTGAGACCCGTGCCATGTTCCGGCGGTCATTGCCGCTTTTGGCCCCGCCTCACGCCTCCCCCTTGCTCCCTCCTCCCTCCTCCACCCATCTTCAACTCCACCCACTCTCCATCTCGCATTCCTTCCATTAGACAACTAGAACATACAATTGCTCAACTAGAGCATATAGATAGACTTCAGATTTATACCCTTTCTGTTCTCCTCACGGCACATATCCCACTAGACGTGAGGATTCTCGGTAGACCTTGATTCATCAAACCCGCTTGCAATAACCCTATTACCGGATCTAGTCTTGATTATTCCGATCACAACCTATCAACCAGTGAGTATTGTTACGTGATTGATCGAGACAAGGTGCCAAGTAAGTGAATGATTTGATTTAAGTTCAGTCGCTGATGGAAGTTGCAAGATCCACCTTACTACTTGTACCGACATAACGATGGACCCCCGACAAACCGGCCCGGGACCTCTACCGATTCCTGCGACTGGACAGCCGAGCCGACCGTCACCTGCACGAGCAGCCACCCTTGCAGCATATCAGTTCAGGCAGTCCAGGGCTTCGTCACAACCAGCGGGAGAGAGATTACCCGTATTCGGTACCTCGCCCGGCTCGGGACGCGACAGTCCATTGTCTAGCGGAAATGGAGGAGCATACGGTGTAATAGGTGGATCGAGGACTCCGAGTAGGTTTAGTAGCGGGCTTCCCGTTCCAGGGCCTGCGACACGAGCAAATAGTTTCTCTGTCGCAGAAGGTGGTTTGAGTCATCGGGTATGTTTTTGTTTATTTGTTCTTAATATGAGCTTGGTCAGCTTGGGGGTTTCGCTGACTATATAAAGAATGCGTCCAACTCGGCAAGAACACTTCCTCCTCATCCAGAAGAAAGATTATCTAGATCACATTCTAAATCGCCTTATCCTACTTTTTCACCTACTTCATCAATATCTGGATCACCCAACCTCGGTACTCGCTCCCCACCTCGCGCCGAAGCCAACGTATCACGATCACGTTCACAGTCATTGGCAGGAGGACCCAAGATGACAGCTACCGAGAGAGGACACATGATGATGCCCATGAGCGCGTTGGCCGATACTGGCGCGTTCGCACGCGGTTGGTCACCCCCTAAATCAACCATGTCGCCATTCGGTCGAGGAATGTCTACGCTCTTTGGCCAATCGGTCCCAGCCCATACCGCCAGTCCGGATCTCGGTAGTCGATGGCTTTCCGGCAGCGCTGGTACATGGAACGCTCCTGTCGCCACCGCGTCGCGCAATACTTTGGGCTCTTCGGTCAACAGAGCCGCCGCCCAACCCAGCTCGACTACCCGACCCGCCGGTCAGAGTGGAGCTCAATCAACCATCATTGGCGGATTCGATAATCATGCAACTGGGCATCAATCCGGATCATCGAGTCGAAGGCATAGTATCTCGGTGGTCGGAGGCCCTGGTGGCAGGAGGGATGTGTTTGGAGAGGTTGGGGCCGGCATGAGCTCAGTCACTTCTCCTCCTGGACGGGGACTGGGTCGGTCTGGGATACTGGACGAAGATCTATGGCCTCATGAACTCAACAATGCGCTCAGTCTCGAGATCGACCACAACCGAAGACGAGGGATCGATATTGAGCAGAGGGATAATCGAGGTGTACCCTTTTCCCAGAGTCTGCCTCGATTCGAACCGGTCGGTCAACGCGATTCGGGCTTGCGTGCCAGTGTCGGTGGACGCAATGATCCATTCAGTGCAGACTATCGACAACCCTCTCCTGCTCGAGACCGTACTGAAGCATCGGCCATGGTTGTATACGGCCAGAATCGATACGATAACGAGATGGTTCCTTACAATAGTGGACTACCTGGACCTGGAATGAGGGATGGTTACGGCTACTACCGAGAGCACGACTATCCCTCGGACGGAAGAGGGTACTATCCTCCCCAATATGGCTCGTACCAAGGTGGAATGTACCATGGACGACCCCCATACTCTGGCCCGAATCAATCATTCCGCCACCCTCAATACTACAATGGTGGTCAACATGGATATCAACAACAGCGATTCCACCCCCAGACTCAATACAGCTCGGGCTTTTCTCCTGCTGCTCCACCATTCCATCCCGGATCCCAATACCAGCGACATCAATCTCCGAACCCCACTTCCCCCGACCCAAACTCGCCATCCTCATTCTCTCAATTGTCGCTTGCGGATCTCGGCAAAGGTATCCCCCTCGTCTCGATCGCACCTACCACATCCCTATACGTGGTCGCGTTCAAGTCAGGTCGACGAGATGTTTATTACTGCCCCGACCCTACTCTGCTCATTGCGAATGGTGATTGGGTCATTGTTGAAGCGGATCGTGGATCCGACTTGGGAACTGTCGTATATGACCAGCTGTCGGCTGCGGAAATTAGGGAATGGCAGGAAAAGCACGCATCGGCCACTTTGATGTCGAATGCGAACGTCCACCAACCGCCTGGAATGGCAGCCGTCCTTGCCGCTACCCCGCCCAAGCAGAAACCCAAGGTCCTCTCGGGTGATTTGGTCGGTTTGGACATCGATACACTACTTGCTGGGGTCGGACCGGGCGGGCAGTCTGACCAAAACCCTCCACCTAATCATCGGGTTCCGTTGTTGAAGGAAATCATGCCCAAGCGGATCTTTGCTAAATCTTCTCAAGGTGTAGAAGATCAAGCGTGAGTGGACTGCCATGGTATAGTGTGAAAATTGACAATCTAGCCGCATGAGTGATAAAGTAAAGGATGAAGAAGAGGCTTTGGCCATTTGTAGAGAGAAGGCCGCTCAGCGTGGTCTCGCCATGTCGATTGTGGATGCGGAATATCAATGGCAAGTTGTTCTCGTAACCTTTTTTCCAACATGCTAATAGGTCAGGGATCGACGCAAGTTGACATTCTACTTCAAGGCAGACCGAAGGGTCGATTTCAGGGATTTGACCAAAGAGAACTTTAGAATCTTCAAGGTGAGTCATGCGCGCCAAAGCGGTCACTGACGACCAGTCGCGTATTTGGATGTCTATGGTTCCTCAAGACGATCCGAGGAATTAGATCACATAAGTGAGCTTGACGCTCGGTATTATTCAGTATCATGGTATCCGCGTATCCGGTAATTGGATTTTTGTATCGAGGTATTTGGTCATTTGGTCATTTGGTTCAGAAGCAGTCAGTCGGGTAATTTGTACGGATAGGATTCAAGAGGTTTCGATACACCATATTCTGTATAGGTGACAGATAGTATTGGTATAGTAATCTACAAATTAATGCAACTTGGTCGCCTGTCTTTCTTCCTATGTTGTGTTTATCCCCAATCCTGTTGATGATTGTACCGAGTGACCTGCTTGATTCTGGATTGCGATAGTTGGGACGGATGATGGCATTGCTGGTGTTGCATTGGCTGATTGGGGTTTGGAGGCTTTGACCGTATTGATGTGGAATGTGCCTGGCTGGTCAGCTCGCCACGAGTGTACGGCACTGGAATAGCTTACATTGGGGTAGACCTGATGATTCGACCGTGACTGATGCCGAGAGGCCGAGACGGATGAGGGCACCTTGTATCAGGGCTTGTGGATATATCAAGTGCTAAGCTGTAAGTGCGAGTAAGGGTCAATCAAAGGTGACGAGACATACAGGTTTGGCAGCTTGCATATCGTGAGCTGGGCCATGAGGGGAGGAAATCGATGCGAGTGGTGGGAACGCATGGGACTGAAGTACATAGACTCCCTGATGGTCAGCTATCTCGAAGTGAGCGGTAAAAGTTGGACGTACTCGGTGATTCGTACGTAGATTATCTATCTGCTTCGAGTAGACGTATAGAAATAGGTCTTTACAGATGAATTTGATGATATCGAGATGTGAAGCCAGTGGAGCTCGGGCGAGCGTTAGTCTTCTCGTTAGTCTTTCCTCTACCCTTTACTCAATGACAAGCTCACTTTTCCGCAATATAGCTCCCAACCATTAAGCCTATACGTTCCACCTTCTTGTTCATCTCCTCTTCAACAGCCCTAGCTTCATCTTCCGCAGTTGCTTTACCTTTTCCCTTTCCCTGATCTATGGCTGGCAGCAGCCCCTCTTCACGTAACGCATCCTCTTCTATGCGTTTCTTGCTAATGACATGTTTTGTAGAGTCGCGTAACAGGTCGAGGACGTTTGGGAGGAGGTATGATGGGAGTTGTGAATCGATTAAAGAAGGTGGTGGAGCTGCCAGGTTGTGGATTGCTGGTGGTACTGTTGGTGCTGTTTGAGTATGTGATGCTGAAGATGTTGATGGTCTACCCGACATAGTGAGTGATGGGTGTGAAGTGTATAGGCAGGTGGGGTAATGGATACGAGTGATAGGGGTGATAAGGGTGATGACGTGTTATATCCCCTCCCCTTGTTACCCCGCATTACCCTCCAAGTGTGGAGGTGTCCACTCTCTACTACTACCTTCGCGTCTATACACCTCCTTCTCACATCATTCAACTATCCTCCAATCACCCTTCCCATCTACATACCCTCTCTACCATGGACTACGACGACCTGCCCGGTGTCCAACTCATCACAGACCCTCGAGAATGCGGCATCGGAACCAAAATCAGCAGACCTAAACGATCAATGCGTCCTCTTGTTGAAGGACTACGATTCAACCATTTCAAACACGACGGCAAATTCGATACGACCGCTAAACGTAATCTGATCCAAGACTTGTTTCTATGCTTGTCTGGTTTCGAGGATCTATGGACCGACCCAAATGATCCAACGTACGGCAAAGCCTGCTTCAAGGCTTACGACTTTCATCGGGTAGGGTTGTCTGACGAGGATTTCGGTATACCTACACCCTTTTCTGTCCGGGCTTTGCAGATCAAACAGGAACGCGGGAATCGTATAACGCACGGAGAAGACGCGCCACCACTACAGAGACCGCGTTATGGGAGGAAGTGTGGCAAGATCATCCCGAGAATGGCCTCGTTCTATACCTGCAAGTAAGTACCCACAGATGGGCCGGTGGCTGACAGACAGGACGTGTTTTCACGACATATCATCCCTCCTCTGTACTGATTGCTTCCAGCATGGCGATCATGAAGGACACGACGTCACGTTCAGAACCAACTACAACTTTGCGCCAGTCTGCGATTGCGGAGCCGCCGACCTGTACAAGACCCACGAAGACGGTCATCATCCCCATTCGTGCAAAGATCACCCCCGCATATCCGGCCCATCCCAACAAAGCAACCCTAAATGGAATGCTGGCAGTACAGACTCGCCTGATGTCACTGAAGAGTTCGAACGAGCCCTATACGACGTCTTTGTCGCGTGTATCGAATACATCATCGAGGTATTTCAAGTCGCTCCACCACCGGAAAACTATTCCAAGCTACCCAAAGATCTGAAGGATATGACGACGGCATGGGGTATCAACTATACTTGCCTCGACGACGCGGCAAAGAGAGCCGAGGGACCGTGGTCTGTCGCCATCTTTGCCGACGAAAGACATAGCGAGCCAGAGCTACTTCGCCAGATGCAGCACGCGACGGGTGCCGATTTCGACGATTGTTCAGATTGGATCAAGGAGATGGATACACTTGTGAGTAAGATATTATGGTCCGAGCTGACGTCCTAGGGACGTAAAGTAGTCATGACGGTCCCAAATCCTACCGTCGCATTCTTTCTCGCCAACATGTTTCAACAGATCGACGTACCAGTCTCGCTACGCCACGCATACGACATGTATCGCGAGTCTGCCGCCTCGACGATCCTCGAATGGCTAGCCGACATCTGTGAATGTCACGTCGGTGGTGATCCAGATCTCACTACCAAGATCATGTCCCAGGTCTTGCGTGAAGATCGTCATCAGAACTCTGGAGGGCACCGCGTAGCTCCCGATCTTCGACGACTACTCAAAGCGTCCGAGGGGAAACCCGATCAGCCTCGCTCACGTATCCGACTCGACTGGATGTGGCATATCGACAACCGTCTTTGGAAGCAGCCTAAACTGCTTACCAAAGCAATCTATGCCAAGATGATGACGGTCCATCCATCAAACATGGAGTTTATGCGTAAGTCACACCACCAAATCTTGGAGCTGATCACCAGTCAATCGCTTTTCCGCCCACTACGTCTCGCTGGCGCAAGAGTACCTCATGGCCGAACGAGATTCAGACTCTTCAATCTATCAATTCTTTGCCTACTCGCTCTTTTCCGACGGATCCGCAGTCGCCATGGCCACTCGAAAAAGAGGCCTGCTCATCACCATGATCGAGGTTCTCGAAGCTTGGTACCGGCACATGCCGGGCGATTTCCGAGATAGAATACCCGTCCCCGCTCAAGGCCGGGTCGACAGTATCCGACGCGAAGTCCACTTGCGAGTCATTGGTCACAAGAACAAAAAGGGGATCTATCTCTTGGCCCATCTCAGAGGCATTTTGATGCTGGACAAGGTCGCGCAGCAGGTCGCTACCTCGCACAACCTGATCTCGAGACTGGGTCAATTCATGGACATCTTTATCGGCATGCAACCACAGGCCCACGAAATCGTTTCTCATATCGGCTACGAAGTTGACTGGTATAAAGGCTTTGCGCTCATGGCCGAACTCGCCAAGACGCTCCGTCAGCTAGGCGAGTGTTATCAGAAAGCCGACCTTCAACTCGTCCAAGACATTGTTCGATTCCTAATGTGTCGAATCATCTACGATATTCAATTGCGGTCCGATACGCTCGATCCCGAACGATACGTCGAGCCAGAATTCAGGGAACTGCTATTCACCTATGGTGACGACGAATACGATAGCAAAACACCGTGGAATCTCATACAGAACCAGCTTCATGGCATTGAGGCTTTTTCGTTCCACCACTACAACCATTTCTTGTTGGGCGAAATGATCCATTCGCTCGTCGCATCTTTGGCTCATGCCGACAAAACAGTCGATTTCCCAAAGTACATGGCCAACCTTGTTGATACCTGTGACAATCTCTACGTTGAATGGTCTGGCATGCCCGGGGTTCCCAGAGCCTACAACCAACGAACCCAACAGATGATGCTTCTCGTCATCGAGCAGCCCTTGTCTAGTAAGTGAAATTCGAGTACAGTTGAAGCGGAACGCTGAATTGTTCAGAGTACATTGTCGCAAGGCACATTCGCGCCGAACGCTGGCGCCGTAATGGATCGACCATGCGTCATCAACTCAATGCCTACGTTGATACGCAAAGGCGAGAGGCGACAGCGGATCAAGAGTTTTTCATCCTCCAAACCGCCTTGTGTACGATGGGACCAGTACCATTTGTCCTCGCTGCCATGGACAGGTTCGGCGCCATGGACGATTCGCCCATTAATGCCAATTATATGGGTCAATTCGAAGATCCTCCTGGGACTGTGATTGATTTCGAAGACTTTATCTTGTTCCTCATCTACCTAGTCACCGACACTGATCGACCCATGCAGACTCATCCCGAATCGATCGTATCGCGTACCATATCCCAGCTGCTGGCAATCAAACCCATGACGTTCGCCGAACTTGCCAAACGAATTTCAGACCGGGCAAATGAACGAGTCGAATTGAGCAGTCTTATCCGTCAAATGGCCGATTATAGAGGACCGACCGAAACTGCGCCTGGGATCTATACGCTCAAACCGGAATACATTCCCCACGTCAGCCCATTCTGGAGGCACTATTCCCGGAACGAACGAAAGGAGGTGATGGACTTTTTGTTGAAAAAGAGCTTTGAAACAAGGCCGGATCGCTCGGTCCCGTTCGACCAATGGTTCCATATCCCTGGTAGAGTCGAGCTTCCGGAACCAGATCAGCCATTCGGCAACCTACCCGAGCTCTGGAGATCACCAATCGCGATATACGTCCTACAAGTCACGTTTCACCACTGTGTACTTATGGAGAGTGATAATCTATTCACCAGTATTGGTTTCCGAGTGGAAGATATCCCTCGCTTTGACTCGCTATTCGACATTGCTCTTCATTTTGCTACTTTGGCGATCCACCATGAACCTGAAGAGTTCGCACACAACGCTCTATCAATTGTGGGAACCAAAATGGAACAAGATGAAGGCTACGTCTTGCAATGTCCATACGAGTTTGCACGGTTCCAGTGCTTGTACGAAAACTTGTGGTACATGGAGGTATCGAAAAACCCAGTCTACAAACCATATCGGGCTCGAATCAAGTACCTCACCGAGCGTATACGGGAAACGTTGGACGAGGAGGAGCAAAAGCGTCATGAGAAAATCACTGAGGCAAGAAGGACACCATCGGGTAGACCGTCAAAGACTGCAGCGGTCGACAAGACGACAGCCGCTGATCGACAAAAGCAAGTCATGGCGGAATTTGCCAAGAAACAAGCCGCTTTCGCTGCCAACATGGACTTCGGTGAGGATGACGACGAGGACATTGAAGAAAAAGAGGAAGGAAAGCTTGAAGTAGAGCATGGGCCCTGTATCGTTTGTCAGGATCCGCTCTCGCCTGATCGTCCTGGAGGGATGTTGGCATTGTTTCAACCCAGTCGGATGGTCCGAGAATCGGTTCACGATGTCGACTTTTTCGCCAAGTCCTTGCGTACACCGACCAACCTCGATAATGCCACGCGCTCACTCAACTATGCCGATCTGACCGAAAGGTCATATGATGCTCAAAAGCTCGATTCGCACCCGCCGCAAAGTATGCGACTAGGCTGCTATGTATCTGGATGTGGTCACTATATGCACGAGAGCTGTATGGAACAGTACTCGGACCACACACGAAGTCGCCATAGTCATCAAATCAATCGTAACCAGCCCGAAAACATTGTTCGATACGAATACATGTGTCCACTGTGCAAGAGTATTAGTAATTTCATCCTACCGATCGATTTCGAAGCCACACCAGTCGGGGCGGTCAAGATCCCCGAGAATAAAGAAGGTGGTATGTTGACCCTTCTCGAGTACATTCGCATGGTATCTGCAGAGGGTCTCAAGTATATCAACGACTCGACAAAGATATGGCAACACCATTCCGAAGGTGGTCATGTCAAGGCTTGGTACTCGGATTATGCCTTTAGAGGCAACAAGGACGCCCGACATAACGACATGAAGCAAAACAGTCTTATGGTTGATCGATTTAGACATCTGTATCGCGCTTTGGCCGATCAATCACACCAGCTTCGAGGATCGAGTAAACCATTTTACGCTCCAGAAGACGCTGTCGGGTACACGGTCTCTGTTCTCGAAATCGCCCAACGTGGTCTGGCTCGAGGTCCAGGTCAATTGACGGTCGCCGAGCAATTGTTGGACTCGTCACGAAATGTCGTCAAGAGGATGCTCGAGATGCTAAAGCTCGAGCTTGATGGATACTTTGGTAAATCATACAACCAGGCCGGGCTGCGAGTGGCCATCTTTGCCAGATTCCTACCCGACTGGTATCGGGCTTCTTCGCTCCCGACATCTCTTCTTTTGAGAAACCCTTTGAGCATTGTCGTCGAATGCGCCGCCCTCGCTCCCGATCTCCTTCATCCAGTCATCATCATGGCCTACTATGCGGAAGTTATCAGGGTACTCATTTCAATCTCGATCATGGCCAGACGACTTGTCCCGGGAGCAAGAGAGGATAAACCAAAAGTCGATGATCCATTCTTGTACGAGGACGGACCCTATACCGATCAAGCCCGGGCGAGGTTTTCCGACTTTTTACCTACGGCCATTACCCTCTTCCGCAACGCTACACCCTACAACGATGTCGATGCGACTCTTCGAGCCGTTCCCGACGCCCTATTGTCGAAATTGATCTACATGCACACCTTGCCATTCGTTCGACGCGCCGCCATACTGTATTACACTGTTCATGGGAAATACGTCATTACGGATCCCAAGGATATCATCTCCGAGGGATGCGAGTACGATCGACTTGCCAGTCTTTTGGCTATACCCAACCCAAAGGATACATTGGGCGATACCAACAACACCGTCGAATTGCCCATGGTCCTGCGCTGGCTCACCCAATGGGCTACTGGTGGACGCCAAGTTACGAGTCCCGAGATCTGTGGACCGTACGAATTATTGTCGTTGCCGGAACATCTGGACGAGATGATTCTGCGATACTCGGACGATGTCTGTCAGCGATGCACAAGAACACCACAGTTCCCGGGGCTATGTTTGACATGTGGAGAGGTGATCTGTATCGGAGGAGATTGTTGTGCCGACGACGATTTGGGCGAGTGCAATCTCCACATGCAACAGTAAGTGTTCCAACATCAATCAGAGGCTTAGAACTGACTCCCAGCTGTGGAGCCGCAACCAACCTATTTGTCGATGTCAAGCGAGGAGCACTTATCGCTCTTTACGCCGGAACGGGAACATTCCTACCTTTGCCATATCTCGATCAACATGGCGATGCCGATGGAGGTGGTCAAAAGTGAGTCACCACTTGTCCTGATTGAACCAGAGCTGACGATATCAGACGTGGTCACCGACTCATGTTGAATGAACAGCGATATGAGGATATCAGACGGAATGTATGGTTGAATCTCTCGATTCCTCATATCATCGCGAGAAAGCTCGAGGCGGTTAGTGATCCTGGTGGATGGTCTGCTCTTTGATCCAGGTCGGGTTGGAGTTGGTCTTGGATCTGAACATGACCAGAGGAGTAGTTGTTGTAATTTGTTTTGTACGCATCTAATGAATGTATCTAGTCATGTCTTTAGTTCCTGACTTGTGGCGGAGTGCTGGGGCTGCCTCCTGATGCAAATCCGTGAGTACCCCGCTCAGGTGTGTAAGCTGTATCAAGCCATGCCTTCGCTGAATGTTGGCTGTATGGAATTTTCATCTAGTGCTGTTCTGCATACATACTTCCTTCTCTCATCATTCAATAACAAGTAATCAAAACAAGTTTTTTAGATGTTGAACCTCTCGTTCAAAGACTTGGCCATATCGACCAAAGTCTCGTCAATAGGTCGGTAGTTGACACCGAGAACCTTGGTAGCCTTTGATCCCTGGAAGACGTTGATTTCCGAATTGATCTTTTCTCGCTTGGAAGCATCTCCCTTGGGGATATTGTCACGATCAGGGAATGCCTTGTGTAGGGCCTTGATGTCAGTTGATGATCTTGAGACGAAGGGGGGACTTACGACGACGTAGTCGTTTGCGCTGACTGGTCCTGCGGAAGTGATGAATCTTTCTCCGGATGCTTCCTCTACAGTCAAAGCCTTGACATGGGCGAGAGCGACTGGGACTGTCAGCTCTGTCAATGTCGAAACAGTGCGAGGACTAGCTGACCTTCTCGAACATCGACAAAGTTTCCAGATGGTGCGGGGAGTTCATCCTCCTTGTGCTCTCCTTTCTGCCATTGACTAAAGATAGCTGCACGTCAGACAACTCCGATTGAAAGAGATGACAGTGGTTGACTTACCGACAGAGGTGTTGAGAGCTTCGAGTCCACTGACTTGATGGATGATAGGTCCGAATACGAGAGGTGGGTTGATGGTGACACCGTCAAAGCTTGGCTTTTCATCCTTGATAAACTTCCAGAATGCCTTCTCGGCCAAAGTCTTGGATGCTAATCTCATTAGCGATTGTGATAGTGAGGTTTGATGGACGTACCCCGGTACTTGTCTCCCCCTGGGGCTTCTCGGCCTTTCTCCTCACACACCTGAGAACTGTACTCGTTCCAGTCCTTCTCGGTGAAACTGGTTGGTCAATCTATCATACTGATCCCTGACACGAGAAGACCTACGTGTGAGGAGCCTTGACTCGACTATCCATGACGGCAGCAACGGAACTGGATATCAGCGCGGAATTGACGACTTCCATGATATGGCTGACCTGGTGATGACGACCCTCTTGACGTCCTTGTTGTTCTTCTGGATCGACTTGAGGACACCGAGAGTACCATTGATTGCTGGGTCAAATAATTCCTTGGGATCGTCGGCATTCATATGGAACGGGGAGGCGGTATGGGCAACAGCGTCGACTCCCTTGACGGCCTCGTCAAAGGCTCCGTCCTGATTCGTCAGGCCCTCTTCTGTATACCACGCATCATACTTACCTGACCAATGTCTTCGACAATGACATATTCGAAGGGAACTTTAGATCCGTCGAAGAGGTTCGCGAGGTATTCACCCTTATCCTTCGATCGGACGGTACCGACCACGGAGATCCCCTCGTCGAGGAAGTGCTGGACAGTGTGGCTATTGATCAGCTTCATCCCGATACAGACCAAGTCAGCTCACACAGCGATGAAACCTGATGCACCGGTGACGAGTACTTTTGATCCTGATTTGATTGCTGGCATTGTTTGCTGTTTGCTGTATGTATGAATGGTAGTGAGTGGAAGGAGTTGGGTGACATGGTCCTCTCTTTGGGTGGAGTGGAGGCAAGTGGAGGTGTCTGACCCGGCCCGTTACCGGCTAATCACGGTGAATGGCGTCATGGCGATACATCCATCTATTTATTGTCTATGCTATAAGGCTACATTATTCTCATCTATACCATCGTAAAGGAGCTGAGTAGCTCGTTCGTACCCAGAAGGGAGGTGATCATGTAACATGCTTTTCGTAAATATCGCTATTTGTTAGCAAGAATTTCGTTTTCATGGTGTCGGATGACTTACGTTCTCTGAAACGGAATTCTACAGATTCACAACGGTGGAGTAGAGCCCGATAGACTTTGTCTCGAGTAGCTTTACTTCCTTCTGGGGAAAGGGCAAGAGCTTGGGTATTGAACACCTCGTGATATTCCTGCTGATTAGCCAGAATCAGCGAACGGAATTGCCCGGACGCACCGTTATATAAACACAGCCAGGCGGGTACAGCTTGTCATTATCCATATCCGCCCTCAGGGTGTTGATGAGGGAAGCAAGCCAATCACTCAGTACCGCCTCTTCAGGCGGAGCAGGTCCGGGCGTTGTGGTTGACCCACCAAATCCGAATCGACGCTTGTACAATCCAGCGACCTGATCATCAGTATCGCCCCACGAAAAGTATGCAACGAACCCTTCCTACGACCTCCTCAGCCACATGATCCTCCTCTCTCAGCGTCAATGCGATGTTCTTCAGATCCCTCAATACACCCAAACTCAGACATGGGACGATATCCTTATTGAGGACTACCGAAGTGATCAATCCCTGGGCGTATCGAGCCAAATCCGGCGAGGCAAGCGCGGGCGGACCATAGGCATAAGCGTGAATGGGTCGACCAGGTGGTAGGCCCGACGAAAAGGACGTGACGAACGGAGTGGTGATCTCCGGATGACTGATTGGAGCGGCGAGCTTGTTGTTCGCTTCTCCAAAAGCGGAAGAGGGGGTAGCGCAAATGATGGCGAAAGCAGCAGCTACACCTCCACCGAGCGAGTGACCGCAGACGACGAGGCCATATTCGGGATTACGAGCCAGCGCGTCGAAAAGACCTTGATGGACTGTACTTCGTCGAGAAGTCAGGTTCTTTGCACTTTGATACATCCCCTTGTGGACATAGTATCGTCCTTCAGGATCCGGATTATCGAGTGTGATATCCTGATAATCACAAGTCAAGTCGATGAGGACGTCAGACAAGCCTAATGTCCCGCGGCACGTTCTACCATCAGCTCAACCTCCAAGTTTGACTCACAAGACGATCGCCTTGAGGCTATGGTCCACGCTGACATAGTGCACTAAAGGCAGTTCATTATCGCTCGAGCTAGAGGCGGTATGTGAGGTATGGAGTAAAGAATCGATAGTGAGATTGGTATGTTGAGCAAAAGCCCAGGAATTAAAGTGATGTTGTGCAGTGCTCGGGAAGTTGTATTCGCTATTCCCAAGGCCGAGTATACGTAGGAAGTGTTGCTGGACGTCAGCGTTGAGTAGCTCTCATGATAATAATAGGGACTTACACCATAAGCAGCACTCGAATATCGCATGAATCGATGAATATTGGCAATCAAGCTGTCGTGTGGAAATAGGAGAGCAGGTGATTCATCTTTAGGCATCTCAGGCTCTATTTCGATGGATTCTTCGGCAGGAAGCGACGAGGTAGAGTCGAACGAGATATCTTGCTCTATCGAGGTGGGAGGGACCTCATGGTCACTCGCCTTGTCGATGTCGATATCGGACTGATGGTCATGGGTGACATTACGTTCAGGAGGACTTGATCGGAAGTGTAATCGACGAGCCACTGCAGACTTAGCCTGGGCGAGTACTCTAAAAGGAGATGATCGTTTCGAAGGTGAGCTTTTCGGACTAGATACCGATTCGGGACTATGATAAGGTGTCGAAGGGGGTACAGCCGGAGCAATCTCTTCGTCCTCTTCCTGACGAGTCCTCCTGAAAGTCCTTCGACGCTTCATGATCTGTTTCGTAATGTTCTTGAGGACAAGCTGGAGGCGAGGGTGATCCGTAGCTTCTTTCACTGATATTGGACGAACTGGAGGTTGACTCGGTATATCCCCGTCTAAAAGGTTATCCACTTCAATCCATTCTTCTTCTTCTAGCCTGTCGGGATATGCCCCGGCTGAAATGGGTTCTTGGCCAGCTTGGACTCTTTCGAGTATTTGAGTAATCACGGTCGACTCTGTCATTTCATCCGTTACTTCGAGTATATCATCTCGTCCCAGCAGCTCTTCCAGCTCATCTGCGAGTTTGTCGAGTTCTTCCAGGGGTGCGGTTTCGTCTTCAAGGTTCTGTGCGCGGGTTTCGGGAGTGGTCGTGGGGCTTGGTGTGGATTGAGCTTGACGGGAGGCGATGGTGCTTGGTCCCGGACCTGCAATAGCTTGCACTTGCGTGGTATCCTCCGGCATTTCTGACGTCGCAGGGGTATCACCCCCAATCTCCTTCTTCCTCCTGTCAGGGTACACTGTACAGTCATGGATCCTACACCATCAGCCTACCTCTCCTCTGGAGAGACAAGACTCACACTTTCATCCTGATCCTTTCCGACGTTCTGGCCCAAGTAGCATTCTGCAAACAAGCAAAAGCAGTCATTGCTTTCGTCAATCCACCCAAAGTCTTGACAACCCCTCTCTTTCCTTCGCCTTGAGATCGTTCATCCAACATCACCTCCCTCCTGACCAATGTGATGATACTAGCCAAAGCCCTGCTTGATTCGTTGGAACCGAATATCGAATCCAGTACCGAGACAGATTCTCTAGCAGCTGCTATTCCCGACGATAACGCTGATCCGGCGAGATAGAATCCCGACATGGTGAATAATTCAGCAAGGGTGAAGGTATGGTGTATAACGTATATTCCGAGATTGGTATACCTGTCCAATACCTGGAGGAAGGCATCGGTAGACGGCGAAGAGTTGTTGGTATCATCCTTGAAATCCAACAAGGTGAGGACATCACCTGATAAAGCTGCGTTGGATAGGAGGTAGACTCGTCGGGCGGAGGTGATGGCGCTAATGAGGAGTTTACGGGTGTAGCCAAGTGATACTCGTGTCGAGAATTGGGATGATTCAAGGATGGTTTCGATAAAGAAGGCGACCACAGAGAGTGAGAGTCGGGTGGAAGAAGCTAGAGCGGTGATCAGGTTGGCTATTCGAGTTGGCAATATGGTCGAGTTGTTGGCGAGGGTGAGTGCTGAAGTCGTGACGTCGGCCGGTATGACAGCCGTCTCTGGACCAGCTTCATCTCCAGCTTGACCAGTGCTCGACGTGTCCATGACCTGGATTGATCGATGCAGCTATTGAGCTCATGTATGAAGCTTATAGTGTACAACGTTGATTGATGATGAATACTGGGGTTAATCGTCAAAGGTACCTTATCTTTCACACTTAAGTCAATCCACCGTCATTTGACACGACATCACCATGCAGTCCAACAACATTCCACGACGCGTAAAATTGAAGCACATATTCATAGACTATAATCACAATAAGGGTATACACTACTAATCCTTCTCAATTAATCCCTAAACACCTGAAATCTAAGACCTCTGTCCAGCGATTCTCTCAGCCTCGGACTGCCCGTGGGTAGCCTTCAACTGATCGACCTCCCTAGCTCCCTGCTGAGCCTTGGAGCTCAAACTGTTTCCAGCTCCAGCTCCCTCCTTGGCGTGAGGGTGAGCCTCTCCGGTAACGCCTGGGTGCTTGGAGTCGAGCAGGTCGAATGCGGGCGAGTGCCAGTTCTTGCCAGAGTGGGCGAGATCCTCAGTCTTCCACATCTTGTTGGTCATGGCACCCTTTCCACCTCCCATGTCGGGGTTGAGAACAGAGTCTCGGTTGGCGACGATTCGGAAAGTACCAGGAGTCTCCTTGGCCTCGGCCTTCTTTTGCTCGGCAGTGTTGGCCTTTTTGCTGTACAAGTCCTTGAGAGCCTGGGTTCGGGTGGTCTCGTCAGACTTCTTGGCG
>Ga0308160_10003136_pt1 | contig 18961 bp, 18 predicted proteins | sample PhyFR1_FD_201036 | JGI IMG/M metagenome (GOLD analysis project Ga0308160, IMG submission 201036) | Phyllosphere microbial communities from UC Gill Tract Community Farm, Albany, California, United States - DLSLF.R1 | ecosystem: Host-associated > Plants > Phyllosphere > Unclassified | place: USA...
GTGTGCCGCATGTGTGGGCTGCCGGTGATTGCGTCGTGACGCACCACCGCCTCCTCGGCACCACCTGGTTGCCGCTCGGGACGACCGCGCACAAGCAGGGTCGCGTCGCCGGGGAGAACATGCTCGGTGGTAGCAAGGTCTTCGCAGGTTCGGTTGGGACGCAGGTGGTGAAGGTGTTCGACCTCGTCGCCGCCCGCACCGGCCTACGCCAGCACGAGACCGCCCCGCTCCAGGTATCTCCGCTGACTCGGGTGACAGTGGCGGACGACCACAAGCGGTACTACCCGGGCGCCGTCCCGCTGACGATCAGCGTCACCGGCGACCAGGCCACCAGTCGGCTCCTCGGTGCGCAGATCGTCGGCCAGCGCACGGCGGAGATCAGCAAGCGCATCGACACGTTCGCCACCGCCCTCCACACGGAGCTCACCGTGGACGACGTCATCGATCTCGACCTCAGCTACACGCCGCCGCTCGGGTCCCCGTGGGACGCCGTCCAGGTCGCCGCGCAGGGCTGGGAACGCACCGCCGCGGCGGCGAACGAGGCTGCGGTGACGGACTGATGGTGATGGCTGTGGTCGCGGCGGCGATCTTCGTCGCGACGCTCGTGGTGGTGATCTGGCAGCCCAAGGGGTTCCCAATCGGCTACACCGCGCTCATCGGCGCCGTCATCGCCCTCGCCACCACCATCGTCGGCCTCTCCGACATCCCGACCGTCGTCGGGATCGTCTGGAACGCCACGCTGACGTTCGTCGCGGTGGTGCTGATCTCGTTGATCCTCGACGAGGCCGGGTTCTTCGAGTGGGCTGCCCTCCACGTGGCCCGCTGGGGCCGCGGCAACGGACGGCTGCTGTTCGTCCTGATCGTCGGCCTCGGCGCCGTGATCGCCGCGGTGTTCGCCAACGACGGTGCCGCGCTGATCCTCACCCCGATCGTCGTCGGGATGCTCCGCGCCCTGAACATGCCGCGGAAGGCGGCGCTCGGGTTCATCCTCGCCACCGGGTTCATCGCCGACACCGGCAGCTTGCCGCTGGTGGTGTCGAACCTGGTCAACATCGTCTCCGCTGACTACTTCCACCTCGGCTTCGCCGAGTACGCCGCCGTCATGATCCCCGTCGGCGTCGTTTCTGTCCTGGCCTCCCTCGGCATGCTGCTGCTCTACTTCGGCAAGAGCATCCCGAAGCGGTACGACGTCCTCGCCCTCACCAGCCCCGCCGCGGCTGTGAAGGATCGGGCGACGTTCCGTGCCGGCTGGGTCGTCCTGGCGCTGCTGCTGGTCGGCTACTTCGCCGCTGACCCGTTCGGTGTGCCGCTCGCGGCCGTCGCCGGCGTCGGAGCCGTCGTGATCGTTGCCGTGGCGGCCCGGCAACCCGCGTTCCTCTTCGCCCGTGCCGAGGCCGCGCCGGTCCTCGTCACCACCGGCGGCACCGCCACCGCCAGCGCCGGCGGTGCCGGGCCGGGTGCACCGTCGGGGCGGGTGATTCCGGTGTGGAAGACGATCCGGGAGGCGCCGTGGCAGATCGTGCTGTTCTCCATCGGTATGTACCTCGTCGTCTACGGCCTCCAGAACCAGGGCCTGACTGACCACCTCGCGAGGCTGTTCGACGTGTTCGGTGACCACGGGGTCCTCGTCACCGCGCTCGGCGTCGGGTTCACCATCGCGATCCTCGCGTCACTGATGAACAACATGCCCACCGTCCTCATCGCCGCCCTCGCCATCGGCGGCGCCGGCGCGACCGGCCTCACCCACGAGGTGATGGTCTACGCCAACGTGATCGGCTCCGACCTCGGCCCGAAGATCACCCCCATCGGCTCCCTCGCGACCCTGCTGTGGTTGCACGTGCTGGAGAAGAAGGGCATCCACATCGGGTGGGGGCAGTACTTCCGCACCGGCATCGTCCTCACCATCCCCGTTCTCGCCGTCACCCTCGCCGCCCTCGCCGGCTGGCTCACCCTCATCCACTGAACCCGGAAAGACACACACCCATGAGCGACAAGCCCACGATCCTGTTCGTCTGCGTCCACAACGCCGGACGCTCCCAGATGGCCGCCGGCTACGCCCAGGCCCTCGGCGGCGACCGCGTCGACGTTCTCTCCGCCGGCAGTGCGCCGAAGGACCAGATCAACTCGATCGCGATCCAGGCAATGGCCGAAGACGGCATCGACATCACCGGCAACCAGCCGAAGATCCTCACCACCGACGCCGTCCGCGACTCCGACGCCGTCATCACCATGGGCTGCGGCGACGCCTGCCCGATCTTCCCCGGCAAGCGGTACGAGGACTGGGACCTCACCGACCCCGCCGGCCGCGGTATCGAGGACGTCCGCCCCATCCGTGACGACATCAAGCGCCGCGTCCAGACGCTCCTCGCCGAGCTGCTCCCCACCGAAGCAACCGCGTAACGACCAGGAAGCCGCAGACCATGACGCTCACCCTCACTGTCCCACCACGGACCGACGCGGACCGCCTCACCGGACTCCCCGTTGCCGTCATCGGCGCCGGCCCCGTCGGGCTCGCTGCCGCGGCGCACCTCCTCGATCAGGGCCTCGATGTCGTGGTCTACGAAGCTGGCCCGACGGTCGGGACGAGCGTTCGCGCGTGGGGGCACACTCGACTGTTCTCCCCGTGGCGGTACGTCATCGACCCCGCCGCCCAGCGACTCCTGGAAGCCACCGGCTGGGAAGCACCCCGTGCGTCATCTCTGCCCACTGGCCAGGACCTCGTCGACACGTACCTGGCGCCCCTCGCGGCGACCCCGCAGCTCGCACCGGTGATCCAGTACGGCACCCGCGTGGAAGCGGTGTCACGGCAGGGCATGGACCGCACCCGCTCCACCGGCCGCGCAGACACCCCATTCCTGCTCCGCCTCCACACCGCCGACGGCGTCACTGACGTGACTGCGCGTGCGGTCGTCGACACCTCGGGCACCTACACGTCCCCGAACCCCCTCACTGCCGCTGGCCTCGTACCGGCCGCGGATCTCGGCGACCGGGTCGTCCACGCACTGCCCGACGTCCTCGGCGCCGACCGTGACCGGTTCGCGGGGAAGCGGGTCCTCGTCGTCGGTGCCGGCCACTCCGCCGCGAACACCCTCATCAAGCTCGCCAGCCTCGCCAAGATCGCGCCGAGTACCGACGTGCTGTGGGCTGTCCGGAACGCCGGCACAGCCCGGCTCGGCGCCGACGCCGCAGACGGGCTCGCCGCCCGCGGGCAGCTCGGGTCCACCGTCCACGGGCTCGTCGAGTCCGGTCAGGTGCAGCAGATCGCCTCGTACGAGATCGACGACGTCCGCGCCGACGGCGACCAGGTCACCGTCACCGGCCGTCGCGCCGGAGAGCCCTTCGCGGTGACCGTCGACGTCATCGTGAACGCGACCGGGTTCCGGCCCGACCTCGACATGCTCCGCGAGATCCGCCTCGGCCTCGACGACATCGTCGAAGCACCCCGAGCCCTCGCGCCGCTCATCGACCCGAACCTGCACTCCTGCGGCTCCGTCCCTCCGCACGGTGTCGCCGAGTTGGCGCACCCAGAGCCGAACTTCTTCATCGCCGGCATGAAGTCCTACGGCCGCGCCCCCACCTTCCTGCTCCTCACCGGCTACGAGCAAGTCCGCTCCATCGCCGCTGAACTCGCTGGCGACCACACCGGAGCCCGACAGCTCGAACTCGTCCTCCCCGAAACGGGCGTCTGCTCCTCCGACATCGGTGGCAGCTCCTGCTGCACCACCCCAGCCGTCACCGGCACTCCTGCCGCTGACGAGGCTGCGTGCTGCACTCTGCCGGAGCCGGCCACTGACAGCACCTCGTGCTGCACCAACTGACCGGACTCGCGCCCATGACCACGAAGCCGACCGTCCTGTTCATCTGTAAGCACAACGCCGGACGCTCCCAACTCGGCGCCGCCCTCCTCGAAATCGCGGCCCCCGACCGGTACACGGCCACCTCCGCCGGCATCACCCCGGCCGACGAGGTGAACCCCTCGATCGCCGCGACCGTGGGCGAGCTCGGCCTCGACATCACCGGACGCGTCCCCCGGCGAGTGACGCCCGACCTGCTCGAACAGGCGGACATCGTCGTCCTCATGAAGCCCGGTCTCGAACTCCCCGCCGAACCACGCGGGACAGTCCTCGAGTGGTCGTTCCCCGACCCCACCTCCTGGTCACCGGCAGACGTGCGACCGATGCGGAACGCCGTCGCGGAACGCATCGAACGAGAGCTCCTGCAGCCGTAGCGACCAGCCCTCCCCAATAGGGAGCGAAAGTCAGAAGCATGACTCAGGGCGAAGCTGCCTACTGTTGTACATCGCGAAGCCCATGCATCGTGCTGTGGCTGGAGGGGGATGTCATGCCAAAGGATCCAGAACGGCAGCCGTTCGAGGATGCGAGGGCGCAGGTGCGCTGGATGATAGAGCAGCAGAACCGGCAGCCCAGGGTCTTCATGGCAGTCAAAGATCGGGATCTGATCACGCTGATGGATCGGTTCGCGGGACCGCTCGAGTTCCACTCGATGTTGGTCGCCGGGCAGCTGATGGCCGAGGTGAGCCGTCGCCAGCTGTGGGACGCGGTCCTGGAGCGACGGACCGCGATGCTGTTTCGTATGCACCCCGCTGAGGATGTTTCTGCACTGCGGGACAAGGCTCGGGAGTCGCTCGATCACTTCCGGAACGAGCACTTCCCGATCGATCCCGACATTTTCGGGGAGGACGGGTCAGACGCGGAGCGGGGCTGGAACGGGTACATCCAGTTCTGATCTCGACATTCGTGAGGTCCTGCCGCCCCCTCCAGCGCACGGCCTCAGGGCCCAGTGAGGTGCACGTGCCGCGTGCACGGGTGAGGGGTAAGTCGGAAGAGTTGAGGAGCACTTCGGCGCGGAAGCTAAATCAGGCGCCGCGTCTCGAGTAGTTCCAGCAAAGGCTGCACGTGTCGGCCCGCAGTAAGCCACTCGACGGGTGTAGCCGGCTCTCCTTCGATCTGCGTGTACGAGTGCGGCGTCGTCATGAACCCGAGGATCGACGTCGGGTGCATGTCGTCGTCGAAGGCTCCGACCAACGTCGATAGGTGGTCCAGCACCGGGTGGTTCGGGTCGTCGGTGAACTGCCACGCCGGGAACCGAAGCTCGTCGTCGCATACGAACGCGAACAGGTCGCCGAACGCGAGGTTGGTGAGGACCCGTGCCGTGCCGGCATCCAGCCAGTCGGCCGCTTCCTCCAAAGTGAGGGAGGCGCTCATCGAGCGCTGCCAAGAGCGGCGTGCGGCTGCGTCGAGCTCTCCTCGCGCGACGGCAGCCTTCGCTGCTTCGTACCGCTCCCGGGTACCGAACGCGGACTCGATGAGGGCGTCTTCCTCGTCTGGTGTGAGATCTCGGCCGGTTCGAGGACGCGGCGGATTGTGGCGCGGCCCAAAATCTCGACCGCCAGCGTGAACACCGATCAGTCGCGTAAAGGCGCCGTCTTGCCGCGGCGGGTCAAGAACGCGGTCCCGGGTGACCAGGACAGCGTCGTCCGCATCCGCGAAGTCCATGGTGGCGGTGCTGTGGACGCTGTCGGGCAGGTCTTCACCCGTCAGGGCGGCGAGAGCAACACGTGCGCGTGCGCGTGCGATCTGTACCCGTGACGTCATCGGGCACTCCCCTCTTGTTCGACTTCTTGGTCCCCCGCAGGACGCCGCCTGTAGGGGTGGGTAGGTGGAGGGCGATTGCGAGACGCGAGATGGCGGACCCGTGTGCATCCGAGTGGTTCCTACGGCCAGCTCGCGGCTTCGAGATGGTCGAGGACGACCTGGACGTCGCCGCCGATCGTCAGCCACTCGACGGGCGTGAAGGACTCATCGGTCCCCTCGATCTCGAGGTCCGCGTGGTACATGAAGCCGAGGATCGTGGACGGGTGCTTCTGCTCGCCCCACGCCGGCGTGAGTCGCGCGAGGCCGGGAAGGACCGGCATCGCTGGGTCATCGCTGAATTGCCACGCCGGGTACCGCAACTCACCGTCGCAGACGAAGGCGGTCACTTCTCCCATGACGAGGCGCGCATGCAGTTCCGCGTCGCTGATGCCCAACCAGTCCTCGGCCTCCTCAGCTGTCAGCGAGGCGATAAGCCCCTCGAGCTCCGTGCGGCGCTCAATCGCGTCGAGCTCGCCGCGGGCGACTTCTGCCTTCGATTCGTCGTACTCGGCGCGGGTCATGCTGCCGGAGCGGATGAGGAAATCCTCCTCCTCGCGCGTCGCGTGTCGTCCATGCGGGCCAGCCAGTAACCCATCGACCCGACCGAAATCGCGACCGTGCGCGATGACACCAAGAAGCAAGGCGAAGGTCGGGTGGGGTTCGTTCATCTCAGTCACGTCCGTCGATTCGTCGATTCGTCGATTCGTCTCGTAAACGAGGGAGAATGGTGGCGCTGGCCTGGCAGGAAGTCGGGCCGGGAGGGCGACGGGAACCGGGAGCTACCATGGCTTGTAGGCAGGACTCACAGGGGTCGTCATTGACCCCGAGGCACGCGACCGCCAAATCGCGTGAAGTGCCCACAAGAACCCAGATTCCTATGTCCGATCCGAGCGAGATTCGCGTCGGATCCTTCCACGTGCCCGCGGGGCGCGCAACCACCGTTCCGACGCTCGAACTGCACGTTGGAGCGCAACCGTGAGCACATCCACCCCAGGTCGCCGGATCGGCCGTCCCCCGAAGCTCGTGAAGGATCAAGCAAGGGCCGACGCCCTTCTCGACTCGATGCGGACCGCTGAGCGAGTTCTCCGTGAGACGAATGAGGAGCGCGTCCGGCTGGCGCTGGAGGCGTACGAGGAAGGTCTCACGTTGGACGCCATCGGGGAGGCACTTGGCGTGAGTGACCGGGCCGTCGGGAAGTGGATCCGGGCTGCCAAGGAGCAGACGACCTCGCACCGGCGGTAACCTCCTGCCACTTGTTTTCCGAACTCTGTTCGGGTTAGTTTGCCGTCGTGATCTCCTCGTTGTCCACTACCGTTCCGCCTCTCTGGGCCGGTGATCGCGGCCCGGAGCTGGTCGAACTGACCGCGCAACAGGATCGGGTTGGCGTTGACGACCCTGCCACGCACAACGTTGACCCGCTCGCTCTTTTCACCGCGTGGTTCGGGCCTGGCGATCGACGCTTGAAGCCGGTCCATCAGCCATCGTCGGCGCGCTTCCACCCAAAGCGCGTACGGGTCTTCAGACCCTCATCGGGTCCGCGCCGCTTGGCGATCGACACGCGCCACTTCGCCGATCAGATTCGCATCGCTTACACCCTGGACGGCGAGACGACCTCGGTGAGCAGGCTCGAGCAGTTCGACTTCGAGCTGCTGCCGCGGCTGCTGTCGATGCGGGAGTTCGCCCGGCGCCTGAGTCAACAGAACAAACCTGTGGCGACCTGGATGCATACGGTCGGCCATCACGTCGGGGCTGAATCGCATCACGAGCGGTCGCTCATGACGATTGCTGACTTCCATCCAGCGGTGCACTTCATCTCGGGCCAGCCGTTCACGATGCTTTGGCCAGCGGGCGCGCCGCTGAAGACACACACGCCCGACGTCATGACCTTAGGGCCGTCGAACACAGCGTTGATCATCGACGTGCGCACGCCAGAGGAAGCTGCGGCCGACGACTGGGTGCGAAAGGTTCCAGCAATCGCGGAAGCAGCACGCTCGATTGGGATGGGGTACGCCATCTGGACAGGCATGTCGCGACCATTCCGACGCAACCTCGAGAACCTGTCGGAGGCGTTCGTCCCCGCGATCAGCTACGACCGCTGGTCGCAGGCGGCGCTCGACCTGTGTGACGAAGCAATGCCCGCAACAGAGCTCGCTGACCGCTTAGACGCGAGCGGCTACCAGCGGCTGTGGTCACTGACCCTGATCCGGAGGATGCTCTGGCGGCGGGCGCTCCTCACGGACATGTTTTCCCCTTACAGTCAGCAGTCCCGTGTGTGGCGGAACGATGACTGACCGCGCCTGGCGGCAGGAAATCGCGCCGAACGTACCCGTCACCATCGACGGAGTGTCCCACATCATCGACACCGTAAACGAAGCCTGGGTGACGCTCCGTGACACAGCCGGCCATGCGAGCTCGATGCCGATCCGTCGACTCGCACGCCTCATCGCACGGGACGACGCACCACCGTCACTGAGCGACAAGATCGACTCCCTGGAGCAGCGTGCATCGCCCACTCAGGCGGCGAAAGTCGCCGAACGGAAAGCGATCATTCGCTGGTTCGAAACTGGTCTCCGTCCCGAGCAGTCGGATGGGGACCAACCGGATTCGAGACACGACCCAGCGCGGATCACAGGACGGATGCCCCGCATCACTGCAATCGCGCTCGTACTTGCCAAGCGGCGCGGTACGCAGGTCGAGAGCGCGAAGAAGTACATCCGCACGATGCTCGACAAGGCGACGACCGGGGAATCGGGGCTTTACGACACCCGAATGTTGACCGACGATCTGGGCACGCTGCCGCAGCGCATCGAGCCGTCTGTGCGGCGGTTCCTCACGGACTCAACGTTCCAATCGACCGTGACGGACCAGGCAATGTTCGAGGCCTACTGCGGATGGGCGCGACGCGGGTCTGACGAGATTGTGCCGACGCAACGGACGTTCGAGCGAGCCCTCACGATCGTTTACGCCCGTTACCCACACCTGCGACGAAACGCGAAGAGCAAAGCATCCACCGCTGAGGGGCCGAAGGTGTCCCTGCAGCGACGCGATCCCGGGCGGGTTGGTGAGCTCTGGCTCATCGATGCAACCCCTGCCAACGTGATGGTCCGCGACCCGTACGCTGCTCCGGGCCTGCACCGCGAAGTGCGCCTTGATCACACGAAGATCATGGACGCCTGCTCCCGGTACATCGTCGGCAGGTCCATCGCCGAGGAAGTGACCGGGTACGCCGCCGGCCTCGCCATCGCGGACGCATTCCACCGGATGACCGATGAACACGACGCGATCGTGTTCGAAGGGCGCACCTACCCCCGGCCGTTCGTCGGACTGCCACGCGTCATCTCCCGGATGCCGGTCTGGCCGCGCCGATTGCTCATGGACAACGGTCGGGAATTCCTGAACAAGCACGGCATGCTCACCCTCCACCGCCTCGGTATCGACGTCGAACCCGCGCGCGTGAAGGACGGCCGTGGGAAGGGCCGCGTGGAGCGCCACTTCGGGTCCCAGAAGACCGGTTACGAGCAGCAGCAGCGCAACTACATCGGATCGGCAGTCAGCGAGCGTGGCCGCGACGCGACGAAGGAACTGATCCTCACCTGGCGGGAACTCGTCGATCGCGACCAGCAGTGGACCGATCTACACAACGTCGAGGAGCACGACGGTCTGTACGCCGACACGCACCGCTGGCTCAGCCCAACGGATCGGTGGATTGAACTCGCCGAGGAACACGGTGTGACCGAGATGCCCGCGTGGCGGAACGAGTGGATCCGGTTCCTGCCGAACCAGGTGCTCCGGCTCACTCGGTACGGCGTGACTCGTAGGAGCCTCGTCTACAACGCGCCCATCATTCGGTTCCTGATCGAGGTCGACGGGGCTGCCCCGAGCGGCAAAGTTCGCATCTTTTGGAATCCTGCAGACCTACGGCAGGTGTACTGCTTCGACCAAGAGGGCAACGCCTACGTGGTCCCGTGGGTGCACCGCACCGAGGACACGATCCCCTTCGGGGACCTCGACCTTGATTGGGCCAACGCCCGGCTTGAAGGCGGCGCCTACTCCAAGAAGCAAGCACAGTCGCTTCGGATCGACATGATCACGCAGTGGCAGGCCGAAGATAAGATCCTCCTCGCGAACCTGCACGGCAAGAAGAACGCGGAAGAGATCCTCGTCTCCCAGCTGGCCGCAATTCAGCGGGGCGACGTCGGGACGATCATCGGCGCAGAGCAGTTTCTCGGCGCAGAGTTCGTCGACGACGTGCTCGCTGCTGAAGAAGACTGCGTCCTCGACGATGCCGGCCTCGATCTGCTGCCCAACGTCGACGCCGTCGACGCCGACTTGTTCGACCGGTTCGGCTGATGCATGGTCTCGACGTTCGTATCCGCACGTTTTTCGGCTCTGATGAACATCCGTCCTCGAGTTGGAAGCTGTTGCACCCGGCGGACCAGAGATGGATCCGCCGAATCGCGCTCGCGGGCGGCGACGATCCTGGTGTGCTTTCGTACGACGCGCTCCGGAAGCTTGGAGGCGACGACCGGCGTCGCCGTTTGCGCGCGCTGGAGGATTGGTACAAGGCGTGGCCCTACGTCCGAACCGAGCAAGTGCGGGCAGTTGAGGACCATCTTGCGCAGCTGCCGGAACCGCAGCCCGGCGAGGACAACAATCTCCTCGACGTTCCTGTCATCACCGGGCCACCCGGCGTGGGCAAGACAGCGATCCTGAAACGGGCCGCAGTCCGCGCACTCTGCACTGCCGCTTGGGACCGCCGTCTGGAGGGAACCGCCGAGCAGACGGGCGACGGGTCCGTTCATCCCGACTGGCGTCCGGTGATTTTCCACTCCATTGACGGTAATCCACGCGTCAACGCGTTCTTCTCACACCTGTGCGACGAGCTCTCCGTCCCAGCGACGAAAGATCCCCAGATGGCCTTCCAGAAGGGGGCCCTCCGGCATGGCGTGCAGTACGTCTTCATCGACGAGGTGCAGATGATCAACTTCGATGGCCAGTACGGCATGTACCTGCACAACGCGATCAAAGCCCTGCAGAACTTGAATCTCCGGGTCGTGCTCGCCGGGCACAACATGCGCGACCTGCTCGTCGAGCAGAGAACCGTTGCGCAGAACGCCACACAGACCCAAACGATCGCCCGATGGGCTTTCCAGGACCTCGCCCGTTACCCCCACGAAACGAAGGCGGACATCACGCAGTGGCGCACACTCCTGCGGGGACTTGACGCACACATCCGACTCGCAGGGCACGAACCTGGCGAACCTGTCTTCAGCGATCAGTTCGAAGAACATCTCTGGGTCTCGACCCTCGGTTACGTGAACGCTGTCGCCGCCCTCGTCACCGGCGCGTGCCTTGCCGCTACCCGCACTCCGGGTCAACGCATCACATCAGAGATCATCGATGCGGTGCGACTCAACGAGCGCGTAGCCCGGGGCCGCGAGCCGAGACTCAAGGGATGGCGTTCCGGAAAGTTTCGTTGGTCTGCGAACGCGCTAGCCGCGTCATGATTAGGCGACTCGACTACATCGACCTGACCGCCGTTCGACGAATCGGCGCGACCATCGCCTTCACGCGCCGCGAGTGGCTGCCTTCGATGTTCCGTCGCGTTGGGCACCACCTCGACTCGTCCGCCGCGGACATCGTCACGTGGTGCGGCCTCAACGCCGCCCCGAGCGGGGATCGGCAGAAGATCGGCAATCTCCTCACTGACGAAATAGCCAGCGCGATCCAGATCGGCCTCGGCGTCGACGCGGACACGCTGTCAACAATGGTTATGGGGCACCTCCCCGAAGAGCTCGAAGCCTTCCGCGTCAACGGCACGTTCGCCCAGTCGAAGAACTGGACACGGGGTGGCGGCACCCGCTACTGCCCAACATGCCTCCTTGAACGGCCCGGCGTGTTCTACACAGAGTGGCGCCTGTGGTGGTGCTTCATCTGCGAACGACACAACACGGTCCTGCACGAGTCGTGTTCCGCCTGCCATCAACCGATCGTCGAAGCATCCTCTCGCGAAGCCGAGTGCCGCGACCCATCCCTGTGCTGGGCGCTGTTGAACGAGGGCGACTACTGCCGTCATCCCCTCGCGCAGACATGGCAGGAGGAGCCGCTTGCGGCAAGTTCACCCATGCTCCTCGCGCAACGGGCGATCTCGCGTCACTGGCTTCCCGGGAACTCCAACAGCCCCGACATCCCGGCCGCGACCTTCCGAGGTGCCGCGATCGCACTCCTCTCGGCGGGCCACCACGACACCATCGCTCAGCTCTCCGGCGTCGACGAATCCGAACTTCGAGGGCTGTTTGATCACAGCGTTCGCATCGGCACCTCCCCGCCGAAGGAACCCCTCGCGATGGCTGCGCTCCTCGGAGCCGCCTACCGACTCATCGTGGACGACGAGCGAACGGTGGCAGCAACGATCCGGCAGCTCACTTACGACCGGTCGAGTCGCACCGACAAAGAAGCGCCCGCACCGTGGAGCGCCCGCAACTTCCTCGACGCCTGGCCAGGAATCGACTCGCTCATGCGCGGCCGAGTGATTCGCAGTCTCGACAACGACCTCAGCCCGATTCAACGCCTCGTACACGGATCCGCCGCGTCGCCGACCGCCTGGGAAGGCTTCGAACTCATCCGCCGAGCGGGATGGGAAGCGCCCGACGCGCACCCCGAATCATTCAGTGCCCTGATGAACGCCGCCGACTCACCCACCAGCGTCACCTGGGCCGCGTCCGCCGTACCGCCGCTGCTCTGGCCATCATGGGCGACACCACTCGGCATCAACTCCAGAACAGACGGCACCACGCTGCAACACGCACTCGCTGATGCGCTTCGCATCGCCGGGACCGGCGCTCTACCGGACTACGACGCAATCGCTGGCATCGGGCGGAAGCTGCGCCCGACCATGCTCGGCACACCCCAGCAGACCACGTCGGTACTGCGCCAACTCACCGAACTTGCCCTCACCCTCAGGGCCGCACCGGGACCCATCGATTACCTCCAACGCCGGCAGCTGGACACGTCGCGGCTCCTCGAGGAGAAACACTGGCAGGTCATTTGCGAGTCATCAGGACGTGACGCAGGCCGATCCCGGCGCCAGCTCAATGCGCAGCGATACGCGTACATGCGCATCACCGCCACAGCGCCATCGGCATTGCCTGCCCGACTACGGTTCCGGGGCCACGTCCCCGATGCAGCGGACTACACCGAGTTCCTCCTGCAGATGACCGCGGAACTCAAGGCGTCGATCGACGAGTACCTCAGTGCCTGGCTCACCCTCATCGCACCACCCCACCCGTCGATGCCGCCCAATTCGCCGCTGGTCACCTGGGACCCGCCACGCTTCGCGCATCCCGACGCCAACCTCGGCCATGAACTCGGCGACATCGACCTCGAGCTGCTTCACGATCGCCTCAGGATGAACGCGCCATCACTGAAGGCCCTCGCCGCCGAGCTCAGTCGGCCAGTGCGACACGTGCGGTGGGCTGTCGCGGCCTTCCCACCACCGACAGGAAATCGTTGCGCGCCGATCGACTGGCTTGAGCACCTTCCGGCAGAGCAGTCCTCGCCTCGCTTGCCCTGACGCGAGTCCGGACGCACGATCGAGAAGCACTCCGACACCCGCGCGGGTTTCACAAGGAAGGCTCGCTTTCGGCTAGCTTCAGATCGACCTCACGAATGGGCTTCGATCATGACTGCGCCGCCGCTCCTCACCTTCCTGCTCGACACCAACGCGGTTATCGCGCTGGAACCGTACGCAGGCTCCGACGATGAGCAGAGCCCTGCCCTGGCGGACCTGCTCCGCCTCGCCCGCGAACACAATCACCACGTCGTCGTCCATCCGGCCAACTTCGACGACCTGCGCGAGACTGCGGATGAAGGACACCGCGGCGCGAACCTCCGGGCGCTTCGGAAGTACGAGCTGATCGGTGAACCACCGATAGCTGACGATCTGCGCGATGCGTTCGGCAGCGTCATCGACGGGTCAAATGACCATCGAGATTTGCGATTGCTTGCGGCCGCCGCTGCGGGCGCGGCAACGCACCTCGTCACGAACGACCGCCGGCTCCTTCGTCGTGCTGCCCGTGTTGGTCTTGAGGAGCAGGTCCTTCGACCCGCAGAGGCGCTGGCACTGCTCCAGACCTTGTACCCGGATGACCCTGCAGCGCCGCCGCAGGTGCACCGCCGGATGGCCGCCGCGCTCAGGCTCGATGAACCGATCTTCGACTCGCTGCGACGCGACTACGCCGAGTTCGATCACTGGATCCGCACGACGGTCGCACCCGACCCGAATCGTCGCGTGTGGGCCGTCGAGGATGCTGACGGCGGCTACCGTGCGATCGCAATTGTCAAGCTCTCCGATGACCACCCACTCGTACCCGGTCGAAAGCTGATGAAGATCTCGACGTTCAAGGTCGACGAACGAGCTGAGGGCGAGAAGCTCGGCGAGTTGCTCCTGAAAACGGTGCTCGGTTGGGCCGCAACGAAGCGGGTCGAGGCCATGTTCGTCACGGTGATTAAGGACGAGGGGAAGCAACTCCTCGTTCGTTTCCTCGAGACGTTCGGGTTCGAGGAAGTTGGTCAGCTGCCCGAAAAGGAGAACGAGTGGGTGTTCGAAAAGACGCTGCAGCCCGGTCCGGACGCGCCGATCGACTCGCTCGCGTACCACGTAAAGTACGGGCCACCAGCGATCGCTCCGCAAGGTGAGGTCTTCGTCGTACCGATCCAGCCGCACTGGTACGGCGGGCTCTTCCCCGACAGTCCCGCCGAGGAAGCGGACGCAGCCGCCCTGTTCGACATCACCGACCTCCTCCCGTTCGGTAATGCATTGCGGAAGGCGTACCTCAGCAACTCCAAGCGGCGAGCACTCCCTCCGGGAGCCGTGCTCCTCTTCTACAAGTCTGCTGGCGACAAGCCGGGCCGCGGGGCGGTGCGCGCGATCGGCGTCGTCGAACGCACCTTGCGGAGCTCGGATCCCTCCGAGATCCTCGCGTTCGTCGGGCGACGTACCGTCTACAGCGCAGAAGAAGTCGCCGGCATGTGTCACAGTGGCGTGATCGCGGTTCTGTTCCGCCAGGACCACTTCCTTGAGGAGCCTTGGACTCTCGACGAACTCATCGAGATGCGAGTGCTCAACGGCGCTCCTCAGGCGATCACGCAAGCCGCATCAGACGAAGGACGCGTATGGGTACTGCAGCAACTGAGCGCGTAGCGGTCATGGCAATTCATCCCCGTTATGCCGATGCGATTTTGGAGGGCGAGAAGCTTGTCGAGTTCCGTAAGCGCAAGCTTGCCGACGACGTCACCACCGTGCTCATCTACGCAACAGCTCCGGTTCAGAAAATCGTCGGCGAGTTCAGCATCAAGAGGACGGTAGTTGACGAGCCGTCGTCTATCTGGGCAACCTTTGGCGAAGTGGGTGTTATAGACGAGTCAAGTTTCGACGAGTACTACGCGTCGTCAACTCGCGCCGTCGCTTTTCTAGTCGACGAAGCTCTTCGCTACAAGCGGCCACGTGCGCTATCAGACGTTCAGGGCAACTCAATCCCCCAGAGCTTCTACTATGTCCATCGGATGCGTCCGGTACAAGATAAGCGACCAGAAATAACCGAAGCGCGATAAAGTCTGTCGAATCGGGTTAGTCTGAATTGGTGCACCAACTTTCCCACACAGGATCGGGTGCCGGCGGGCGGCTCGCGTCACCAGTTTCCGAGACCCGGAAACCACTGGCAGCTGGTTCACGGAAGAGGAGCGTCTGAATGACCGAAGTTCAATACCCCGGGTATCGGAAGTACGTTCAGAGCCGCATCGAGGTGAATGACGCCATGACCGCCATGCTCGCCGGATCCCGTCTTGCTGCCCACGCTTTACCGTCGAGCGAGAATCAGAGTCAACCGCTCGCCGAGTTGTTTCCTTCTGTTCCCCACATCAAGCGCTTCAATCTGCGGAGCGATGCTGCCCGTCGCTATCTTGACAACGCGGACTTTCACATAGCGTCTGTTGCGGTGCCGTACGCTTTAGCGACGCACGAGGACTTCGTCATGGACACCCTCGGCGAACTCACGGATTCGGGCTTCACGCTTATCACGCATGGGAAGCAGGTGAAAGCCTGGAACATGCATACCGTGCTTTTCGAAACTTGTGGAGCGACGGAGCCGCTTCAACTCATTCAGCTCTTTCATGTGCTCCGAGAGGTTCGCAATTCGATCACTCACGCAGGTGGAGAAGTAAGTGATAATCTAGAGGCAAAGATTGCTGGTGTAGAGGAACCAGCATTGTCCGCCTGGCGCCGAATAAATAGCGGGAGCTCTCCTGAGGATTTGCTGCGCGATGGCCAGGTCGCTGTTACGGCGGAGACGATGTTCACTGCGTTTGCGATCACCAAGTCACTCGGCCGAGAGATTAATGAATTACTTTCCTCTACTCTACCGAAGAGTCGGTGGGCGTCAATCGCGACTGCGGATTTTTCTGAGCGTACAGCGAAGGCCAGGAACTCAAGTTCCTGGCGCCGCTCACTGGCTGGATACGCCCGTCACAACTATAGCCCGATAGACCTTCAAGAAATTGATCTTGAGACCGCTGCTCGCTCGGGAAACTTCTGGACCAAGGCGACTTGGTCGTGAGAAGACAAACGAGGTGGCTCTGTCCTGTTGAGCTACACCGCGCTGGGGCGGGCCGGGACTCGAACCCGGGTCGAACCTGTTCTGTGGCATATCTGGTCACGAGCCAGTGGACCCCAGGGCCATACACCTGACAGAAGAATAGCGCAGGTGCTCCGATGTAGGAAGTGCGACCGTTGAAGCGTTGCATCAGCGGCCGGTGGGGCGAAGGCAGCGAGTGCCAAACCCGAGCAAGGGTGGGCCCCCTTCGGCTTGTCCTGACTTTGGTTCTGAGCAACGCGTGACTGCTCCGCACCGGGAGATGCTAGGTCGGCGGGCTAACTGGCTTGGATTCCGGTCGCGGGCGTTTCGCCCGGCCGCAACCCACGGACGTGTTGCTGGACAGCCGATGCACTCACCGCGAAGGCGTTGAGGCTCTTTTGGTGTGCGTCTGGCGATGTGACTTGACGTCTCTGCCTAGCGAATCGTCCCTGGTTCATTTCAGGCGGAAGCAGGCGCGGCCAGGTCCCGCCCCAATCGCACGGTGTGAGGGGCTGCGCTCGACAGATCTCGTCCGAAGCGGCACGATACGAACATGTCGCGGAAGAGAAAGAGAACGGCTGGTCGTCCAGGGCCGAGTCTCGGGGAGCACAAGCGTCAGGGGCGGCTCCTACAGACCCCAATGAACGCTGCCGTTGGTGACAAGCTGACTCTTTCCTCTTGGTGGAGGGATCACTTGCCCAATCACCTCTGGGCATGTTGGCACCTCAGCGCGGGCGACTTTGAAGATTTAGAGCGTGTCGCGCATCTGCTTGACGTCATTTTGGATGCAATCGGCGAACAAGTGACTGATTCCGAACATCTCTCCGCATTCGCCGGTCGTATGACCGATTTCGAGTCGCTTTCTGCCGATACCCGGGCCAGTGTGCTCGGCCGTCTCTTTGAACTTGGGCTCTACGAAGAGGCGGTGCCCATCGAACTTGCGACAACGCTTGTAATGTACCCGACGCTTCCGGGGCGCTGGCTCATTGAACCGCGATTGCAGGACGGAACAGATACTGAGTCGGAATCAGCGGAACGCCGGTTGGCGTCTGTGGTGACGTCCAGCTTCGACGGCCAAGGGGATGTTGCCAGTCGCGTCAAAGCCCTCGTCTTCCGACAGTCCTTGAAATCTGGCAAGTTGCACTTCGACCTCGAGGGCCCGACGCGACTGGCAATCGAGGGGTATCCAGATCGCAATGACCCTGGGTTGAACCGGCTGGCTGAGTCGACGTTCCGAGCAATGTTTCAGGTGTTGGAACCCGAAGGAAGCGATTGGGCCGCGGCTTTTTGGAGAGCGAACTGGTCCCTCTACTCGTGCAACGAGCAGGTAGACGAGCGACGGCCAGACGTCGTTGACGCAGATTCAGAAGAAGCGCTCGCGACACGTGCGCAACTCCGTTCCCGGTCTGAGCAGCTCTGGAGGGGCTTCCTTGATACGGCGGCTCGCGCTGATCCTGATCTCTACGTGCCAGACCGGCACGAAGTGCTGACAGGGATCGTAGGTCGGTCACTCCGCCTTGTGCGTACGATCACCGGCTACCCGCCGATGTGGACCATGGAGCATGGGGCCCCGGTTCTTCGTGCCGTGGTGGAGGCGCGTATTGCGCTTGCATGGATGGAGCAGAGTCAGAAGAAGGATGTCTATAAGTTATTCAAAGATTACGGTATAGGGCGCATGAAGCTATACAAGCTTCATCTCGAGGAGCTCGTGGACGAGGCCGGCGACGCTCCGGACGGCCTCAGTGAGTACATTGAGATGCTGAATGCGTTCGTGAACCGCGACTCCTGGGAGGTATTCCGCGATGTCAATCTAGGTGGTAACGCGTTCGGTGAGGACATGCGCCGCATGGCCGAGAAGACTGGGTTCATCAGCGACTACAGGCTTTTGTTCGCCCCGGCCAGTAGTGCCGTGCACGGTGAGTGGGGAGCGATCGAGATGAACGTGATGTCGATATGTGGAAATCCGCTGCACGCGGGCCATCGCATCATTCGCAGCCGCGATGAAACGGTAATTGGTCCGGCGTTCCTGTCAAATCTGCAGGACTATGCAGAGGCGTTAATAGGCGAGTACGCGACGGCCATGGCTAAGGGGTCTAGCTGAGATCGGGACCACGGCTGACTCAGGACTGCTTCTCTGGGTCTGATCGCCCAGGTCCCCTTGCCGAAAAAAACTTCTGGGTCGAACATGCATCGGTCGCGCTTCCTGATGCCGTCTGGTTCGCCAAGCGCGGGCGCATGCTCGTCTGCGCCGACGTCCATCAGCCGCAGGACCCCGCAGAAGTCAAGCCGTGGCGGTGCGAGCAAACGTCACTGTTCCGGACCATGTGAGCGGCGGGGTGTGCAGACCGCCTGCGGGCGGGCCTACTAGCGAAGGCACCCGTTCGGACGATGTACAAGTTTCGCCGACAGGGCGCGCGACGCCTCGCCGACGTCGCGTCGACTAGCGGGCGATCGTGAGGGCTCCGTTCTCCTCGCGGATGCTGCCGTCCTTCGGGACCCACACGCGCAGGCCGTCGAGCCTGCCCGTGGTGAAGGACGAGGCGTCGTCCTGCAGCAGGTTGGTCACGGCCTCCGGTGCGGGGAGCCGCTGGTCGCGTCCGACGACGATGGCGACGTAGGGGCCACGGTCGAGTCGGTTGGTGCCGTGGTCGCCGACGTACGGCAGGAAGAGCGTGG
>Ga0308160_10003137_pt1 | contig 18958 bp, 13 predicted proteins | sample PhyFR1_FD_201036 | JGI IMG/M metagenome (GOLD analysis project Ga0308160, IMG submission 201036) | Phyllosphere microbial communities from UC Gill Tract Community Farm, Albany, California, United States - DLSLF.R1 | ecosystem: Host-associated > Plants > Phyllosphere > Unclassified | place: USA...
GGTGACCAAGCGGATCAAGTCGCTCAAGATCGACGGCAAGGAAACCCACACCGTGGGCATTCCGCTGCACTTCGGTTTCAAGGGCCTGACCAAGCCTGGCTACCTGACCAATACGCTGACCCCTGCCGTGGGCGATGGCAACTCGCAGACGCCGGAATTCAAGTCGTTCCTGGTGAAAGTCGAGAAGGCATAAGGCTCCGGAGAGAATATTTATGGCATTACAATCTTTGGATATCAAGCGGGTTTCCGCTACCACGACGGTACCGCCGACCAATCGTCATCCGGCGGCCGGCGAGGTCGCCAAGCTGATCGACGTCTCGAAGTGCATCGGCTGCAAGGCTTGCCAGACCGCCTGCATGGAGTGGAACGACGTGCGCGACGAAGTCGGCGTCAATGCGGGCGTGTATGACAACCCGCTCGACCTGACGCCGAAGTCGTGGACCGTGATGCGCTTTGCGGAGCACGAGACCAACGACGGCAACCTCGAGTGGCTGATCCGCAAGGACGGCTGCATGCACTGCGAAGAGCCGGGCTGCCTCAAGGCCTGCCCATCGCCGGGTGCGATCGTGCAGTACAACAACGGCATCGTGGACTTCCACGAGGAAAACTGTATCGGCTGCGGCTATTGCGTCACCGGCTGCCCGTTCAACATTCCGCGCATCTCGAAGGAAGACAACCGCGCCTACAAGTGCACCCTGTGCTCGGACCGCGTGGCTGTCGGCCAGGAGCCTGCCTGCGTCAAGACCTGCCCGACCGGCGCCATCGTGTTCGGTACCAAGGAGGCGATGAAGGAACACGCCGCCGGCCGTATCGAAGACCTGAAGGAACGCGGCTACGAGAACGCCGGCCTGTACGACCCGGCCGGCGTCGGCGGCACCCACGTGATGTACGTGCTGCACCACGCGGACCGTCCGGCGCTGTACCACGGCTTGCCGAACAACCCGTCCATCAGCCCGATGGTCGGCCTGTGGAAAGGCGCCACCAAACCGCTGGCCCTGTTGGGCATGGCGGCGGCCGCGGTCGCCGGCTGGTTCCACTACACCCGTGTCGGCCCGAACGAGGTCAGCAAGGACGAGGAAGCCGAGGCGCTGCACGAGGCCCGCCAGTTGAAAGGGGAAAAGCATGAAGCGTGATCAGGACGGCAACTTGATCAAGTTGCGGACCGATAAGGACGGCAACCCGGTCATCCAGCGCTACACGGCCAACGAACGCAGCAATCACTGGCTGACGGCGATCTGCTTCATCGTGCTGGCGCTGACCGGCCTGGCCATGTTCCACCCTGCCATGTCGTGGCTGGCGCTGCTGTTCGGCGGCGGCCAGTGGACCCGCATCCTGCACCCGTTCTTCGGCGTGGTGATGTTCGTCTCGTTCATGTTGCTGGCACTGCGCATGCGTGCCCACAACAAGTTCGAGGACGGCGACAAGCAGTGGCTGAAGCAGATCGGCGACGTGCTGGCCAACCGCGAGGACAAGCTGCCGCGCATCGGCAAGTACAACGCCGGCCAGAAGATGCTGTTCTTCACGCTGGTGGTGTGCATGATCGTGCTGCTGCTGTCGGGCATCGTGATCTGGCGCCAGTGGTTCTCGCACTTCTTCCCGATCGGCCTGATCCGCTTCTCGGCGCTGATGCATGCGTTCTTCGCCTTCGTGATCATCACGGCGATCATCGTGCACATCTACGCCGGCCTGTGGATCAAGGGCTCGATCGGCGCGATGACGCGCGGCTTCGTCAGCTACGGCTGGGCGCGCAAGCACCATCCGAAGTGGTTCGAAGAGGTGATGAAGAAGGGTGACAGCGGTCATTGATCGACCACTGTCGTGCGGTACAACCGTCATCCCCGCGAAAGCGGGGATCCATACTGAACAACAGAATTCGGTATCTCCGAAACGACGCATCGTTTCCGGCGTACGTGCTTCGGCACCTCAGCATGGATTCCCGCTTTCGCGGGAATGACGGAGCACTGCTTGCGGTAAAGTGCCAGCCAACGCACTTCGCATCATTCATTTAGAATAGGCCGGGTTCGCCGACGCGACCCGGCCTTTGTTTTTAGTCGAGAGATATCTTGGTACAACGTCTACTCCAACCCGGCGAGATCGAAGCACTCGATCACAACGCCATCCCGCGCCTGCTGCTGCCGCACCCGGCATCCCTCTACCAGGCCCGCGCCGCGCGCCTGCGCGCCCTGGCCGCCGGCGAAGTGCCCGGCATTCCGGTCGAGGAAGCCCTCAAGGGCTACCTGACCCTGATGGCCTGCGTCGCCGACGCCCAGCACACCGTGGTCACCCGCCTTGGCGCCACCGGCGTCGCGCTGCCGGACGACAACGCGCTGAAGCTCGCGCACGACCACAACATGCCGCCGCTGCCGGCTACCGGCGCCCGTCCCGCGGTCTGGCTGGGCGTGTTCGCCAGCCTGCTCGACGCGCTCGACGCCGCCAAAGACGCGCCGCCGCAGCTGGCGCCGGCCGTCGCCAGCCTGCGTGCCACCCCGAGCGCCGAGCTGGAAGGCATTGCCGACGCCATCCTCGGCAGCTTCGACGAAGGCGCCGATCCGCTGCGCGCACCGTTCATCGCGGCCGCCCTGCAAGTCACCTGGAGCCTGATGGCGGGCCAGCTGGACGCCGCCTGGGCCCAGCCGCTGGTCACGAGCACCCTGTGCCCGGTATGCGGCTCGCATCCGGTGGCCAGCGTGGTGCGCATCGGCGGCCAGTCGCAGGGTTACCGCTACCTGCACTGCAGCGTCTGCGAAAGCGAATGGCACATGGTGCGCGTGAAATGCTCGTGCTGCGAATCGAACGGCAAGATCGCCTACCAGGGCCTGATCGGCAAGGACGAGGACCCGCAGCTTGAAAACGAAGCCGCCGCCAAGGCCGGCAAACCGGGCTACAAGAACATCGACCCGTCCAAGGTGGCGCGCGCCGAAACCTGCGACGACTGCCATACCTACCGCAAGATCTTCAACCAGGAACACGACTTCCACGTCGAGCCGGTAGCGGACGACCTGGCCAGCATGATGCTGGACGTGCTGGTGTCGGAAGCGGGTTATGCACGCGCCAGCGGCAACCCATTGCTGTGGCTGAAGGAAGACGCATGATGAAGGAACAAGCGTAATGGCAGCCGATGGTGCGGCAACCCCCAACCTGCGCCTGCCGCTTCGTCTACCTGCAGTGCACGTGCTGCTGGACGATCCGGCCTGCGCACCGCTGCTGGCGCAATACGGGCGCGAACAGAGTGTCGAGACGCTGCGCGCGGTGCTGAGCGAGGCGCGGTCGCGCCTCCTGGCCGGCGAAGCGCTCGATACGGCGCCGGCCGCGCTGCTGGCGCTGCTGGACGCGCGCCTGCGCAGCAGCAACGCCTCGAAGCTGGTTCCGGTATTCAACCTGACCGGCACCGTGCTGCACACCAATCTCGGGCGCGCGCTGCTGCCCGACGAAGCGGTGCAGGCCGTGGTCGAAGCGCTGCGCTGGCCGATGAACCTGGAATGGGACCTCGAGACCGGCAGCCGCGGCGACCGCGACAACCTGGTCGAAGCCCAGTTGCGCGCGCTGACCGGGGCCGAAGCCGTCACCATCGTCAACAACAATGCGGCGGCCGTTCTCTTGACCCTGAACGCATTGGGCGCCGGCCGCGAAGTGATCGTCTCGCGCGGCGAGCTGGTCGAGATCGGTGGCGCCTTCCGCATCCCCGACATCATGACCCGCGCCGGCGCCATCCTGCGCGAAGTCGGCACCACCAACCGCACCCACCTGAAGGACTATGCGGAGTTCGCGGGCGAGAACACCGCCATGCTGCTCAAGGTCCATACCAGCAATTACGCGATCACCGGCTTCACCAAGGAAGTGACGGTGGCCGAACTGGCGCCGCTGGCGCGCGAGCGCGGCATCCCGATCGCCGTCGATCTCGGCAGCGGCACGCTGGTCGACCTGGAGCGCTACGGCCTGCCGCACGAGACCACGGTCAGGGAAACCATCGCGGCCGGTGCCGACCTGGTCACCTTCAGCGGCGACAAGCTGCTCGGCGGCCCGCAATGCGGCATCATCGCCGGCCGCGCCGACCTGATCGCGGCAATCAAGAAGAACCCGCTGAAACGCGCGCTGCGCGTGTCGAAACTGACGCTGGCGGCATTGGAACCGGTGCTGAACCTGTACCGCGCGCCCGACCTGCTGCCTGAGCGCCTGACCACCCTGCGCCTGCTGACCCGGCCGGCGGCCGAGATGCGCGCGCTGGCCGAAGCGCTGCTGGCGCCGTTGCAGGAAGCGCTCGGCCCCGGCTACACGGTGGCGGCCGCGCCGATGAGCAGCCAGATCGGCAGCGGCGCCCTGCCGGTGGACCGCTTGCCGAGCTATGGCCTGGCGATCCGCGCGCAGGCCGGGGTACGCGGCAATCCGCTGGGCGTGCTGGAACGGCGCCTGCGCGCCCTGCCGCGCCCGGTGGTCGGCCGCATCGCCGACGATACCCTGTGGCTGGACCTGCGCTGCCTCGAGGAGCCGCAGCGCGACGTATTCCTCCGCCAACTGGCGCAGCTGGCGTCCGCAGCAGCATGATCGTCGGCACCGCAGGCCATATCGACCATGGCAAGACCACGCTGACGCGCGCCCTGACGGGGGTCGACACCGACCGCCTGAAGGAAGAAAAGGCGCGGGGCATCTCGATCGAACTGGGATACGCGTATTTACCGTCGCAGTCGGACGGTCACGTGCTGGGCATCATCGACGTGCCCGGCCACGAAAAGTTCATCCGCACCATGGCCTCGGGCGTGACCGGCATCGACGTTGCCCTGCTGGTGGTCGCGGCCGACGATGGCGTGATGCCGCAGACGCGCGAACACCTCGCCATCCTGCAGCTGCTTGGCGTGCGCCGCGGCGTGGTGGCGCTGACCAAGGCCGACCGTGCCGATACGCAGCGCATCGCCGAAGTCGAAGGCGAGATCCGCGCCCTGCTGGCGGCGACGCCGTTTGCCGGCGCGCCGATGTTCGCTACCCGCGCCACCGACCCGGGCGACCCCGGCGTGGCCGCCCTGCTGGCCCACCTGCGCGCGCTGGAGGCATCGCTGCCAGCGCGCGACGAGGCGCGCCTGTTCCGCCTGGGCGTGGACCGCGTGTTCACCCTGTCCGGCCAGGGCACGGTCGTCACCGGCACCGCGCTCGCGGGCAGCGTCGCCATCGGCGACAACGTGGTGCTGGCGCCCTCGGGCAAGGGAGCGCGCGTGCGCGCGGTCCACGCCCAGAACCGCGCCGCCGAGCGCGGCCTGGCCGGCCAGCGCCTGGCGCTGAACCTGGCCGGCGTGGCGCGCGAGGACATCGAACGCGGCACCTGGATCGTCGATCCGCGCATGGGCGCGTGCTCGGAGCGCCTCGACGTCGACCTGCAACTTCTGCCCGACGCCGGCAGCGCCCTCAAAGCCTGGAGCCCGGTGCACGTGCACATCGGCGCCGCCCACCATACCGCCAACGTGGTGCCGCTCGACGCCGAGCAGCTGCAGGCCGGCCAGCGCGGCCGCGTGCAACTGGTGTTCGAGCAGGCGCTGCATGCGGTGCCGGGCGACCGCTTCGTGCTGCGCAATGCCCAGGCCACCCAGACGGTCGGCGGCGGCGTGGTGCTCGATCCGTTCGGCGCCGCGCGCAAGCGCAGGAGCCCGGCGCGCCTGGCCTGGCTCGACGCACTGGCCGCCTTCGTCGACAACGGCGATGCCGCACCGCTGCTGCGTGCCAGCCCCTCGGGCCTGAGCGGCGCCGAACTGGTGCGCCTGACGCAAGTGCCGCTGGAGCGGCTGGCGCTGCCGCCAGAAACGCTGCGCCTGCCGCTCCCGGGCGGCGATACGCTGCTGGTCGATCCGGCGATGCTGGCGCCGCTGCAGGACAAGGTGCTGGCCGTGCTGGCCGACTTTCATGCGCGCCAGCCCGACGAAGCCGGCCCGGAACTGTGGCGCCTGAAGCGCATGGCGGCGCCGGATGCGAGCGACGCCCTGTGGACCGGCCTCACGGCGCGCATGCTGGACGCGGGGACGCTGGCCCGCACCGGCCACAGCCTGCACCTGCCGGGACACAGCGTCGCCCTCAGCGCTGCCGAGGAAGCGCTCGCCGCGCGCCTGCTGCCGGCGCTGCAGGCAGGCCGCTTCGATCCGCCCTGGGTGCGCGACCTGGCCAAGACCTACAACGTGGCCGAGGATGCCGTGCGCGCGCTGCTGCGCAAGCTGGCGCGCGCGGGTCAATTGAGCCAGGTGGTGCCCGACCTGTTCTACCACCCGGCGCCGCTGGCCGAACTGGCACACATCGTGGCCGGCCTGCCGGACGTGCAGGCCGCGGCCTTCCGCGACGCCACCGGCCTCGGACGCAAGCGCGCCATCCAGATTCTGGAGTTTTTCGACCGCGTCGGCTATACTCGCCGCGTCCGCAACAGCCACATGCTGCGTCCGCAAGTCAGCTGGCAAAGCTGACCCCGGTTCAGTACCATGAAGGAAGGCATTCTCATCCGGTGATGGGGCTGGGCTTCAAACCCAGTGGGGGGCGTCAGCCGCTCTCCTGTAAGTTCGACTCTTTCTGCCTTCCGCCCATCTTCCTCTATATAGTTAGTCCCAAAAACGTCGCCCCTGCGAAGGCAGGGGCGACGTGCTTCGGCCGCAGGTACTGCTATGAGCAGCACCTGCCGGCCGAGATGATTATTACTTCGAATCCGAAGTGCTCGAAGACGTCGACGACGTCGCATTGAACGCCTTCTGCTGCTGCGGATCCACCGCTTCCGAAGGATCCTTCTGCAGCGTCGCTTCCGCACCCGGCTTCGGCTGGGTGGTGGTCGCGTTATCGGCGCCGTTCTTCGACTTCACGCCCTTGCCGATGTTCTTGTGCTTCCCGTTCGGCTTGTTCTGGTTGGTGTGATGCGCGTCCTGGCGCGCATGGGTGGCGCTCAGGCCCGGCGTTGCGTCGGTGCCGGCCTTGCTGTCGGCCTGGGTGTTGGGCGGGTTCGAGTAATTGGCCACCGAGTGGCTCTGGGCCTGGGCCAGGCCGGCGCCGAGCAGGCCGGCCAGTACGATTGCGAGTTTGGTCTTCATGGTCTTTCCTTTCAATGTTTGCCGAGAATAGGGTCGACCGAGCTTGGCTCGGCGATCTCGACACCGTTGCGTTCGGCGCGGAAGCGTTTTGACATTGCATACACTTCCTTGCGTACACGCATGATGGAACCCAGGGGGCGATGCGCGGCCAGCGCGTGCCATGGGTTGAATTGCATGCCTTCGTCGATCTTCTGTGCCCGGTCGGTACTCCAGGCTTCCTGCGGGGCGACGCGCAGGCGCGCCACCGCAACGTAGGGGCTGAGGTCTTCCGGCCATTCGACCGAGGCATCCTCGATCGGCATCTTGTCGATGTCGGTGCACAGCTGGATGCGCAGCTCCCATTCGCCGCCGTGGCCGGAGAAATAATCGACCACCGCGTCGCGCAGGCCGTCCGGCTTGTCCTTCAGGTCGACCGGCGCATCCTTCAGCGCGGTGAGCTCCGGGCTGACCGGCGCCACCGACACCTTGGCCATGTAGTCGCCGAACAGGATCGGCACCTGGCTGTAATAGGTTTCGCCGAGCGGGTTGGTTTCCGGATGGCCGCCCAGCGACTTCAGCACCACGCTTTCGCCGCCGACCGCCTCGATCACCTTTTCGGCGCCGCGTGCAACCGCCGAGAAGGCGCGCTTCAGGTTCGGCGCCTTGTCGGTGGTCGAGGCCAGCAGCTTGGCGCTGCCCAGGAATTTCTTGGCATTCGGCGCATTGAACACCGGGCCGTTGACCAGCACGAAGTCCTGGGTGGTGGCATCCTCGCTGCCCTCGACGCGGCTGCCGGGCACGCCGATCACCTTCATCGAGAGCCCGCGCGGCGTCGAGACGTCGTCGCTGAGGATGTCGCCGGGCGTGGTCGACAGCCGGATCACCGCCGGATAGCGACCCGACTGGGCGAACAGGCCCTGGGCATACGCGGGCGGAAGGCCGCCCTCCACGCTCAGTTCGCCGACCAGCAGGCCGTGCGTCTTGGCGTGCACGCTGCGGATCGCATGGCCGGAATCCTGGAAGGTCTTGACCGAGATGCCGTGCATCGTGTCCTTCAGGTCGAAGGTGGTGACCTGTTCCTCGTCTTCCGGCACCTCATAGGCCGGCGTGTAAGGAATGGGACGGATTTCAGCGGGAGTCGTCATGATCGTTCGCTTTCGGTTATGGAAATGTCATAATGCCTGTGTCGCGCCGACTCTTCTGTGCAGCGGCGCACGTATTTGACGGATTTGATTGCGAATGCATTCGATGCGACCTCCCATGTGCGCTTGCGAACAGACATGGCTGCGCCGGTGACGCACGCTGCTTATATGGAGACCACCACAGGGCACGCATCATGAACAAGGATGGCAGCAGCAACGAACCCAAACTCCCGGCCGGCGGCTGGGGCTCGATCAAGGAAGTGACCACCATCCTGCTGGAGCAGCGGGTCCCGGTCGAGGGTTCGGCCCTCCTCCTCAAGCAGAACAAGCCGGACGGCTTCATGTGCGTCAGCTGCGCCTGGGCCAAGCCGGCGCATCCGCACCCGGCCGAATTCTGCGAAAGCGGCGCCAAGGCGACGGCGTGGGAAGTCACCAGCAAGGTGGTCAAGCCCGAGTTCTTCGCCAAGCACACGGTGCGCGAGCTGGAAAGCTGGGACGACCACGACCTGGAAGACATCGGTCGCCTCACGGTGCCGCTGCGCTATGACGCCGCCAGCGACCGCTACGCCGAGATCGGCTGGGACCAGGCCTTCGACGAGATCGGCGCCCAGCTGCGCGGCTTCGATCCGAAGCAGGTGGTGTTCTACAGCTCGGGCCGCGCCTCGCTCGAAACCTCTTACATGTACCAGCTGCTGGCGCGCATGTACGGCAACAACAACCTGCCGGACAGCTCCAACATGTGCCACGAGAGCACTTCGGTGGCGCTGCCGAAGTCGATCGGCGTGTCGATCGGCACCGTCACCCTGGACGATTTCGAAAAGACCGACTGTATCTTCTTCTTCGGCCAGAACGTCGGCGTCAACAGCCCGCGCATGCTGCACCAGCTGCAGGAAGCGCGCAAGCGCGGCGTCGAGATCATCACCTTCAACCCGCTGCGCGAACGCGGCCTGGTCAGCTTCACCAATCCGCAATCGCCGCTCGAGATGCTGACCGGCAGCGAGACCTGCATCAGCACCCAGTACCACCAGCTCAAGGCCGGCGGCGATACCGCGGCGTTGATGGGCCTGTGCAAGGCCGTGATCGACGCCGACGATGCCGCCATGGCCGCGCACGCAGGCCGTACGCTCGACGCGCCCTTCCTCGCCGGCCATACGCACGGCTTCGAGGAACTGGCGACCGCGGCGCGTGCCCTCGACTGGGCCGAGATCGAGCGCGAATCCGGCCTGACGCGCGCCGCCATCGAAGGCGCGGCCCAGGTGTACATGCGCTCGCACGCCGTGATCGGCATCTTCGGCATGGGCCTGACCCAGCACCGCAACGGCGTCCAGAATATCCAGATGCTGGTGAATTTCCTGCTCCTGCGCGGCAACATCGGCAAGCCGGGCGCCGGCATCTGTCCGGTGCGCGGCCACTCCAACGTGCAGGGCCAGCGCACCGTCGGCATCACCGAGAAACCGGAACTGGCGCCGCTCGACAAGCTGAAGGAACAATACGGTTTCGAACCGCCGCGCGACAAGGGCATGAACACGATCGAGGCTTGCGAAGGGATCCAGGCCGGCAAGGTGCAGGCGCTGATCAGCCTGGGCGGCAACCTGGTGCGGGCCGTGCCCGACCACGGCGCGATGGACGCCGGCTGGCGCGCGCTGCCGCTGACGGTGCAGATCTCGACCAAGCTGAATCGCAGCCACCTGGTGCACGGCAAGGCGGCCTACATCCTGCCCTGCCTGGGCCGCATTGAGATCGACCGCCAGAACGGCGTCGAGCAGGCGGTGTCGATGGAAGACTCGACCGGCTGCATGCACGGCTCGCGCGGCCGCGCCGAGCCGGCCGCCGATACGCTGCTGTCGGAGCCGGCGATCGTCGCCCGCCAGGCCCAGGCCACGCTGGCGCCGAATCCGAAAGTCGACTGGGACGCCTGGGTGGCCGACTACAGCAAGGTGCGCGACGCCATTGCCGAGACCTACCCGGAGATCTTCAACCACTTCAACGAACGCATGTGGACGCCGGGCGGCTTCCGCAAGCCGGTGGCGGCAGCCCAGCGTCAATGGAACACGCCGACCAAGAAGGCGAACTTCACGGTGCCCGACGGCCTGGCCGCGGATCCCGACCTGAAGGAAGAGAGCCCGGACGTGCTGCGCCTGTTCACGGTGCGCAGCGACGGCCAGTTCAACACCACGATCTACAGCCACGAAGACCGCTTCCGCGGCGTCAAGGACCGCATGGTGCTGTTCATGGCGCGCCAGGACATGGACGCCCAGGGGCTCAGCGACGGCGATCTGGTGCAGGCCAGCACCGTGGCCAAGGACGGGGTCGAGCGCCGCGTCGACGGCTTGCGGGTGGTCGAGTACCCGGTGCCGCCGGGCTGCACCGCCGGCTACTACCCGGAATGCAACCCGCTGCTGCCGCTGTGGCACTACGCCAAGGACAGCAAGGTGCCGGCGGCGAAATCGATCGCAGTGCGGCTGACCCGCAGCGGGCAAGCCGCGGCATGAGGGGCGGCGCGAAATGGATGCGCACCCCGGCCGGCTACCTGATGGTGCTGACCGAGGGCGACGACCTGTTCGCCGAACTGGAAGCGCTGACGCTGCGCGAAGACATCCCGAGTGCCAGCTTCACCGGCTTCGGCTTCGCCGGCAAGGTCACCTTCGGTTTCTTCGATTTCGCCAAGCGCGATTACGATCCGGCCACCTTCGAGAACCGTGAAATGACCGGGATCAACGGCACGCTGGCCTGGAAGGACGGCAAGCCGTCGATCCACGCGCACGGCGTCGGCGGCGGGCCGGATTTCAAGGTCACGGGAGGACACCTGCTGGCGCTGACCGTCGGGCGCGGCTCGCTCGAGGTGACGATTGCGGTACACGACACCCGGCTGGAACGGCGCGAGGAGCCCTCGATCGGCGCCAACATCCTGCGCCTGCCGGGCGCGTGACGGATTTCGCGTGAGGCGTCACACAAATTATTGCGGAAGTTCGATGGCCACCAGGTCCCAGTGCCACAAGCCGGCACGGCGGAACACGAAACGGCCGGCGCCGGGGGCATCGGTGCCGACCACGACCTCGCCCCATTCGCGGTAATGCAGCGACCAGTCGCGCCGCTCGCGCGCGGCCGCATCGGCATCGTTGTTGCCCTGGGCCGACGGCTCAGGCTTGGCGAGCCCGACCCTGCCGGTGTCCAGCATTGCCATCACGCCGGCCGGCGACACCATCGCGTCGATGATCGGGTTGACCGCCAGCGCCGCCATCGCCGCGCCCAGGCGCGCGAACGGGTTGGCGTCCTCTGGGCCGACCGTGCGCTGCATGCGCGTCGTGACCTGGCCCTTCAGGTTGTCGCGCAGCGCCGCGAAGTCGACGTGCGCCGATACCGTGGCGGCATCGCGCTCGGTGACCGCGGTGCGCAGGCGGTACAGGTCCCAGTACGGACTGACCCAGGCCGACACCGGCAGCAGGATGACGAACAGGATGGCAATCCACCCGATGAGCTTGCGCGGCATAGGCACCTTTCTCAAAAGGATCATTATAGGAGCAAGCGCTGCCCGGTGACATAAACCCTTGATCTGGCTATAATTTCCGCCTTCCGCGTTTGCCGCACCTTCCAGGATCCCGCCATGTCACTGCTCGCCCACCAGCTCGAACTGCTGTCCCCCGCCAAAACCGCCGAGATCGGCCGGGAGGCGATCCTGCACGGGGCGGACGCGGTCTATATCGGCGGCCCCGCCTTCGGCGCGCGCCACAACGCCAGCAACCCGCTGGAAGACATCGCGGCGCTGGTCCAATTCGCGCACCGCTACCGGTCGCGCATCTTCGTGACCATGAACACAATCATGCACGACGCCGAGCTGGAAACGGCGCGCAAGCAGATCTGGCAGCTGTACGAGGCCGGCGTCGATGCCCTGATCATCCAGGATATGGGCCTGCTCGAGCTCGACCTGCCGCCGATCCAGATGCATGCCAGCACCCAGTGCGACATCCGCACGCTGGAAAAGGCGAAATTCCTGTCCCAGGTCGGCTTCAGCCAGCTGGTGCTGGCGCGCGAACTGACGATCGAGCAGATCCGCAAGATCCGTGCCGAAGTGGACACCCCGCTCGAATACTTCATCCACGGCGCCCTGTGCGTGGCCTTCTCGGGCCAGTGCTACATCTCACATGCGGACAACGGCCGCAGCGCCAACCGCGGCGACTGCTCACAGGCGTGCCGCCTGCCGTACACCTTGTCGGACGGCCAGGGCCGCGTGGTGGCTTACGAAAAGCACCTGCTGTCGATGAAGGACAACGACCAGAGCCGCAACCTGGAAGCGCTGATCGATGCCGGCGTGCGCTCGTTCAAGATCGAGGGCCGCTACAAGGACATGGGCTACGTGAAAAACATCACCGCCCACTACCGCCTGCTGCTGGACGAGATCCTGGAGCGCCGTCCCGAGCTGGCGCGCGCCTCCAGCGGCCGCACGCGCGTGCTGTTCACGCCCGACGTGGACAAGAATTTCCACCGCGGCCACACCGATTACTTTGCCCAGGGCCGCCAGCAGACCATCGGCGCCTTCGATTCGCCCAAGTACGTGGGCGTGGAACTGGGCACCGTGGTGCGCATCGGCGGCGACAATTTCGACATCGTTGCCCACAGCGCCATGGCCAACGGCGACGGCCTGAACTACATGCACAAGCGCGAGACAGTCGGCATCCAGGCCAATACCGTGCAAAAGCTGGGTGAAGACGAGGACGGCCAGCGCTGGCGCGTATTCCCGAACGAGACCCTGGCCAACCTGCCCGGCCTCAAGGTCGGCAGCGTGATCCACCGCAACCGCGACCATACCTGGGAAGCGCAGCTGACCAAGAAATCGTCCGAGCGCCGTGTCGGCGTCGACCTGGTCCTGTCCGAGATCGACGGCGGCCTGCGCCTCACGCTGCGCGACGAAGACGGCATCGAGAGCCACGCCGATGCCCGGATCGCCCTGCAACCGGCGCGCGAAGCGGCGCAGGCCGACAGCGCGCTGCGCACCAGCCTGGGCAAGCTGGGCAACACGATGTTCGAAGCCGGGTCGGTCACCCTGCAGCTGTCGCAGCCGTGGTTCGTGGCCGCCAGTGCCATCAATGCGCTGCGCCGCGACGCCGTCGCCGCCCATGAAGCGGCACGCCTGGGCAACTGGGAGCGTCCGGAACGCGCGCAGGTCGCGAACCCGCCACCGGTGTATCCGGAGACCCAGCTCAGCTACCTGGCCAACGTCTACAACGACAAGGCCCGCGCCTTCTATCACAAGTACGGCGTGCAGCTGATCGACGCCGCCTACGAGGCGCACGAGGAAGCCGGCGAAGTCCCGCTGATGATCACCAAGCACTGCCTGCGCTTCTCGTTCAACCTGTGCCCGAAGCAGGCCAAGGGCGTACAGGGTGTGCAGGGCCAGGTGCGGGCCGAGCCGATGACGCTGGTCAGCGGCGAGGAAAAGTACACGCTGAAGTTCGACTGCAAGCCGTGCGAGATGCACATCATCGGCGCGATGAAGCCGCACATCCTGCAATCGCCGCCGCCGTCGGCGATTCCGTACAGCCCGCTGGTGTTCCACCGCCAGCGCCCGCGCGCCTGAGACCTGTACCCGGGAAGCGCCTGACCGGACGTTCCGTCAGTCGCTTCCCGCGTTAATCAGTTCAGTGTGGCCGAATCCCTTCGAATAGTCGATCACCGACACCAGCATCGGCCGGATGCGCAGGAACACCACTTCCGCCGCCATGTCCGGCCCCACCCACTCCGACACATCCGGAAAGCGTGCCTCGAGACAGGCGCGCGCCGTATCGGCATCCTGCGGATCGTCGAGGATCTCGGCATGCGCGCTCATCGACAGGCCGCGGATGTCGCGCCAATCGTGGTACGGCAGGTTGATCGTCAGGGATACCTTGTCGTTGTGGCGGATGTTGTTCGCCTTCTGGCTGCCGCGCCCGATCCCGGCGTACAGCGTCATGTCGCGGCAGGCGAAGCTGACGGTGGTCGCCTGCGGATAGCCGTCCGGCCGGATCGTTGCCAGCGTCAGGTCGGTACCGTGGTCCAGCACCTGCCTGATGAATTCCCGTTGTGCCTCGTCCATACAGCCCTCCCCGGCCAATTTTCCACCTACCAATAGTCACAAGCCTGTAACTTTCACGTTGCACCTGTAGCACCACGCTGTCAACCCTGCGTTACACATTGTCAACAGGAACTTTTTGTTGATACCAAAAGTGGCAATCAGTGTTTCCGGATGCCGCGTTCCGTATCTTTGCACATCTTCGCTCTTGTGACGAATGCGAATCGTCCGCCACTTTCCGCAATCGATCGGCATAATGTTGGTGAAACTTTAACTGATGTGTAGAAATTGCCACTGACACATACAAGAATGGCATTTCTAACATTTGGTTACACTTGTAAAATAAACATTCGATGGCGCCATCGCTGCTCCCTGCAGCGGCGGCGCCGTTTGACGTCTCTGGAGGATGGATGATCCGAAAACGCCTGCTGTGCATTACTCCCAATGAATCCGACGCCGACGAACTGCTCGACGCAGCAATGGGCGACTGGGAGATTCGCAGTGTGCCAACCCTGGCCGATGCCGCCCGCGAACTGCGCAGCCAGCGCTACCTGGTCGGGCTGCTGGTGCACGACCGCGACTCGCAACGGCCGGCCGAACTCGATACCTTCCTGCGCCGCCACGGCCACATGCAGTGGGTCGGCGTATTCCGCCCGCGCGACCTGGAAAGCGCGCCCTGCCGCGACCTGGTGGTGGAACACCTGTGCGACTACCACACGGCGCCGGTCGACCCGGTGCGCCTGGCGCACACCCTCGGCCATGCGCACGGCTGGGCCATGCTGCGCCGCCGTACTGAACCGGCCGCGGCGGACGGTGCGTCGCGCTCGCCGCTGATCGGCAACTGCGACGCCATCGTGCGCCTGCGCGCCCAGGTCGAGCGCGTCGCCAAGGTGGCGGCGCCGGTGCTGATCTGGGGTGAAAGCGGCAGCGGCAAGGAGCTCACGGCGCAGGCCGTCCACACCCATTCCGACCGTGCCAGCGGCCCCTTCGTGCCGATCAACTGCGGCGCCATATCGCCGACCCTGATCCACTCGGAACTGTTCGGCTACGAGCGTGGCGCCTTTACCGGCGCCACCAAGGGCAAGGCCGGCCTGATCGAATCGGCCCACGGCGGCACCCTGTTCCTGGACGAGATCGGCGACTTGCCGAAGGACCAGCAAGCCAACCTGCTGCGCTTCTTGCAGGAAAAGACGATCTGCCGCCTGGGCAGTACGCGGACCATCGCGGTGGATGTGCGCGTGGTGGCGGCATCGCACGTACAGCTGCAGGAAGCTGTGGCAAAGGGCAATTTCCGCGAGGACTTGTATTACCGTCTTGCCGTGCTGCCGGTGACCGTCCCGCCGCTGCGCGAACGGCGTGACGACCTGGTGGTGCTGGCCGAACACTTCTTCCACCTGTATGCCGACGAAAAGTCGCCGCGCCTCAAGGGTTTTTCCAACCGTGCCATCGCCGCCATCCTGGAACACACCTGGCCCGGCAACGTCCGCGAGCTCATCAACCGCGTCCGACGTGCGCTGGTGATGTCCGACGGGCGCTTCATCATGCCGGAAGACCTCGGACTCGGCCATTCGAGCTCGCTGATGGCGCCGGCGGCCCTCGATGATGCCCGCCTGCGCACCGAGCGCTCCGCCCTGCGCGAATGCCTTGACCGCAGCGGCCAGAACGTCAGCCGCGCGGCGCGCGACCTGGGTGTGTCGCGCACCACCATGTACCGCCTCCTGAGCAAGCACGGCATGCGTTCCTGACGCCTGCCGTCCAGATCCATCTTGTCGACGGCGCTGGCACCTTGTGCCGCGCCGGATGCGCCCGCCGCGACCCCGACGCGGCGGCAGCCCTTCTCCCTCTTCCCCACTACCAGGCCGCACTGCCTGACGCGCGGCCTTATCGAAATATATCCTCTAAGCATCCTTTACGGGCTGTCCTACAAGTGTGTCGGGGCGTTCGTGGCACAACATTCAGGCACATCATAAGTCCTTGATTTATATGCTAAATAACCTTTTTTTACAGTCGTAACAGGGTGTTACACGTGTGCAGTGAACTCTGTGTGTTGCCACACCCTTCGTTACACACCTGTACCACTTGTGTGACACTTATTCGGTATTTTCATCAAATCGTATCAGACTGAGTCTGACATTCGTGTCGGATGAATCTGGCAAAGCCTTCAAAAACAGATACTTAGCGAACTCGACAGTATCGCTGGCACGTGTTGTGCAAAGTGAAAGAGGTCGGCGCTACAGCCGGCCTACTACCAACCAACACCCAGAGGGGAAACTCGAATGAACAAGACTTTGCTCGTGACCGCTATTTCGCTCGCTTTCTCGCTGAGCGCCCAAGCTGATGATTCCGTCGTTGGCCGCGGCGGCAGCACGGTCACGCAGAACACGACCCGTGCCACGGACAGCAACAACACCGCTACCGACAACAGCAACACCGGCAACACCGCTACCAACACCGCTACCGACAACAGCAACACCGGCAATACCGCCACCAGCAACAGCGGCAACACCGCCACCAACACCGACGGCAGCAACCGCAGCACCAACACCAGCACGGTCACGACTGACAACAGCAATCGTTCGACGACCCAGACGGACAGCAGCAACCGCTCCAACACCCAGACCGACAACAGCAACCGCAGCACCTGGACCCAGACCAACACCGACAGCAGCGACAACAGCAGCCGCAACAACTCGAACCAGGGCAACGACAACAGCACCCGCACCACCAGCAACACCACCAGCACCAACGCGTCGAACCAGGGCAACGACAACAGCGCCCGCACCACGACCACCACGACCAACACCGACAGCAGCGACAACAGCTCGCGCACCACGTCGACCAACAACTCGAACCAAGGCAACGACAACAGCACCCGCACCACGTCGACCAACAATTCGAACCAGGGCAACGACAGCAGCGCACGCACCAACAACAGCGGCAACACCGCTTCGAACTCGCAGACCGACAGCAGCAACCGCTCGGTGACCACCACCGACAGCAGCAACCGCAGCGACAACAGCCAGCGCACCACCACCACCAACACCAACAACTCGAACCAGGGCAACGACAACAGCCAGCGTACGGCCAACACCACCACCAACACCACGACCAACAACAACAGCTCGGGCCAGAACCGCAGCAGCGGCGACGCCGCAGCATCGGGCCTGGGCGCTGCAGCTGCCAACAACGGCGGCGATGCAAGCTCGTCGCTGGCCAACTCGTTCAACACCTCGACCGCCAACGCCACCAGCAACCTGAGCGGCTCGGTCTCGGGCAACACCGTGTCGAACATCGGTAACCAGGTCGTGAACAACGGCGGCGCCAACGGCGGCGCAGCAACCGCCGGCAACGGCGCAACCGGCACCAGCGGTAGCGTCGCTGCCACCGGCGGCGCCGGCGCAGCAGGCGGCAGCGCCGATGCGGCAACCGGTGCGGCAGGCGGCAACGCCACCAGCGCCGGCGCGACCGCAGGCGGTGCCACGGTCGGTTCGGCAACCGGCGGCGCAGGCGGCGCAGGCGGCCTGGCTTCGGGCGCTACCTCGGGTAACGGCGCATCGGGCGGCGCAGGCGGTTCGGGCGCAGCAGGCGGCGCAGCCGGCTCGACCGGCGGCGCAGGCGGCGCAGGCGCGGCCGGCGGCTCGTCCACCGGCGCTGCAGGTGGTTCGACCGGCGCGATCGCCGGCGGTAGCGGCGGCGCGACTGGCGGTGCATGGGCCGGCACCGGCGGTGCAGGCGGCGCCAGCGGCGACGCCACCGGCGGCCGCGGCGCAGCAGGCGGCGCGGGCGGTGCAGGCGCAGCCGGCGCAGCCGGCGGCGTGGGCGGCGCAGGCGGCTCGGGTGCAGCAGGCGGTACCGCTGGCAATGCCGGCGCCACCGCTTCGAACGGCGCTTCGGGTGCCCCGGCCAGCGCCGGCGGTTCCTACGCCAGCTCGGGCGCCGGCGGCATGCCGGGCACCGGCACTGAAGGCACGAACGGCACCGGCACCGGCGGCGCCAGCGGCACCGCAACCACGGGCGGCCTGAGCGCGACCGGCGGCGCAGTCACCAGCGGCGCCGGCACGGCAACCGCAGGTACCACCACCGGCGGCGCAGGCGGCGCAGGTGCAGCAGGTGCAGCCGGCGGTGCCGGCGGCGCAGGCGGCTCGGGTGCAGCGGCCGGCGCAGGCGGCGCAGGTGCAATGGCTTCGAACGGCGCCGGTTCGGGCGCAGCTGGCGGCGCTGCCACCAGCGGTGCAGGCGGCGCAGGCGGTTCGCACTCGGCGACCGCAGGTGCCGGCGGTTCAACCACCGGTGGCGTCGGCGGCGCGGGCGGTGCAGGTGCTTCGGGCACCGCCACCGCAGGTGCCGGCGGTTCGGGCGCAGCAGGCGGCTCGGCTGGCGACACCGGCCTGGCTTCGAACACCTCGGGTTCGGGCGCAGCAGGCGGTTCGGCAACCACCGGTTCGGCAACCACCGGCTCGGCTACCTCGGGCGCCTCGACTGCCGGTAACGGCGGCACCGGCGGTTCGGGCGGCACCACCACCGGCGGCCGCGGCGGCGACCTGGCTGCCATCACCACCGGCTACGGCCAGGGTGGCATGGGCGGCGCAGCCACCGGCGGCATGGGCGGCTCCAACACCGTGAGCGGCGGCACCTTCAACATGTCGAACACGATGAACGGCACCGCGCAATCGGCTGCAGGCATCTCGGTGATCAGCCAGAACACCGGCATCTCCTCGATGGTCCAGCAGAGCGTGAACGTCCAG
>Ga0308160_10003139_pt1 | contig 18956 bp, 32 predicted proteins | sample PhyFR1_FD_201036 | JGI IMG/M metagenome (GOLD analysis project Ga0308160, IMG submission 201036) | Phyllosphere microbial communities from UC Gill Tract Community Farm, Albany, California, United States - DLSLF.R1 | ecosystem: Host-associated > Plants > Phyllosphere > Unclassified | place: USA...
TCCCTCTAGAACCAGCCGGCCTGACCGCCCATCGCATTTTGCCACGGTCTCACTTGGCAGGGAGGGAGCTGACATATACAGCATGCTACAGGTACAAGGCCGGCCTATAGGAGTTCCGTTTGCGGTGGTGAGAGCAAAAGCCCACCGGAACCATCGGCGGTCGGGCCCGACGCGCAGCGCGACCTGCGCCCGCTCGGCCTCCCCCCACACAACCCGCTCTCCTGACCGCCCATCGCATTTTGCCACGGTCTCGCTTGGCAGGGAGGCAGTTGACATGTAGGGCATGGGACAGGTGGAAGGATGGCCTCGTCGGTTTCCGTTTGCGGTGGTGAGAGCAAAAGCCCACCGGAACCATTGGGCCTCGCGCGCGGCCAAACCCTGCCCCTTCACCTCGACACCGTTAGCTCGACCGTCAAGACAGCTAGCGAGCTCGCTCAACGCCAGGAACCTCGGCTAGGATGTCAGCTAGGCCTGTGATTTTTTCAGAGCCATGTGATAAAGGAGGGAGGCGAGCCATGCTGGTCGGGCCCAGCAGGGCGACCGGACTTAGGGTTACTGCGCAGCGGAACCATCCAGTAATACCTTGAGTAGGACTCGACCGGGCGCCTCGTGAGCCCGCGCGCAGCCGTGAGGGGGCGACAATCGTTGCCATGGCGATTGAGGCGCCAGCCCGGCGGGCATGCCCCCCTTGTAGCTGCCTCTGTCCCACCGCGGCAGACCTGTTACAGAATGTCGGCAAGTTCTATCTGATCTGATGAGCTGGATCGAGTCGCCAGACCTCCAATGCACGAGAAGGGGAGGAAGAGGCCAGGGAAGGAGCAGAAGGCGAAGTCCCGCACTCGCCTGCCCGGAGTCTGCAATGGCCCGACATCGCCATCACTCCGCTCGTTGGTCTCGCTTTCTGCGAACGCCATGATGGAAAGCGACTGGACAGGTGTCTTTGATCCATCGAATCCCCGAGGAATGTATCTCTGTCGGCGTCGATTGAGCCGCTTTATTGTCACCGGTGCGAGCCTTAACTGGTCGAGACGCGGGTCGACGTCTTCGTTGGTCGTCCTTCAACGGTCATCCTGCTCCTCTCCTCTGCGCTGAATCCGCTCAACCCAGCGACATAGCAGATATCTCCTGTCACGTGTGGACTCGGATCCGCATTGCTTGATGCAGCGCTCGATGTGCCCGCCGTCGGACCGAGGCGGCGTGAGCTCACTCCCGAGTCGATCTCGCCGCCCCAACCTCACGCCAGCGACGGCGCCCGACCCCAGCCGTCCTGTGCCGCCGCCGACCTACGGTGAGTCGTCTGCTCGTCTAGCGAGCTCGCCGCTTCTTCGGGAGATGGCCTCTGACTTGACTTACAGCGCGACCTGTAGCGCGACCTACAGTGCATCCCTCCTTGTTCGTCAAATTCATCCGGCCGAGGACACCTCGCGGAGGCCTCATCCGGCGTCCATCTCGTAGCAAGAGGCGCGTCCGTCCTGAGAAGTCTCTCTGCTGCCTTTTCACGAAGGCCGCAATCGATGACGGCTTCGAGCCGCCGACTCGACCGAGCCACATGATTCCACTCGCTTCGTGGCCGTCATGCCGCGCCGCCGCCTGTCCGTGCCGGCCTGTCGTTGACCTGCTCATCCGTGGCCCTCGGTCCTTGCGATTGCCCTTCCTGCCCCTTCCTTGTCCAGATACGACGAAGGGTGAGCTACCACGTAGGACGGGCGCACTCTGGCACAAGTGTGGTGCGGCAGTCTGGTTGCCGACTCTAGTGCGTCCTGCTTGGTTCACCCCACTGTCGGCCTTCATCGAGTCGGCAACTGACCATCTTCTGTCCTTACGACCGGCAGACCTCGCCGCTACATCGTCGAAGAAGGGACTCGGCTGCAGCTCTTTCCTTTACGTCTTCGCTTCCGAATCTAGGTGCCGTGTCGACGCCGTCGAAACCTTTGCCTTGCCCGTCCACCTCATCGTCCACTCGCCGCACAGTCGTGCCCTCCTTCGACGTCCACCAGATTCCCGTCCTAATTGCGGCATCACTTCCTCGAGCCTTGTCCCCGTCAGAGCAACTCACTGGTTTCAACCGCGCTGACCGCTCGATCCCGAGGCGAGCTCGGACTATGGGCTTCCGGCTGACAGGCCAGGCTGATCTCAAGCGCCCTTCGAGAGGTGGGGGAGGGGGGGCGGAGGGCAACCGTCGCCTTGACGTGTATCCGATGCGCCCTTATCGCTTTCTCCCCTTCCTCTCGAAAGCGTCTGGAGATGCTTCGACCTGGCTGGGGGGAGAATGCAGTCAGTCTCTCTCCCGAGCGACTCGGCAGAGGCGACGGCACTCCGACATCTGCCCCGCCTGCCCGCTCCTTACACCCCGTCCCGCCCGACCATCACCATCTCAGCTCGAGCCAGCTTCAAGATGTCTCGCACCGCCCTCATCCGTCGTGTCGCGGCTCTCATGCCCCGGGCGACCAAGGCCGACCGCCTCGTCCACTACGAGAACACGGTCGAGACGGTCCGTTCTCGAGCCCCTTGCCGCCGCCGAGTACGACGACCCCTGTCCGGCCCAACCCGCACGCTGACCCGCCCCTGGCCGTCTCTGCAGGCCTTCCCCTTCAGTAAGATGGCCATCCGCCGTCCTAGGCTCTTCCGCGTGCTCTACTTCGGCTCGCTCGCGGGCGCCTTCTCTGTTCCGTGGATGGTTCGTGACTCTCGTCGCCACCAGACTGCGCAAAGCCTAGCTGACGTCGCCATCGTCGTTGTCGCTCTGCAGGTCATCCGCTACCAGCTCGGCAAGCAGGGCAAGTGGATGTGCATTCCTCCCTTGTCCGGTCGCTGCGTCCGACGCCTACGGACGACTGGTCTGACCCTTCGCCCCCGGCTCGCACCCTTTTGCTCAGCGGATGGTACGACCGTACGTCCGAGCCCCACGCCCCTTTTGCCCCCCCTCCCCCCCCCCCCCCCGGGGCGTCGCTCTTTCCCCCATGGCCGAAGCCCCCAGACTGACGCGATCTCCCCCTTCTGCTTACCGCCCTTAGTTGAGAACTGAGCGTCGGGCATGTCATTGGGGCGCGGATGCGACGCCAGCGGTGTGGCGGGTGGGCGAAAGGTGGAGACGAGCCAGGAGAGGGGCCGGACGCGAGCAGGCGGAGGGTGTCGACTCAAGCACATGCAGCAGACGCGCGAGAACCGATCCAGCCGTTGCCAGAGAGCAGCACAGGGGGCTTTGTTGCGGAGAGAAGAGCGGAGGGTCAGGGTGGCGCAGCGACCTATCAGCGTCTTCAAGCGGGGCGAAAGGGTGCGCGACAGGAGGCCTGTCATAGAACGACGTTGATTAGCTGCGGTGCGACATCTGTGAAGGCGGAGAGGATCAAGTGTTGGGTGCAACTCGTTCAAGGTCTTGGCGCACGGCTCGCAGATCTTTGGGCGGTGTGAGCGGCCTCGGCGCTGCAACGCCTGCGCTAGGAGCGAGATCGACGGCTCGTGCACTTGTCCGACCGGGAGATCGTGCGACCCGCTGTCTCGGCCGATGGGGAAGTCGATCAGGGAAGACGTAAGCTCGACATGGTGCTGTGCCGTCGGGAAAGGGCGAGGACGTCAGCAAGACGCGATGGACCATGGACGCAGCGCGCAAGCACCTCAAGTCGCGTTGCGAGCGAACGATAGAGGCCCTTCAGCTCCAAGAGACAGCGAGTTGCTAAGGACGTCCTTCTTGTCGTTTCAGTCACCTCGGCAGAATCGCGAGCTTTGCTCGACTGTTGAGCGCAAGAGATTGAGCACGGCACGAGCAGCGTCCGCGGTGGGCGGAGGTCAGGGACGTGAGCGGCGCTGAGGGTGGACGCTGCTGGCTGAGCTGCGCGGCATCGAGGAAGGGGGGGGGGAGGTCAGCCTCCCCATCGACTCCAACAATAAGCACTACATGCACCTGCGGGGTGGGGTTATCGCTTGTAGCGTGCCACTTGAGACCGTTGAGGAGACCTCGCTGGGAAGCGAGCGTAGGATGTGGGTCGACGTTGGCAGCTGAAGCCGAGCGGCGGCAGTCTGGCCGACTTCAGCCTCGTCCGACCGTCGTCGGCTTGCACTCGCTCCCTCCGACCGCCATAACCTCGTCGAGCAGCCTCAAAGAAGGACCTCGCAGCATACTTCCGAAGATGCTGGCCTTGAGCCAGCTCATCGCTCCGCTGACACTCATCCTCAACCTCCTCGGCCCGCCTCCAGCGCTCGAGCTGAGCCGCCCATCGCGCAACTCGGCCCCCGTCGACCTCGACCCGCTCTTCAACGCTCGAGCAGCCATATTCAGCCCTCTCCCCGGGGACGCCGACAGCTTCGACGGCCGAGGTAGATCCTATCCGGCCGATGCGGGCTGCCTGCCGCAAGGGACGTGGTGGGACGACGGTATCGAGGTGCGTCCTCGTGCGCTGCAGGCCCACGCCTCGCCCGGCCGGGCTGCTGCGGAAGAGCTGGCTCGGCTGACCATCTCTCGTCATACAGTTTGATCTTCCGCAGACCTGGGCGAGCAGGAAGGGCGACCACATCCTCGCCTCGAACCAGGTGCGCTCCCGGCTTCGATCTCATGGGCTGCTCTTGGGGCGCTCAGCTTTCGACTCGCTTACCTGGGCGCATCTGCCGAACATCGCGGCAGACGGTCATGCTCGACCGGCCACTCGAGATCTCGGCTCTGCACCTGCTCGTCTCGGGCGACTTCTATGACGGTCCGCATCCTTTCCGACTTTTCTGGCTGCCTCGACTGATGCTGACAACCACGTATCGCAGGCGACTCGCAGGAGGCCATCACCATCGTCTTCGAGGACAGCACCGAGCAGTCCTTGGCCTGTCTGTCCCGGTCTCCGAATTTGTATGCCGAAGCGGCTGTTGACGAGAGCCTGCTCAACTCCCACAGTCTCTGTCAAGGACTGGTGGAGCCTTCATGTGTGTAATGACATCCCGTCGGATCGGGCTGAGCAGCGCTGACCCGTCTTTGGCTTTGCAGTGGCTCAACAAGGCGCCCATCGTCTGGTCCGTGTGCAGCCGTCCCGATCAAGCCTGCGCTCCGCTGAGGACAGACCCCATCCTTCTTGCAGCCCTTACCACTACACACCTGCCGGCCGCAACTGGAACATCACCCACATCCACCACGCCGTTGTCCCGCTCCCTCCGACCATCACCGCGCGCAACGTCACGGCTTTGCGTCTACCGCCTGCACGCGCCGTCGGGCAGAACCGCCTCCATATCTTTGCTCTCTCGCTCGCCTTCCCCGCTCCTCGCTCATCGAACGAAGACGCGGCTCGACCGGCCCTGCGGATCCGCACGGCGCAGACGAAGAGTCGCTGGACCGAGCTGCCCGACGGTCGCAAAGCCCAGTCAATCGTCCTCGCCCTCGAGAACGCGGCCTCGTCGTCGCTCATCTCGCACCCCGAGGCATGGCTACGTTCAACCTTGTCCATCTCGCTCACTGGCCTCCCTGTAGGCTTCGAGGTTGTTCGTGCCGGCCTAGTCTCCCGCCTCATGCCCGGCGATGGACGAGACGTCGAGGTCCTCGTGGCGCCCGTCGCCGGCGTGTTCGAGCTGGTCTCCGACTGGCAAGATTGGCGTGGGGAGATCTGGGTGACTGGATCGTACCCAGACGGCCGGCGAGTCGACCTCGGTCGATCGCGGGTCGTGGGTCCACTCGTGCGAGACTGGAAGGCCTTCTATCGTGACCCATCAGTTAGTCGCCCTTCGCTCCTGCCGCCTGCTCTGTCCTCATCTCTGACGACCATCTAGGCCAACTTTGCCTTCCACTCGAGCCCTGCTTGGTTCGACGAAGCCAAGTTTGGCATCTTCATCCACTGGGGCCTCTTCAGCGTACCGGCCTGGACCTCGCGCGGGCGCTATGCCGAATGGTACCAGTGCGTAGCTGCCGACCACCCACCGGGCTTACAGCTTGCGGAACTGATCCGACCGTTCCTGTTCAGGTACTGGCTGCACGAAGACGCTGAGCACAAGTCAGATAGTGCGCGCTTCTGCGTGGCTCACCTCCCGTCGAGTTTCAAAGCTGAACCTCAGCCGCAGCCTGGCAGCACCATCTGGAAACGTACGGCGCCGACTTCAAGTACGACGACTTCATCCCCTCGTTCGACGGCTCCAAGTTCGACGCCGACGAATGGGCTCGGCTCATCGTGCGTCGTATGACTGACCGCTGCCACGGCGCGTTCGCTCGCTCTGACGCTCGCCTGTCCTTTGCCAGGCCGACAGCGGCGCTAAATACTTTGTCCTGACGACCAAGGTACACTGCAGCTTGCAAGGCTGTCTCTGCGTATCCAGCAGCTGACTCGCCTCATCTTCCGGCAGCATCACGACGGCTTTGCGCTCTTCGACACCGGCAACTCGTCCGGCCGATCGTCCGTCAAATTGGCGCCTGGCGGCCGCGACTACACCCGCGAGCTCTTTGATGCAGCCGATCGGCAAGGCGGGCTCAAAAAGGGCACCTACTTTAGGTTCGGCTCGGTCGTACGTCTGCCCAACGCCCCCGTTCGATTGCTGACGTCACCTCCTCGCTCGACTATCCAGCATGCCGGAGTGGTACAACCCCGACTACACCAAGTACGGCTGGGAGCGTTTCGTCAGTGCGGCGATTCTGCGTCAGCCTCTGTCTGCCCCTCGCTGATCCTTTGCTTGCGACGGCAGCCCGGTGGCTTTGCGCCCGACGTTTTCCACCCCGGCCGAGTCGAAGCGTACACCGGCTGGCACAAGGTCGACGACTACGTCGAGGACCTCCAACTCGCACAAATGCGTATCCTCGGCGAGATGGGAACCGACATCATGTGGTGCGACGTAAGTCGGCCGCCGCCAGCTGCCCGGTCGGGCTGCTGGAGACGCTGACATCAATCACCTTTGAGCAGATCGGCGGAGCGAACCACAGCTCGGTGCGTGAGACCGCCTTGCGAGAGCCGTCAATAGCGTCGGCTGACGACGTTCCCTCTCGACAGTCTTTCTTAGCCGAGTGGTATGCTGGCACCTCATCTACCGGCCGTCAAGTGACGACCAACAATCGTGAGCCAGTCCCGCCCTCACCTGTCGTCATCGATCCCGACCATCCTGATGGACTTCCTTGTCTCTGCGACTGGTCAGGCTGTGGAATTGCGCCTGACTTCAGCACGCCAGAATTTGAGCGTTTCGCCACCGTTCAGACGCAGAAGTGGGAGACGTGCGAGGGTGCGTCGCACTCTTTTTTAGGCCATCATCAGAACTGCCGGCTGACCTACAGACGTCTGCAGGCATCGATCCATGTGCGAGCGGCCTTTACACGCGCTTAATCTCGCTGAGCAACACTGACAAGGTCGCACGCACTCCTCCAGTCAGCTTTGGCTTTAACCGCGCCACAAAGGCGTCCGATTACCGTTCGTCTGAGGAGCTGATCCACAACCTAATCGACATTGTGCGTTGCTCCGATCTGAGCACGCGCATCCAGATATTTGACCCACCCTTGCTCCGCAGACCTCAAAAAACGGCAACTATCTCCTCAATGTCGGCCCGACTGGCGAGGGCGAGATCATCGCCGTCATGCAGGATCGGCTGCGGGACGTCGGCCGCTGGCTGGCCGTCAACGGCGAAGCCATCTACGGCACGGTGCGCATCGTACAATGGGGGGTAGAAATTCAATCAGTCCTGACCATGGTTTTTTCGCAGACACCCTTCCCCCTGCTGCCCGAGCTCGTCGACGAGAAGTCGGGCCTCGACCTGCGCTTCACTCGCACGGCGGAAGCCTTCTACATCATCGCCCTCCGGCTGCCGGTGTCGCCAATCCTCCGCGTCCCGGCTCAGCTACCTGTATTGAAGGGCGACCGGATCACGCTCCTCGGCTCTAGACATGGCGAGTCGCTGGCCTGGACGTACGACGGGCACCGCGTCCTCGAGATCGCAATTCCTCCGCCAGCACGGGCCAAGCATCAGCCGGCTTACGTCTTCAGGGTCGCCTTGTCCTTCTGATCGCCCTGCCTCGTTTGCCCTTTGTACGCCCTCTTGTATGACCTGTTTTTGAAGGGCTCGCGTCGCGTGCCTGGTTGGGAGAGGGCGGCCGCCAATGCTGGCCAACTTCGGTCGCTGCTGCGCACCGGCCGGCGACGATGGCGCCGCCGCCCGAAGTAGCACGTCGAGGTTATTCAGCCCGCAACAGCATCCCCGGCCATCTTTCCCTCTGCAGCAGCTCGCCCAGGAAGATTGCCTTGTATCATGCACGCTGGACCTTCGCATGCGCTCGCCCCGCTCGAGCTGTCGCACGTCTACTGTGCGTGAGCGATCCGATAAGGAGCTGCCGACGGCGTGCACCGCTTGAGCTGTCACCAGGGTCAAGCTTACGCTCCAGCTTCCTCTGTCTGTCAGACGACGCCAGCTCGAAGCTCTCACAGCTCATGGCCATCATGACGCTCTCGCCCATCCTGGTGGTCCCGGCGTACCTGGCGGTATTTGTTTTCGAGCGGGAACTCGTCGTGCTCAACATGCTCGCCGGCCAGCTCGCCAACGAGGTCCTCAGCTGGGTCCTCAAGCATCATCTTAAGCAGGAGCGGCCCTATCGTCAGTACCGTTTAGAACGCGCGCTCTCTCTCCGACTCGTGGCCTGACCTCTGCTGACATGCCCGCCCGTGGTGATGCAGCCGACATGGACTCTGGCTGTGCGTCGGCCGGGCGCAGCTGAATCCACGTTGCCTGAGGGTCGGTGCTGACCTCCATCGCTGCTCCAGACGCCTCGCCTTCGTCTCATTCACAGTTCTTCGGCTTCCTGTTTGCCTTTCTCGGCCTTCACCTCGTCTTCGTCCAGCGAGCGCCGGTGTCGTGGTCGCTAGCGCAACGTGAAATCTGGGCTTGGAAGCGCGCCGTCGTCCTCGCCGGTCTTGGCGTCTGGAGCCTCGTCGTCTGCTTCTCGAGGTGCGCGTTCTGGCCATGTTTGTGAACGAACTGTCCTAACATGCGGACCATTGCACGTGTCGCCGTCAGATTCTATCTCCGCTACCACACCCCGTCACAGATCCTGCTAGGCTTCACTGTTGGCGCGTCCGTCGCGGCCGTCCACTGCGGCCTGACCGAGATTCTACCGCGTCAGGTGCCCGGCGGCGCTCTCTCACATGCCCGCGCTGCCGTGCTCGCTATGCTCAACATCGGCGGCGAGTGGGGTCTGGAGGTCACCGACCGGTGGGCGGCTGGGCTCGAGGGCTGGGAAAAGTTTGCGCCAGGGCGACCCGTTGCGAACGGCGCCGCGGCAAATGTACAATCAGCAGAGGCGTCAACGACACCATCCCGGAAACGCGATTGATGCGAGTCCTGGGACGCGCGGGAGCGCGCACAGAGGTGCGCTTCCAATTCACCTGGCTCACTTGGCGCCTGTCAGAAAGCATGCGTGCCCCTCCCCAACTCGGGCGCGGCTGACTGTCTTGCAGTCATCTATCGCTGCCAGCCGTTCTGGTGCTGCTGCACCGGTTGCTGATGCGGCGGCCAGCCATACGCTGGCGTCGGCGCAGGCTGGTAGGCCGGTTGAGGCGTGCTCGCCGGCTGGTAGGGCGGGTAGGCCGATGGTGCGCCTGCTGGCGGTGGCGGGTAAGGGGCGGGCGTCATGGCCTGCGGAGGCGGCTGTTGGTACGAAGACGTCGGTGCCGGTTGGTATGGCGGGTACGGCTGGGCCTGGTAGTGCTGGGGCGGAGGCTGCTGCTGCTGCTGCTGCTGCTGATACGGGTCCTGGTACGGAGCCGGCTGCTGATATGACGGCTGGTAGAGCGGCTGGTGCTGCTGAAGATGTTGCTGCTCTGGGTAGACCGTTGGCGGCGGCGGAGGGTAGTCCGCGTAGGCAGGCTGAGGCTCGGGCTGCTGCTGCTGGTGCGCAAACCAAGGCGGCTGCTCCTGTACCGGCTGCTGGGGCTGAGGGACAGGCGGCTGCGGCTGGTAGAGGTGCTGTGGTGGTGGCGGAGGCGGCGGCGGAGTGGGCAGCGGTGCCGGCGGGTGATATTGCTGCTGCTGGGGAGGCGGCGGTGGCGGCGGGGGAGGCGGCAGGGGCGTCGGCGCGGGCTGGTAGTGCTGTGCGTGCGGGAAGGTTGGCTGCGACCATGGAGGTTGCTGTTGCTGCTGTTGCGGCTGGTATGGCGGCTGGGCGTACTGCGCCGGCTGAGGGATGTATGGCGAGGAAGGCGGCGGCGGCGCCTGGTATGTCGTCGGCGACGGCAGCGGCAGCGGCGGTGCGCTATACGACGGCTGAGGCGGTGTCGGAGCGCCGTAGATCGTCGGCGGCGGCGCGCTGTGCGGCGGCATCGGCGGAGGCGCCCCGTACGACGACGAGTGCGCCGCGAGTGACGGCTGCGACGGGTAGGATGGGAAGGATGACTCTGGCGGAGCGTAGGCGTTTGGAATCGACGGCAGCGGCGTCGGCACCGGCGCGGCAACAGCGGCCGGCGAAGGCATATAAGGCTGAATGTAAGGGATCGGTGTTGGCGTCGTGACTCGAGCCGGTGCCGGCGTGTAGGGCGGGTTGTAGAGATGGCTGATGCTGGAGGCTGAGGCGCTGTGTCGGATCGACGAGATGGCCGCCAGCGAGGACGACGACGGCATCGAATCGAGCTGGCCGGGGTAGCCTGATCCCGAGAGCCGCTTCGGAGGTTTCGGAGGAGGCGGGGCGCCCTGAGAGGTTCAGACTCTGGAGTCAGTCGTGCCGTTCCTTGGTGAGGTCGAGCGTGCAGGGAGGCAGCTGCGCACCGCGATAAAGTAGGTGAACTCAAGGTAGACTTCGCCGGCGTAGCGGTCCTTCCGGTTCAGCGTGATCCACTCTACGGGGAGAGCGAGTCGTCAGCCGGAAGGGTTCGCAGGAAACAAGGTTGAAACGGGGTCACGCACCCTCGTCTTCGCCCGTGTTGAGCGCCTTGGCGAGATCAAAGACAGCCTCGCCGACGAGCTCGGGCTCCCGAGGCGCGTCGGCATAGACTGCAAGCTTGAGTGTCTTGGTGCCCTTTGCAAAGACCTTCTTCTTGCCGGCCGCTGCGCCGGGCCGGCCGAGGCTGCCGCTGCTGTCGGATGCGCTCAGGCCGTCCGGCTTGGGCCGGGCGAGCAGATCGGAGGCGTCCTCGACGATGTCGAACTTGACCTGCTCGTCCCATTCGGGGTGCTGGCCGCCCTTCTTGATGACCGAAGTTCGATTACGCTCGGTGCCGACGACGAGCGAACAATAAGGGTCCTGCTTGGCGATTTTGACGTTGGTGAGGTGCCGCTGTAGGAGGGCGAGCGGACCGGGACCAGGGAAGGCGTCAGCGCGAAGGGACGCGACGGGCTGTCTGTCGGCCAAGAGCCCAGGACCATCTGACTAGACGCACAGCACGGAGGATGACGACAACGAGCTCGCCTAGCTTGACCGGCTCATCCGACATCGTCGAAGGACTGGCCTAGCTGCTGCTAGCGTGGAGGAGGGCGAGCTGGCGCGGTCGAGCAGGTGCCGACGTGTTGGCCGAGTTTGGGCCGCGCGTGGAGCAGCAGGGGCCGGAGGGGCAAGGAGAGCTACAGCGGCAGAGAGCAACGACAGCGTCAGTGCTGATCGGTAGCTGAGCGTCGAGGGCGCGACCTGCTACTCACTAGCCCTCTAGAGTTGTGACGGGTCGAGATACGGGGCGGCGGTCAAAGAGATCCAGATGGCGGTCGGGGGCAGGGTTGTCAAGGTCCTTCGCTTGCCGCCTGCGCCTTCGCTCCGAACCGTCACCAACTGGCGAGAGATCGCACAGCAGCATAACCTCGCTCGACTCGTACTCGCTCAAACACCTAGGTTCTGCCCGCCCGCCATGTCTGCTCCCGACGCGACCAAGCCCAAGATCTCCTTCTCCTTCGGCGGCGCCAAGAAGGCGGGCGCCGTCCCGTCGACGACGACGACGACCGCCGGCTTCTCCCTCCCGAAGCCCAAGACGGCGCCGGCCGTCAAGCCGCCCAAGGCTTTCTCGCTCGCGGCCGACGAGGACGAGCCGGCGCCGCAGGAGGCCGAGTCGTTGACCTCAGGCCGGTCATGGGGCAAGCCCAAGGTCGACCCGAAGAAGCTCGTCCACCAGGCGGTCAAGCCGTCGAGGGCCGACCGGGAGAGGCAAGAGGTGGCGCTCGGTCTCGATCAGAAGGCATTCGCCTACGACGAGGTTTGGGACAGCATGAAGGATGCCGAGAAGGTGGCCAAGCAGCGTAGGGAGGACGAGTCGTCGGATCGTAAGGTGCGTTGGCATGGCCCAGCTGCCCTCGACTTCGGCGCAGCGCCCCCCGGTCTTCCCCGCCGGTACAGAGTTGTGAACTGACGCTCGCACCTTCCTCCCCCCCTCCCCCCCTCCCCCCCTCCCCGCGGCCTCCTCAGCCCAAGTACATGCACCAGGCCATCGCGTCGGCTGCGACGCGCAAGCTCGACCAGATTCGAGCTCAGGAGAAGATGCTAGAGCGCGAGCGCGCGCTCGAAGGCGACGAGTTTGCCGACAAGGAGAAGTTTGTGACGCAGGCCTACAAGGACCAGATGGAGGCCGTCCGCAAGGCCGAGGAGGAGGAGGCCAAACGAGAAGGTGCGCGAGACGGTGGTTCTACGGCTGTCACTGCTTGCGCGTGCTGACTCGCCCGGTCCGACTCCTTCGCCCTTCGCTTTGCCGCAGCCGAGCTCAAGAAGACGTCCAAGGGCGGCATCTCGGCCTTCTATTCGTCGTACCTCGACCGGTCGGCGCAGGCACACGAGGCCGCAGTCGCCGCTTCACTCGCTGCCGCCGAGGCTTCCCCTCCGCCAACCAACCTCACGATCCAGCGGCCAGTCCAGGGCCCGGCGGGACCCCCTCCGTTGGCCGACGACTCGGCCGCGCGTGATGTCGACCAGCAAGCGATCAAGGACGCCCTCGACAAGGGCCTCTCGGTCGAGCTCAACGACTCTGGCGAGGTTGTCGACGAGCGCTCGCTGCTCGCGCCGGGTCTCAACATCCTCCCTAAGCGGGCACCGCCGGCAGCGCTCCCCTCGGCCAGCGGCGGCTCGTCGAAGGGGCCAGGCACGTCCGGCTACGTCCCCTCGCGCCGAGTGGGCGAGGCCTCATCGGCCCGCGAGATCAAGGCCCGGACAGACGCCCTCTTGCGGGCCCAGTTTGCCGAGGAGCAGGAGCGCCAGCTCCGACTAGAGGTCGAGCGCGATGCCGCGCGCGAGGTCGGCGTCAAGGAGAAGCGCAACGACGAGGCGGCCGTCGGCAGCGCACGACAACGATTCGAGGAGCGCAAGCGGCGCAAGTTGGAAGAGGAGGCTGCCGCCCGGGAGAAGGCTAAGGAGCAGGCGGCTGCCGGCGGGCCAGACGGCAGAGGGAGCTGAGGATCGCATGCGCCTCAACGAAGAGCCTGGCGACCGCATGGTCTCTTCTGCATCTCAGGCGAGGGGAAAGGTGGGCATGAATTGTGCGATTGGGCAGACAATTTTGGTCGCAGGAGTTGGGATTGAGGGGAGTGGGGGGGGGGGGGGAGGGGGGCTGAGCGTGAAGAGGGGGCGAGAGACGGAATGCAAAGGTTGTTGTTGTACAAGCCCTAGGGCAGGGGCGCTCCGCATGCGCTGGGCCAGCCGTACGCTCGCGAGAGCGAGTCGACGGAGCTAGGCGGTTGAGTAAAGCAGGGAGCGGGCGGTGTCGCGTCGGGAGCAGGAGGCAGAGCGTGCCGACCGAGTGGGCAAAAAAGCGGGCGGCTCAAATGAACCAGCCGTTGGGCACGCCTTTGTCGCGGTTGAGCTGCGAGGCAGGAGCAGATGATCAGCTCCCCAAAGGGCAGAATCGAGCCGTCGTAAGGGATCAGTCCTCACCGCATTGTGGATCTTGAGCGAGTCGAGGTAGAGCGCCGGCTGCTCGTTCGAGTTGCTCGTCGTCGTCGACGCGTCGTCAAACTCGGTCGCGATCAGCAGCCGCGCCTTCTCGCAGGCCAGGTCGGCGAGATAAGCTGGAGCGACCAGCGAGACGCCCATGGTCGCGCGGCCGAAGCTGCGAAGTCGCATGAGTCAGCGGGTGAGCCGAGCGTTGAGCAACCTGCACATGCACAGCGAGACGACTGGCGACGTACAGCCAGCAGAGACCGTTCGAAAGGGCCTGGATGCGGTTCTGGTCGAAGCCGTTCTCGTCCTGTGGTAGACGGCGGCGGTCAGCTGAGGCAGCAAGGAGCCTTCAACGAGGGACGCACGCAGAGGACGTTGTAGTGCGTGGGCTGAAGGAGCGAGAATAAGACATGGTCAGCCAAAGGATCGTCAACGAGCTCTTCCGGAGAGAGGCCTGCTGACCTTGGCCGTGCCGAGTAGTCCACTGTGGGCCTGTGAGAGACAGCCGGGACGTCAGGGTTAGCGCCTTTCCTGCCGTCGGCGTCCTCCGTCGTTCGTCAAAGAAAGATGGGCTGCGGACCTGGAGGTAGAAGTCCCAGACAAGAGGATGCGTGATTGATCGGCTGCTCGGCTCGGAACAGCGGGGTCTGGTCAGCAAGCAAAGGAAATCAGAGGATGTAAACGGAGGGACTACGCACTCGACGACCGTGCCGGCGGGAAGGTTGCCGTTGCGGTCGCATAAGGCAAGGTCATGTTCGGCTGCGAAGAAGCGCGTCTTGGACGTCTTGCCGCAGATGATGAACTGCGGTCCGAGGCGAGGCAAGCTCAGCGAATGGCACTTCATCATAGGCGAGCGGTCGAGAGCAGACGCACCGTGATCGGAATGGCGGTGCCCGGCGCGTAGCGCTCGCAGGCAGCCCGGACGCCAGCAATCTCGACGTCGATGACCTGTCTGTCGGGGCAAGGAGAAGTAGAGGACGCCTGCTCGTCAGCAGCCAATTTGAGCGAGACAGACGCGGAGGCGGGACGCACTTGAACTCGCCCTCCGAGACGCCGTCGCGGTAGAAGATCAGGCTGCTGGGTTTGCGGCCGGCAGTCTTCTCGTACAGCTTGAGGTGTGAGTAGACCATGTCGTCGAGACCAGCAATCGACTCGACGCCGGCGTCCTGGCTCCGGATCTCGGCCTGATGTAAAGGTGACGCGACGGGACGTCAGGTCCTGCTCGACGAGCGAGTTGCAGATATAGACGTACCTTCCAGTCCGAGCACGAGCCGTCGGTGGCAGCGACGACGGAGGCGACCTGAAGAGACTCGGCTGGGTGAGCGGCTGCTTCTACGGAGCGAGAGGCACGGCCGATGCGAAGCTGCAGACGCACCGAGGCCCCGCGCGAGCCGGGAGCGGCGTGGGCGATGTCGGCGCCGAAGATGATCGTGCCTGGAGGGATTGGCAACGATTGGGCGTCGAGCGTCCAGTTGCGGCCGCCGAGCTTGAGGTTCACTGCGCGGATGAACGATGAGAGGGTTCAGTGGCCGTGCGCCCAAAGATCGCAGACAGACTGGGGCTCGCACTCTTGGTCGAGAGGTTGCCGCCTGAATGCAGAAGGAGACGAGGGTCAGCAAACTATCGACTGTCGCACGTCAAAAAGACGGCACTTGCAGTACTGCAGCGCCGCGTTAGGCTTGGTCTGCCGGACCTTGCTGGCCTTCATGCCTTTTGGGAGGGCCAAGGGTGGGACCAAAGCATCCGTCAGCGCGTGTCAGGCGGCGATTCGGCTCGGGGACGCACACTGCGTGACCATTGGCGAGGGCAGCTCGGTGAGCGAGATGCGCTTGATCGCCTCGTAGACCGAGCGCGACTCGGCGGCCGAGCGGTCGGGGACAATGCAGAGGACGAGCTGGGGATTGAGCCGCTTGCCAAAGACCTCGAGGCCGCGCACGATGCACGCCTTGCCGGCCATCTTGAGCGAGTTGCGGATGTCGTGGCCGGCTGAGAGGATTGGCGGCTGCTTATCGGCAAAGACCATACCTGCGGGGTGCCATCGATTGTGCAGTCAGTCAGACAAGCTTACGGTTTCTGATGGCGACGCGGTGACGCACCGGCATTGCTGCCGGCTTGGATGAGCGTGCCGATGAAAGACTGGATGTCGCGCTCCTGGACGTCCCGGTCAAAGTTGAGGACGGACCACGTCATGAGAGGATCGCTGGGCTTGATGACTGCGAGGAGCGAAGGTTCGAGTAGGGTCAGGCGGCTGGGAGTACAATCCTAGCGTCGGCCCCGGCTGACTGACAGCGGGCTCCGATCCTGCCGAGCGCAAGCGGCCAAACGGACGGGGAAAGCGTATCAGCGGGGAAAGCAGAGCCCGGAAGAACGCGGCGGGTCGACTTGCAGGTTCCACTTGCCGAAGCGGACGTTGGCCGGGCCGTTGTCGAGCATGACGCGCGGTGGCGGCAGGATCCGGCCGACGACCTGGAGGCGAGCAGGGCTCAGCGGAGCTCGTTGATGGAAGGGAGGGATAAAAGGGAGGCCTGGGTCGGAGCAACGGAGGGGGAGGGGGGCCTTGCCTTGGTCATCTCGTTCGAGACGCGGACGCCCCAGGCGCCGAGCCGCCGGGTGCCGCCTTCATGGCCGTCCTCGCCGTGATAGCTCGCCTGCATTGGGGGGGGGGGGTCGGTCAGACTGAGCCGGCGGTGGTCGACAAGCCGGCCTCTAGCGCACCTTCTTGCGAGCGTTCAAGATCTCTGCCATCCGCTGGGGCGGAGGCTTGCCGGCGGCCCTAATCACTTCGGCCGTCTGCTCGGGCGAGGTCAGCAGGAACGGAACCGGCTGACCGGGCAGGAGCTGAGAGAGAAAGCAGCGTGGGTCAGCTAGGCAGTCCAGGCCAGCAGCGCAGACTGGCTCGCGCACCTGGCAGAGCTCGACGGGAATCAGCTGCCGGCCGCGGATCTCGACGCAGGGGTAGTGCGGGTAGACGAGCTCTGCGAGAGACAATGATCGCAAGTCTCGTCAGTCGGTCAGCTGAGCAGCGATGATGGCAGGCTAGCGCGGCGCACGGATGTTGAGCTTGTGCCGGTAGTAGTCGGCGACCGAGATCTCCTCGGGCGGGATAGGCGGGTCGGGCTCGGGCTCACCCCGGCGGGGCTTGTGGTCGAGCATGAAGCGGCGCTCGCTCGCGCCCTCCCGCGTGAAGCTCTTGATCTCAAAGGTGCCGCCGTCACGGTGTCTGCGAAGACGGGTCGGGTCAGGTTCAGCTCGAAGCCGAAGAGGTGGGCGGGCTGACGCACTTCAGGGTGATGCGCGCCTTCTTGAGATAGCGCGCGACGTTGCGCCATTCGCGCTCGTCGAGCGGAGCGCCGCCGCCGCCCCGGTCGCCGCCGAAGCCGCCGCCATAGCCTCCCCGTCCGCCGCCACCGTAGCCGCCTCCGCCACGGCCACCGCCGCTCTTGCCGATGATACTGGCCGCGACCCGGTCGAGCTGGCCGCCCGCGACAAAGGCCGAGTAGGGGGCGTCCATGATGACCTTCGGGCCCGAGAGCGTTGGCCGGAGCGATTGGAAGATACCATTCTTAACCTCTCCCCCCTTGGGGATTGCCTTGCCCTCGTCGGGCGCAAAGAACTTGCGGCCTTGGCCGGAGATGATCGGGTACTTGCGGTGGACGTCGTGCCTGAGGAGAATGTCGAGGGCTTGGATGGCGATGGGCGCCTTCTTGCTCGCTTCGCGCGCGGCGGCGTCGTCGGCGTAGTCGGGCATGCAGAAGCGCAGGATGTTGGCCGGCACGATCTGGCCCTCGTCGCCGACGAGGCCAAACGAGATCCAGAGGTCGCGCTCGCGCTTGCCTTCCTTGTAGACGCACTTGAGGTGGCCCTCCCGGAGCTGGTCCGAGTAGCCGGTCTCGGCCGGGTCCGACGGGTTGGACTTGAGCGGGATCCGGACGGGCGAGAAGCTAAGCAGACGGCAAAAGCGGAAGCAACGCAGTCAGTACGAGGCGGCTGACAAAGGCGCTTCGACACCGGTCGCGCACCAGTTCTTGAGGCCGTCGAAGGCCTGTCGGAGCAGGGCGGCAGACGGCGCGGGTCAGCCCGGGCAAGCCGAGGTTCGAGACGCAAGCGAAGGGTGGCACGCACCGCCGTCTCAAAGATGCCCGCAATGTCCGGGTTGCTCGGGCCGAGCTCCTGCCAGAGCTCCCAGGCCTGAATCCGGTTCATCTTCTTCTGCTTGCCGGGCTCGCCCGGGTTGCGAGGAGGGATGATAAAGTCGATGTCGTAGTGGTGGATGGGCTGGTCGGCCATGCGCGGGTCCGGGTACGAGACGTTAAACGCGTTGGCCTGGCGAACGACGTGAAAGAGGTCAGGAAGGTCGCCCGTGAGGGGGGGAAGGGGGGTACAGCGGACGGACGTAGAGCCGGATGGTGCGGCCGGCGTTGCCGAATTCAAACGGCCGCGGCGCCGTCTCGAGCGCGAGGTCGCCGTACACATCGCGCTGCTTGCGCGCCCGCTCGGTGTGCGGCCGGCCGTGGGCCTCGCCAAAGGCATCTTCAGGGCTCAATCAGGAACATGTCGTCAGCGCTGAGCCGCGAGTGGGTGTCTGCGAAAGCACGACTGCGCGGACAGAACTCACCGGCTGGGAGCGGGCCGTCAGCACGCCCGCGCTTGCGCTCAGGCTCGGGCGCGTCGTGCTCCCGAGCGGCAGCAGCCGATGAAGCTGCCGTCGCCGTCTCCAATGGTGCCGGATTGCCCGACGAGTCGGTCTCAGTCGGCGGGCGGGGGGTCGCGTCCGACGCGGCCGCAACGGCGTCACCGACGGACGTGACCGCGACCGAGTCGCCGGCCGAGCTGAGCTCCCCGACGACGGACGGGGATCTCGTTCCGGACTGCTCTGCGGGTTCCATGACGGGTAATCTGGTGCCGCGAAGAGGGAGGGCGGGGTAGAGGGGTTCAGGGAGAAGGTCAGCGCCGCGACGGTCGGGCCTGCGCGACAGGGGCGGCGGTCCTGGCAGCGGGATCGAAGCGCACCTCCTGAACTAGAGCTGCGTGGCGAGTGGCCGCTGCAGTAACCGAAGCACAGCCGAGCGTGATCAGTAGATCCTCTAGACTTGCGACTTCGCGAGCTGCTAGGGCTTGAGCTTGTCGAGCCTGATGGCGGCAGCAGCGGCGGCGGAAGCGAAACAGGGGGGGGGGGGGGGCG
>Ga0308160_10003140_pt1 | contig 18952 bp, 16 predicted proteins | sample PhyFR1_FD_201036 | JGI IMG/M metagenome (GOLD analysis project Ga0308160, IMG submission 201036) | Phyllosphere microbial communities from UC Gill Tract Community Farm, Albany, California, United States - DLSLF.R1 | ecosystem: Host-associated > Plants > Phyllosphere > Unclassified | place: USA...
CGCGATGTGCACCCTTGTTGAATAATTAACCAAGACACCGGAAAGAGGATGTCGCAAACCTATGTGACGTAATTTCTCTGTAGCGCCTTGGTGCACGCGCAATATACGAAATCGCGCGCTTGGCTGCCACTAGCATCCGCGAAAAGTGCATCTACAATGAGGCAACAAATCTAGACTTTCGTCTCATCTATATTTTTGCCAGAAGCAATCCAATCCTTCACCCACTTTGGTTGGCGGCCTCTACCACTCCACTGATGGGTTGGCTCATTAGGGTGACGATACTTTACCGGTACAGGACTCGACTTCGATTCTTTGGTGCCTCGGTCAGACAGAAGCTCGTCGACGGACAGACCTGCATTTCGAGCTATGTGAAGAATTTGTTCACGGGCTTGGCTGATTCCAAAAAAGTGTCTTTTTTTCAGTTCTTCTACAACTTGGGCTTCAAGCTTGCGAAGTTCAGCAAGAGAGTAGATAGATAAATTTTGCATGGTTGTCTAGTTGTAAAGGGAGAGTGAGAGCGCTATATTACGCGATCCACATTGCGGATGTAGGCCATCGCCCTGCCTTCGTACGCATAGTTCTGCCCTGACTCCGCCTCAATGCAGGCCACTGTAGCAATAAGGGGCTAGCGATCGTTATCCTCCATTATCCAAGGTTGGTATAATGCTCAATAAACAGGCAAACTGACCAAAGGCGTTGTCCTGCCGGCATCGATCGCCGCTTCGCTCCCTCTTAGGCTACCTAGATAGCGTAACGACAATTTCCCCTATTGGTCCTGCGGAGCTAGCGTTTCACCAAAACCTGTGCGCTGCCAACTATCTTCCGGGTCTGCAACTAGAAACGTTCGGAACAGGCCTGAGGCATCCAAAGATGGTTAGCGACGCGCTACATTTAGCTCAAGTGTTCACCAATGCATGGGATTGCCGGAAGGGCATCGTAGGTGAACTCATAACTGTGCTGGGCGATGCCAGCAGTCATGGCGGACCCGTAGTCACCTTCTCGTCACTCGCGCGAATCAATGAAGAAGAATGAGCACGTGTGAGAGACATGGTCCTGCACGAGATGCAAGTGAGTTCTCCGACTTGGCACGGAATCGAGAGTCATCTTGGCATTCGAACTCGGCCCGGGAAGGTAACCCATGTTGCTATACGTTCCATTAAGTCGCTAGAGGCATTGCAGCGACATATTCACTATGGAGCTTACGGTTAGGGAATACTTGGACGTCGACGAACTTGCTTTGATTTTAGGCCAAAATGCTGGCGCTCTCAGAAGAAAAATAAGGGCGAACTCACATGAAGTGCCGCCTAAAATGCATCTGCCTGGTACGGGGCTGCTCAGGTGGCGGATGCATGAAGTGGAAAGCTGGATGTGGGAGACTGGTTGGATGCCCCCGGCGCGGCAGTGAACTCGCTGGAGCTTAGAGTAGGCCCATCTCGCAATCACTACCTACCTCACGCGAGTTGTCGACCTTGTGAGCAAACGGGATGGTCAAGTAGCAGACCGCTCTGTTGCAAATCGTTGACAACTTTCAGGCTTTTTTCTTCTTATTCAAGGAAACGCTGCCGAGCGTGCCCAGGTGCTTGTGGTGGTTGGCGTGGCGCAGCTTGGGGTACTTGCGGCAGATCTCGTCGAATTCATCCTTGAGCTTGAGCCAGCCGGCGTCGACGGCGGGCGGCGGATTGTTCCAGGAGCCGACGTCGCGTCCTTTCGCATTGCGTGTTCTTGAGGTCATTCCATGCGGCACCGCCGCCTCGATGGCGCTGCGCAAGCGGGTCAGGTTATCGGGCAGATCGTCGGCGCGCAGCGTGGTCTTGGCCGCCATCATGCCGCAGCCGATATCGACCCCGACGGCGGCCGGGATCACCGCGCCCAGCGTGGGAATCACGCTGCCGATGGTGGAACCCTTGCCGACATGGACGTCGGGCATCACGGCGATGTGGTGGAACACGAAAGGCAGCTGCGCCAGCCTGGCCAGCTGCTGTTTCGCTTCCGGCTCGACCGGCACGCCCTCGGTCCACATCTTGACCGGGTGGCCATCGCTCACTGCAGCAGCAGCGCCCGTGGCTTGCGTCGTATCGAGCAGCTGGTAGTCGTTCTGTTCCATGCGGCGCATGATCGCGCAAATCGCAAAAAGCGGGAGCCCGGGTGAAACCTGCCGTGGCAATTGCTATACTCGGCAGCGAATGCACTGTTGCATCATGACCACGGACACTCCATGCGCCTTCCCCTCTACCTGCTGGCCCCGCTGCTGCTGACCGGCTGCTTCACCGAAACGGCCAGCTACGCCATCGACAACGACCAGCACGCACTCACGGTAAGGGTGAACAAGGAATATTTCTGGAGCAAGGAAGGCGCGCTGCTTGCAATCGTGTCGCACATGCCGGCATGCCAGCGCCAGATCGCACTCGGCTCGGTGTGGCTATCAGACCTGCAAGTCGAACTGTTCGACAGCGGCAACGACGTCTACACCCTGCGCGCCGACGACCAGGCGTGGCAGGTCAATATCGCCGACTGTACCCAGCTCGAGTCGCCGAAGGCCGACGCCGTCACCGGCCAGGCCTTGGGTGTGTTCGTGCTGGAAGACGACAAGCATCTGGTGTTCGCCAAGCCGGAAGCCTGAGGTTCGCTGGCACGGGGACGACATGGGTAGCTCCATGGCGACACTGGCGTCATGGTGAGCGTCACCGCTGCATCAGCGAGCGCAGCCTGACCAGTTCAGGCTGCCGCCCTACACGCTCCAGTACGCTCTCGAGCAGCGACTGGCCGCCCTCGCGCTGCATCGTCCACTGGGTAAAATATTCGTGCACGGTGCGCCACGGCGGATAGCCGGGCGGCATTGCGCGCCAGGTGCTGCCGGTGTGCAAAAAATAGAGGACGGCGCAGAACACATCATACAAATCATGCTTGCGCGGACGGGTCTTGCGCCGCGCGGCTTCGAGCATGCCGCGCACGCTGTCGAACTGCTCGCGTGAGATGTCGCTGGGGTAGTCGGGACGTTCCATAACGACCTCCAAATAAGCTTGGAGGTTTTGATCTGGAACAGGTTCCCGGCTGGGTTAGCGTGATTAGTCGCGCGCCAGGGCCAGGAACTCGGTGCGCAGCGCTAAGTTCGGCTGCAGGTCACCCAGCATGGCCGAGGTAATGGTTTCTTCGCCAATGGCGCGAATGCCACGGCTTTCCATGCACATGTGACGGCATTTGACGACCACGCCGACCGCCTTCGGCTCCAACACTTCCATCAGCGCATTGGCGATCTGGATCGTCATGCGTTCCTGCACCTGCAAGCGCTTGGAGAAGATGTCGACCAGGCGGGTCAGCTTGGACAGGCCGACGATCTTGCCGTTCGGCAGATAGCCAACGGTGGCCTTGCCGAAGAACGGCGCCAGGTGGTGTTCGCAATGGCTGTACACCGGGATGCCGCGCACCACGATCAGCTCGTTGTATTCCTCGGCGCCGTCCTCGAACGCCTTGAGCACTTCTACCGGATTCTGGTCGTAGCCCGAGGTCCAGTGCTTCCAGGCCTTGGCCACGCGCGCCGGCGTTTCGTGCAGGCCCGGACGGTCCGGATCCTCGCCGATGCTCGAAAGCAGGCGGCGCCAGTCTTGTTCGGTGAAAGCTTCTTTGTCAGACATGGTAAATCCTAAAAAAACGATTGCCGCAAGTATATAGAAAATGCGTCAGGCGTACCGGCCATCCCATTCTTGCGCCAGATCAGATCTGGACCCATCAGTTGGCATAGCGTTGAGCGTGGTTAATGCACTGGGAGACGCTCATGTTCGGCAGCACGGTCCTTGAAGTCGCCATCGGCCTGGCATTCTGCTACGCGGTTCTGGCCTTGGTTGTTACCACGCTACAGGAAGCGCTGGCAGGCGCCTTCCACCTGCGCGCCAATATGCTCGAGGGCGCGTTGCGGCGCATGCTGGGCGACCCGCGCTGCGACGGCCTGGCGCGCGCGCTGTATGCGCATCCGCTGGCCAACCCGCGCGGCGCCGGCGGCGCATCCGCGCCTCACCCATCCTACATCGAACCCGAACATTTCGCGATTGCCCTGATCGACAGCATCCGCCAGGGGCAGCCGTCGCTCGAGAGCGCCATCGGCGCCGTGCAAGACCCGCAATTGCAGCGCACCCTGCAGACCCTGCACACCCAGGCCGGCGCCGATCCGGCCCGCTTCCAGAACGCGGTCGTGGCCTGGTTCGAGGCGGCCATGGAGCGCCTGTCCGGCGTGTATAAACGGCGCCAGTTGCTGGTATCGTTTCTGGTGTCGCTGCTGCTGGCGATCCTGTTCAATATCGACAGCATCCACCTGTTCCAGACCCTGTGGCAGCAGCCGGCGCTGGCGGCGCAGATCGGCGCCATGGGCGCCACCCTCAATGCCGACCTGCTCGACCAGATGTGGACAATGCCGATCGGCTGGCAGCATTTTCCGCCGACGCTCGATGCCGCGTTTGCATTGCAGGTGGCCGGCTGGCTGGTCACCAGTAGCACCACCCTGTTCGGGGCGCCATTCTGGTTCGACGTGCTGCAACGGGCCGTCAATCTGCGCAGCACGGGGGCCAAGCCGGCGCCGCTCAATGCGGGCGTGCCGGTTGCGGCGCTGGCGGTTACTGTCCCGGTGCAGGCTGGCGCGCCGCTGACGACCGAATCCTAGCGACCTGGTGGACGATGAGCATCCACCAGAACACTCGAGATCGATACCTGGGGCACACGCTCCGGCCATGCATCGTCCGGACCGAACCAGCGCGCTTCCAGGATCTCGACGCCATCGACGCTGATCTCGCCGTCGAGATAGTCAGCCGTGAAGGCCAGCATCAGCGAATGTGGAAACGGCCAGGCCTGGCTGGCAAAGTAGCGCAGGTTGTGCACGCGCAGGCCGACTTCCTCGAACACCTCGCGGTGCACCGCTTCCTCGATCGAGTCGCCCGCTTCCAGGAACCCCGCCAGCGGCACGAAGCGCTGTACCGCCGAGGTCGCATGCAGCGCCATCAGCACCGAATCGCCTTTGCGGATCAGCACCATCATCGCCGGCGAGATGCGCGGATAGGCCAGGTGGCCGCAGTTGACGCACTTGAAGCAGCGTTCGCCGGCCGCCAGCGTGGTGCCACTGCCACAGGCGCCGCAGAAGCGGTGGGTGCGCGCCCATTCGGCGATCTGGGCCGCGCGGCCGGCCACCGCCACCAGGGATTCATCGAGCGCCCCGAACAGCGAACGCAGGCCGCGCCAGGCGTAACCTGCCGGCAGCGCCGGCTCGGCATCGAACCAGCCGGTTCGGCAATAGCGCCCGTCCAGCAAACCTAGCGGCTGCAGGTTGGCGTGCGGCATGCCGAGGCGTTCGACCAGGGCCGCGTCGGGCAAGGCGAGGTCTTCCTCGCGCACCAGCAATTGCCCTTTATACAACAAGAAGCTGAGCGGCTCGGGATCGGGATGCGGCACGAACGAGGAAGTGAAAGAGGCGGGAGTCTGTAGCATGATCGGTGCCAATGTTTGGGTGGCCCGATGATAACGGCTTTCCCGCCACGCTTCAGGCCAGCGCCACGGCGCGCGGCGCCGGTGTGCGCAGCGCAGGACGCTGGGATTGCGGCAAGCGGGCCGGCTGCGAAGCGAGCGTGAACACGCTGACACGCTCGGCCAGGCCGGCGGCGCTATCCTGCAGTGACTGCGCCGCACTGGCCGCTTCCTCGACCAGGGCCGCGTTCTGCTGGGTTGCCTGGTCCATCTGGATGATCGCCTGATGAATCTGCTCGATGCCTGCGCTCTGCTCGGCGCTGGCGGCCGTGATCTCGCCCATGATGTCGGCCACGCGGCGCACGCTCTGGACGATCTCGCCCATGGTGGCGCCAGCCTGGTCCACCAGACGGCTGCCGCTCTCGACCTTGCTCACCGAATCGGTAATCAGGCCCTTGATTTCCTTGGCCGCGCTGGCCGAACGCTGGGCCAGGTTGCGCACCTCGCTGGCCACCACGGCGAAGCCACGACCTTGTTCACCGGCACGTGCTGCCTCGACTGCGGCGTTCAGCGCCAGGATATTGGTCTGGAACGCGATGCCGTCGATGACGGCGATAATGTCGACGATCTTGCGCGCCGATTCATTGATGTCGCCCATGGTGCCCACCACCTGCGCCACCACGGCGCCGCCACGGGTGGCGACATCCGATGCCGACGCCGCCAACCCATTGGCCTGACGTGCGTTCTCGGCATTCTGGCGCACGGTACCGGTCAGTTCCTCGACCGAGGCCGCGGTTTCCTCGATCGAGCTGGCCTGCTGCTCGGTGCGGCCCGACAGATCCATATTGCCGGCGGCGATCTGGGTCGATGCAGTGGCGATCGTGTCGCTGCCGGAACGCACATCGCCGACGATGCTGGCCAGGCTGGTCGTCATGTCGCGCAACGCCGTCAGCAACTGGCCGAACTCGTTGCGCGAATCGACTTCGATATTGCTGCTGAGGTCGCCGTCGGCGACGCGCCGCGCCACGCTCACGGCCTGGTCCAGCGGGCGTCCGATGGCGCGCACCAGGTACACCGCGCCGCCACAGGCGAACAGCACGGCGATCACGATGGCGCTGATCATGGTCGTGTTCCACATGACCAGTTCGTCGTGCAGCTCGAGGCCCTGGCGTTTGTTGCGGTCGGTCATGAAGTCCTGCAGTTCCTTATACGCTGCGGCGGCCTTGTTATAGGTCGGGTTGATCTTCTTGCCCAGCATTTCATTGGCCGCATCCCAATTGCCCGCCTCGATCGCACGCATTGCGTCATCGATGATTTTCAATCCCAGATTGTCGCTGGCAACCACCCAGCGATTGATCGCCTCAAGCGTTTCTGCACGCTTGGACGAGCCCTGCAATGCGGCGAGATCGGTGCTGATCTGGGCGCTGTTGGTGGCGATGAACTGGGAGTGAACCGACAGTGGGTGCTGGTGCAACACCGCATATTTGCTGTCCGGGTTATGTTGCAGAGCTTGCAAAATATGGCTGCGGTTCAGCTCGATTTTCAGCTGCAGGCTTGCCATCTTCAACTGCTGGCCGGCAGCACGCAGCGAGACCGCCTCGAGCTGCTGCACCGAACGTTGGGTGGCGTGATAACCAAGAGCGCCGACAATAATGGTAAGAACGATCAGGGCGCCCACCACGCACGCAATCACATGCTTGATGCTGAGATTTTTCATTTTTGGAAAGTATATGAGAGAAGAAAACGGCGCTTGCCGCCAAGCGTTGTATTGTCATGCTAAATCTCTCAAATTTCCACGCAGCAATCACACTTATCGTCCAGAATACCTAGCTAACTGTCGGAACTAAATTCTTATGGACAAACTGTCATCGTTGGTCGGTCGCTACTCGTTCAACGCCCGCATTTTTTATAACGGGACGTTCTGCAACGCCAATCAGTTCAGTGAAAACGGTGTCTCGGGCCAGTTGCATCTGGTGCGTAGCGGCCCGGTCGATTTCATCCATGACGATGGCAGCATGATCTCGATTACCGAACCGAGCCTGCTGTTCTATCCGCGCGGCGACAATCACCGGCTCGAAGTCAAGCCAGGCCACAGTGCCGACCTGCTGTGCGCCCACATCGTGTTCCAGGATGGCGTCGCCAATCCGCTGGCGCGGGTGCTGCCCCGATGCCTGGTGCTGCCGTTGTCCGAGATCGGCGGCCTGGGCGCCACGCTGGACCTGCTGTTCTGCGAAGCGAGCAGCACGTCGCCCGGGCGCGAAGTGATCCTCGACCGTTTGTGCGACATCCTGTTGATCAAAGTGATCCGGCGCGAATTCGAAAGCAACCGCCTGTCGCTGGGCCTGCTGGCCGGCCTGTCCGACCGCCAATTGTCGCTGGCGCTGGCGGCGATCCATGAACGTCCGCAAGAGCCATGGAGCCTGCAATCCCTGTCCGAGGTCGCCTGCATGTCGCGCGCCGCGTTCACCGAACGCTTTCGCGATGTGATGGGGGTGCCGCCGGGCGAATACCTGACGCGCTGGCGCATCGGCGTGAGCACCCGCCTGCTGCGTGAAGGCATGTCGGTCAAGCAGGTCAGCGGCCGCGCCGGCTACACCAGCCCGTCCACCTTTACGCGCGCCTTCACGGCATTGATGGGCGCCTCGCCACGCGAGTGGCTCAAGCAAGGCGCTGCCTGATTCTGCAAATGACAACGCAGACGATCCTTGCGGATGCGTCTGCGTTGTGGCTTGATGCGCGGCCCGCAAAGGCCGCGCCGGATTACTTGAGCAGGCGGGTACGGCAAGCAACCAGTGCAATCAGCAGCGACAGGCCGGCCAGGTAGGCGATCGCGGCCTGCATGCCGACGAAGTGGGCGACGGCGCCGATTGCCGGTGGGCCCATCAGGCTGCCGCTGTAGGCCATGCTGGCAATCGCGGCCAGGGCGGCTGGGCCCTGGGCGCCAGCGGCGCTGAACACGAACGGGAACAGCAGGGCCACGCCGACGCCGGCGACGCCGAAGCCGCACAGGGCGAAATACGCGTTCGGCGACAGTACCGCGAACATCAGGCCGCAGGCGCCGACCAGCGCGCCGACCGTTACTAGGCGCTGGGCGCCGAAACGTTCTTTCATCTTGTCGCCGAACATGCGCGAGACCAGCATCATCATCGAGAACGACGACAGTGCCAGTGGCGCCAGGCCGTCCGATGCGCCGAAATGTTCTTTCAGGAACAGGCCGCTCCAGTCGGCGATGCTGCCTTCAGTCATCGAACCGAGGAAACCCAGCAGACCCAGCAGCACCAGCGGACCGCGCGGCAGTACGAACTTCTTCTTGGCAACCTTCTCGCCACCCGCGTCGGCTTCCAGCATGCTCACGCTCATCCACAGGATCATGGCCAGAGGACCCACCAGCATGATGAAGTGCTGTGCCGGAGCGATCTTGTTGCTGGCCATGAAGCTGCCCAGGGTAGCGCCGATCAGGCCGCCGGCGCAGGCCAGGCCGTGCAGGCGCGACATTTCCGACTTGCCGCTCTGCTTTTCACGCGTGCTGGCAGCCGAATTCATGGCCACATCGAAGGTGCTGGCGGTGAGGCCCAGCATCAGCACGGCCATCATCAGACGCGACACATTTGGCGCCATGCCGATCAACACCAGCACGGTCAGCAGCGCCAGGCCCGAGATCAGGATGGTTTTACGTGCGCCGAAACGGCCCATCAGGTACGACGAAATCGGGTACGACACGACGGCGCCCAGGCCGCCGCACAGCAACACCATTGACAGCGCCGAGTGCGACACATTCACGCCCGCGGCCAGGGCCGGGATGCGGCCTGCCCACGAACCCATGATCAGGCCGAACAGCGCGAAGATGACAGGCAGCGAGAATTGCTGAGCCTGAACCCGGACGGCGGACAGGCTACGTGGTGCGGAAACAGTGTTTGGAACGGAAACAGAGGTGGACATTAAAGCGCCGAATTGTTAAATATGTTGAGATATAAAGGAGTTGCCAAGTGCATTTCGACAGTCCGAACGGGTTTGAATAATTACGTTCGAAAGCTGATGGGAGGCAATTCTAAACACCTGATGGCGCTTTGAGTTTTCCACGCGGAAAAATATTCCAGATCGTTGTATTGCGCTGACGCAAGAACGACAACTTGGTTTCCGGGCAGGCATCTGCATTTGGCAAGAATGTACTTTTCGACCCTGAAATAGCCGTGAATTGGCGGCAGATGCCTTGATTTATTGCTGGGCTAGCGGCCGTCCGAATATGCTGCGAAGCAGCAAAATGGCACGTAAGAAGCCTTGAAAATCGCCATCTTCTTATCGATAAACCAATAGAAACCGGTTTTAGGAACGCGGCATTGAATGCAGACTCGGGTAAGAATGAAATGAATGAGCGTGGTAATGCGCGCTGGCTTCAATTGTTAAATTTTGTTACAAGACGAGCTCAAGAATTAGCCCGATCCCGCAACACTATTTGACGAAAAAAAACCGCCCGAAGGCGGTTTATGCATGCAAGCCTGCGCTTACCTGGCCAGATGCTTCTTGAGCTCGGCGCCAGCCTGCAGCACTTGCGAGCGCACGCTCGGCACCGTGGCCAGTGGATTGAGCAAGCCGAAGTCGTGGATCATGCCGTTGTAGCGGGTCACCGTCACATCCACCCCAGCCTGGTCCAGCTTGCGGCCGTAGGCTTCGCCTTCGTCACGCAGCACGTCGAACTCGGCGGTCTGGATCAGCGCCGGCGGCAAGCCTTTCAGCTGGGCCAGGCTGGCCTGCAGCGGCGAAGCATAGATTTCTTTGCGCTGGGCCGCGTCGGTGGTGTAGCTGTTCCAGAACCATTTCATCATGTCCGTGGTCAGGAAGTGACCCTGCGCATACTGTTTGTATGATGCCGTCTCGAAGCTGGCGTCGGTCACCGGCCACATCAGCACCTGGTAGCGCAGTTTCGGTCCGCCCTTGTCCTTGGCCATCAGCGCCAGCACGGTCGACATATTGCCGCCGACGCTGTTGCCAGCCACCGCCAGGCGGCTACCGTCGATCTGCACTTGCTTGCCGTTCTGGGCCACCCACTTGGTGGCGGCATAGATCTCGTTGATCGCCACGCCGTAGCCCGCTTCCGGCGAACGGGTGTAGTCGACGAACACCGCCACCGCGCCCGAGTTGGCGACCAGGTCGCGCACCAGGCGTTCGTGGGTCGGGTAATCGCCCAGCACCCAGCCGCCGCCGTGGATGAACATAAAGGCGGGCAAGTCGCCTTTGACGCCGGCCGGGCGCACGATCTTGAGCTTGATCTGCTTGCCGTCCACCGTGATCACCTTGTCCGATACCTCGGCCGCCGGCAAATTGACCTGCACACTCTTCTGCGCGCCTTCGAGCACGGCCCTGGCCTCGCTTGGCGCCAGTTGCTCCAGCGGCTTGCCGCCGCCGGCTGCGAGGGCGTTGAGGAATTCTTGCGTGTGGCGTTCGACGCCAGGACTGCCGGCGGCAGCCGATGCGGCGCCATAGCTAACGGCCAGGGTTGCGGCGACAAGTGCTTTGCTGAAGGTGTTCATGGTGGACTTCCTTTTTCTTGTTGGTTGAAATCGGCGTGGCCGCGAGAGGCCGTCGGTACAGTAGCAGCGGCGCTTGCATCGTCATTGCATAAACGAATCATTCGCTGATGAATGAATGTATGCGATTAAATAGCGCGCTACTTAGTTGATTTTTTTAAGCCCGCGTCAGCGGGCCGTGTCGAGCTTCCCGATCGCTCGGGAAGCCTGCCGTTACACCAGTTCCAGGGTAACGTCGATATTGCCGCGGGTCGCGTTCGAGTATGGGCACACGATGTGGGCGCGGTCGATCAGGGTCTGCGCTTCAGTGGCTGGCACGCCTGGCAGGCTGATCTTCAGTGCGACTTCGATCCCGAAGCCGGTTGCGATCGGGCCGATGCCGACCGTGCCTTCGACCGACACGTCCGGCGAAATGGCCAGCTTGTCGCGGGCGGCGACGAATTTCATGGCGCCCAGGAAGCAGGCCGAGTAACCGGCTGCGAACAGCTGCTCCGGGTTGGTGCCGGCCGCGCCAGCGCCGCCGAGTTCTTTCGGGGTGGTCAGCTTGACGTCCAGCGCGCCATCCGACGAGACGGCGCGGCCTTCGCGGCCACCGGTGGCTTTTGCGTTTGCGCGGTAGAGGACTTGTTCGATTGCCATGATGAGACTCCTGATTGATGGTGACTGTTCACCGGTATCTAAATCGCTATTAAATAGCGCGCTATATAAATCCTTTGCTGCCTTGGCCCGTCGACACCTTCTGCTTATCGGTTCGGCGCTGCCATGAAGAGCATATTACATAGCGTGCTATTTAATTGCAAGCGATTTTTTCAATCTGCAAAGCCGATCGAGCAATCAGGAAAACGGGGATTACAGCAAGCGCACCGATTCACGCACGATCAGGCTCAGCCCCGGCATGTCTTCGGCCGGCTGTTCATGCCCCAGCATCGACAGCATGCGGCGACCGATCCCGGCCCCGACTTCGTACAGCGGCTGGCGCACCGTGGTCAGCGGCGGCGTCGTGTACATCGAACTGTGCAGGTCATCGAAGCCGACCAGCGACACGTCTTCGGGCACCCGGATATTGCGCCGGTACAGGGCCAGGCGGGCGCCATATGCGCTCAGGTCATTGGCGGCGAAGATGGCCGAAAAGCGCAGGTTCGACGCGAGCAGCGCATTGACCGCCTGCAACCCGCTCGACTCGTCGAATTCGCCCGCCACCACCAGGCCCGGCTCGGCCTTGATGCCATGCCTGGCCAGGGTGTCGTGGTAGCCGGCCAGGCGCGCACGGGCATCGCGATGGTCGACCGGGCCGCTGATGTGGGCAATGCGCCGGTGGCCCTGCGCGATCAGGTATTCCATCGCATCGCAGGCGCCGCGGTAGTTGTCCAGGCAAAAGCCCTGGGTACGCGCACCCTGCACGTCGCGCCCGAACGCGACGATCGGCACCCGGCGTGAAAAGTCGAGGATCTGCTGGTCGCTCATATTGCCGGTGAGGATGGCCACGCCATCGACGCGGCGCCCGATCAAGAGCTCGACCCGCTCGGCCTCTTCGTCCGCATGCCAGTGCCCGCTCATGATCAGCAGTGCATAGCCGGCGGCCTTGACAGCATCCTCGATGCCGACCATGGCGCGATTGAAATAACCACTCTCGAGCGACTGGGTCAGCACGCCGACCGTGCGCGTGCTGCCCATCTTGAGGCTTTGCGCCAGCAGGTTCGGTTTGTAGTTGAGTTCGTCGATGACGCGTTCGATGACGCGCCGCTTGTCGTCGGACACCTTGGCGGTGCCGTTCAGAAAGCGCGACACCGTCGCCGGCGACACGCCGGCCGCGCTGGCAACCTGGTACAGGGTGGTGGTACTGCTCTCGTTTTTCATCGATCCGGCGGGCGTCCTGGACAAGGGTTCAAGCAGTAGTTGTTTGAAGTATATCACGCGATTTCTTTGAATCAACCCACCTTGGGTAGGCCGCTACAACGCCATGAAAGCGTTTCATAGAGACACGTCGTTGATCTGCAACAAACTATTTTTTAACTTTAAACGATTCTTATTGACATAATTTTACGGTTAATTTTAGTATGAAACCGTTTTCAAAAAATATGAAAACGATTTCTTGTTAATTCGTCCGTTAGCGACTGCAATACCAATAAATCACAAAATCGGAGACCAGCATGACCCTCAATTCAGCACTGGGTGCGCGCCGTCCTGCGCCCATTCGCCTCGCCATCCTGACCCTGATCGCCGGCATCGCCAGCAATGCCGCGTACGCGCAATCGGCCGCCGATCCGGCCTCGCCGGCAGCAGCCACCAACAGCGTCACCCCGGTCAACCCGACCGACGACGGCAAGGTGGCCGAAGTCGTCGTGACCGCCACCAAGCGCTCGACCTCGCTGCAAAAAACCCCGATCGCGATCACCGCGCTCAGCGCCGCCACCCTGGCCGACAACCACGTCCAGACCATGCTCGACGTGGTCGCGCTGGTGCCGGGCTTCCAGGCCACCTCGCAGGGTGACCACGGCGTCACCACCATGACCCTGCGCGGCATCGGCAACGACAGCGCCAAGACCGAATACGCCGACCCCGAAGTCGCGTCGTTCGTCGACAACGTTTATTCGCCACGCGCCGAAGGCGCCACCGCCCTGCTGTTCGACGTCGAAGGCATCGAGGTGCTGCGCGGCCCGCAAGGCACGCTGTGGGGCCGCAACTCCACCGTCGGCGCGGTCAATATCCAGACCGTCAAGCCGGAACTGGGCAGCCGCTCGGGCTACATCGAAGGCGGCATCGGCGACTACAACCGCCTGGGCGCGCGCGGCGCGGTCAATGTGCCGCTGTCGGACACCGCGGCGCTGCGCTTTGCCGTGGTGCACGAGCGCCACGACGGCTACGTCGACTACCAGAAATTCCAGAGCCCATCGCCCGACCAGCAGCGCGCCGCCTACCTGGCCGCCGGCGGCGACCCGACCGCGTTCCGCCTGATCAATCCCAACAACTACGTCTCTGGCGGCGACAAGTACAGCGCCCAGGACCAGAGCGCCGCGCGCCTGTCGCTGCTGTGGCAACTGGCCCCGAACCTGCGCTGGAATATCGCCTACGAGAAGTTTATCGACCGCGGCACCCCGACCGCCAACCTGATGCAAACCCCGCGCGCCGGCCAGGACCACTGGTCGACCCTCTCGGACAGCGCACCCTGGATCAACCGCGACAGCCACAACGTGCGCAGCCGCCTGAGCTGGGACATCAGCCCCGACATGGCGCTGCAATACGTGGCCGGCTGGTCCAAGTTCAGCGGCGACATGCGTTTCGACCAGGATGGCGGCACCGTCGTGCCGACCTCGATCACCTCGGGCGGCATCTTCCAGGAACACACCACGGTCGACTCCAACTACAAGAGCCAGAGCCATGAACTGCTGCTGCAGTCGGTCGGCACCCGCGTCGTCGACTGGCAGGTCGGCGCCTACTACGGCGCCGAGAAGAACGATATCCGCTTCGACATCGCCGGCATGAAAGGCACCGAGGACGGCGCAGTCAACTGGCAGGGTTCCTTCATCCAGCCGAAGCAGACCGTGGACAGCACCGCCGTCTTCGGCCAGGCCACCTGGAACATCAACGAGCAGTGGCACCTGACCGGCGGCGTGCGCTACACCCACGACAAGCGGGTTCACACCGGCGGGCGTGGTTACACCTGGGGCTATGATCCTGCGGCGCCGCAACTGCCGCTCAATCCGCAGATCGACCCGACCGATCCAGCCAACGGCTACGTCGCGGGCGTGCCCAACGACGGCTCGTACAGCGACAACAAGGCCACTGGCCTGGTGCGCCTGAACTACGACATCGACCGCAACAACATGGTCTATGCCAGCGTCTCGACCGGCTACAAATCGGGCGGCGTGCAGGATCGCGGCCTGCCTTACCAGCCAGAGACGCTCACCAACTACGAGATCGGCTCGAAGAGCACCTTCTTCAACGGCGGCCTGCGCATCAACAACGCGCTGTTCTACATGGACTTCAAGGACTTCCAGTTCAATTCGCCGGTCAGCTTCCCTGACGGCAGCCGCGGCCTGGCCATCGAAAACGCCGACGGCGCCGAAGTGTATGGACTGGAAACCGAAATCGCGGCGCGCATCGCCACCAACGGCCGCCTGTCGATCAGTCTGGCCGTGCTCGACACCAAGCTCGGTCACCTGGTCGCCGGTTCCAACGACTACACACTGCCGACCTGCACGATCGACACCAGCATCAGCACCTGCCTCGACGTCACCGGCCACAAGCTGCCGCACGCGCCGAAGTTCTCGACCACGGTGCAGTACCAGCACACCTTCCGCCTGGGCGATGGTTCCACCCTGGTGCCGCGCATCACCGCGCGCTACGAGGACGACGTCAACCTGAGCGTGTTCGACCTGGGAGAAGAAGACCGCCAGAAAGCCTACGCCAGCGCCGACCTGGGCCTGCGCTACGCGAAGGACAAATGGTGGGTCGACGCCTTCGTGCGCAACGTCGGCGACAAGAAGATCAAGACCAGCGCCTTCAACGGCTTCGGCCCTTGGCTGGCGCAGTACAAACCGCCGCGCACCGTCGGCGTCAACACCGGCTTCGATTTCTGATCGAAGCGGGAATATCGTAACAACGCGGCAGGAATGCACCAGCGCTCCTGCCGTTTTTGCAATCGGCCTTACCCGCCACGCGTAGACACCAACACACCATGACCAAAAGCGCCAACTTCGATTTCCAGAACGACTTCCCGCATGATTTCACCTGGGGCGTGGCCACCAGTTCCTTCCAGATCGAGGGCGCCTCGGACGCCGACGGCAAGGGTGCTTCGATCTGGGACACCTTCTGCCTGAATAAAGCCAACATCAAGGATGGCAGCGACGGCACCGTGGCGTGCGACCACTACCACCGCTACCGCGAAGACGTGGCGCTGATGGCGTCGATGGGCGTGGACGCCTACCGCTTCTCGATCGCCTGGGCGCGCGTGCAGCCTGACGGCAAGGGCGCCTGGAACGAAGCCGGCTTCGATTTCTACAGCCGCCTGCTCGATGCGCTGGCCGAAAAGAATATCCGCGCCCACATCACGCTGTACCACTGGGATCTGCCGCAAGGCCTGCAGGACGATGGCGGCTGGCTCAATCGCGACACCGCCTATCGCTTCGCCGACTATGCGCGCGAAGTGGCGCGCCGCTTCGGCAACCGGGTCGAGGCGATCGCCACCCACAACGAGCCGTGGTGCACCGCCAACCTGGGTTACGGCAACGCCCAGTTCGCGCCGGGCGTGGCAGACCTGAAGCAGTCGATCCAGGTCTCGCACCACCTGCTGCTGTCGCACGGCCTGGCCATGACGGCGATGCGCGACGTGGCCAGCAGCGCGCAGCTGGGCATCGTGCTCAATCAATGGACGGCCGATGCCGCCACCGATTCGCAGGACGATCGCGACATGGCCGAATTCGAATACGCGCGCTCGGTGCAGTGGTTCATGGACCCGATCTTCAAGGGCCATTACCCTGAGCTGGCGCTGCGCGGTCACGGTGCGAATGCACCCGTGGTTGCCGATGGCGACCTGGCCATCATCCAGCAGAAGATCGATTTCCTCGGCTGTAACTACTACTTCCGTTCGTGGTGCAGCAGCGCCCAGCCACCAGTGCCGGCGCCGGCCCGCCACGGCGTCACCGACATGGGCTGGGAGATCTTCCCCGAAGGCCTGCCCGAGCTGCTGCTGAAACTCAAGGCCGAGTATCCTGACCTGCCGCCGGTGTACATTACCGAAAACGGCATGGCCAACGTCGACACCATCGAAGGCGGCCAGGTGCATGATCCGGAACGCATCGCCTACGTGCGCAGCCATCTGGCCGCGCTCAAGCAAGCGATGGACGCGGGCGTCGACGTGCAGGGCTACTTCCTCTGGAGCCTGCTCGACAACTTCGAGTGGAACTCGGGTTACGCCAAGCGCTTCGGCATCGTGCACGTTGACTATGCAACGCAACAACGCACGCTCAAGGACAGCGCGCTGTGGTACCGCGAATTCATCGCGGCGCGCACGCCGGCATAAGAAGCGTCGTCGAAAAAAAGCGAGAAGGAAGAGACAATGCAAGCGAACATCTACGCCGGCGGCCCGCGCCTGCTGGCCGACATTGGCGGCACCAACGCGCGCTTCGCGCTCGAGACAGCGCACGGCCATATCGAGGCGGTGCAGACCCTGGCCTGCGCCGACCATGCGCGCTTCGAAGACGCCGTGCGCGCCTATCTGAGTGCAAGCATCAGCGGCGCCGGTGGGCGCGTGCGCCATGCGGCGATCGCGATTGCCAATCCGGTCGATGGCGACGAGGTCAAGATGACCAACCACCATTGGACGTTCTCGATCGAGGCCGCGCGCCATGCGCTGGGCCTGGACACGCTGCTGGTGGTGAACGACTTTACGGCGCTGGCGATGTCGCTGCCGGCCCTGAAAGACGGCGACCTGACGCGCATCGGCGGCGGCGCGCCCAAGGCCGGCTGCGCGATCGGCCTGGTCGGCGCCGGCACCGGCCTGGGCGTCTCGGGCCTGGTGCCGAACAACGGGCGCTGGATCCCGCTGCACAGCGAAGGCGGCCACGTCGCCTTTTCTCCGCTCGACGAACGCGAGATGGACGTGCTGCGCTTTGCCTGGCAGCGTCACGATCACGTCTCGGCCGAGCGCTTTGTCTCCGGCCCCGGCCTGGCCCTGATCCATGAAGCGCTGGCCGAGCGCGCCGGCATCGCCTTGACTGCGGCGCTGTCGCCGTCCGACGTCGTACTGCGCGCGCTGGACGCTGGCGACGCGCTGTGCATGGAAGCAGTCGACGTCTTTTGCGGCATGCTCGGCACCGTCGCCGCCAACCTGGCCGTCACGCTCGGCGCGCAGGGCGGCATCTATATCGGCGGCGGCGTGGTGCCGCGCCTGGGCGCGTATTTCGCCTCGTCGCCGTTTCGTGCCCGCTTCGAGCGCAAGGGGCGCATGAGCGAGTTCAATACGCGCATCCCGACCTTCCTGATCACGGCGCCCTATCCGGCGCTGCAGGGCGCCTCGGCGCTGCTCAGCGACCATCTGAACGACCAGCTGCAAGATCATCCGGCACGCGCCGCCCAGTCATTCAAGGAGCCTGCGCATGCGAGCTGCTAAATCCGTGTCCCCTTTGTTCTGGGTGCCAACCGGCTACTTCACGATGGCGCTCGGCTACGTGATGCTGACCAGCGTCACCGCCATCATGTTCAAGAACCTGGGCATGGACAACGGCCGCGCGGCCCAGTATTCGAGCTTGCTGATCCTGGCCTATACGGTCAAGCCGCTGTTCGCGCCATTCGTCGAGATGTACCGCACCAAGAAGTTCTTCGTGTTGTGTTCGCAGATTCTGATCGGGGCCGGTTTCGCCGGGGTTGCGCTGCTGATGGAGCTGCCTGGCTACATGAGCTTCCTGATGGCGATCTTCTTCGCCCTCTCGTTCATCGGCGCCACCCAGGACATCGCCAGCGACGGCGTCTACGTGACCTCGCTCGACGCGCGCTCGCAGTCGCTGTATTGCGGCATCCAGAGCCTGTCGTGGAATATCGGACCGATCGTCGCCGCCGGCGGCATGGTCTACCTGAGCGGCTACCTGCACGCGACCGTGTTCGGCCATGACCCGACCGTCTTCGGCCCCGACTGGATCGACGCCTGGCGCATTATCTTCCTGCTGGTGGGCGGCCTGACGCTGCTGATGGCGCTGTGGCACTGGCGCTTCATGCCCGAAGGCGCGCGCGCCGCCGATACGCCAGCCAATATCAGCGGCGCCGGCCGCATCCTGCTCGACGCCTTCGTGACCCTGTTCCAGAAGCGCGGCGTGTGGCGCATGATCGCGTTTGCCTTCCTGTTCCGCTTCAGCGTCGGCCTGCTGGAAAAGATCGGCCCGTTCTTCATGGTCGACCCGGCCTCGAAAGGCGGCCTCGGTCTGTCGAACGAGATGCTGGGCCTGATCTACGGCACCTATGGATTGGCAGCGGTGCTGCTCGGCTCT
>Ga0308160_10003141_pt1 | contig 18941 bp, 16 predicted proteins | sample PhyFR1_FD_201036 | JGI IMG/M metagenome (GOLD analysis project Ga0308160, IMG submission 201036) | Phyllosphere microbial communities from UC Gill Tract Community Farm, Albany, California, United States - DLSLF.R1 | ecosystem: Host-associated > Plants > Phyllosphere > Unclassified | place: USA...
ACACAAGGACTCCGATTGTGAGATAAAAAAAACAGCGCTGTATTCTAGCACCGGCTAACTGCCAGCGGCCATTCCGCGGTATGTGGGAATGACATTCATAAATTGCAAGATGGAAATCAGAGAAAAAGCGGGGAGTACGGTGAAGCGCGGATGTTCGTTGGACGCGTGGGCGGGAAACCCGCCCACCTTACCACCCCGCCGACACGGTGGCAGACCCGTAAGGTGGACGGGTCCCCCGCCCACGCGTTCAGCCAGCCGTAGCGTGGCCGAGAGCGATCACACCCCGCGCGCCCGGTCCGCAGCGAACTTCAGGCGGAAGCCATGGAAGCCATCCGCATCGATCGCATCCCGGATCTCCTGCATCAGCTTCAGGTAATAGTGCAGGTTGTGAATCGTATTCAGCCGCGCCCCCAGGATCTCGTTCGAGCGATGCAGGTGGTGCAGGTAAGCACGCGAGAAATTCTTGCAGCAGTAGCAATCGCAGGACTCGTCCAGCGGCGCCATGTCTTCCTTATAGCGCGCGTTCTTGATCTTCACGTCGCCGAAGCGCGTAAACAGCCAACCGTTACGCGCATTCCGGGTCGGCATCACGCAGTCGAACATGTCGACGCCGTTCGCCACGCCTTCGACCAGGTCTTCCGGCGTGCCGACGCCCATCAGGTAATGGGGCTTGTTTTCCGGCAGGCGCGGGCCGACGTGGGCCAGGATGCGCTGCATGTCTTCCTTCGGCTCGCCCACCGACAGGCCGCCAATCGCCAGGCCCGGGAAGTTGATGTCTTCCAGTCCCGCCAGCGATTCGTCGCGCAGGTGCTCGTACATGCCGCCCTGGACGATACCGAACAGCGCATTCGGATTCTCGCCGCCCTTGAATTCGTTCATCGAGCGCTGGGCCCAGCGCAGCGACATGCGCATCGACTTCGCCGCCTCTTCGGCGGTGGCGGCGCGGCCGTCGATCTCATAGGGGGTGCATTCGTCGAACTGCATCACGATGTCCGAGTTCAGCGCGCGCTGGATCTGCATCGACACTTCCGGCGACAGGAATTTACGCGAGCCGTCGATCGGCGAGGCGAAGGTCACGCCCTCTTCCGTAATCTTGCGCATCGCGCCCAGCGAGAACACCTGGAAGCCACCCGAGTCGGTGAGAATCGGCTTGTCCCAGCCCATGAAGCCGTGCAGGCCGCCGAACTTGTTCAGCACCTCGGTGCCGGGGCGCAGCCACAAGTGAAAAGTGTTACCGAGGATGATCTGGGAACCGACTTCCTTCAACTCCGTCGGATCCATCGCCTTCACGGAACCGTAGGTCCCGACCGGCATGAAGATCGGGGTTTCGATGGTGCCGTGGTTCAGTTTGAGGCGGCCGCGGCGCGCGTGCGACAGGCCGCTGGTGTCTTTTTTAAGAAGGGTAAATTCGAGCATCGGTGATTATTGGCGGGATTGAGTCGTCAGCAGCATGGCGTCGCCGTAGCTGAAGAAGCGGTATTCGTTGGCGATCGCATGGGCGTAGGCCTTGCGGATCTCGGCATAGCCGGCAAAGGCCGACACCAGCATCAGCAGGGTCGACTTCGGCAAGTGGAAGTTGGTGATCAGGCGCGTCACCGTCTTGAATTGATAGCCGGGCGTGATGAACAGGGCCGTATCGGCGCTGCCGGCCACCAGTTCGCCCGATTGGGAGGCCGATTCCAGCGCGCGCAAGCTGGTGGTGCCGACGGCGACCACGTCGCGCCCTGCCGCCTTCGCTGCGCGCACGGCGTCCACCGTCTCCTGGGCGATCGTGTACCACTCGGTGTGCATGTTGTGCTGCGAGAGGTCTTCCACACGCACCGGCTGGAAGGTGCCGGCGCCTACGTGCAGGGTGACGTAGGCAAAGTTCACGCCCTTTGCCTTGAGTTTATCGAGCAGCGGCTGGTCGAAGTGCAGGCCGGCGGTCGGCGCGGCGACGGCGCCCGGCTCCTTCGAATACACGGTTTGATAACGCTGCTCGTCGAATTCGTCGGCCGTGTGCTCGATGTAGGGCGGCAGCGGCAGGCGGCCGTGGGCTTCGATCAGCTCGAACACGTCGCCCTCGAAGTGCAGGGTGAAGAATTCGCCGGCGCGCTCGCCGGTGGTGACCTCAAAAGCGTCGGCCAGGCGGATGCGGTTGCCGGGCTTGGGCGACTTCGAGGCGCGTACCTGGGCCAGCACGGTGCGGTTGTCCAGCACGCGCTCGACCAGCACCTCGACCTGGCCTCCGGTTTCCTTCACGCCGAAGAAGCGCGCTTTTAAAACGCGGGTATTGTTCATCACCAGCAGGTCGCCCGGCTGCAGCTGGTCGAGGATGTCGGCGAAATGGCGGTCGGTGATCTGCTCGCCATCGAGTTGCAGGAGGCGCGAAGCGCTGCGGTCCGGCAGCGGCAATTGGGCGATGCGTTCGGGCGGCAGGTCGAAATCGAAATCGGAAAGCGAATACATTCTGTTCATTTCTGGGAAAATGGGGGCTGGCAGCTTTACAATATGGCCCCAAGTAGGTGCGGCGAACCCTCTATTTTACGCCAGCCCGCGCCAATCCGCCGCTTTTATGCCCGCTTCCAAGACCCCCGCCGCCCCGAAAACGACACAAACCAAGCTCGCCAAGCTCGGCCTGCGCAGCGACATGGACCTGATCCTGCACCTGCCGATGCGCTACGAGGACGAGACCAAGATCGTACCGATCCGCGAGGCCTGCCTGCGCGGCGGCCATGTGTCGCAGGTCGAGGGCGTCGTCATCAAGAACGAGATCGCCCTGAAACCGCGCCGGCAGCTGCTGGTGACGATTGCCGACGACAGCGGCGAACTCCTGCTGCGCTTCATGAACTTCTACGGCAGCCAGGTCAAACAGCTGGCCGAGGGCGTGCGCGTGCGGGCGCGGACCGAGATCAAGCACGGCTTCTTCGGCGCCGAGATGGTGCACCCGACCTATAAGGTCGTCAACGAAAACGCGCCGCTGCCGACTTCGCTCACACCCGTGTATCCGTCGGGCGAAGGCCTGTCGCAGCCGATCCTGCGCCGTGCGATCGCGGAAGCGATGCGGCGCGTCAGCTGGGTCGACACGGTGCCGGCCGCGATCCGGCGACAGATGGGCCTGATGGACTTCGAGCCTGCCGTCAAACTGCTGCACTACCCGCCGGTCGACGTCGACGAATACGCGCTGATGGAAAAGTCGCATCCGGCCTGGACGCGCATGAAGTTCGACGAGCTGCTGGCTCAGCAGCTCTCCCTGAAACGGGCCCAGCGTGCGCGCCGCGACAAGGGCGCGCCGACCCTGCGCGCCGTGGGCGAACTGTCCGAAGGCTTCCTGCGCGCCCTCCCCTTTTCGCTCACCGGCGCCCAGCAGCGCGTGGTGAAGGAGATCCGCAAGGACCTCTACGAAGGCTATCCGATGCAGCGCCTGCTGCAGGGCGACGTCGGCAGCGGCAAGACGGTGGTGGCGGCGCTGGCCGCCGCCCAGGCCATCGATTCCGGCTACCAGGCGGCGCTGATGGCGCCGACCGAGATCCTGGCCGAACAGCATTTCAGGAAGATCGCGGCCTGGATGGAGCCGCTCGGCGTAAAAGTCGCCTGGCTCACCGGTAGTCTGAAGAAAAAGGAAAAGACGGCGGCCAGCGAGATGGTCGAATCGGGCGAAGCGCAACTGGTGATCGGCACCCACGCCCTGATCCAGGACACGGTGCAGTTCGCGAAACTGGGCCTGGTGATCGTCGACGAACAGCACCGCTTCGGCGTCGGCCAGCGCCTCACCCTGCGCAACAAGGGCAGCGAAGGCCTGGTGCCGCACCAATTGATGATGTCGGCGACGCCGATTCCGCGCACGCTCGCCATGACCTATTACGCCGACCTCGAGGTGTCGGTGATCGATGAACTGCCGCCCGGACGCACGCCGATCGTCACCCGCGCCATCGACCAGAACCGGCGGGATGAAGTCATCGAACGCGTGCACGCGGCCGTGCTCGAGGGGCGCCAGGCCTACTGGGTCTGTCCGCTGATCGAGGAATCCGAAGCGCTGCAGTTGCAGACGGCGACGGAAACCTACGAAACCCTGGCCGAAGCCCTGCCCGACCTGCAGGTCGGGCTGGTCCACGGGCGCATGAAGCCGCTTGAAAAGCAGGCGGTGATGGATGCATTCTCGGCGGGGGAGGTGCATGTGCTGGTGGCGACCACCGTGATCGAGGTCGGGGTCGACGTGCCGAACTCTTCGTTGATGGTGATCGAGCACGCCGAGCGCTTCGGCCTCTCGCAGTTGCACCAGTTGCGCGGGCGCGTCGGACGGGGTTCGGCGGCCAGTGTCTGCCTGCTGCTGTACCAAAGCCCGCTGGGCCAGGTGGCGAAGCAGAGATTGATGACGATGCGCGAGACCACCGACGGTTTCGAGATCGCGCGGCGCGACCTCGAGATCCGCGGACCGGGCGAGTTTTTGGGCGCGCGCCAGTCAGGACAGGCGATGCTGCGTTTTGCCGATTTAGAAACCGACCAGTGGCTGGTGGAGCATGCGCGCGACATCGCCGCGAGCTTGTTGGAGAGCGAGACCGGTCCGAATGTGGAGATCGTGGATGCGCACCTGGCGCGCTGGCTCGGTGGACGGGAAGAATTCTTGAAGGTGTAACGCATGGTGGGCACAGGGCGCCCACCCTACTGTAGGGTGGGCGCCCCGTGCCCACCATGCACCTGCGTTAATCGACTTTCGTCAACTCCACCCCATCCACCGTCATCTTCCACTTGCCGTTCTCGCGATGCGGCGGCTTGCTGACCACGAAGGTCGAGCGCACCAGGAAGACACCGACGTCGAAGTTATCGCCATTAAAACCCTGCAGGTCGACGCTGAGGTCGAGATTCTTGCCGGGCTGGTTGCGCTTGTACTTGACCTTGCCGTCCTTGGCCAGCTGGATGCGCATGTCCTTGCCCTGCCAGTCGCCGACATAGGCGATCTTCTCGGGCGGGACCGGGACGGGATCGGCCTGGGCGGCCAGCGGCAGCAGGCAAGCGCTGAGGATAAGGGGGCGAAGCAGATGCATGATGAACTCACGGAAGCGATGAGCTGCCGAGTATTCGCCCATCACGATATGTTGTCAACATGCATACGCCGAGCGGCGTTGCTTCTTCAAGACGCGTCGTCGGCGTCGTAGCGCAGCCCGATCTGGCGCCGGATCTCGTCCATCACGCGCATCAAGGCCAGCGTCTCCTCATGCGTCATACCGGGGCTTTCGATCAGTCCTGCGCGCCAGCAGCGCTGGGCTTCGATCACTTCGTGCACGTAGCCATTGCCGAGATAGGGCGTGGCGATCGTGCGCGTGCTGCCGTCGTCCAGCGCCACCGTGATCGAACGGGCGCGATGGAACATGGTGTTCATGCGGATGTGGCCGCGCGCACCGGAAACCGTCAGCTCGCCCGGCGTGCGCGCCAGGAAGGAGCAGCTGCAGGCCGACATGGCGCCGCTCGCGTGCTTCATCGTAAAACCCGTCTGGACGTCGACGCCGGTCGGGCCCATGATCGCCTGTGCCTTCACCTCAAGCACGGGACCGAGCAGGCTGGCTGCGATCGAGAGCGGATAGATGCCGAGATCGAGCAGCGCGCCGCCGCCCAGCTCCGGATTGAAGACGCGGTGTTCGGGACCGAAGTTGGCCATGAAGCCGAAGTCGGCCACGACCTGCTGGACGCCGCCGATCTCGCCGGCGGCGATCAGGCGCTTGACCTCGCCAAGGGCCGGCATGAAGCGCGTCCACATCGCCTCCATCAGGAACAGCTTGTTGGCGCGCGCCGCCGCGATGAGCTGTTCGGCCTCGCGCGCATTCATGGTGAACGGCTTTTCGACCAATACCCCCTTGCCGGCGCCCAGCGCCAGCAGCGCGTTACTCACGTGCTGGGGATGGGGCGTGGCGACATAGACCAGGTCGATGCCGTCGGCTTGCGCGAGTGCCTCATAGGAGCCATAGGCGGCGCCGGCGCGGAATTCGGCGGCGAAGGCCTCGGCCTTGTCCAGGCTGCGCGAGGCGACGCCGGCCAGTATCGCATCCGGCACATCCTGCAGCGCGGTGGCGAAGGCGCGCGCGATCTTGCCCGTGCCGAGGATGCCCCAACGAACCGGCTTATCCATATCTACTTCCCTTAACTTGTCCGCTTGGGACGGAAAACGCTCGTGTCCAGATAAAAGGCCTGGTCCTGCCCGGGCCACCAGCCCGGCACGCCGAGCACCGGCAGGGGCGTGAAGCTGGAAGTACTGAGGCCCTCGGCGCGCAGCGTCTGCGCCACCGTGCCGTCGATCCAGGCGCGCCGGGCGCCCGCATCGAAGCCGAAATAGTCATCCGGCGCGAACACGACGCGCACGTGCGCCGTGATCGCCTTGCGCGGCGCGACCAGCTTTTCCATCAGCGCGTGCCCGAACAGCCACAACTGGGCATCGGGGCCGAACATCGCGCGCTTTTCGAACAGCGCTGCGTCCCAGCAGTGGGCGCGCAGCTCGTCCACCAGTTCGCGCCCTGCGCTGGAGGCGCGCACCACCAGCAGCGCCGCGTTCTCGTCGAAGATGGTGGCGGCGTCGCGCGCCGGGCCGCGCGCTTTGCTACCGCCAGCGGCCTCGATCTGCGCCGCCTGCAAGGCGTTCAGCTCGCGTTTGATCAGCGGGAAGGTCTGCCACACGAGGCCATTGAAGAAATCGTGCAGGTTCTCGCGCGTCGGCACATTGCCCGTGGCGCTGATGAACTCTTCATACGCCATCCCTTCGGGCAGCGACTCCTGCGGCACGAAAGTAATGGGTAAGTCGCGGTGATTGCGCAGCGCCCGCTGCGCGGCCTGGCGGTTGAAGGCGCCGGCGAACTCCTCGCCCTCCAGGCCGAGGGCCTGCCAGGCGGGGCGCACGGCGTCGTACCAGGGCCGCGACCAGTCGATCTGCGCGAGTTCCTGCGTCACTTACAGCATCTTCCAGTCGATGCGCTCGCCCGCGTTCAGCGGTACCAGGTCGTTTTCGCCGAAAGGCACGGTGGCCGGCAGCGTCCACGATTCGCGCGTCAGGGTGATCGTGCCTTCGTTGACCGGCAGGCCGTAGAAGGCCGGGCCGTTCAGGCTGGCGAAGGCCTCCAGTTTGTCGAGCGCGCCGGCGTCGGCAAAGGCTTGCGTGTACAGCTCCATCGCATGCAGGGCCGTGTAGCAGCCGGCGCAGCCGCAGCTCGACTCTTTCGCGCCGACGGCGTGCGGGGCCGAGTCGGTACCGAGGAAGAAGCGCTCGTCGCCGCTGGTGGCGGCCGTCACCAGCGCCAGGCGGTGCTCTTCGCGCTTCAGGACCGGCAGGCAGTAATAGTGCGGACGAATCCCGCCTTTGAAAATCTCGTTGCGGTTGTAGAGCAGGTGGTGCGCGGTGATGGTTGCGGCGATCGGCCCTTCGGCCTCGGCCACGTACTGGGCCGCATCCTTGGTCGTGATGTGCTCGAAGACGATCGGCAGGGCCGGCAGGTCGCGGCGCAGCGGACGCATCACGCGCTCGATGAAGACGGCCTCGCGGTCGAACAGGTCGATGTCATGGTCGGTGACTTCGCCATGCACCAGCAGCGGCATGCCGACTTCCTGCATCACTTCCAGCACCTTGTAGCACTTCTTCAGATCGGTCACGCCGGCATCCGAATTGGTGGTCGCGCCGGCCGGATACAGCTTCACCGCGTGAATGAAACCCGTGTCCTGGGCGCGGCGGATCTCGTCCGGATCGGTGTTGTCCGTCAGGTAGAGCGTCATCAGCGGCTCGAAGGGCATGCCGCTTGGGAGCGCGGCCAGGATGCGCTCGCGGTAGGCCTGCGCGGCAGCGGCGGTCGTGACTGGCGGCTTCAGGTTCGGCATCACGATCGCACGCGCGAACTGGCGCGCCGTGTGCGATACCACGCTGGCCAGCCCGGCGCCGTCGCGCAGGTGCACGTGCCAGTCGTCTGGACGGGTGATGGTGATGGAATTGGGGGTCTCGATGGGGGACATGGCGGGCTCTCGGATTGCGGGACGGCGTCATTTTACCTGTATAGAGGATGTAGAGCGCGCTTGCACCTGCCTCCAGAATATGGGAGGCTGCATCGCAATTGCAATGCATTATTGGAGTTCACATGAAAACGTCAACGATTCCCTCGCTGCGCGTCAAGCCGGAGCTGCGCATCGCAGCGGAAAGCGTGCTTCAGGACGGCGAAACCTTGTCGGGCTTCGTCGAACAATCGCTGCGCCAGAACATCCAGCGTCGTCAGGCTCAGCAGGAATTCATTGCACGCGGTTTGGCATCGGCCGCGGAAGCAGAACGCACAGGTGAATATGTCGATGCTGACGACGTCCTGCGCGAACTGGACGTGATGCTCGAGGATGCGACCAAGGCCAAGGAATGACGTTCAAAGTCCGCTATACGAGGGCGGCGCGGGAAGATTTGCGTGAGTTGTACGCGTATCAACTACAGCACAGCCTTCAATCTGCCAGGCGGGCACGCGACACGATCGCAAAAGGGTCGGAGCTGTTAAAGGACTTTTCGTTCACGTGCAGGAAGGCCGACCAGAACAATCCCTTCCTGCGCGAACTGCTCATCCCGTTCGGTGGTGCCGGATATGTAGCACTGTTCCAGATCGACGACCACAGTACGGTGACGATCCTGGCGGTGCGGCATCAGCACGAGGATGATTATTTGTAGGAGGGGCGCCCATCCCGCTCAGTGGATGATCTTGGCCAGGAACTCCCGCGCGCGCTCCGAGCGCGGGGCGCTGAAAAACGCGTCCGCCGGCGTATCCTCGACGATGCGCCCGTGGTCCATGAACACGATCCGGTCCGCCACCTTGCGTGCAAAGCCCATTTCGTGGGTGACGACCATCATCGTCATGCCGTCCTGGGCCAGGTTCACCATCACGTCCAGCACTTCGCCGATCATTTCCGGGTCGAGCGCGGAAGTCGGCTCGTCGAACAGCATGGCCACCGGGTCCATCGACAGTGCGCGCGCGATGGCCACCCGCTGCTGCTGGCCGCCCGACAACTGGCTCGGGAACTTGTCCTGGTGCGCCAGCAGGCCGACCCGGTCCAGGTAGCGCAGGCCGCGCTCGATCGCTTCTCCCTTCGCCCGCCCCAGCACTTTTATCTGCGCCAGCGTCAGGTTCTCGCGCACCGACAGGTGCGGAAACAGTTCGAAGTTCTGGAACACCATCCCGATCTTCGCGCGCAGCTTGGGCAGGTCGGTCTTGCGGTCGGTAACCGTGATGCCGTCGACCCGAATCGCGCCCTGCTGCACCGGCTCCAGGCCGTTGACGGTCTTGATCAGGGTCGACTTGCCGGAACCCGAGGGTCCGCAGACCACCACGACGTCGCCGCGCGCCACCCGCGTGCTGCAGTCGGCGAGCACCTGGAAGTCGCCATACCACTTGTTGACCTTCTCGATTTCGATCATCCGTTCACCATTCGCGCGACATTTCTGAGCGTGCTTGACAGCACTAACAGCCCCTAGGATACTGCGGAACTTGCCAATATAGTCAGAACGAGTCCTCGTTCGCACGCAGAACCACCTAGATCTTGAACCGCCCCGGCACGCCCAGGACCCATCCTGCATGCCGGGCTAAACGCGCAGGCTGACACAGGAAGCAGTTTATGAACAATCGAAACCGTCTCACCACTTATATCCTGATTGGCCTCGTACTCGGGGTCATCGTCGGCTACTTCGTCAATGCGAATACCGCCAATCCGACCGGCTTCGCCGACACGATGTCGCTGGTGACGACGCTGTTCCTGCGCCTGATTAAGATGATCATCGCGCCCCTGGTCTTCTCGACCCTGGTGGTCGGCATCGCCAAGATGGGCGACGCCAAGGAAGTCGGCCGCATCGGCGTCAAGGCGCTGGGCTGGTTCATCATCGCTTCCGTGATTTCCCTGTCGCTGGGCCTGATCCTGGTGAACCTGTTCCGCCCGGGCGACGCGATGGCGGTCTCGGGCCACCTGCCGGCCGTCGGCACCTCCTCGGGCATCGTCACCTCGGGCCTGACCCTGAAGGAATTCATCACCCACCTGGTGCCTTCGTCCATCGTCGACGGCATGGCCAAGAACGAGATCCTGCAGATCGTCGTGTTCTCGATCTTCTTCGGCACCGCCGCCGCTGCCGTCGGCGCACGCGCCACGCCCCTGATCGACGCGGTCGACGGCGTCGCCCACATCATGCTGAAAGTGACCGGCTACGTGATGAACTTCGCGCCGATCGCCGTCTTCGCGGCGGTGGCCGGCATCGTCGCCAAGAGCGGCCTGGGCGTGCTGCAAACCTACGGCATCTTCATGGCCGAGTTCTACCTCGGCATCATCCTGCTGTGGGTGATCCTGATCCTGATCGGCATGGCCTTCCTCGGCCCGCGCGTGCTGCGCCTGATCGGCCTGCTGAAGGAACCGACCCTGCTGGCCTTCTCGACCGCCTCGTCGGAAGCGGCCTTCCCGAAAACCCTGGAAGGCCTGGAAAAGTTCGGCGTCAAGAATCGCCTGGCCGCCTTCGTGCTGCCGATCGGTTACTCGTTCAACCTGGACGGCTCGATGATGTACTGCACCTTCGCCGCCGTCTTCATCGCCCAGGCCTACGGCATCGACCTGCCGATGTCGACCCAGATCATGATGATGCTGGTGCTGATGCTGACCTCGAAGGGCATGGCCGGCGTGCCGCGCGCCTCGCTGGTCGTGATCGCCGCCACGCTGGCCCAGTTCAACATCCCGGAAGCGGGCCTGCTGCTCCTGCTCGGCATCGACCACTTCCTCGACATGGCGCGTTCGGCCACCAACGTGATCGGCAACGGCATCGCCACCGCCGTCGTCGCCAAGTGGGAAGGCGATCTCGAAGATACGGTGCCGCACAAGGACGTCGCCACCTCGCCGCTGCGCTGATCGCAACGGGACAAGGACAAGGCCTTCCAGCGATGGAAGGCCTTTTTTTCATATAAGAAGACGGGAGACTCGCATGAAACAACTGGCCGCGGCAGCGATGCTGCTTGCTTTGAATAGCGCCCATGGCGCCCCCCAGACGGTCGATTGCGGCCGCCTGCTCGACGTGAAAAGCGGCACCTGGCGCGAACGCGTCAGCATCGTGATCGAGAACGGCGTCGTCACCTCGGTGGGACCAATGGCGCAGGGCGCCGACCACATCGACCTGTCGAACCGCTCCTGCCTGCCCGGCCTGATCGACATGCACGTGCATCTCACCAGCGAAACCCAGCCGGCCGTCGACGCCTACCGCGACCGCCTGACCGCCGATCCGGCCGACATGGCCTACCGCTCCGTCAAATATGCCGAGCGCACCCTGCTGGCCGGCTTTACGACGGTGCGCGACCTCGGCGCCGAGCAGGCCCTGAACGTCTCGCTCAAGCGCGCGATCGCCGCCGGGTCGATTCCCGGCCCGCGCATGTTCACGGCCGGGAAATCGATCGCCACCACCGGCGGCCACGCCGACCCGACCAACAACCTGTCGCACTTCCTGGGCGAGGCCATCGGCACGCCGGGGCCGAGCGAAGGCGTGATCGACAGTCCCGAACAGGGCCGCCAGGCCGTGCGCGCCCGCTACAAGGAAGGCGCGGACCTGATCAAGATCACCGCCACCGGCGGCGTGCTGAGCCAGGCGGCGAATGGCCAGAACTCGCAGTACACCGAGGACGAGCTGCGCGCCATCGTCGCCACCGCGAAGGACTATGGCTTTCGCGTCGCGGCCCACGCGCATGGCGCCGAGGGCATGAAGCGCGCCTTGCGCGCCGGCGTCGATTCGATCGAACACGGCACGCTGATGGACGACGAAACCATCGCCCTCTTCAAGAAGACGGGCCACTGGTACGTGCCGACGATTTCGGCCGGCCGCTATGTCGCCGACAAGGCCAAGGATCCCTCGTATTATTCCGCGCTGGTGCGGCCAAAAGCGGCTGCCATCGGCCCGCAGCTGCAGGCGACCTTTGCGCGCGCCCACAAGGCCGGCGTCAAGATCGCCTTCGGCACCGATGCCGGCGTGTTCCCGCACGGGGAGAACGCGAAGGAGTTCGGCTACATGGTCGAAGCGGGCATGGCGCCGATCGAGGCGATCCGCGCCGCGACCATCCACGCGGCTACCCTGCTCGACCAGTCGCAGCGCCTGGGCCTCGTGGCGCCGGGCTTCGCGGCCGACATCGTCGCCGTCGACGGCGATCCGCTGCGCGACGTCAAGCTGCTCGAGAACGTGAAATTTGTGATGAAGGACGGCGTCGTTTACAAGAAGCCGTAAGTTTTAAAGGAGAAGTCCCATGTTGTTCCGTCAAACCGCCCGCTCGGCCGTCGCGCTGTTCGGCTTCCTGTTCTGCTTCGCGCTGGCCGCGCAGGCGCAAACCGCTTCGGTAAAACTGCCGAACGTGACCATTCTCGCCACCGGCGGCACCATCGCCGGCACCGGTGCCACCAGCACCACCACGGTCGGCTACACGGCCGCCACCGTCGGCGTGCAGGCGCTGATCCAGGCCGTGCCCGAGATGACGAAAATCGCCAACGTCAGCGGCGAGCAGGTGTTCCAGATCGCCAGCGAGAACATGGGCAACGAGCACTGGCTGACCCTGGCCAAGCGCGTAAACACCCTGCTGGCGCAGCCCAACGTGGACGGCATCGTCATCACCCACGGCACCGACACGCTGGAAGAGACGGCCTACTTTTTGAACCTGGTCGTCAAGAGCAAGAAGCCGGTGGTGCTGGTGGGCTCGATGCGTCCTTCGACCGCCATGTCGGCCGACGGCCCGGCCAATCTCTACAACGCCGTGCTGCTGGCGGGCTCGCAAGATGCGGTCGGACGCGGCGTGCTGGTCGTCCTGAACGACCAGATCAACGGCGCGCGCGATGTCAGCAAGACGAATACCACCTCGCTCGACACCTTCAAGACGACGGAACTGGGCATGCTCGGCTACATCGTCGGCGGCAAGCCCTTCTTCTACCGCGCCACGACGCGCAAGCATACGGTCGACACCGAGTTCGACGTCATGAACCTGTCGGTGCTGCCGCAGGTGGAAGTCGCTTACGCCCATGCGAACGTGGGCCCGGTCGCGATCGATGCGCTGGTGGCGTCCGGCGCCAAGGGGCTGGTGCATGCGGGCGTGGGCGACGGTTCGCTGCCGGCGAAGGTGCGTCCGGCGCTCTCCGCCGCGCGCAAGAAGGGCGTGCTCATCGTGCGCTCGAGCCGCGTCGGCCAGGGCATCGTGGCGCGCAACGGCGAGGCAAATGACGATGAGCTGGACTTCGTGGCGGGGGATAACCTGTCGCCGCAGAAGGCGCGCATCCTGCTGATGCTGGCCTTGACCAAGACGACCAATACGCGCGATATCCAGAAGATGTTCTGGACGTATTGATGTGTTGGTGGCGCTGGCGCGTTTAACGTTAATGGTGGATTGAATCCGCGGGCATGCCCGCCCTACGGTGCACCACCGCCACGGGTAGAAGCGTACCGTAGGGCGGGCATGCCCGCGGGGACCGTGCGAACCGCTGGCGCCTTACGCAACGGCGCCCAACATCATTCCCCCTGCAACTCCAGCGGCGGACTCGCCAACTCCTCATCCGGCCGCGCCAATTGGCGCTCCCACATCTGCGCATACAGGCCCCGTGCCGCCAGCAGGCTGCCGTGCGTGCCGCGTTCGACGATCTTGCCGTGATCGAGCACGATGATCTGCTGCGCATCCGCGATCGTCGACAGCCGGTGCGCGATCACCAGCGTCGTGCGGTTGCGCGCGATCTCCTTCAGCTGCGCCTGGATCGCCTGCTCCGACTTCGAGTCCAGCGCCGACGTCGCCTCGTCGAAGATCAGGATCGCCGGATTCTTGAGCAGAGTGCGCGCGATCGCGACGCGCTGCTTCTCGCCGCCCGACAGTTTTAATCCCCGCTCGCCGACCATGGTCGCGTACCCGTCCGGCAGGCTTTCAATAAAATCGTGGATCGAGGCCGCGCGCGCGGCGGCGACGATGTCTTCGCGACTCGCTCCCGGGCGGCCGTAAGCAATGTTGTATTCGATGGTGTCGTTGAACAGCACCGTATCCTGCGGCACGATGCCGATCGCCGCGCGCAGCGAGGCTTGCGTGACGTGGCGGATGTCCTGGCCGTCGATGCTGATCGCGCCCTTGTTCACGTCATAGAAACGGAACAGCAGGCGAGAGAGGGTCGACTTGCCGGACCCGCTGTGGCCGACGACGGCCGTGGTGGTCCCGGCCGGAATCGCGAAGTCGACGTCGAACAGGATCTGGCGCTTGGTCTCGTAGCTGAATTCCACGTGGGAGAATTCGACGCGCGCGCCCTTCGTCACCAGCGGCTGCGCGTCCGGCGAATCGGCCACTTCACGGTTCTGGTCGAGCAGGCCGAAGAGCCTCTCCATGTCGGCCAGCGCCTGCTTGATCTCGCGGTAGATCACGCCTAAAAAATTCAGCGGGATGTACAGCTGGATCATGAAGGAGTTCACCAGCACCAGGTCGCCCAGCGACATGGTCCCGGCAATCACGCCCTCGGTCGCACGCCACAGGATCAGCGTGACAGCCGTCGCAATGATCAGCGACTGGCCCGTGTTCAGCACGGACAAGGAGGTCTGCGAACGCACGGCGGCGTTCTCGTAGTGCTGCAGGCCCTGGTCGTAGCGCTTGGCCTCGTAGTCTTCGTTGCCGAAGTATTTGACGGTCTCATAGTTGAGCAGGGAATCGATCGCCTTGGTATTGGCCTTCGAGTCGAGCTCGTTCATCGTGCGCCTGAAATGGGTGCGCCATTCGGTGACGACCACGGTGAACGTGATGTAGGTGGCCAGTGCTGCGGCCGTGATGATCGAGAACCACTTATCGTAGTGGATGACCAGGTAGCCCAGCACCAGCGTGATCTCGACCAGGGTCGGCAGCACGTTGAAGAGCGAATACGAGATCAGCGAGTTCACGCCGCGTGTGCCGCGCTCGATATCGCGCGTCATGCCGCCGGTCTGGCGGTTCAGGTGAAAGCGCAGCGACAGCGCATGCAGGTGCCGGAAAACCTTTAAGGCAATCGTGCGCACCGCCCGCTGGGTCACGCGCGCGAACAGGAATTCGCGCAGCTCCGTAAACACGGTGGTCGACAGGCGCAGCAGGCCGTAGGCGACCAGCGCGCCCAGCGGCTGGACCAGCAGGGCCTGCGGGTGGGCGGGGTCGATGGCGAGCTGGTCGATCAGTTGTTTCAGCACCAGCGGCACGCCGACGTTGGCCATCTTCGCGCCGATCAGCGCGCCAAGGGCGGCGATCACGCGCCATTTGTAGACCCAGAGGTAGGGGAACAGGGTTTTCAGGGTGGCCCAGTCGCTGCGCTGGCGGCCTGTCGCGTTCGGCGCGGGCGGGAGGGAACTGGGTGAAGAGCGTCGCATGGCAGGGGTCCGGGATTTATGGTTCAATTCGGGACGATTGTAGCTTTTCACGAGATTTCAAGATGACGACGCCCGAAAACACCGCCCCTGTCCACACCAACCGTCTGCCGGAAGGGAAAATGCCGCAGCTGCGTGTGATGCCGGGCCCGCCGGACGCGAACGTCTACGGCGACGTCTTCGGCGGCTGGATCATGGCGCAAGTCGACATCGCCGGCTCGCTGCCGGCCACCCGCCGCGCCAACGGCCGCGTCGCCACCATTGCCGTGAACTCCTTCCTGTTCAAGAATCCGGTCTTCGTCGGCGACCTGCTCTCCTTCTACGCCGACATCGTCAAGGTCGGCAATACCTCGATCACGGTCTACGTCGAGGTCTACGCCGAGCGCAACCGCCTGCAGTCGAACATCGTCAAGGTCACCGAGGCGACCCTGACCTATGTCGCCACCGGCCCGGACCGCAAGCCGCGCCAGCTGCCGCCGATCGAGTCGCTGATCTCGCATCCCTAATTGAACACGCGCCGCAGCTTCCTCCTCGACGCGGCGCGCCTGACGGCCGCAGTCGCCGTACCTTCCGGTGCAGCTGCTGCCAGTCCCGCTTATCCTTTCTCCCTCGGCGTCGCTTCCGGTTCTCCCCTTCCCGATGCGGTCATCCTCTGGACCCGCATCCTGTCCGATCCCCTGAACGCCGCATCGGTGCCGCCGCTGGCCCTGAACGTGCGCTGGGAAGTGGCGGAAGATGAAGCGTTCAGGAAGATTGCCGCGCGCGGCAGCGCGGTCGCCTCCCCCGAGCTCGCCCACAGCGTGCACGTCGATGCAAAGGGGCTGCAGCCGGACCGCTGGTACTGGTACCGCTTCATGCTGGGCGACGCGGTCAGTCCCGTCGGACGAACCCGTACCGCACCCGCACCCGGTGCTTTGCCTTCGCGATTGAAGCTGGCGGTGGCCTCCTGCCAGCACTGGGAATTCGGCCACTACGCGGCGCACCGCCACATCGCGGCAAGCGCGCCCGACCTGGTCGCCTTCCTCGGCGACTACATCTATGAATGGGGCCCGTATCGCCTGCAGCATCCGCCGCGCGCGGTGCGCAGCGACGAATCCTTCACGCTGGCCCAGTACCGCGCGCGCTATGCGCAATACAAAAGCGACCGCGACCTGCAGGCGGCGCACCTGGCCGCGCCCTGGATCGTGACCTGGGACGACCACGAAGTCGCCAACGACTACGCCGGCGACATCGACGAGCGCCTGTCGGGCGATTTCGCCGCGCGCCGCGCCGCGGCCTATCAGGCTTTTTACGAGCACATGCCGCTGCGCCTGCCCCCGCCGCGCGATGGCCGCCTCAAGAGCATACGCATGTACCAGCGCTATGACTGGGGCCGCCTGGCGCGCTTCCACGTGCTCGACGACCGCCAGTACCGCTCTCCACTGCCCTGCTCGAAGCCGGGCCGCGGCGGTTCCAACGTCGTGCTGGCGCGCGCCTGCGACGCACTGCGCGATCCCGCGCGTACGATGCTGGGCGGCGAACAGGAAGCCTGGCTGGCCCAGGGGCTGCGCTCCTCGCGCGCGCACTGGAACATCCTGGCCCAGCAGACGCCGATGGCGCAATCGAGCGGCGTACCGATCCAGTCGCCCGAGGACGGCCGCTTCTGGACCGACGGCTGGGACGGCTATCCGCTGGCGCGGCGCAGACTGCTCGATACCTTGGCAACTTCCGGCGCGAGGAATCCGCTGGTACTGGCGGGTGACGTCCACACCTTCTATGCGAGCGAACTGCGGCGCGATTTTTCACGGCCGGTGTCGAAGGCGAACCCGGTCGTCGCGGCGGAACTCTGTGGCACCTCGATCACCTCGAGTTCGCGGCCGCAGGCGCGCACCGCGGAGAACGTCGAGCGCAATCCGCACATGCTGTACGGGCGCAGCGACCGCCGCGGCTACATGCTGATGGAGGTGACGTCCACGGCGACGCGCACGCGCTTCATGGCGCTCGACGACGTGCGCGATCCGGCCTCGAGCCAGTCTGAAATGGCAGCCTTCGCCGTGGCGGAGGGCAGCCCACGCCTGCGCCGCGGCTGAGCCGCTATGGCTGCTCAACAACACTATTGAATTCGATAATTTCTTTCATTTTCACCCACTTCGCTTAGAATGTGATGCCATTTTTCATCATTTTTTAAGCCCAGTCCGATGACCACGCCCTCGCTCCCCTCCTCCCCGGCTGCCGGGAACGACGACCTTGGCTGGCTTGCGGGCGGCGGAGAGATGGGCGCCCTGATCCGTTCGATGGATTGGTCGAAGACGCCGCTGGGCCCCCTCGAAACCTGGCCGCAGAGCCTGCGCACTTCGGTCAGCCTGTGCCTGTCCTCGACCTTCCCGATCCTGGTGGCCTGGGGACCCGACGACATCCAGATTTATAACGATGCCTACCGCCCGATCTGCGGCGATTTGCATCCACAGGCGATGGGCGCGCCGTTCAAGGAGATCTGGGCCAGCGCGCTGCCGGTCGTGGGCGACGCTTTTGATCGCGCCCACCAGGGCGAAGGTGCCTACATCCGCGACCAGCGCATGTTCCTCGACCGCCTCGGCTACCTCGAGGAAGCTTTCATGACCTTCTCGTTTTCGCCGATCCGCGACGAGTCGGGCGAAGTGGGCGGCATCTTCCACCCGATTACCGAATCGACGCCGACGGTCCTGAACGCGCGCCGTACCAAGGGCCTGCGCGACCTGAGCGTCGACATCGCCGACGCCCGCACGCTCGACGAGATCGGGCACGGCATCGTGGCCCAGCACGCGAACATGACGCTCGACCTGCCCTTCCTGGTGGTCTACCAGATCGACGCCGACGGCCAGCTGCTGCGGCGCTGCGGCGTCGGACTGGAAGCGCACCCGCAGCTGGCGCCCGAGCGCCTGGCGCTGGACGACACCTGCTGGCCCTTTGCGCGCACCGCGCAGATCGGCAAGGCGCAACAGGTCGACGGCCTGGCCCCGCGCTTCGGCGGCACGCCCTGCGGCACCTACGACGCGCCGCCTGACGCGGCGCTGGTGCTGCCGATCTCCCTGCCCGGCCAGGAAGCCCTGTTCGGCTTTGCGGTGGCCGGCGTGAGCGCCGCGCGTGCGCTCGACGCCGACTACCTGGCTTTCTACGACCTGCTGGGCGCGGCCCTGAACACGGCCGTCGGCAACGTCGTCGCCTACGAAAAGGAGCAGCGCCGCGCCGAGGAACTGGCGCAGATCGACCGCGCCAAGACCGCCTTCTTCTCGAACGTCTCGCACGAATTCCGCACGCCGCTGACGCTGATCCTCGGGCCGCTCGACGATGCCCTGGCCGACCTGGACGAGCCGCTCGGCGCCGTCCAGCGCCAGCGCATCGACGTCACCCACCGCAACGCGCTGCGCCTACTGAAACTGGTGAACTCCCTGCTCGATTTTTCGCGCATCGAAGCCGGCCGGGTGCAGGCGACCTATGCGCCGACCGACCTCGCGCGCCTGACGGGGGATCTCGCCAGCGTGTTCGAATCGGCCATGGCCAAGGGCGGCCTGCGCTACGAGGTCGACCTGCAGGACTTGAATGAACCGGTCTGGGTCGACCGCGACATGTGGGAAAAGATCGTGTTCAA
>Ga0308160_10003144_pt1 | contig 18929 bp, 19 predicted proteins | sample PhyFR1_FD_201036 | JGI IMG/M metagenome (GOLD analysis project Ga0308160, IMG submission 201036) | Phyllosphere microbial communities from UC Gill Tract Community Farm, Albany, California, United States - DLSLF.R1 | ecosystem: Host-associated > Plants > Phyllosphere > Unclassified | place: USA...
GCTGGCGCCGCGTGCCGGGCCAGGAAATGAATTCGGTCCCACGCACGCTGCATGGACCGCCGATGAAAACAGTCTACGGAGCACGACCGTTTCCCGGTATCGGCAAGAAGCCCGCATCCGGCTGCGACAGGAACTAGTCCGGCGTACACCTTTATGACTAGGCGTGCGCCACCCGCGCCAAAAGGACTACCTGCCCTAGTTACTGCCACCGATAGGCAGGCGCCGGAAGGATGGCTATAAGGAACAGGGTGCCGGCACGTTGCCGCGCGCGATCAGACGAACAGGAAGACACGATGGATCTCGACAGTTTTGAAGGCTTGCTGGTGGCAGCGGCAATGCAGGACCAGCCACAACGATTGCTGCTGGCCTTTGCCGCGTCAGAAGCCGAACCGGGGCCGACCGCAGCTGCGCCGCGCCAGACCCTGGTCCCGGTCATGTGCGTGGCCAAACAGGTGGGCGAACTCGACACGTTTGCCAACCTAGAGGCGGAGGCTGGCAAGATGGGCGTGCACTGGGATGTGGTGCTGGTGAGCACGCTGGGCGGCGCAGGCGGCCTGCTGCCCGACAGCGGACGTACTGACGCAGCGCTGGAAAAGATGATCGGCTACATCCAGGCCGGCGAGATGGCGCGCTTTGCTGCATTTGGCCGGGGCGGCGCCGTGTTGCGCTACGCTTGAAACACGCTGCCAGCCGCGTGACAGCCGCCGGCAGCGCATGACATCAGCACGGCATGTCCGCATTCTTGCGCGCATAGCACCACCAGGTGATGGCGATGCAGCTGACGTAAAAGCCGATGAAGCACCACAGAGCCCCGTTGGCGCTGCCGGTCAGCGCGATCGAGGTGCCGTAGCTTTTCGGGATGAAGAACGCACCGTACGCCGCCACCGCCGAAGTAAAGCCGAGCACGGCGGCGCCCTCCTTGTTCGCATCGACGATCGCCTGATGCTGGAGCGCGATGCTCTTGCCATGGGCCGCGCGCTGGTGCTCGGTCAGGAAAATCACGGGAATCATGCGGAACGTCGACGCATTGCCCACGCCGGTGCCGGCGAAGAGCAGCATGAACATCCAGAAGAAGCCGCTGAAGTCACCTGCGGCGCCGGCGCCGGCGTTCGGCAGGAACCAGATCACCCCATACGCAGCGCCGATCATGACGGCAAATGTCCACACGGTCACGCGCGCCCCGCCGAGTTTGTCGGCAACGATGCCGCCCAGGACCCGTGCCAGCGCACCGACCAGCGGGCCCAGGAACGCATACTGCAGCGGATTGACATCCGGGAACTGGGTTTTGATCAGCAGCGGGAAGCCGGCCGAATAGCCGATGAACGAACCGAACGTTCCCGTGTACAGCCAGCACATGAGCCAGTTGTGCTTGCGCTTGAAGATGACGGCCTGCTCGGCAAACGAAGCCTTGGCCGAAGCCAGGTCGTTCATGCCGAACCATGCCACCACGGTACTGACGATGATGAACGGCACCCAGATGAAGCCGGCATTCTGCAGCCACAACATGCTGGTGGCGCCGGCCTTGAGCGCCTCTTGCGGCGCCCCGCCCAGCGTACCGAACACACCGGCAGTAATGACCAGCGGCACCACGAACTGCACGGCCGAGACGCCCAGATTGCCGAGGCCCGCGTTCATGCCCAGCGCGTAGCCTTTTTTGGCTTTCGGATAGAAGAAGCTGATATTCGCCATCGACGAGGCGAAATTGCCGCCGCCAAAGCCGCACAGCAAGGCCAGCACGAGCATGGTCGGGTAGCCGGTCGTGACATCCTGCACGGCGAATCCGATGCCCAGAGCCGGGATCAGCAGTGACGCGGTGGAGATCGTCGTCCATTTGCGGCCACCGAAGATGGGCACCATGAACGAATAGAAAATGCGCAGCGTCGCGCCGGACAGGCCGGGCAATGCGGTCAGCCAGAACAGCTGGTTGGTGCTGTACTGAAAGCCGATCGCCGGCAGGTTGACCACCACCACGCTCCACACCATCCAGATGGCAAAGGCCAGGGCCAGCGCAGGAATGGACAGCCACAGATTGCGGTTGGCCGTTGTATTGCCGCTGTCATGCCAGAAGGCCGGATTCTCCGGTTCCCAGGTGTTGATGACATATTTGCTCATGACGTTCTCCAGTGTGCAGATTGAAAATCAGGTGGCCGCGCACAGGGCGGCGCCGGCGGGCGCCGCAACGGCATCGGCCTTGAATTCGGGTTTGAATGAGAAGTGCATCCAGATCAGGGAGACACAGACGCTTCCGTAGAGCAGCATGAAGGCGCTCGACCGGACACCGGTCAGGTCCAGCAGCACACCGAACAGGATCGGCAACACGAAGCCACCAAGGCCGCCCGCAAGACCGACGACGCCGGATACGGCACCGATGTTCTCGCCATACTCGTCACCGATGAACTTGAAGACGGAAGCCTTGCCAATCGCCATGGCAGTGCCGACGATAAACAGCAGTCCCGTGAACATCCATGGTGTCAGGGCCAGGTTCAGGTGCACCTCTCCTGTCACGGTCTTGACCACCATGCTGGTCGGTGGATAGGACAGCAGGAAAAAGCAGACCCAGCACACCCACATCACGCACCAGGTGACCTTGCAGGCGCCATAGCGATCGGCAATGCAGCCCCCCAGCGCGCGCAGCACGCCACCCGGCAGCGAAAAGCACGCTGCCAGCAAGGCCGCCAGGCGCAGGTCGAAGCCGTACTCGCCCACGTAGTATTTGGTCATCCACAAGGCCAGTGCGACATAGCCGCCAAAGACGACCGAGTAATACTGGCAATAGCGCCACACGCGCGGATCTTTCAGCACCTTCATCTGCTCGGAGAACGGCACGCTTGCGCCGCTCTGGTGCGTGGGATCGGTGGCACTGCATAGCCAGAACAGGATTGCCGTCACCAGCAGGGCCACCGCGTACACGGTCGGCAGCATCTGCCAGCCGTACGCGGCAATGATGGCCGGGGCGACGAACTTGGTCAGCGCGGAGCCCGAGTTGCCGGCACCGAAGATGCCCATGGCCAGGCCGCGGCGCTCTTTCGAAAACCAGCGCGCCACATAGGGCGTGCCAACCGAAAACGAGCCACCGACGATGCCCACGAGCAGGCCGAGCACTAGGAACTGCCAGTACGCTGTGGCCTTGCCGATCAGGTAGATCGGGATCACTGCGGCGAGCATGAGCAGGAAGAAGACGATGCGCCCGCCGTACTTGTCGCACCAGATGCCCAGCGGTACACGTACCAGCGAGCCGCTCAGTACCGGCATGGCTGCCAGCAGACCAAACTGTGTTTCATTCAGTCCCAGCATCGTCTTGATGGGAATGCCAAGCACCGCGAACATCATCCAGATCGCGAAACAGACCGTGAACGATATCGTGCTGCTGGCCAGTACCTGCCCTGCCTTGCTCTTGTGTGCCACGTGATTCTCCTGACGCCTTGGGGATCGCATCAGCTTAGTGGGCACGTGCCGACCCGCCTATTGGCAGGACGGCCTGGTATGAAAGGCAAGCGGGCTAGTCGTATCGGTCGAACTGACTATTCGGCATACGATGACATCGGGATGATCCGGGTGCAGCAATTCCGGCACCGACGCATTGATTGGGGCCGCCGTGCAGACAGATTGATGGCGTTTGCGTTAAACGTACCTCGATACGTTACGGAATGAAGCGGCGCGTCATCCGATATTTCCTGCAGTAACGTCTGGCCACAGATGCAGTCCGGCCCCTCTTCTTGCAAACCTGTTTGTATTTGCGTTGTGTGGCTGTGGCTGTTGGCGGGGTTGTTTTTCCTTGGTGTTTTTTACGTGTTGGTTAGTTACTTATTTAATCTAGCATGCATCATCCCTGGCCATCAATAAAAGAGCGCCAGCACGGCTATGTCGTAGTCAGGAGTTGCGACCTTGATCGCATGTCGGACAGATCATTCCCCACCCGTCGTCTTCGTTTCAAGGATGCTGGTTGCTACCAGAATCAGCGATCAGCACGAACAGTCACGGTGCCCTCTCCGACTCTGGGACAGAGACGATCTGATCCGATGACCGTTATTTGTAATTCCTGGAGTTTCGCTTTAGCGAATGACTTTCAGTCCAGTGTGCTTAGGTTCAAGCGCCTTGGTGAACGGTTGTCATCCAGAATAGACCACAGGCCCGCACGGCCAGATTAACTCTTCGACGAATTCGGTAAGGCACCCGGACTCACAACCTCGTATTCCATCAACAGAAACTGGATTACAAACAAGCCAATCATCACGGTTAACTCGACGAGAATTCCGACGTCATACCCCCCTGGGAGCGCCGACGACAAGATCGCGCGAAGACCCATATAGACGATAAGCAGGTAATTTGTCGGCTTGTGCTTGATACGCAGCGTCGCCTTGCACGTCGGGCATGTGGTAGTGCCGTTGAGCGTCATGAATAACGTCGAAGCGTTGGAGAGAGACAAATCCTGACATCGAGGACATTGGTACATACTTCCCCCTGGTTAAATAGAACGCCTGTTTCGATTCGATAGTAGCTGAATAACCCACCCCTACCCTCACACAAAGTCACGCACTGTCAGATACTTCAGCGCTCGTCCCCTCCCCTGTATTTGTCGGTCCGACTAGAGCTGACCAACGAGGCACAATCAAACCGTCCTTCTGGTGGCTGATTTCGAAGCTGCTGTCTTTTAGAGAGTCGAGAATGTTGATAAATTCGCGAGTGTGCATATCGGTGTTGGTTAGTTACGTTTTATGGTAGTCTGGTGCATCCCAACCTGATTCCATCGTCCATGTCCACACCAACTTCATGGGACCGTGATCCCATCAAAGCGTTCCGGGAATTCGTTGCCACCACAGCCTTCGCCGAAACCGGCCGCCGCCTGCCTGCCGATGGCACGCTGCGCATTCCGTCTGCAGCGTCCGCGAAGATCTACAACTTCATGTTTGCCAACGTGGCGGGCTGGATGCTTGAACAAGGCCTCACCTTCTCCACAGTCACCCACACCGACCTCGCCCGGTTCATCGGCCGCACCACCAAGGGAAAGCTCATCCTCAACAGCAAGATCGCCTACCGTTACCTGCGGCTCCTTGAGCGTTGCTATGAGCACCTGAACGTCAACCCCAACCCTGCGCAGCTGGCCATCCTCCACATCGATCGTGCCCACATGACACGGGATGACGCCGGCCGCACCTTGTCTGACGAACAGTTGGTACGGTTTTTCGCAGCCTTGCCAGCCGAGGCGCCACAGCGCCGCACCAGTACTCCGTTCGAGGGCTGGAAGCGCCGACGCGATCGTGCCATGCAGGTCGTCATCGCCCTGGCCGGTTTGCGCGTGTCGGAAGCGATCGGCTTGCTGATGTCCGAGATTGGCCGCCAGCAGGCGCTCGACGGCTCGATCGTGCTGACCATCACGCCCGACGAAAAGCATGACACCAGCCATGAACACACGATCACCCTCCCCCGCGACGGGGCCGATGAGCTGCTGCCGTGGCTCGCCGAGCGCGAGACGCTGGCCATCCCTGGCCAGTTCGTCTTCCCGGCCAATGCAGCCGGCGCCAGAATGACGAGGAAGACGGTGTACGTGCAGATGCGCGCCACCTTCGAGCGCGCCGGGATGGATCTGGCGCGCTCCGGCGGCCGCACGCTGCGCAACACGTTCGCCAAGCAGCAACTCGACAACGGCGCGAGTCCTGACGACCTCAAGGATGTGCTTGGCCTGGCGCTCGAGCGCTCTGCCGCCGATTACAAGCTCACGCGCGTCAAGCCGGATCCGGGCGCAAACGACGACGACAAGGAATGATCAGACCGCCTCACTGAATCCGGGCCGAAACAGCGTCACGACGAGCGCCAGGATCGCGCGCAACGATGGCGTCGATATCGATGGCATCGGCCATCTTCCGATACCCGGCATCGCCCGGGTGCAGATGGTCGCCCGAATCGAGTTCAGCACGCATGCGCTGGGGTCGCGCCGGATCGCGTAATACAGCATCGAAGTCGACCACGCCGTCGAAGATGCCAGCGCCCCGGATCCAGTCATTCAACCGCAGACGCAATACCTCTTTCTGCGGGTTGTAATGCCCGGCAAACGGTGTTCCCTCCAGCGCGCCCTCGAATGGCGGTAGCGTCCCCACCGTGATCCGGATTGTTCTGGCATGCGCGGTGGCTGCAAGCTGGCGAAAGCCCGCCGTCAATTCGTTCAGCGTCACCATCGTTTCAGCTGGCGCGAAAGGACTGCCAGGCCAGCCGATATCGTTGATCCCCAACAGAACAATCACATCCGACACCCCGGGTTGGCGCAGCACATCCTGCTCGAATCGCGCCAGCGCGCGCTCGCCCATGCCGTCGTTCAGCAGCCGCGCACCGGAAATGCCGGCATTGGCTACGGCGACGCCATGCGGCGCCAGCCGGCGCGCGAGGAAATCGGGCCAGCGCCGATCCGCATCCGGCGTCGATCCATTGCCATCGGTGATGGAGTCGCCCAGCGCCACCACCGTGCGGCTATCGGGTAATGCATCGATCAGCACGGCACTGAGAAACAAGCGCCCATCCACCCGCGTCGCTTTCGAGAGCTCGGCTTCCCGGCTGGCATTGCCGGCAGCGACGCTGATACTTTGCGACGCGCCCCAGTGAAACCCGGTAACTGCGGTCCGCTGTGGCAGATAGGTCGTGACCTCCAGCTGCGACAACGGCGCGACCGATAGCGCAATCGGGTCGCTCGTGACCGTCGCGCCAGGCGCGATCGTCACCTGGCGCGTGCCTTCGAATGTCACCTCGCGCGTCACTTCGCGCATCATCAAGCTCACCGCGCCGATTGCCAGAGGTGCTTTGCCATAGCGATTCGAGAACACCAGTTTGATGCGCTCGCCGCCTGTACTGATGCGAACGTATTCGCGCACCGTCTGATTATCCAGAACGGCAGGCACGTTCATCGGCAAAACGAATTGGCTATCCCATCCAGGCTGAGGCGCTGCGTACCAGGACGTCACCCAATCCGTACGTGCGTCCTCCGCCAGTGCGTTGCCTGCAAGGGTCATGGCGGTCCAGATCGCGGCGTTATGTAAGTAATGGCGCATGGGAATCCTCAGTAATAAAGAACCCACGATAGGTCATTCGATATCTTGCTGGAAGATGATAAAGTCGAACATCACTCATTCCATTCAGGAATATATCGATGGATACTCTGCGCGCCATGCGTACCTTCGTACGAACGCTGGAGCTGGGCAGCCTGTCGGCGGCAGCGCGTGAACTCGGGACGACGCAGCCGACGGTCAGCAAGCTGCTGGCCCAGCTCGAGCAGCACCTGGCTGTGCGGCTGTTTCAGCGCAGCACCAGGGGCTTGTCGCCAACCGACCAGGGGCGGCAGTTCTACCTCGATGCCAAACTGGTGCTAGATGGCTTCGATGCCGCCGTCGGCACCGTCCAGGGAATGACCGGCCAGGTCTCGGGTCTTCTGCGGATCAATGCGCCCGTCGGCCTGGGGCAGTTGCGGATCAATGCAGTCGTCGGGCGCTTTCTGGCGGCGCATCCGGCGGTGGAGATCGAACTGGTACTGGACGACCGCTATATCGATATGGTCGCAGAAGGGGTCGATATCGCTTTCCGGCTCGGTGGACCGCTGCCGCCGGATGTCACCGGCCGCCACCTGGCCACGATCCCGCGCTTTCTTGCGGCCTCGCCCACGTATTTGCAACAACGGGGCGAGCCAGAGCAGCCGTCCGACCTGACTGGCCATGACTTTGTTCGCTTTGCGTGGACACCTGGTACCACGATCGATCTGCACCGTGGCGATGAGGCGCTGCAGGTCCCGGTACGCAGCCGGTACCGTGTCAACAATGCGCTGGCGATCCGGGAAGCGCTCGTGCTGGACAGCGGGATTGCCATTTGCCCCGACTGGCTCATCCACGATCTGCTGTCGAGCGGCGCACTGGTTCAGGTCTTGCCAGGCTGGATGGCCCGCAGTCAGGACTTGTACGTGCTGACGCCATCGCGCCACTATCAGCCGCTGCGCGTAAAAACCTTCATCGATTTCGCGGTCGACCAATTCAGCCGGATGGGCCGCTTTCACGTGGCGGCGCCAGCGCATGGCGATCAGACGCCACCGACAATCGCCGACCTTTCTTGACATATATCCGTGAGCGGCGTCGGGTACCAGGCTGCATCGCCCACCAGCGCCACGCGGTTGGCGCACCAGCGCGGCATGTGGACGCCCAGGGAGGCGCCGAGCTTGCCGTCGCGGCCACGCGCCCCTAGGTTGCCGACGGGGCGATGAAAGCAGACAGGCGCACCTGCCCGAATTCGCGCAGCAGCGTGCCAGCCGCCTGGGCCATGGCCACCTCGAGTGCGCCGTTGATGGCCTGTTCCTGCGGGCAGCCCGGGTGATCGACATTCGCGCCGATTGCAAAGATCACGGGCTCTTCGAGTGCCTGGTACACATCGAGCACCGTGATGGCGTCGGGATCGACCGCCAATACCCAGCCGCCGTTGCGCCCAGAGGTCGACGTCACATACCCTGCGGCGCGCAGTCCACCCATCATCCGGCGCACGAGCACGGGATTGGTATTGAGCATGACGGCGAGTTCCTCGGAGCTCGTGGTGTTAGTGCGGCCGTGAATATGGCTCAGGACGTGCAGCATGCGCGCCAGTCTGAAATCTGCTCTCATCGTTGAAATCCTCCTGCCGTCATGATACCGAAACTTCAAGAGTTTCGATATCATCGTGAGTTGAATGCAATTCGTCGAGTTTCAGTTTCTTCGACTGTGACCGGACGTGCGTGTGGTAGCGCACCCAGTCACCACGGGACATGCGCTATGCTCAACCCACACTTCATTATGAAAGCAACCATGTCCCTGAATAACACCGTCGTCTGGCTCGACCACACCAAAGCCCAAGTCATCCACTTCGACAAGAATGCGTCGGAATCCGAGTCGATGAAAACCCATTCGACCCACCCGCATCCGCATCAGAAGCACGGCGACAACCACGTCAATGGTGACGACAACACGCTGTTCTACAAGGACATCGCCGCAGCGCTGACCGACAGCGAGCAGATTCTGGTCGTGGGCCCGGCCGAAGAAAAGACCGCGTTCGTTTCCTACCTGACGAGCAAGATGCCGGCGATTGCCGACAAGATCAAATCTGTCGAAACCGTGGATCATCCATCGGAAGGCCAACTGCTGGCCTACGCACGCGAGCATTTCATCAGCAGCGGCGGCATGCAGTAATTCGCTGACAGTCTTTCAGCGCCAGCGCGCTATTAACCCGCTTGCCGTCATGGCATAGCGGGTTTTTTAACGCCTGCGCACAAACTGCAACTTCAGCAGTATCGATTACAACGCCTGCGCTCCAGGTCGGTTCCGTGCGCGAAACTGCGCTGCCTTATGCCGATTGCCGCACAGCGCCATGCTGCACCAACGCCGCCGATGCGATTTCGTGCGGTCGTAGAACCACAGGACGCACTCCGGATGCTCGCACTGTCTTACCAGTGTGAAATCACCTTCGGCCAGCAAGGTCGCGACAGCTTCGGCCAATACGCCCAACGCACGTGCTGGCGACGGCGCCCCGCCCTGATGCACCAAATGCGGCTGCACCTCGTCCCAGACAAGCGCCGGCGTCGACCCCACCGCCGCCAGATAACGGTTGAGCAGCGCAGGATCACCCTGTTTACCCTCCATGCGGCGCGTAATCAGATCACGCGCGGCGGCGCGCAATACCTTCGCGTCGCGCAGCAAGGCATCCGCCGCGAGTCCGGAAGGCTGTCCCGCATCGATACCGCAACGCGCCAGCCAGTCCAGCACGGCGTAGCTGCTCCACCAGAAATCCTGCTGCGCGTCGCCGACGCCCGCCTCGGTGTTGAGCATGTCGAGCGCCAGATGATCAGCGATCAAAGGTGCTGCGCCAGCTTCGGACTGAAATGTATCGGCCATGACTGCCTCCAATGTAATAACCATCAAGATTATACTTGAAGGGTTACTCCACCCATGCCACAATGCGTCCATAACCTTCATTATTCAGCTTTAGAGGTTATGCCAACCAATGTCATTTAGGAGAACATTCATGCAAAACCACTCTACTGCCGTGCCCACCTCCGTAGCGCCAGTCGTACGCTACGCCAGCATTGCCATCGATGGCACCGACGTGTTCTACCGCGAAGCCGGCCCGGCCGACGCGCCCGCCATATTGCTGCTGCACGGCTTTGGCGCGTCGTCGCACATGTTTCGCGACCTGATTCCCGCGCTGGCCAAACACTATCGCGTGGTAGCACCCGATCTGCCCGGCTTCGGCATGACGCGCACCGACCCGGCCTTCGAGTTCACGTTCGCGCATCTTGCGGACGTCATCGACGCCTTCACGGATGCCGTGGGTCTGGATACCTATGCGATGTATGTGTTCGACTACGGCGCGCCGGTCGGCTGGCGTCTTGCGGTGCGCCATCCGGAGCGCATCACGGCGATCGTGAGCCAGAATGGCAATGGCTACGAAGAAGGCCTGAGCCCGGGTTGGGCGCCGATGCGCGCCGCGTGGGCCGATCCGAGCGCTGCGAATCGCGAAGCACTGCGCACATTCAATTCATTCGAGATGACGAAGTGGCAGTACACGGAAGGCGTTCGCGATGTATCGCGCGTCGCGCCGGATGGCTACGCGCTGGCGTTTGCCGCCACCGAACGCATCGGGGTCGATGCGCAACTGGACCTGCTGGTCGATTACGGACAAAACATCGCGCAGTACACGCAGCTGCACGCGTACTTCTGTCAGTACCAGCCGCCCTTACTCGCAATCTGGGGCCAGAACGATCCGTTCTTTGTACCGGCGGGCGCCCACGCGTTCAAACGCGACCTGCCGCACGCCGAGGTGCGCTTCCTGGATACCGGTCACTTTGCGCTGGAGACGCACGGGCCCGAGATTGCTGAAGCAATGCGCGACTTCCTCGCCGGGCATATCACGGGCAAGCGCGCCAACGAGCGGTAAAGCTCAGGCCGTGCGCCCCGCGCACATCGCCATCGCCACCAGCTGCTGCTCGCGCATCAGGCGATACGACATCGATACCTCGCGCATCAGGCAGATGAAGCTGGTCGTCAGGGCCAGCATCGCGCCAATGAAACTGGCAGCAATCAGATGGACGAGCGGCAGGCCGGTGGCGTCGCCGAGAAACAGCATCGCGATCACCAGGCAGACCAGCAGGCCACACAGCGTGCTGGCGGCAATCGCGATATTGATCAGGCTGGAGCGGCGGTGCAGACCGCTCAGCGCAGCCACACACTCGGCATCGACGCACTTGATGGCGCGATCTTCCAACAAGCGCATCTGATCAATGATGCGGCCAAGCCGGTTGGTCAGCAGGATCAGCAGGATGCTGACACCGGCAAGCAGGAACACGGGCGCGATCGCCAACTGGATGACCTGACCGATATCGCCGAGCTGGAAGTTCATTGCAACGCTGTCCGTGGAGGGGAAGATGGCGGAGTGTAGCAGCATCGTTACGCAAAGCACGAGTGCCGGTTCACCATGACCCGCTCACATTGCCTACTTCTTTCCTGTGTGAAATGGCGTACAGCCGGAATGCATGTACGCCTGCCAGCATCGAATCGTTGCAATAAAAACACGTCGATGCCATGCAGAATGCCCCAACAGTCACACCTCCACTTACTACGCTGCACAGCGCGTTTGTGAGCCTCACTGGCCTGTCCCCGACCGAGGCGCTGGGAGAACTCGTGCGCGCTGGCCATGCACACCTTCCGCTACCCGGTCACGGTGCGACGCTGGCCCGCTGGCAGGCACTCGCCGCCATTGGCGCACATGATTTGCCGCTGGCGAAGGTGTTTGAAGGCCATACGGATGCGGTGGCCATCCTGCACGAAGCCCAGTCGCACGCACTGGCCGACGCCCCGCAAACTACCTGGGGCACCTGGTGTGCGGAGCCGCCGGATGCACGCCTGGCCCTGGTGGCGGTCGATCACGGCCATGTTCTGCGCGGGCGCAAGGCCTGGTGCTCGGGGGCGCATGGCGTCACGCATGCGGTGGTGAGTTGCTGGGATGACGATGGCGCCCCGATGCTGGCGGCGGTCGACCTGCGCCAGCCTGGCGTGCGCGTCACCGACGACGGCTGGAACGCGGTGGGCATGCGTGCCACCGCCAGCGTCGACGTCTGGTTCGATGATGTGGTGGCGACGCCGCTCGCAGGCCCGGGCTTCTACGTAGAGCGGGCTGGCTTCTGGCAAGGCGGCGCAGGTGTGGCCGCATGCTGGTTCGGCGCCGCCACGCGTCTGGCCGATGCGCTGCGTGAACGGCTGGCCGAGCGCAGCGATCCCCATCGCCTGGCCCAGCTGGGCGAAGTCTCAGTCGCACTGCAAGGCTGCGCCGCGCTGATCCGCGAGGCTGCGGCAGCCATCGACAGCGCACCAGGCGCGAATGCCATGCGCACGGCGATGACAGTACGCCTGAGCGTCGAAGCGACGGCCAACACGGTCTTGCATGCCGTCGGCCGCGCACTGGGCGCCGGCCCGCTGTGCAAGGATGGGTCGCTCGCGCAGCTGTATGCGGACCTGCCGGTGTTCATGCGCCAGAGCCATGCGGAGCGCGACCTGGAAGCCGTCGGCAAGCTGGTCGCCGCCCTGGAGGACGCGCCATGGACCTTGTAAACCGCTCACGTCACATCGGCGGCACCGGCCCGGCAGCGCACGACTGGGCGCGCGACGCTGCGCTGGCCGCAGTTCCGCAGATCACGCTGGATGCGCTGATCCCACCCGGCACACGCGTCGTCGTGGTCGCACCCCATCCCGATGATGAAATCCTGACCTGCGGCGCCTTGCTGCAACTGGTCGCCGCGCGCGGTGATGCGCCGCTGATCGTGGCCGTCACCGATGGTGAAGCCAGCCACCCCGGCTCGCCTGCCTGGCCACCGGAACGCCTGCGCCAGGCGCGGACCGACGAAACGGATGCCGCCCTGGCCCACCTGGGCATCGCCGCCGACCGCGTGCTGCGCCTGCACATCCCGGATGGCGGCGTCACGGCCGCCGCGCCCGAACTCGAGCGCCAGCTAGCCGCAATCATCGCGCCGGGCGACATCGTGATCACCACCTGGCGCTTCGACGGCCACCCGGACCACGAATCGACGGCGCTGGCGTGCAGCGCCGTCGCCCACAAGCGCGGCGCCCGCGTACTGCAGGCACCGGTCTGGGGCTGGCACTGGAGTGCGCCGGGCGACGGCGCAATGCCGATGAACCAGGCGCGCAAATTACCGGTGCCAAACGACGCGCTGACGCGCAAACGCGCCGCCCTCGGGTGCTTCCACAGCCAGATCGAGGGCGACGCCAGCAGCGGCGCAGCGCCCATCCTGCCCGCGTTTGCGATGGAACGCGTCCTGCATCCTTTTGAACTCTACTTTCCCGACCATGCGTAACGCCCAACCCCTGGCCCATTTCGAAACCCTGTACGCCGCATCGGACGACCCGTGGGACGTGCGCGGCGCCTGGTATGAACAGCGCAAACGCGCGATCCTGCTCGCCAGCCTCGGCAAGCCGCGCTACCGCAGCGCGTTCGAGCCTGGCTGCGGCAACGGTGAAATGAGCGTGGCGCTGGCTGAACGGTGCGAATCCCTGCTGGCCTGCGACGGCGCCACCAGTGCGCTGGACGCCGCACGGCGCCGCGTCCCCGACGCCACCGCGCGCGGCATCCGTTTCGAGACGCGCCGCCTGCCGGCCGACTGGCCACTGGACGACACGTTCGACCTGATCGTGCTCAGCGAACTGCTGTATTACTTCGACGAAGACGCGATCGCCTCGATGCTGGCGGGCGCTGTAGCCAACCTGGCGCCGGACGGTGAACTGGTGCTGTGCCACTACCTGCACGACTTCGACGACCGCATCACGCCGACGGCGACCGTGCACGATCTCGCCGACGCGCTGCCCGGCCTGCGCCGCTCACTGCACCATCGCGACGAAGCGTTCGTGCTCGACGTCTGGCGCCCGGCGGCGCCGCTGCAGGGAGAGCGCGCATGATCGGCGTCGCCATCCCCGCCCATAACGAAGAAGCATGCCTAGGCGCCTGCCTGGAAGCCGTCCTGCGGGCAGCGACCCATCCGAAACTGGCCGGCGAACCGGTCATGGTGTGTGTCGTGCTCGATGCCTGCGACGACGGCTCGGCTGCGATCGTGCGCGAATGGCAGACGGCATTCGCGCTGGCCGGTTGCCGGCTCGACGCACTGGAAATCTCAGCGCGCCAGGTTGGCAGCGCGCGTGCTGCCGGCGCCCTGCACCTGATCGCAGCGGAGGCGCGCTGGCTCGCGTTCACCGACGCCGACACGCGCGTCTCGCCACAATGGCTGGCTGTGCAGGTCACGCTGGGCGCCGATGTCGTCTGTGGCTCGGTGGCGGTCGATGACTGGTCACCCCACGCGGACAAGGCGCAACTGCTGCGCGAGCATTTCGCCCGCACCTACCATGACCGGGAAGATCACCGTCACATTCACGGGGCGAACCTGGGCGTGTGCGCGCTGGCCTATCAAGCGGCCGGGGGTTTTGCGGCAGTGGCCTGTCATGAAGATGTGCTACTGGTACGGGCACTGGAACTGTCGGGCGCCCGCTTTGCCTGGAGCGCGCTGCCGCGCGTGTTCACCAGCGCCAGGCTGGATGCGCGGGCGCGCGGTGGCTTCGGGGATACACTGCTGGCCGTAACGTGCGAGATGGAAGCAGCCCTGCCGACGACCTGAGTGTCGATCTGAATGTCGATCTGAATGTCGATCTGAGAATCGGCAAGGGCTGTGCTGCTATCCGGTCAACGCAAATAAGCGTCGGCTGGGCTACGCGTGATCCGGCGGCTCGCCTCGATACGCATGCCGTCTACCAGCAACTGCGCCGCCCAGCGGAACACCGTGTATTGACTGACGACGCCGCGCATCGCGCGCAGGCGCCGGGTTTGCTCCTCAAACGGCATGTCCAGCGCACGTTCAATGGCGCGGGCCATGCCGGCGATGTCGCGCGGATCGACGATCAGCGCCTGGTGCAGTTCAGCGGCAGCGCCAGCCTGGCTGCTGAGCACCAGTGCGCCGCGCAGGTCGGTGCGGGCCGCCACGAATTCCTTCGCCACCAGATTCATCCCGTCATGCAGGCTCGTGACCAGGCATACGTCGGCCGCGCGGTAGCACGCGGTGACGGTGGCTGCATCCGCGCTTTTCGCATGCAGCACGACCGGCTGCCAGTCATCCCTGCCAAAGCGTGCGTTGATACGCTCCGTGAGCGCAACCACGTCGCGCGTGATCGTCTGGTATGCGGCCAGCGCCGAGCGGCATGGCGCGCCAATCTGCAGCAGCGTTACCTGCCCGCGCAAGTCGGGCCGGCGCTCAAGCAGCAGCTCGAAGGCCTGCAGGCGCTCGCTCAAGCCTTTCGTGTAATCCATGCGATCGACACCGACCAGCAATCGCACACCCGGCGCGATGCCGAACTGGCTGCCCACCGCGTCACGGATGCCGGGCGTGGCCACATCGTTCCTCGCCGGCCACGCAATCGAGATCGGATAGGCGCCGGCGTGCGCCGCGCCGCGGCCCTGGACGCCGGGGATGGCAGCGCGCGCCAGGCTGAAGTTGGTCAGATCGGCCGGCGTTTGCAGGCCCATTACGGTGCTGGCAAGCAAGCCCGCCATCATCTGCTGCGCCCATGGGAACGTGGCCAGGGTCTGCGGCGTCGGGAACGGAATGTGCCAGAACAGGATGATGACGGCGTCCGGCAACTGCTCGCGCACCATCTGCGGCACCAGCGCCAGGTGGTAGTCCTGCACCAGCACCACGGGCCGCTCGTTCGCGGCTTCGGCAATCACGGCGTCGGCAAAGCGGCGGTTGACGGCCACGTAATGCGTCCAGTCGTCGTGGCGGAAGGTCGGCGCGACGCCGGTGCGGTGGCACAGCGGCCACAGCGCCTCGTTGGCCAGACCATCGTAGTAGCCGGCCACTTCGGCATCGCTGAGCCACAGGCGGCGCAGCCGGTACGGCGCGTCCAGATGCTCGGGCAGGACGTGGTCGTTGGCGTCGACCGTGGCGCGGTCGGCCGTGCCGCTGCCATGGGCGATCCAGCATCCGCCTTCTTTGGACAGGACGGCTTCGAGCGCCGTCACCAGGCCGCCGGCGGGCCGCTGGGCATTGACGCCGTCACCTGTCTGCGAATGCACACACGGTGCGCGGTTGGACACGACGATCAGGTCGTCGCCGCAGCCAAGCTGTTCGATCAGGCGGGCCAGGTCGGCGCTGTCGCGCACGTCCTCGGGCAATAAGGCTGTGGGGCGCGCGATCTTGCGGCGCTCGCCCGGAAAGGTTGGAAGGGGTAGAGGCGCCGGATTGCTGCGCATCCTCGTTGTGGGGGCGGAGTGGTATCGAGCTGTCATGGAAACAGCTTAAGATGTTAGCGTTCTCCGCTTCCGTTCGATGACGAACCCAACGTGGCTCAAACCGCCAATAGCAAGGCCAGGTAATGGTCGGCCAGCAGCGCGGCGAACAGCAGCGCCAGATACACGATCGACCACGCAAATGCCTTGCGCGCGATCGCGTCGCTGTAGTGCTTGTGGACCAGCCAGCCATGGCGCAGGAACACGGCGTTCAGGGCACATGCGCAAGCAAGATAGAACAGCCCGCTCATGCCCACCGCCCATGGCAGCGCGGTACCGGCCGCCAGCGCCACGCTGTAACGCCATACCTGCTGGCCCGTGTGGGCCATGCCGTGGGTGATCGGCAACATTGGCAGGCCGGAGCGCGCGTAGTCGTCGCGCCGCGCCATCGCCAGCGCCCAGAAATGCGGCGGCGTCCACAGAAAGATGATCAGCACCAGGAGCCACGCCTCCAGCGGTACGCCATTGGCCACTGCCGCCCAGCCGAGCGCCGGCGGCATGGCGCCGGCAAACCCGCCGATCACGATGTTCTGCGGCGTGGCCGGTTTCAGCAGCAAGGTATAGATGAAGGCGTAGCCGACGAACGTGGCGAGCGTCAGCCACATTGTCAGCGGATTGACCTGCGTGTACAGCAAGGCCGCGCCGGCGCCGCCCAGCACCAGCGAAAACACCACGGTCTGGGCTGGCCCCAGGTCGCCGCGCGCGGTGGCCCGGCGCGCCGTGCGGGTCATCCGCGCATCGACCTGGGCTTCCAGCAAACAATTGACGGCAAAGGCGGCGCCGGCGAGCAGCCAGATGCCGGCGGCGCTGTAGAGCAACACGGACCAGGCGGGTGCGCCATCGGTTGCCAGCAGGCTGCCGATTACGGCGCAGAACACGGTCAGTAGCGTCACGCGCGGCTTGGTCAGCGCCCAGTACTGGCCGGCGCGCTGCGCCAGGCCACCAGCTGGCGGGGTGCCAGTAACGACGCCAGTAACGACATCAGGAATGGCCAGGGCGGCCGGCGGGATTTCGACAACTTTTGAATTCGACATGATGGGGCGACCGCTGCAAGCAGTTGGTCATTTCACAGAACCCATCATGCTAGAGGAAAACGGCGGCGCGACCAACGGGCAATTTGTCCTACTTGCCAAGCGAGCCACATGCGCGCCGCCAGCAAACCGGCGTCAGCGAACCTGTTTTGCGCGAGCATCGACCCCATGCTCGTGGCGTGGACCCAGGGCCGGCACCCGATGCCGCAGAACAACCGCTTGCAGACTGCACAGCGCCACATAGGCCAGCAGTTCGACGAGCTCTTCAAAGACCTGTGCGCGCGACGCGACCAGATCGATATGGCACGACATATGCCCCTCGGCACAGGTCGACCCCACGGCCGCGCCAAGCGCCACGAACAGCAGCAGCCAGGGCGCGCTGCGCACGAACGCCAGGCGCACCACCTCATCGATGCGGTAATGCCAGGCGCTATACACGAGCCAGCCGATGAGCAACACGGCGCCCGGCCAGACCAGCGGCTGGAACCACAGCGGCTCCGGCGGCAGCGCCCTGCCCGCCGCGTCGAACCCGGGCACGGCGCGCCAGGCGCGGCCCCAGCTCAGTTCGCGGCCCGCCAGCAGCAGCCACACGGGCGCGGCCCACAGCGCCAGCATCGCCGTGCGTTCCGGGCGACGGCGCATGAAGACGACGACCGCGACCACGAAGCCGCTCAGCAATACGAGAACCTGCAGGTTTTCCAGAACGCCCGCTTCACGGCCCCACGACAGCGGCAGGAGCAGGCTCACGGGGTAACAGGCCACGAGCGCAGCCAGCAGCGCCCACTGCGCCGGGCGCGTCTTCGCCCACAAAAATAATCGCCCCATCGTCTCTCCGTTTACACAATTGTTGCCCAGTTGAACGGGCTAATTCGCAATTGTACGAATTGGCAGGTCGCGCACGATTGGTTTTTGGAGAAATGCGACGGGCATGAACTGTATTTATTGGTCGAAGACGGGCTGCAAGTGTCACATCGGCGCAGATTTCTTGACACGTCTCCAATGCGTCGGTTACCTTACGGTTAACAATTGCCTTTGAGCAATTATAACGATCCTGGTCGGCACACATGGCCGGGGCATGCGGAAAGTAGTGCTGAAGTTCACCCATCGACGTTCATACCTAGGAGTTTCACCATGGATCAACTGCCTTGCGGGCAGTCGTCACGCCGCATCCGCATGCCCGGCGCGCCGCTCGCACCCATCCTGCTGTTACCGCTGCTGTTGGCGGGTTGTGGTGGCGGCACTGCCGAGTCGCCTGTCGCCGTCATGCAGAACGCCAGCGCCAGCCTGTTCAGGACCGTCGCCGGCGTGTTCGCCAGCACGGAAACAGCGCTGACCCCGGTCAAGGCCCAGGCCAGCTCGGCCGAGCGGCCAGATCTGGATGGCCCGGCGGCAATCGACCATGACAACGCCACGCGCTGGGGCAGCCGCTTCACCGACGATGAATGGTTGACGCTCGACTACGGTGCGACGCAGACGATCACCCGTGTGCGGATCGACTGGGAAGCCGCCCATGCGAGCGCCTATCTGCTGCAGGTGTCCGAGGACGGCAGCAGCTGGATCACGATC
>Ga0308160_10003145_pt1 | contig 18923 bp, 14 predicted proteins | sample PhyFR1_FD_201036 | JGI IMG/M metagenome (GOLD analysis project Ga0308160, IMG submission 201036) | Phyllosphere microbial communities from UC Gill Tract Community Farm, Albany, California, United States - DLSLF.R1 | ecosystem: Host-associated > Plants > Phyllosphere > Unclassified | place: USA...
GGACATGACGACGGCATCAGCCGCATCACGACGTGAGATTACTGTCACGTCGGCATCCTCGACTACTTGGTCGATAACGGTCCGAAGACTGTTGCGAGCATCAGAAAAATTGATGATTCTCATGGGGTACTCCCTTGCTTATCCGTTGGAATGAGTAGTTAGATAGGGTCGTTAGCGAATTTTGTATGGGCGCTGTCGTAAGTATGAGTATGTACCTAACGGATGAAGACTTGTACGATTAACTGTACAGGTTAAAGTATAGCTTATTTATGATGGATAGCAAGCGCCCTACGCACTACCGCGGTCGACCTTGCGTTCAGCATGGGCGCCGGCGGCCGCTCGACATCCTGCTGGCAGCCGAGGCACTGGAAGGCAGCTTCGCTACCGGCGTGTCGAACCTGCACACTGGGATCAACGGCACTCTGGGTGTAACTGACACCCGCTCGCGCATCGAGCCTGCCACGTCCGAGCATGCGAACCTGATGCCAGCGATCGACGGTATCCTGCCAAACGAAATCGCGCCCATCAAGCAGAGGTACTACCTGAACTCGCTGCTGTACTAAGCAAACTACATCGGCATCGCTGCAGCCGCAGTTATGGACTGGCATTTCATCGGCCGAGTCCACTCAAAGCAGCCACTTCCTACCTGGCATTCCTAGAGCCTTCCCCTGAGCGACCGCCCTGGCTGATACACCACCCGCCCGATCACGCTGAACTCCCCACTGCGCGCATTCACCGGTCCGAAGTCCGGGTTCACGGAGTGCAGATACCACTCTCCATTCCGCTTGACCATCTGCTTCACGCAGCAATCGCCATCGAAGTTCAGTGCATACAACTCGCGATTGATCAGCTTCTTGTCGGTTGGATCGATCACGATCACGTCATCCTCGAACATCAGCGGCTCCATGCTCTGGCCGCGTACCTGGATCGCAATCAGCCTGTCGGGATTGAGCTTGCCGCGCTCGATGTCTGCGCGCGGAATCCGGATGCTGCCGCCGTCCTCGACTACGGGCTCGGTGCCGAACCGAGCCACACCGGCGCGCAGTTTCAAGGTCACCAGCCGGACCCCGACCGTGTCTGCGTCTTCCCCCTGGAGCACGCGCCTGGCCTTGGCCAGCACGCCATCGTTTGCTGCCACGCCGTCCGGCATGGCGGCCGATACGTAGCCGCTTAACTGCTCCTGCAAACGGGGACTGAAGTCCGCCACAGTGCAGCCCATGACCGAGGCAAACCGGGTGGCGGCGCCGACGTTCAGGGGAATACGCCCGTTCAGGTATTGGCTGAGCGCACTCTGATTGAAGCCCAGCAGCTCACCGGCCGCCTCTTGCGACGCAGGGTGGCCGGCGTCCTTCTGGCGCTTCTGCCATTCGGCGAAGCGCTGCTTCAGGCGCGCAGCATCGTCGAGCTGCGCTGGGGTGAGGGGAAGGGCAGGCATGCGTGTAAAGAATGGTAAAAATCGCATTCTACAATTAGTCAGACTGCTGGACAAGAAAATTAGTCGGACTGTTGACTTGTTTAATTAGTCAGACTAATATTAAGTCATTGGAGGCGTTTGAGCGAGCACAAAATCAGGGCGATTTTGCAGCAGAACATGAAGCGCGCACGCCGTTGTGTAGTTGAACTGGCCAATGCCGGCGCTGGGCGGAGGCTGTTTCGGGCGCATACAGCACGGCCCGATCGAAAGGCATGCAATGAGCAAGATCACCGTACCGGAATTCAGCAGCTATGCCGGCGCCATCAGCGCGGTCTGTGCATCGCTGACACTCACCGATGTCGGCGTCGCCGTCGGCATCGGCACCGCCGTCCTTACCTTTGTCATGAACGCCCTGTACATGCGCCGCAAGGATGCGCGCGAGCAGCGCCAGGCCGATCTCGATGCGCGCGAAAGCGAGGTGCGCCTGGCGGCGCTTGGCATCCAGCCATGAACCACCAGGCTGGCCAACCAGTCAGGCGGACCTGAGCTTGGCCACCAGGCCACTGCCAAGCACCGCCAGCAGCGCGATGCCCGCCGATACGTAACCGACGGTACCCGCGCCCCAGTTCGACACGCTCAGGCCCCCGATCATGGCGCCGAGCGCAATCCCGCCATTCGCCGCCGAGACATTGATCGTCCCGGCCAGCGCCTGCGCCTTGGCCGCCGCCTTCATCACGCGGATCTGGCAGATCGGGTACAGCGCCGTATTCGCAATGCCCCACAGCGCCAGCGCCAGCGCGAACCACAGCCGCGAGCCAACCAGCGCCATGCTGGCCGCCATGCCCAGCGCCAGCAGCGCGCTGAACAGGGCGGTGGTGGCGAGCGGCTTGCTGTCTACCCAGCGCCCGCCCAGCCAGTTGCCGAACAGCCCGACGGCGCCAAAGCCCATCAGCCACCAGCCCACCTGGCCTGGTGCGATGCCGGCCGACTTTTCCAGCGTCTCGGCCAGGTAGGTGTAGCCCGCGAACATGGCGGTGAACACCAGCACCGACAAGGCCACGTTCGCCAGGAAGAAGGGGCTTTTCAGGATCGCCGCCTGCTCGCCGACGGCCACCTTGCCGGCTGCGCGCACCGTCGGCATGCTGATCTGGATCAGCACCGCGATCACCAGCGACAGCACTGCCAAGAGGGCAAAGGCGCCGCGCCAGCCGATGGCGTTCGAGGCCAGGGTGCCGAGCGGAATACCGAACAGCATGGCGGCCGAGATGCCGAGGTAGACCGTCGCCACGGCCTTGCCGCCGCGGTCCGGCCCGGCGATCTGGGCTGCGGTTTCGCTGGCCGTGCCCCAGAACACGGGCAGCGCCAGCGCCGGCAGCAGGCGCGCGATGGCCAGCACCCAGATGTTCGGCGCCAGCGCAGCCAGGCCGTTCGATGCGGCGAACAGGACCAGGATCGCCACGAACAGGCGCTTGCGGTCGACGTTGGCGAGCCAGGCGGTGAGGAGGGGCCCGCACAGCATGACGACGATGGCGAACATCGTCACCAGCTGGCCCGCGGTGGAGACGGCAATGCCGAGCTCACGCGCGAGCGAAGGCAGCAGGCCGACGATCAGGAATTCCGTGGTCACGATCACGAAGGCGGCGATGGCCAGGATGGGAATGGCAGCGCCGCCGGAGCGGGACAGGGAAGGGGAAATTGTTGTTGTATTCATTGCGCAATTCCAAAAATAGACCGTGCATCGTAATGAAGAATAGAATTCCCCTGTTGGATATAAATTCACCATACAAATAGAATTAAATTCTCTAAGAAAAATGACCCCTTCGGAACGCCTGAAAGGCCTGGCGACCTTTGTCGCCGTGGCGGAAGCCGGTAGCTTCACGGCGGCGGCTGCGCGCCTGAACCTCACCAACTCGGCAGTCGGCAAGGCGGTCGCGCGCCTGGAGGAACGCCTGGGCCAGCCGCTGTTCGACCGTAGTCGGCGCCGCCTGGAGCTGACCGATGCCGGCGAGGTGTTCTACAAGGTGTGCGTGCGCGTGCTGGAAGAACTCGAGGCGGCCGAGCGCGTGATTTCCGCCGACGAGATCGAACCGTCCGGGCGCCTGCGGGTCGACCTGCCCGCAACCTTCGGCCGCATGCACGCCTTGCCCGCCTTGCTGGACTTCGCCGAGCGCCATCCGCAGGTGCTGCCGCAGGTGTCGTTCAGCGACCGTTTCGTTGACCCGGTCGAGGATGGCCTGGACCTGGTGGTGCGCATCGGCGGCGGCGACACCTGGCCGGCGGCGCTCGACTACCGCTATCTCGGGCATGAGGAACTGGTGTTCTGCGCCTCGCCCGCCTATATCGCGCTGCATGGCGCACCGCAATCGCTGGACGAACTGTGGCGGCATACGGCCGTGCTCTACGGGCGGGCCGATGGCAGCACCAGCCCCTGGCTGATCGACGATGGCCAGGCGCCGCTGGCGCGCCAGCATGTGGAAGGGCGGATCGTGCTGGGCCAGGCCGAGGCGCAGGTGGCGGCGGTGGAGGCAGGGCTCGGGATCGGCCAGCTGGCGACCTGGCTGGTCGAGGGGCAGTTGCGCGAGGGGCGGCTAGTGCAGGTGCTGCCGCAGCTGGCCACGCGCGGGCTGCCGCTGCATCTGGTCTGGCAGAGAACGCGCCAGCACGTGCCGAAGGTGCAGGCGTTGATTGCGCACCTTGCGGCGACGCTGGGGATTGGGCGCGGTGGCTGACCGTGGATGGGTGGGCCGCCTTGCGGAACGACGCGTGATGTTGGCTGGCGACAGTGCCAACATCGCACAACCGTAGGGTGGGCACTCCGTGCCCACGCGGAACGATGCGTCGTGTTGGCTCTTGACAGAGCCGCATCGGATGCATCGATGTGGCGCCAACAATGATCATTTGTTGGCGCTACGTTTGGGCCACGTGCTCGCATCGAACGTGGCCAACAATGTGCAGGATTCCGCGTGGGCACGGAGTGCCCACCCTACGGTTTGCGCAGCCGCACCGGTCAGCGTGTCGCGATCTTCGCGGCTGATTTTCGCAGCCGGCGCGCACCCAATACCACCGCGGTGGCACTGAGCAGCACGCCGCCGATGCCCAGCAGGATCAGCACGGCTTCACGCCACCACACCGCATCGAGCATGGCCGGCAAGTCCCAGCTGTGCAGGAAGTTGAACAGCCAGCGGCCGACGCGCTCCGAACTGTCCAGGCTCGATTCGACCTGGCCGGTGTACGGGTCCAGGTGCACCCAGGTGCGGCCGGGATCGTCGAAGACGGCGCGCAGCACCGGCAGGCGCTTGTCGTCGGCGCCGTACATCGACTGTTCCTGGCGCTGGTAGTAATAGGCGTCGTAGCCATGCAGCGTTTCGCTGCGCACCATCGGCTGCGCCAGCAGGCGCCGCGCCGCCGCGAGCAGCACGGGTTCGGGCCAGCGTTCGCGCACGGCATACCCACCGTGTTCGGACACGACCAGCCGCGTCCGCGCCAGTCCGTCGCGCGCCAGGATGTAGGGCTGGCCGGCGAGCACCCGCCATTCCAGTTCGCTGGCCCGGAAGCCTTGCGCCGCCAGCAGCGCCACGGCCTCCGGCGCCGGCAGGGGCAGGCGCAGCGAGGCCGCGCTGCCGCCCTCGAACGCCGCCAGGTCCGGCCGCGGCCCCTTTGCATCGAACACGCCCAGCGGATTCATCGACATCAGGCCGCTGAAGATCCAGGCCAGCAGCAGCGCGCCGAACGATAGCCCGAGGATGTGGTGCCAGCGCAGGTAAGCCTCGCGGAACGGCGACTTCGAGCCGCTCTTGTAGGTGCCCGCAAAGCGCCAGCGCCAAATGCCGTTCAGCGCGCCGGCCAGGGCCGACACCACGCCGATGCTCGACAAGACGATCACCGTCCAGCTCCATACCGGGTCGGTCGGCTGGTTGCGGAACATGTAGAGCCAGTGCAGCCAGGCGCCGACGAAGTTCCACAGCCGTTCGGCGCGCGGCGCATCCAGCACCACCTGGCCGGTCGCCGACGACAGGTAGAGGCGGGTGGACGCGGCGTCGCCCATCTCGACCACGTGCAGCGGCCGGTGCGGCGCCAGCGAACGCGAATGGGTCCAGCGGTCTTCATCGATAAAGCCCATGTACCTGGCCGGCGCGCCGTGCAGGAAGGCGCGCGCCGATTCCACCGCCCGGCCGGGACCGGCGGCCAGCCGCGTGCCGTCGACGGCGTCCACGGCGACCCGGCTGCCGTCGCCCTCGGCCAGCACATAATGCGCCCGCCCGCCGACCGAGGTCAGCACGATGCCTTTCACCGCAGCGGCAGCGCGGCTTTGCGCCAGCGCGGCGGATACGTCGATGCAGCAGCCAGCCGTGGGCAATGCCGGCAGGCCCGCCATCCGCTCCCACGGCGTCAGCTTCGGATAGCCGACGAACAGCATCACGATTCCGCTGACGAACCACAGCGCCATCAGCACGCACATCAGCACCCCGGTCCAGCGGTGGACCAGGAAGGTCATGCGCTTGGCTCTACCCATAAAGCCCATGCCGCGCCCCGCTCAGAAACGGTGGTCGAGCACCAGCTCGACGCGGCGGTCCGGCCCCACCAGCCATTGCGTCGGCGTGTAGTAGGCCGTCGTGTAATAGCGCTTGTCGAAGACATTGAAGCCGCGCAGGGTCAGGCTGGTCTGCGCGGTCGCTTTCCAGCGCAGCGACAAGTCGGTGGTGGTGTACGCGGCCATCTCCAGGGTATTCGCGTTGTCGGCATAGCGGGCGCCCACGTGGCGCAAACCGGCGCCGGCGCTCCAGCCGGGCTGGAAGTCCCAGTGCAGCCAGAGGTTGGCGGTGCGCTGCGGCACATCCGGCGGACGGTTCCCGGCACGCGACACCGGCACGCCGGAGACAAGCTCCCGGAAGTCGTCGAAGCGCGCCCGCAGCAGGGCGGCGTTTGCGTCCAGCGTCCAGCCCTGCGCCAGGCTCAGGTTCAGCGTGCCTTCGATGCCACGCGAGGAACGCTCGCCCACCTGGATGCTCTGCGCCGGATTGGCCGGGTCGCGCGTCAGCAGGTTGTCCTTCTCGATGTCGTACACGGCCAGCGTCCACTCGCCGCGCTTGTCCCCGAGAGCCTGCTTGACGCCGACTTCCAGCCCGCGTCCGGTGGCATTTTTAAAATTGCTGTTCGCCGGCGACAGGAAGAACAGCGCGCTGACCGGATCGGCCGCCTTCGACAGCTGGCCGTACACGCTGAGGTCCGGCGCCAGCGCGTACACGGTACCCAGGCGCCAGCCCACATTCGCAAAGGTCTTGTCGAAGGCGAGGCTGCCCGCCACCAGGTTATGCCGCTCCACGTCGGCATGGTCGTAGCGCAGGCCGCCGACGAGCGACCATTGCGGCGTCAGGGCCAGCCGGTCTTCCATGAACAGCGCATACTGTTTCGCTTCGGTGCGGTAGCGCGGAATGGTCGGGACGGCGCTGCTGAAGACACCCGGTACGGGATCGAACGGGTCGACCGCGCCCGAGGAGCCGACATAGGTATTGTTCGTGTGCGTGAACTCGGCGCGGTTGACGTCGAAGCCCAGCGACAGCGTGTTCTCCAGGCCGAAAAGGGCGCCCTTGAAGGCGGCGTCGGTCGTCATCCCTGTCTGTTTCTGGTCGTGCAGGATCTCGGTATTGTCCGAGCGGTCGACCAGGCGGCTGGCCGGGTTGTAGACATAGGCCTCGGCATTGCGCCAGTGACGCTCGCTGTCCACGTGGTACAGGCGCGTGCGCACCAGCACGCTGCTGGTCGGGCGCCAGTTCGCCAGCAAATCGGCCCAGCTGTCCTGGTAGGCGATGCGGCTGTCGCCGACGTTGTAGTTCTTCTCGCGCAGCGCTTCCAGCTGGCGCCCGTCCACCAGCGGCGTGCCGAAGTAGCGCATCGGCTTTTGCCGGCCGTGCGCCAGGCTCAGGCGCACGTCGAGCTCGGGCGACACGTCGAAGCGCAGCGCGCCGGAAAAGGCGCGGTTGCTGGAATCGCCCCGCTCGACCCAGCCGTTCGATTCTTCGCCACTGGCGTCGAAGCGATACGACCAGCGTTCGCCGATGGCGCCGCCGCTGCCCACGGCGAGCCGGCGCGTGCCTTCGGTACCGGCTGCCGCCTGCAGCTCGTTCTGCACCGCCCCGCGCGTCGGCGCCTTGGGAATGATGTTGACCACGCCGCCGATCGCGCCTTCGCCGTAGATCACGGCGGCCGGGCCGCGCAGGACCTCGATGCGTTCGACCGCCCAGGTGCTGAAGGGGAAGGTGAGGCCGGCGCCGCCGTACTGGCGCATGCCGTCGTACAGGCGCAGCACCGAGACGGTGTCGGTGAAGCCGCGCGCGCTGAGCGAGGAACTGCCGTTGCCCGGATGGCCCATGTTGCTGATGCCGGGCGCGCGCGTGATCGCCTCGGTCAGGTTGGCGTCGCCGCGCTCCTCGAGCTGCTTGCGGGTGATGACGTCGACGCTGGCCGGCGTTTCCAGGCGCGACAAACCCAGGTTGGAGCCGGTCGCGGTGTCGCCTTTCAGCTTGCCGTCCTGGCTGCTGCCGGTGACCAGCACCGTCGGGATGGCGGCTTCCTCGGCCGAGGCGGTGGCGGCGCCGCCGATGCCCGTGCCGAGTGCGAGCAGGCAGGCAAGGTAGAGGCGCGTGGGGGCCGGGCGCGGCTGCGCCGCATGCCCAGGCAATTGCGTAGGGAACTGCGTTGTCATGGTGATGTTCTATTCGTGCTGCCGGTGGTCGATGCCGGCCGCCATGGGTGAGACCAATGCGCCACCGGCATGGTGCGCAGGGTCGTCAAGCTGGCGCCGCCGTTCGGGGAAGGGCGGCGCGTGCAGGCGGCAGGAAGGGCGTGTGCGGGTCAGGCCAGCGCGGGCGGGCCGCGCGGCTGTGCGGACGACCACCCGAGCAGCGGCTGCGGCGCACGGTAGAACAGCGGAGGATAGGCGTCGTGTCCGCCCAGCACGGCAAGCATGGCGGCGGCCGGCGGCAACAGGGCGAATGCGCCCGCATGCGGCGCGCAGTAGGCGCAGTGCATGAATCCCTTGAGCAGGGCGTCGGAGGAGGAGGGCGAAGACGATTCGTCCGCCATCGGCACCATCTCGACGCCCATCGCGGTACAGATTTCGACCTGGCGCGCCGTGCTGGAAGCCAGGCTCAGCGAGTGCGAGACGACCGGGGCGAGCGCGTTGAACAGGATGGCCAGGGCGGCGATCCAGGCATACGCGGTCCAGTGTCTCGTGATCCTGTGCATATATGAATTATAGGACCTGGCCCGGAAACTGCATCTTCCGTTAGCTGGACAAATTGTCCATGCCGGCTCAGCGGTATGCGGCCCGGGAGTCGAACTATACAGTCGAGTTTCCTGGTGCCGAAAAGTGTCGGGAATCCTTACACGTATTTACGCACGCGTAATTCGCCAAGCGTAAATCCTTGATTTATATCGTTTCAGGCGTGATGGCACAGGGATTGCTTTTACAAGGGATAGGTTGTTACCAACAGCCACTTATCACGGAAAACCGAACATGAAACTCTTCAAGAAACTCATCTGCGCGACGGCTGTGGCCCTGTCGACGGCTGGTGCCGCAAACGCTGGTCCAGTCCTCAACAATTGGGTCTTCAACCCGACCGGCGGCGGTTTCGCCAATGGCCAGGTCATTAACGAGTATCTGGACGTCAACGGCAACGCCTTCATCCAACTCAACGCAACCGGCACCGACGGCAGCTTCAGCTTCCGCGAAACCGCGGTCTACAATATCCGCCAGGCCGACAGCAACGGCCAGAGCTTCAGCACCCGCTTCCCTGGCGGCAACATCACGGCCACCTTCGAGGCAGTCGGCACCGGCACCCTGGGCGGCGCCTTTGAATTCACTGGCGGTACGATTCGCATGTACCAGAACCCGACCAACCGGTACGCATCCACCGACGGCTACTACGGCGCCAATCTGGGCGAGATGATTGCCGAGTTCAATGTGCTGGCCGGCGGCGGCGGCATGGTCAATGCCAACGGCAGCCCGGTCAACAACGGCCAGGTCAGCGTGTTTGCCAGCGCCGAGCCGGGCAAGCTCGACCCCGGCTACTTCTTCCGCGGCAACGGCGACGATTTGTCAGAAGAATCCATCCTGTCTTTCGCCTTTACCAACGCGAATACGATCGGCCGGCCGAGCACCCGCCAGGTCAGCGAAATCGTCTGCGAATTCGCCGGCTTCACGGGTAACGGCTGCAATGGTAGTACCTACCGCAACCGCAACAACGAGTACTTCTTCATCGGCGGCAATGGTCAGTTCAAGCTGGCCGAGGCCGACGCGGAAGTGCCGGAGCCGGGTTCGCTGGCCCTGTTCGCCGTCGCCATGCTGGGCGCCGGCGTCGCAGTACGCCGCCGCAACAACAAGGCCTGATCGGGTCTTCCGTATTGCGAGAGAAAGCGGGCCTGGCCCGCTTTTTTTTCGTCCCTTGCGCGCCTTGACCCGCGCATGTTGAGGGCCCTCGCCAATCGTGGCACACTGGCCCTCCACCCACAGCAACGGCCCGGAGCCTAACGATGAGCACAATGATTGGCGGACATGGTGGCAATGCACACGGCAGCCGTAAGGGCTTGTTGCGAGTCGTGTTGGGAACGGCGGCGATCCTGCTGGTGCCGCTGGTGGCGATGCAGTTCACGCGCGAAGTGAACTGGACCGGCAGCGACTTCCTCGTCGCCGCCGTCCTGCTGCTGGGCGCCGGCAGCGTGCTCGACCTGCTGTTGCGCCGCCTGCCGAACCGGCGCCAGCGCCTGGCCGGCGCTGGCCTGCTCGGCCTGGCTTTCGCTTATGTTTGGGCCGAACTGGCCGTGGGCATCTTCTTCCACCTCGGCAGCTGAACGGGCTGCCTGTCCATGGCGGCGGCATTCCGGGGCCGGATGCGGGGCCGCGGTCGCTAAATAGGACAAACCGTTAATTACCGCACCGGCATTCCTGCATGGCTGGGCTAGCCTAGATCGTTCGCTAGTCACAGGAAGCCGCACCATGCTCGACCCCACGCTCTACCAGTCGATGTTTGCCCGATCCCCGATCGGCGCCATCGTGCTGTCCGCGAGTGCCGACCCGGTGATCCTGGATGTCAACGAGGCCTTCCTGCGCGACGTCGGCCAGACCCGTGAACAACTGGTCGGCCAGGTGCTGTTCGCCGTGCTGCCCGCTCCACCCGAGGATCCCGACGATCCGTTCAGCAATGGCGTGACGGCCTTGCGCAATGCGCTGGCGCGCGTGCTCGCTACCGGCGAGCCGCAATCCCTGACCACCCGGCGCTACCCGATCCGCAGCATCCTGCCCGATGGCCGCGAGGTCTTTGTCGAACGCTTCTGGAGCGTGACGAATACACCGGTCTTCGACGCCGACGGCAGCCTGCGCTGCATCCACCACGTCAGCATCGAGGTCAGCGCGCGCAAGCAGGTGGAAGAAGCCTTGCTGCTGAGCCGGCGCGAAGCCCTGGAGGCCGCGCGCCGGGCCGAGGCGGAACGGGCGCGCCTGGGCGCCGTGCTGCAGGCGGCGCCGGTTGGCATCGTGCTGGCCGACGCCGGCGGCAAGGTGATCGAGTCGAACGCGGCCCACGACGCGCTCTGGCGCCGCCACTGCGAGCCGGGTGCACCCCCACTCGACTTCAGCGAATGGAAGGGCTGGTGGGCCGACGGCTCGGCGCGCCATGGCCAGGCGCTGGCCGCGAGCGAGTGGCCGCTGGCGGCGGCCCTGCGCGGCGAGCCGAGCGCCCACCACCTGATCGAGATCGAGACCTTCGGCCCCAGCCGCGCGCGGCGCATCGTGGTGTGCTCGGCCGCGCCGATCCGCGGGCACGACGGCCAGGTCGACGCCGCCGTCGTGGTCCTGCTCGACATGACCGAGCGCCTGCGCGCCGAAAACGCGCTGCGCGACGCCGACCGCCGCAAGGACGAGTTCCTGGCCATGCTGGCGCACGAGCTGCGCAATCCGCTGGCGCCGATCATGGCGGCGGCCGAACTGCTGGTGCACGGCGCCGCCACGCCGGCCACCGTCAAGCAGGCCAGCAGCATCATCGGGCGCCAGGCGCGCCACCTGACCGGCCTGGTCGACGATCTGCTGGACGTCTCGCGCATCACGCGCGGGCTGGCGGTGGTCGACAAGTCGCCGCTCGACCTGGGCACGGTGGTGGCCGAAGCGGTGGAGCAGGTGCAGCCGCTGATCGCCTCGCGCGGCCACAGTCTCGCGCTCGACGTGCAGGCGGCGCCGCTCACCGTCTACGGCGACCGCAAGCGCCTGGTGCAGGTGGTGGCCAACCTGCTCAACAACGCCGCCAAGTACACGCCACCGGGCGGCCGCATCCGCCTGGCGGCGCAGGCCGAGGCCGGCCGCGCGCGCCTGATCGTGAGCGACAACGGCATCGGCATGACGCGCGAGCTGATAGCGCGCGCCTTTGAACTCTTTGCCCAGGCCGAGCGCGATGCCGACCGTGCTCAGGGCGGGCTCGGCATCGGGCTGGCGGTGGTGCGCCGGCTGGTCGAGCTGCATGGCGGCCAGATCGCCGCCACCAGCGCCGGGCCGGGGCAGGGCAGCTGCTTTACGCTGACCCTGCCGCTGGCGCCTGGCGTGGCCAACGCCGCCGGCGCCCAGGCGCCGCAGTCTCCCGCCGCCGGCCAGGCGCTCGAGGTGCTGGTGGTCGACGACAACCGCGACGCCGCCCAGATGCTGGGCATCATGGTCCAGCACTTCGGCCACGTGGTCCGCACCGTCCACACCGCCGCCGAGGCCCTGGCGGCGGCGCACGACCATCCGGCCGACGTCTACCTGCTCGACATCGGCCTACCCGGCATGGATGGCCACGAACTGGCGCGGCGCCTGCGCGCCGGGGTGGCCGGAGCTGGCGCGGTGCTGGTCGCGGTCACCGGCTATGGCGGCGAAGAGGCACACCGCACAGCGGTGGCGGCCGGCTTCGACTACCACTTCGTGAAGCCGGTGAAGGGCGGCGACCTGCGCCTGCTGCTGCGCGACATCGCCGGTGCGCGCGGGCTTGGCGTACAGGAAAGGCGTGGTGCAGGCGGCATCCGGGGGCAGCATCTTGAGCGCTGAAGCGTTTATTTTCATATAAAAGATTGCCCGCCATGCGCCAGCCAGGGCCGACGCTGCTACCGGACCAGTCCTACAGGGCGACGGCCGGCAGACTGTGCCATCCCAGCCACCGGCTGTCTACCATGTACCTGTCTCAGCCAACGACAGGCTGACTGCAACCAACGAGGAGGTCACCATGGCATCGAACAACCAGGGCGGTAACAACGGCAATGGGGGCAACAAGCAGGCAGGCAATACCAGCAACCGCGGCTTCGCATCGATGGATCCGCAACGCCAGCGCGAGATCGCCAGCGAAGGTGGGCGCGCGGCGCATGCCTCGGGAAACGCGCATGAATTCACGTCGGAAGAGGCACGCCGTGCCGGCTCGATGAGCCACAAGAACGACGGCAACAAGCAGAGCGGCGGCAAGGGAGGGGGCAAGCAGGGCGGCAACGAGGGCGGCCAGGGCAATGCCACGCGCGGCGGCACGCCGGAACAGCACGCCCGGGCCGGTTCAGAAAGCAACAAGAACGACAAGTAATCCGTGTAGGCCTGAGCCTACTCGACAGCACCGGGTGTACAGGGTACAGGAAGCGCTTCGTGCATCCGGTACGGGCCGCCAGGGGGCGGCGCAGCCGTTTCAGGCGGCCAGCAGGGCGAGCAGCTGCGGCAGTTCGACCGGCTTCACCAGGTGGGCGTCGAAGCCGGCCTGCATCGAGGCTGCGATGTCCTGGGCCTGGCCATAGCCGCTCAGTGCGATCATCCGCGCAGCGGCGGCGTTCGGCATGGCGCGCAGGTGGGCGACCAGGCGGTGGCCGTCCATGCCGGGCAAGCCGATATCGAGCAGGTAGACGTCGATGGCTTCGCCGGCCGCGCGCGCCAGCGCTGCCTCGGGCGTCGTTTCCACCGTCACGCTGTGACCGGCGGCGCCCAGGACCACGCCCAGCGACTCGGCGGCGTCGCGGTTGTCGTCGACGATCAGCACGCGCCGCGGCGTGGATGTGGGGGTTAAATTCTCGGCCGCTTGCGCTTGCGCCGCCGGCGCAGGCGGCCGGTTAACTGCTGCATGACGCGGCAGGATCACCGTGAAGCAACTGCCCTGGCCAAGGCCGGCGCTGTCGGCCTCCACCCGGCCGCCGTGCAGCACGATCATGCTGCGCACCAGGGCCAGGCCGAGACCGAGCCCGCCGTGCGAGCGGTCCGGGGTGCGCTTGGCCTGGGTGAACAAATCGAATATGTGCGGCAGCAGGGCGGCCTCGATGCCGATGCCGTTGTCGCTTACCGACAGCCGTATTTCGTCCGGCGTGGTGGCCAGCGCGACCGCGATGCGCCCGCCTTCCGGCGTGTACTTGGCGGCGTTCGTCAGCAGGTTCGCCAGCACCTGCACCAGGCGCTTGCTGTCGCCGATGACGATGGCGCGGCCTGGCCCCACTTCCTCCACCAGGGTATGGCGCTGGCGCTCGATCAGCGGGCGCGCCTGTTCCAGCGCGCCGTGCAGCACGGTGCGCATGTCGACCTCGACCCGCTCGAGTTCGGCCAGGCCACGGTTCACGCGCGAGACGTCCAGCAAGTCGTCGACCAGCTCGACCATGTGGCGCACCTGGCGCCCGATCACGTCGCTCGCATGCGCCAGGCGCTTCGGATCGTTGCTCGAGAGTTTCAGGATCTGGGCCGCGGTGCTGATCGGCGCCAGCGGATTGCGCAGCTCGTGGGCCAGCATCGCCAGGAACTCGTCCTTGCGGCTGTTCGCCAGCCTGAGTTCCTCGGAAATCGTCTTCTGCTCGTGGATGTCGGTCATGGTGCCCATCCAGCGCAGGATGCGGCCGTCGGCGTCGCGCACCGGCAGTGCGCGCGTCAGCACCCAGCGCCAGGCGCCGCTGTGGTGGCGCGCGTGGTGCTCGATCTCGAACGGCGCGCCGCCGTCCTGCGATGCGAACCAGGCCTGGTGCAGGGCCGGCAGCTCCTCGGGATCGGCCAGCGTCTTCCAGCCGGCGCCGTGCAGCGACTCCGGCGCCACGCCGGCAAAATCGCGCCAGCCTTCGTTGGCATAGTCGAAGCGGCCGTCGGGCGTGGCCGACCAGATCATCTGCGGCATGGCGTCGGCGATGGTGCGGAACTTGGCCTCGCTCTCGCGCAGCGCCTCCTCGGTCTGCTTGCGCTCGCTGATGTCGGTGAACAGCAGCGCCACGCGGCGCCCGCCGGGATGCTCGATGCGGCTGGCGTAGACGCTGAACCAGCGACCCATCGCCGAGGAGCCTTCGACAAAGCGGCGCGCCACGCCGGTCACGGCGATCTCGTCGTAGATGTCGATCCAGCGCTGTTCCAGCCCCGGCACCAGCTCGCGCGCACGCCGCCCCACGCAATCGCGCAGGCCGGTCTGGTGCGAGAAGGCCTTGTTGACCTCGACGAATTCGTAGTCGACGGCACGCCCGTTTTCGTCGCGCACCATGTCGATCAGGCAGAAGCCTTCGTCCATGGTCTCGATCAGGGCGTGGTTGGTCTGTTCCAGCCGCTCGCGCAGCAGGTGTTCCTCGGTGACTTCCTTGCAGATCACCAGCACGCCGCGGATCCCGGCTTCGTCCTCGATCGGGCTGTAGCCATAGGTCCACCAGACGTTGTCGCGCACGCCATTGCGGGTGAGCGGCACCAGGCGGTCTTCGTACCAGGTCGAGCCGCCGGCCATGACGCGTTCGATGTCGGGGCCGATCAGGTGCCAGGCCTCGGCCCAGCACTCCCGGCCCGGTGCGCCAAGCGCCTGCGGATGGCGTTCCGGTCCCAGGGTGCGGCTGTAGGCATCGTTGTACAACTGGATCAGGTCCTCGCCCCACCAGATGAACATCGGGTGGTTGCTCGACAACAGGAGGCGGACCAGGGTCTTCAGCGTCGACGGCCAGGTATCCGGCGGGCCGAGCGGACTGCGGCGCCAGTCGTGTGCGCGCATGAGTGCGCCCATGTCGCCGCCGCCGGCGAGAAAGCTGTGTCGCGAATTCAATGTGGTCCAGTCAGTACAAGAGGGGCCGGCATGACGGCGCTGCCGATGTCCGGCGCATGCGGTCGTGTCCTGTTGCGCCGGCGAGCGATGGCAACAGCTCGATATTGGTAATCCAGCAATTTACCATATTCATGCAAATACGGTCGCATGGGGGGAACGCAAGCTGGCCAGCCCTGCAATAGAGCGTGGCGCCTTTATGCGTTAAACAATACGCTGCGTCCAGTATTGTTGACATTGGTGGTTGTCAATCATGCACGCCAACCGTGTCGCGGGAAATGAATTGTTTCCACGCAATTTTTTGACGATGGACTGATTTCCCCGATGCGCTGGCGGCCTGCGCCGTGACCATATTTGTAGGCCTGCGGCCTTGTGCCCGGCCTGATGCCTTGTGCTCGGCCTGCGACCTCATGCCCGGCCTGCGGCCTGCGGCGCTAACCGTAGGGTGGGCACTCTGTGCCCACGCGGTTACGTGCTGATCCTTGCACTACGTGCGGCGATTTTTCTCCCGCTGACGTGGCGCCTGGCCTGACACCATGCCTGGCGTGTCGTCCATCGCATATTTTTGCGAGCGATGATTCGCAGCCAACGCAAGAAGGAGACGCACGTAACCGCGTGGGCACGGAGTGCCCACCCTACGAGGATGTGAAAAAATCGCCATGGCTGGGTTGCCTCGTCTCGCCATACGCTCGTACTGTCTTCGACTCGGCGCCGGTAGGCCGTATCCCTTGCCCTGACGATTTTTTCACATCCTCTACGGTCACGGCCGCGTGCCGATGTAACGCATCGGTACGCGGCCTTTATCAACTTAGCTGGTTTTGAACACCAGCTGCGCGGCGGCGCGCAGCTTCGGATACACCACCGGCACCGTCAGCATGGTGCTGCCGATCGCCATCAGGAGCAGGGCGGTGAAGGTTTCGCTGGTGATCACGCCCTTGTCGAGCAGGATGTTGGCGAAGATGATCATGATCAGCGCCTTGGTCTGCAGCAGCCAGCCGATGATCGAGGACTCGGTGCGGCTCCAGCCCAGGATGCGGCCGGCGAGATGGGTGCCGGCCAGCTTGCCCGCCACCGACGCCACCAGCAGCACCGCGGCCGCCACGAACACGGCCGAGCCGCCCAGCGCCCAGTTGGTCTTCAGGCCGGTGCTCAGGAAGTAGACCGGCATGAAGGTCAGCAGCAGGTGTTGTCGCAGGGCGTCGAGGCGCTTCTGGTCGAACCAGTGCGCTTCGGTGACGGCGCCGGCCAGGAAGGCGCCGACCATGAAGTGCAGCCCGGCCCAGTCGGCGGCCAGCGCGCACAGGGCGAGCCAGACCGGCATCGCATACCAGCGGTCGCGCTCTTCCAGCCAGGCCATCAGGCGCCGGAACAGCAGCGTGGCAACGGCGAACACCACGAAGAAGCCAAGCTGGCGGCCGACGCGGTCCCAGTCGAGCAGGATCAGGGCCAGCACGCCCCAGATCGCGATGTCGTCCAGGCTGGCGTAGCGCAGGATGCGCTGGCCGATCGGCTCGCGCAGGATCTCCAGCTTTTCCATCAGCAGGATCAAAATTGGCAGCGCCGTCACCGCGCAGGCCATGCCCACGCCCAGCACGAACTGCCAGTCGTGCGCCTGGGCGCCTTTCCAGCCGGCGTAGCCGAGCATGCCCACGGCGGCGATGCAGCCGAACACCAGCGGCGTGCCGAGCGCCAGCGAGGCCGTGATCATGCTCTCGCGCCGGTGTTCCCAGGCCTTCTTCAAATCCAGCTCGATCCCGGCGATCATCACGAACAGCATCACGGCCCACCAGGCGATGCCGTTCATGGCGGCCATCACCTGCGGGTTGAACACGAAGTTGTAGTACTCGGGGTAGGCACGGCCGAGGATGCCGGGGCCGAGCAGCACGCCGGTGATGATCTGGACCACGACCAGCGGCGCCCAATAGTCGGTATTTCCCAGCCGCCAGATGAGATAGGGCAGGGTAAAGATGACGAGCATCGCGATCAAAAAGATCTCGGTCGTCCCCATGGCTGTGTGCATAATGTCTCCCAGATATTTTTTTATGGTAAGCCCTAGCCTGTCATGACAGCAAGCGGCGAAGCCGTTGGAAACGATACCACAGCGTTTCCGTAAAGACAGCAACAGACTGCCCAGGATACAAAAAAGTTATTAATTGACACAAAAAATCGCGTGATGCTATAGTCGGACAAAGCCGCTGGTAACGTTTCCAAAAAACGTACCGACAAGGACAGGCGATGGATTGGAGACACGATGTACACAGCACCGAAGTTCACGCGTCAGACGCTGGCGCTGGCCTGCGCCTGCACGGCCCTGTTTGCCGGCACTGAGGCCCTGGCCGCCGGCGCGGCAGCGGCGGCCGCCACGGCGCCCCGCGCCGAAGTCATCCACTGGTGGACCTCGGGCGGCGAATCGGCCGCCGTCAAGCAGGTGGCGCAAGCCTACCGCGCCGCCGGCGGCGTCTGGGTCGATACGGCAATCGCCGGCGGCGACCAGTCGCGCGCCGTCACCGTCAACCGCATCGTCGGCGGCAACCCGCCCACCGCCGCCCAGTTCAACACCTCCAAGCAGTTCTTCGACATCATCGAGCAGGGCATGCTGAACAACGTCGACGACGTCGCGCGCGCCCAGAACTGGGACAAGCTGCTGCCCGAACCCATCGTCAGCGTCATCAAGGTCGACGGCCATTACTATGCCGTGCCGCTGAACATCCACATGCAGACCTGGATCTGGTATTCGAAGGCCGCCTTCCAGAAGGCCGGTATCGCGAAAGAACCAGCCAGCGTCCCCGAATTCTTCGCCGCCCTCGATAAGCTGAAGGCGGCCGGCATCGTGCCCCTGGCCCACGGCGGCCAGGCCTGGCAAGAGACCATTTTGTTCTCCGCCATGCTCGCCAACCTGGGCGGCAAGGACCTGTACCTGAAGGTGCTGCGCGAGCGCGACCCGAAAGCCATCGCCTCGCCGGCCTTCCGCAACGTGCTGCTGGCCTACAAGCGCCTGCAAAGCTATGTGGATGCGCGCTCGCCGGGCCGCAACTGGAACGACGCCACCGCCATGCTCATCTCCGGCAAGGCCGGCATGCAGATCATGGGCGACTGGGCCAAGGGCGAGTTCACGGCCGCGAAGCAGGTGCCGGAACAGCAGTTCGGCTGCATCGCCGGCCTGGCGCCGAACGCGCCCTACCTGATGCAGGGCGACGTCTTCGTGTTCCCGAAAACCCGCAACGCGCAGGCGCTGCAGGCGCAGAAGCTGCTGGCCAGCGTGGTGGTGGCGCCGAACACCCAGCTCGCCTTCAGCAAACTGAAAGGCTCGGTGCCGGTGCGCAGCGACGTCGACGCCAGCCAGGCGGACGCCTGCGCCCAGAAGGGCATCGCCATCATGAAGGACCGCTCGCGCCACCTGGGCGTGTCCGAGGTCTACCTGACCCCGGACCAGAACGGCGCCCTGCAGGACGTGCTGACCGCGTACTGGAACA
>Ga0308160_10003146_pt1 | contig 18920 bp, 21 predicted proteins | sample PhyFR1_FD_201036 | JGI IMG/M metagenome (GOLD analysis project Ga0308160, IMG submission 201036) | Phyllosphere microbial communities from UC Gill Tract Community Farm, Albany, California, United States - DLSLF.R1 | ecosystem: Host-associated > Plants > Phyllosphere > Unclassified | place: USA...
TTTGCGCTGTTTGGTCCGTATTAACTTTTTTGCTCATGCCTTAGCCGATTAACATTCCCTGCGTTTACTTAAAGCATATCGCAAAGCCGATTACTCAAAGGAGAATTGAATATAGTTGATGTTTTTATCATGTTTCAGATAAATTCGCTCATAATGGGTTTTTATCTTCAGCACCTCATCATAATATTCGGAGGTATATAGTTGTTCCGTCGATTTATGACATTTCAAGCCCAATTCTTCTACCTTTTCTGCCGTATAAGCATAAAGACCATCATTGTCAGTTTTCAGATTGATCATTCCGCCTGGTTTCAAAAGTTGTTTGTACTTATCCAGAAAGCCGGGGAAAGTCAGACGTTTTTTCTCCCTGCTGTCCTGTGGTTGAGGATCCGGGAAGGTGATCCAGATCTCGTCAATCTCAGCTTCGCCAAAATATTCCAGGATGCCCTCAATCTGTATACGCAAGAAAGCCAGGTTTTGGATGTTCTCATCAACGCCTGTTCTTGCGCCTCTCCAGATGCGGTTCCCCTTATAGTCTATACCTATAAAGTTTTTGTCTGGAAATAGCTTAGCCATATTTACGGAGTATTCACCTTTGCCGCAGGCAAGCTCCAATACAACCGGATTATTGTTTTTGAAATGGGCGGCAGCCCATTGACCTTTAAGTTCTTTTCCAGCCTCCAGCTGGTACACATTAGGAAAAGTATTTATCTCTGCGAATTTTCTTAACTTATCTTTACCCACTTCTAAATTTTTAGCAAAAGTACAATTAAATCAGTCTTTTAAATATCTTCCTTTCTATTTCGTAAATTTGTAAGCAAAACCGAAACAGCATTGGAAAAGAACGCAAAAATTTACATCGCCGGACACCGTGGAATGGTGGGCTCTGCAATTCATCGCAAACTCACGAAAGAGGGTTTTTCTAACATCATTACCAGAACCTCTAAAGAACTTGACCTAAGGGATCAACAGGCTGTTCAGCAGTTTTTTGATCAGGAAAAACCTGATTATGTATTTCTTGCAGCTGCTAAAGTGGGCGGTATTGTGGCCAACAACACGTATCGTGCAGATTTCCTTTATGAAAATCTGGCCATTCAGAACAACGTGATCCACCAGTCGTACAAACATGGCGTAACCAAGCTCATGTTTTTAGGCTCCAGCTGTATCTACCCTAAACTGGCACCGCAACCTTTGAAAGAAGATTACCTGCTAACCGGCTTATTGGAAGAGACGAATGAACCTTATGCCATCGCTAAAATTGCTGGTATCAAAATGTGCGAAGCTTATCGCGCACAATATGGCTGCAACTACATTTCAGTGATGCCAACAAACCTTTATGGTTTTAATGACAACTATCACCCGGAAAACTCCCATGTATTGCCTGCATTGATCCGTCGCTTCCATGAAGCAAAGATTAATGGTACTCCGGAAGTTACCATCTGGGGATCGGGATCACCTTTAAGAGAGTTCCTTTTTGCCGACGACCTGGCTGAAGCTTGTTACTTCTTAATTGAGAACTATGATGAACCACAATTGGTAAACATTGGTACCGGTGAGGATATCAGCATTAAAGACCTGGCATTACTGGTTAAGAAAGTACTTGCTTATGAAGGCACCCTTACCTTTGACAGCACTAAACCTGATGGCACACCCAGAAAGTTAATGGATGTAAGCAAGCTTCATAAATTGGGCTGGAAACACACCATCGAACTGGAACAAGGTATTAAATTAGCTTACGAAGATTTCTTAAACATCAGAATCTAAACATATCATCGTTAAAGTTTATATATTTATCAAAGTATATAAACTTTAACTATATGACGCTAGTACAGCTTGAATATATCGTTGCCGTAGACACCTACCGGAGTTTTGTAGGGGCTGCAGAAAAGTGTTTTGTTACCCAGCCTACCTTGAGTATGCAGGTACAGAAGCTGGAAGAAATGCTCAACGTCAAAATTTTTGACCGCAGCAAACAACCGGTTGTGCCTACGGAGATCGGTTCACAAATCATTGCGCAATCGCGCATTATCCTTCAGGAAAGCCTGAAAATCAAAGAAATCATTAACAGTCAGCAACAGGATATCGTAGGCGAGTTGCGCATCGGGATCATTCCAACTGTTGCACCCTACCTCCTGCCCCAGGTTATTTCTGGCATGATGGAGAAATATCCTGAGCTTAAACTATTGATTTGGGAATATACCACCGAAGATATCATACACCACCTGAAAACAGGTGTATTGGACTGCGGGATCCTGGCAACACCAATAGGCGATCCGGCTACAGACGAAGTTCCGCTCTATTATGAATCCTTTGTTACTTATATAAGTAAAAACAGCAAGCTCTTTAAAAAGAAAAACATTGACCCGGATGATCTGGAAGAGGAAAACATCTGGCTGCTCAACGAGGGGCATTGCATGCGCTCACAGGTGCTTAATATCTGCAGGACCACCAAAGACAACCGCCTTCAGGGACTAACGTACAATACCGGCAGTGTAGAGACGCTTATCCGGATGGTGGACCGAAATGATGGTGCTACCCTGGTACCTGAGCTTGCATTGTTGGAGCTAAGCAACAAACAACTCAGCAAAGTGCGAAACTTTAAATCCCCTGAACCGGTAAGGGAAATCAGCCTGGTTACCCATAAAAATTTCATCAAAAAACGCATGCTCAATGCCTTTAAAGAGGAAATTCTTGCAGTGATCCCTAAAACCATGAAACAAAGGAAAAAGAAAGACGTGATTGGAATTTAACCTTGCGTTTGCAAACTTTGACTCTAATTTTAATAGTAATAACATCACCCATTTTAGTTTTAATAATATTCATGAAAGAAATAAGCTGGTCTGAATTTGAGCAAGTTGAACTCCGTGCTGGTACCATCCTGGAAGTTTTTGATTTCCCTGAAGCACGCAAACCTGCCTATAAAGTAAAAGTTGATTTTGGTCCTTATGGCATTAGAATGAGTTCAGCACAGATCACCCACCATTATAGCAAAGAATCGCTGATCAATAAACAGATCGTTGGTGTTGTTAACTTTCCAAAAAAACAAATCGGCAAATTTATGTCGGAGTTCCTGGTTACCGGGTTTGCAGACGAAGATGGTCATATTGTACTCACGACATTGGAACGGGCAGTGCCTAATGGCAGTAAACTGATCTAAAGCCCTATCTTTACGGCATGAGCTTTTATAATTTCTCAGCAGAAAAAGATCCTCAGGCCGAGCATGAATATTTTATGCGCCTGGCATTGCAGGAAGCAGATAAGGCCTTCCAGGCGGGAGAGATACCAGTGGGCGCGGTAGTGGTTTGCCAAGGCCGAGTAGTAGGACGTGGTTATAATTTGACCGAACAGCTCAATGATGTAACCGCTCATGCAGAAATGCAGGCCTTTACGGCAGCCAGTGAAACCCTTGGCGGCAAGTACCTGAAAGATTGCACACTTTATGTCACAGTTGAACCTTGTGTGATGTGTGCCGGAGCGAGTTACTGGACACAGATCAGCCAGCTGGTGTATGGTGCACCGGAGCCAAAAAGAGGCTTTACGACCAAATGCAGCAATATTTTGCATCCTAAAACCAAACTAAAAGGTGGGATTTTGTCTGAGGAATGCGCAGATTTAATGCGTAAGTTCTTTGCTGCCAAACGTGATTAAACTAGTTGACAATCGCCTGAACAAACTTAGTCGATGAATGTTATATTTGTATATAAATTTTAAACCTTAAATCATAATATTATGGCTTTTGAACTACCTGCGTTACCATACGCTACTGACGCATTAGAACCGCATATCGATAAGATGACCATGGAGATTCACCATGACAAACATCACCAGGCATACGTTACCAACCTAAACAAAGCATTGGAAGGCAAACCAGAAGCGAATCAGCAAATTGAAGAGCTTTTGAAAAACATCGATAAATTTCCTGCTGCAGTAAGAAACAATGGTGGCGGTCACTATAATCACTCTTTATTCTGGGAAGTAATAGGCCCAAATAAAGGTGGCGAACCTAAAGGTGCATTAGCTGATGCAATTAAAGCGGCTTTTGGATCATTTGCTGATTTCAAAACCAAATTTGCTGAGGCAGGTGCTACCCGTTTTGGATCAGGATGGGCTTGGTTAATCGTAACAGCGGACAAAAAAGTTGCTGTTTGCTCTACACCAAACCAGGATAACCCTTTGATGAGCATTGCTGAAGTTAAAGGCACACCAATCTTAGGAATGGATGTATGGGAACATGCTTATTATTTAAAATATCAAAACAGACGCCCTGATTATATCGCGGCTTTCTGGAATGTAGTTAACTGGGACGCTGTCTCAGAGCGTTTTGCTAAAGCTACTGCCTAATAAAGTTTAACCTTTTTAGGTAATTAAAACACCAATACCGCCTGTGTATGATAGAAATATCCCACAGAAAGGTATTGGTGTTTTTGGTTTTACTAACTTTGCGCCATGGTTGACGTAATACTTAAAAAAGGAAAAGAGAAAGCAGCTTTGCAAAGACACCCCTGGATATTTTCAGGTGCTTTAGATAAAGTAAAAGGAAGTCCGGCAAACGGGGAAGTGGTTAAAGTGTTGGCTGCAGATAAATCTTTCCTGGCTTATGGCTATTACAATGATAAAAGCCGCGTGGCTGTACGGATGCTGGAATGGGATGAAAGTAATACCATTGACCATGATTGGTACCAGCAAAAGATCCGTACGGCAATTGCTTCCAGGGCCCATGTACTTCGAAATGAAGACACCAATACCTGCAGACTGGTATTCTCAGAGGCAGATTTCCTACCTGGTTTGATTGTTGATCGCTACGCAGATTTTCTTTCCCTGCAAATTTTAAGCGCAGGTATTGAAAATGCGAAAGAAGAAATCATCAGCATTTTAAGAGCAGAGCTGCAACCAAAAGGCATATTCGATAAAAGTGATGCCACGGCACGTACCCATGAAGATCTGGAGGTGAACAATGGCTTGCTTTGGGGCGAAAACCCACCAGAATTCTTAGAAGTAAAAGAAAATGGCATCCGCTACCACATCAACATTGCTGGCGGACAAAAATCCGGCTTCTATTGCGATCAGCGTGATAACCGACAAATACTTGCAGATTATGCCAATGGCAAGTCTGTACTCGACTGTTTTTCCTACAGCGGTGGATTCTCTTTAAACAGCCTGAAAAATGGCGCTTCACATGTAACCAGCGTTGATAGTTCTGCGCTGGCTTTAGAAACCCTTCAACAAAACATCGGCTTAAACGGCTTTGAAGTGGAAAGAAATACCGTGATACAATCTGATGTAAATAAACAGCTAAGAGCCTTTAAAGAAGAAGGAAAGAAGTTTGACATCATTGTACTTGACCCACCTAAATATGCCCCGTCACGTTCGGCATTAGATCGTGCAGCAAGGGCTTATAAAGACCTGAACCGACTTGGTATGGGTTTACTGGAAAGTGGTGGTCTATTGGCTACCTTCTCCTGTTCTGGCGCTGTAGATATCGAAACCTTTAAACAAATCATTGCATGGGCAGCTTTGGATGCCGGGAAAGAAGTACAAATCGTAAAGCAGTTTAGCCAGCCAGAAGACCATCCGGTAAGAATTTCCTTTCCTGAAGGGGAATACTTGAAAGGCCTGCTGATCCGTGTGCTATAATAACTAATATGCGTGCTTTAACAATGCACCACCCGTATATTTCAAAGAAGAAGCCCTTAAGCCTCTTCTTTGAAATATACTTTATAAAAATTCATCGACTTATCTTCATCAAATCCCTTCTCGATTAGCTCTTTATCCCCATGGATATAGATGTGGAAGTTACGGTCTAGCTTGATGATACTTTTGAATACCCTGGCCTGCTTTTTAACCGCAGCAGTAGAAATATCAAAGCTATCTGCTATTGTGGTATCAAACTCTTCTTCGTAGCTCTTTTTGTAATTCTTAAAGGATTCAATCCCATCCTCATTGGCAATCACTTCATTTGCAAATTCATCCAGATCAAAGCTTTCCTTCTCCTTGAAATATTTCATGGATTTATTCAGCAAATCGATTTTATCTGCCTTAGTAAGCTCAAATTCTTCGTCCAGCTTTTCGGTTACAAAACTTTTGTAAACGCCCAGTACATTATTGGTTTGATTGTAATTGTCGTTACGAACCTTTAGTTTCAGGAAATCATCCTTCCAGTAAACAGCTTCAGCACTACGGTTGGTCTGATCAATTACAGCAACTTTAAAACCTTCTTCCTTGTCTGTATTGAAAATCAGGCATCCTTTATCCAGCTTGCTGATGTTGATGGCATCCTCTTCATAACTCATGTTGAAGCCAGCTTGTTCCGGATATACCTTCAAAAAAGTTTCCTTGGTTTCAGACTTAAAGATCCCGATGGCATCCAAAAGCTCCCCTTCTATCTGTACATTCTCAAAATAAGCCACATAGAGCTCCCCTGATTTCACTTTAGGGTGGCCGGATACTTCAAAAAGGTATTTAGCCAGTTGTTGACTGTTTGCATGAAAGGTGGAACCATCAGCGAAGATCTGCTCCGCAAAATGATAAGCCTCATTCAGGTTGAGGTCATCATTAGGATGCATAAAGCGGTAAATCTCATTTACTTTCTGATAGGGCCCTAAAAAGTACTGAATCAGTAAATTCTTTAAAAGTTCGTCCTGGATATGCAGGGATTGTTCAGAAAGTACATAAAACTCATCCTGAGATTTGTTTCCAATCCTGTGGATGGCAAGCTCAGCCAAAAAGGCTTCATTAAAAGAAATCATTCACAAAAGTACTAAACCTGATCTTCTTTCGGTGTATCTCTTAAGCTCAGGGCTTTTGCAGCCTTACCCTTCATTTTCAAATTAAGCATCTCTACAAGTATGGAGAATGCCATCGCAAAATAAATGTATCCTTTGGGTATGTGCTGATCCAGACCTTCTGCCAATAGCGAAACGCCAATCAGCAATAAGAAAGAAAGGGCAAGCATTTTAACCGTTGGGTGATTGTTTACAAAATTACTGATGCCACTTGCAGAGACCATCATGATTAAAACTGCGATGATTACTGCAGCGATCATAATTTCCACATGATCAGCCATACCTACTGCAGTAATTACAGAGTCCAGCGAAAACACAATATCAAGCAATAGGATTTGTACCAATACACCTGCAAAAGTGTGAACTTTCGGGTTACCCCCTGCTTCTTCTTCCCCTTCCAGCTTCAGGTGTATCTCGTGTGTACTCTTATAAATCAGGAACAAGCCACCGCCTATTAAGATCAAATCCCGGCCTGAAATGGCAAGTTTTTCAAGCCATTCCTGGCTATCTATGTTAACCCATTCACCGATATTGAATAAGGTCGTGGTAAGGGTCATTACCCAACTCAAGGAAAGTAACAACAGCACCCTGGTGATCATAGCTAAACCAAGGCCCCATTGCCGGGCTTTCTTTTGAACCTCTACTGGTAATTTGGAAGATAGAATAGAAATGAAAATGATGTTATCTATCCCAAGTACGATTTCCAGTAAGGTTAAGGTGACCAGTGAGATCCAGGCTTCAGGGTTACTTAATAATTCCATAGGAACGAAGATGTTTAAATGCGAAGATATGAAAAAAGCTTGCTGAATGTATCAACAAGCTTTTTATATAAGCTTTTTACAGGAAATCAACAATACCTACCTGAAAGTTACGGAACCATAAGAAGAATTGATACTCACCTGATTATTGCCACCCCGACCGATGGTACCGGTGTAGTATTTTGTGAATGATATACGCCTGTCATCTTCGCCCTCACTTTTAGCACTTACATCATCACCATATTTAAAGTTTCCGTAAGCGGTTTTAACATCCAGCTTTCCATTGTAGGCATCGCTGAAGCCTAAATCAACGCCTGCATATTGCGCACTGATGGTTAAGGCCTTTGCCCCTGCGGTTACTTCGCCGATCCGAACTTTATTGTATTGTACAGTCATGTTGGCATCTCCGGTTAATCTATCAATGTTTACATTGGAGTATTGGGCATTCAAATGAATGTTATTGGCTGTACCAAGCGTAATACCCCTTCCATATTGCTGTTTCAAAGTACCGTTATTTAATTCCTGAATATTCATATCGCCGTATTGAACATTGATGTTGTTAGTGCTGTTATTCAGTTTAAGCGCTTTAAAGTTACCATACTGGACTTTTGCCGTTACCGGTCCAGAAAAAGCAGGCATATCTACATTGCCATATTGCATGGAAAGGTTTAGGGCATTTGTTGCCGGCACATAAACTACATAAACAACTTTCACTTCCCGGCGCCATTTTTTACCACGCCTGGTCCCACTACCCCAGTTGCCATCATTAGAACCCATCCTGGTTTTAAAGGATATATGATCGCCTTGTTTACTGGCATCAATGCTTACGCCGTCCAGCAATTCTTTGGTATCATTGTTATCGCTGCTGTATGCGGTAATATTAACTTCAGCCTTTACTTCTTTTCGATCCCATGTTCTGATGGTGATGGAACCAAATTGGTTGTTTACCGCAATCCGGTCTGACTGATCGGCAGGAAAACTTTTACTAAATGTTTTGCTTAAACCTTGCTCCTCACTGTCTTGCTGGTACACCGATATATTGGGCATTGTAGGCATTTCCGGCGTAACTGGTGTAGGCATCGTCACGGGTACTGGTGCTGGTACCGGAGCATTTAGTGCATATTGAATTGCTGGTAATGCGACAACTTGGGCGCCCCCATGTAAACTGGCCGTTAATGCCGTTGCGATAATTAGGATGCTTTTCATAATTGTTTGTCTTTATTTACTTCGCTAACTTGATTGATAATTTCCAGCTGTTGAGATACCAGTCGCAACTGTAGCTCCAGATTTTTTTCCATGGCCCTAATGATAAACTCCTGATTCGGACTTTTAAGCAGCTCCTGTTTTAGCCCATCATAATCCGTTTGTATTTTCTCCAGGTCAGATGAAAATTTCTGATATAGCTCGGGGTTCTCTGTCGCAAACACCTGCAGACTATCCGTCTTTTTTTCAATCATACTTACAAAGCGCACCTGTTTTTTAGCTTGTGAGGGGCTAACTGCCGCAAGCGTTGTCCCATTGACACCACTTTTCTGGCTGTACAGGTAGGCGATGCTTAATACGGCAATTAATGATGCGGCAATACTCATCCATAACCTGATGTTGGGGCGTTTCGTTGATTTTTTATCCAGCTCCTTACTCAGCTTTAGCCATAATTCATCCCCCGGACCTTCGGTATCGAAAGCCGCTTTGTTTTCCTTAACGAATTGTTCAATTCTTGTGCTCATCCTTTTCTCTTTTCTTTTCTAGTAAGCGATGTAATTTTTGTTTTCCACGCATGTATTGTGTTCGCGAGGTGTTCTCTGAAATTTTCATAATATGGGCGATCTCTTCATGGTCATATCCTTCAAAAAGATAGAGGCTTAGTACAACCCGGTACCCATCCGGCAGCAAGGCCATGGCCTGCTTCACCTGGTCCACCTGCAGCTCCAGCGATTCTTCATCATCTTCCGGCGGCGCTGCCAGATCAACATCTTCAATGGGCAGCAGTTCCATCTTTCGCTTTCGCACACAGCTGATTGATTTGTTGATCACAATCTGTTTAAGCCAAAGGCCGAAAGTAGTTTCTTCCCTAAATTCCTTGATTCTTAAAAAGGCATCCAGGAAAGACTCCTGCAAAACATCTTCCGCTTCCTCCTGGTTGTTCACAATCCGGAAGGAGATGTTATACATGGCTTTAGCGTACAATTTGTAAATATCAAATTGCGCCTGCCTGCTGCCTTGTCTGCATGCATCAATTAAGGAAACATGTTTGTCGATGTATGCCGCTTTCAATGTTCTTATGCTGATTATACCTGTTTATTCCTGTTATCTGCCCACCCTTCCATCTCAGTTCTATACAAAAGACTCGTCAATTTCCGGAATGTTGCATATCCGGCAAAAAATAATCGCTTAGCTACTGTAAAATAGATAATGGCACTGATATATGGCTCAAAATGAATATTTTTGCGCCTTAATACTTTTAAAATGCTAAGAACAACGACTTGCGGCGCACTCAACATACAACACATTGGTGAAAGTGTAACCTTATGCGGATGGGTACAAAAATCCAGAGACCTGGGCGGAATGACATTTATTGATATCCGCGACCGTTATGGAATTACCCAGCTGGTTTTTAACATGGACGACAACCAGGCGCTATGTGAAACTGCTCGCAGCCTGGGCCGTGAATTTGTAATTCAGGCATCTGGTACCGTAGTGGAACGGTCAAATAAGAACCTTAAGATCCCCACCGGTGAAATTGAAATCAAAATAACAGCTTTAGAAATTCTTAATTCTTCAAAGGTTCCGCCATTCTTAATTGACGATGAAACGGATGGTGGTGATGACCTTAGAATGAAATACCGTTACCTGGACCTGCGTCGTAACCCGGTTAGAAATAACATGGTATTGCGTCATAAAATGGCACAGGCTGTTAGACGTTACCTGGATGGTTTAGACTTCATTGAAGTTGAAACGCCGGTATTGATCAAATCTACACCAGAAGGTGCAAGAGATTTTGTTGTACCAAGCAGAATGAACGCAGGGGAATTCTATGCCTTGCCACAATCTCCGCAAACCTTCAAACAACTTTTGATGGTTTCTGGCTTTGACCGCTATTTCCAGATTGTGAAATGTTTCCGTGATGAAGATTTGCGTGCAGACAGACAACCGGAATTTACCCAGATTGACTGCGAAATGTCTTTCATTGAACAGGAAGATATCTTAAACACCTTTGAAGGGCTGATCCGTACTTTATTTAAAGACATCAAGGGCATCGACCTGCCAGAAGTACCGAGAATGCAATATGCGGATGCCATGCGCTTTTATGGTTCTGATAAACCGGATACACGTTTCGACATGAAATTTGTAGAACTGAATGACCTGGTTAAAGGTCAGGGTTTCCCGGTATTTGATCAGGCTGAACTTGTAATTGGAATCAATGCTAAAGGTGCAGCGCACTATACCCGTAAACAGTTGGATGAACTTACGGATTTCATTAAACGCCCACAGGTAGGTGGAACCGGTTTAATTTATTACAGACACAATGAAGACGGATCAATTAAATCATCTGTCGACAAATTCTATAACGAAGCGGAGCTTAAAAAATGGGCTGCTGCATTTAACTCGGCTCCAGGCGACCTAGTACTGATCATGGCCGGTGTTAAAGAGAAAGTACAAAAGCAATTAAGCGAGTTAAGACTTGAAATGGGTACAAGACTTGGCTTAAGGGATAAAAATGTATTCAGCGCATTGTGGGTGCTTGATTTCCCATTATTAGAATGGGATGAGGAAACAGGTCGTTACCATGCCATGCACCACCCTTTTACATCGCCGAAACCGGAAGACATTGCCTTATTAGACACTAACCCTGGTGATGTACGCGCAAACGCCTATGACATGGTGGTAAATGGCACGGAGATTGGCGGCGGATCTATCCGTATTCATGATCGTACCCTGCAAGCCCTGATGTTTAAACACCTTGGCTTCAGCAAAGAAGAAGCACAGAAACAATTTGGCTTCCTGATGGATGCCTTTGAATTTGGCGCACCTCCACATGGTGGTATTGCTTTCGGATTTGACAGGTTATGCTCTATTTTCGCTGGTTTAGACAGCATCAGAGATGTAATCGCTTTCCCGAAAAACAACTCGGGCCGCGATGTGATGATCGACAGTCCTTCAACCATTGACGAAAAGCAATTGAAAGAATTGAAAATCAAAACAGCGCTTTAATCGCTGACAGAATTTTAAGCATAAAAAAAGGAGCAGATTTACTGCTCCTTTTTTTATGCTTAAAATGTCTCACTATCTGGTGGTATGCCATAATCTACATAGCCAACCGGCTTTTTACGTACTATTTTCTTTTTAGCACCGCCAAACCAGGACTTAACACTGGCAACTATACCTGTTAAATGTTCTGCATCTAATGATTTCCCCACGTTACTGGTTGCAAGTCCAACCAAAGTCTTGGTGATAAATCCAGAGCCCCTGAACAGGGTATTATTCATCAGCACAGGAAGCAAAAACGACATCAACTTACTGCTGACATTCAATTGCTCATCTGCCTTAAACAAGTTGGCTGGTGTAAAATATTTTTTAGTCAGACTTTTTATGGAATATTGTTTAACGTATGCCTTGCCGTCTGAGGTAATTCTTTCCCCTTGCATGGTATACTCTGCTTTAAGGCCACTTATTGCGGCTTGAAGCTCTTCCAGGTTCTTGATATTATATTTTCTCCTCATCGTCCTTGTCCGCTATTTTAGTGAAATACTTTTTAATCGCTATATTGATAATTGATGTTTCAACTTTATCTTTCATAGCGTTTACCACAACAGCAATCACTACCAAAAGCAAAGTCACAATTCCAAATCCAGCTGCATAGCTATTTAGCAGTTCACCTAAAAATAAAGCAAGCGTGATTACCGCAAATAGAAAGGCTAAAATGAAGCAGATAATCATAAAGGTGTTGGTGATGATATCTGCAACGAGCCTGGATACTTTTTCTAATAGATAGAAACGGGTATATTCAGCCCGCGTTTCCAGATAAATCTTCGCATCAGAGAATAACTCCTCCAGCGTTTTTTCTTTATTTTCCTGCATCATTGTTAGGTTAAAGGGTACTAAGCAATATCTAATTCATCTGCATATTCGTCTTCAGGATTAATTTTGTTTTTTACCGTATCCACAACTTTATCCTTCAAACTGCTCAGATTGTCTAACTCTGATGCTGCTTTTTCTTTAATGGTGTCTCCTAAGTCTTTCAAAGACTGTCCTAATCGCTCACGCGTATCTGATCCGGCTTCCGGAGCAAATAATAAACCCAATGCTGCACCTGCAGCTAAACCTGCTAAAAGCCCTATTAATACTTTTGAACTATCATTCATAACCGTAAATTTTAAATTGTTTGTTTATCAAAGACTATAACTCTGTACTTTCAGAAATTGTTTTAATTCTTTCCAATCTGTCGGATGCCAATGCACTGGTCTCGTAAATTTTTACCACCAGGATAAAATAAGAGAGCAAAAGTGGCCCAAAGACCAATCCAAGGATGCCGAACAGCGGAATTCCAATAACTACACCGATTACCGTGATAATTGGATGGATGTTCCCTACCCGTTTTGCGATCAGGAAACGCAATACATTATCGATGTTAATGATCACTACAAAACCAAAAATTAACATCGCATAACCGCCAAATTCATTTCCATTGGCAATCTGCATAATGGCCGCCGGCACAAAAATTATGGGTGGTCCCAACACAGGCACAAAAGAAATAAATGTGGTAATAATGCCCCAAAAAAAAGGATCACTAAACCCAAGCGCAAAAAAGGAGAGACTGACCAATGAACCCTGCACCATACAAATTAATCCCTGGCCCACTACATTGGCCAAAGTGGTGTTCTTCATTTCTTCCGCAAACCGTAGCGCATTCTGTTCTCTAAAGGGTGCATATTTAAGCATGGCTGCTTCAAAGCGCTCATGCTCCACCAACATAAAGTAAAGAAGAAAATACATGATCAGCAGGCCCAGGACAATGTTAAAGGCCCCTGATATCAGTGAAGGAAAAAGTTCTGTAGCCCAGGTTGTTGCCTTAGCCAATCCTTCCTCAATCAAACCCTGTGCATCGCTGCCCACAGGCACCAGATGTTTCATCTTAAAGAAGAGATTCTTGTAATAAATCTGATCGTTCTGTAATTCATGAATCTTGGTGATTACCATGGTGCTTAAACCATAGAATGGCAAGATGAAAAGCACCGTAGAAATAAAAAGCAGGAAAATAGCGGCAAGTCTTTTATTGATGTTGCGGTCATTTACCATATAAAGGTAAGCCGGACGCATGATGGTGTATAACACCAATGTCCCTAAAATGGAGCTAAATATCCCCAACAGTGAATAAGCAATCAGTCCCCCCAGCGCGAGAATAATGACCAGATTAATATTATTACGCTGTTTATAGGTAAAAAGGGACATAGAAAAATTTAGGTATCCAAATTATTTGCTTTCATTTTATTGTACAATGTTTTCCGGTCTATATTCAGAATCTTGGCTGCTTTAGTCTTGTTAAAGTTTACTTCCCGTAATACATCTAATATGGCTGCATACTCCGCTTCGAAAGCGGCGTTTTTCAAATCCCTCGGACGCTCTGCACGAGGTGCCGAAGCCGATGGTTCGGGAACTGCACTTTTAGCATAAGTGGAAATTTCCAATGGCAATGCCTTCAACTGAATTTCCGAGGTTTCAGACAGTAAAGCTGCCCGCCTAACCACATTCTTCAATTCCCTGACGTTCCCTGGCCAGTTATAGGTTAAAAAACATTCCTCTACTTCTGCAGAGAAGGACTGAACATTTTTATTCAGTTCTTTGTTTGCTAAAGTCAGAAAAGTATGCGCAAATACAAGAATATCCTTTCCACGTTCACTCAACGGCGGTAAACTGATGGAAAATTCATTAAAGCGATGGTAAAGGTCCTCACGGAATTTACCTTTTTGAATGGCCAAAGAAAGGTTTTCATTCGTTGCCACAATGATTCTAACATCTAAATCAATCTCCTTGGTGCTACCAATTCGTTTAATTTTCCGTTCTTGTACAGTCCGTAATAAAGCGGCTTGTATATCGTAAGAAAGGTTTCCAACTTCATCCAGAAACAAGGTGCCACCGTTGGCCATTTCAAAGTGACCAATTTTGGTGTATAAGGCTCCTGTAAATGATCCTTTTTCATGTCCAAAAAACTCACTACCAGCAAGTTCTTTAGTTAAAGAACCACAATCCATGGCTATGAAAGGCATGATTTTTCTGGGGCTGTTCATGTGGATCGCTTTAGCAACAGATTCCTTACCTGTTCCACTTTCGCCCGTTAAAATTACACTGTATGATGTTGGGGCAACCAGTTCTATCTGTTTCAAAAGCTCTTTTGAAGCCTGACTTTGTCCAGCTACAAAGTTTGCATCCTGATTATATACCGGCTTTGTGGTATCCTGCTGAATTTCCGCAACATTAGCAGCTAATGCAAGCTGGGTTTCAAGAGCCTTATTTATGGTTGCAAGAATTTCGTCCGGATAAAGTGGCTTGGTGATGTAATCAAAAGCACCAAGTTTAATTAGTTCCACGGCAATTTTAACATCTGAATAGCCGGTGATGATAATTACACAAGTTTGGGGATATTTCGCTTTTATTTTAATTAATAATTCACGACCATCGGTATCTTCCAATCTGTAATCACACAAAACCAGGTCATATTGATTGCTGGTCAGGTATTCTAGCGCCGCAGCACCTGATGTTACTGCATCTACAATAAAGCCATTCTTGGTTAGAAATTTAGAGAGTAACAAACCAATATTGACCTCATCGTCAATTATTAAGATCTTTTTCATAAGCTAAAAACGCCCTTCAGTATTTGAGAGTAATAAAGATAAGTAAAAATCTTTAATGGGAAATATTTTCTACACTGTTCAAGTAGATTCGGCCGGGTTTAACGCTATTTACCCGTAAAAACCGCTTTTCTTTTATCAAGAAATGCGGTAACGCCTTCCGTAAAATCCGCTGTGCCAAAACAGGCACCAAAAGCTTTAATTTCCACGTTGTAACCGTTTTCAGTATTGCTGTTGGCAGCATTCGTTGCGGTGATCGCATTAGAAATTGCCAGGGGCGCACGAGATTTTATTTTGTTCAATACCGCTTCGGCTGTTGTAATCAATTCTGCAGCAGGTACCACATAATTTACCAGTCCAATTTTCTCTGCTTTTTCTGCAGTAATCATATCTGCCGTTGCAATCATCTCAAAAGCCCTGCCTTTCCCCACCAGATGGGTAAGTCGTTGCGTACCACCATAACCAGGTATTAATCCAAGTGTAACCTCTGGCAAACCTAGTTTTGCTTCCTGAGCAGCAATACGAAGGTGACAAGCCATGGCCAATTCCAGACCTCCACCCAGGGCAAAGCCATTTATCGCGGCGAGGAAAGGTTTTTTGCTATTTTCTATTGCATCAAAAACTTCGTGTTGCCCTTTTCTCGCAAGCGCTTCGCCTTCTGCGACATTGAAACTTGCAAATTCAGCGATGTCTGCACCAGCTACAAATGCTTTTTCACCCGAACCGGTAAGTATAACACCGCGAATATTAGCATTTTGATTCACCTCAACAACTACAGCTGCAAGTTCAAGCAGGGTTTGCCTGTTTAATGCATTAAGTTTCAATGGCCTGTTAATGGTAACGTATAATAGATTGTCTTTTAGTTCAGTTAGAAGATTTTGATATTCCATAATTAGAAGTTTCGATTTTCAGTAACCCAGTTTGTGATGTACGAAGTAATGGCCTGCATGGTTGTGCCGGGAGCAAATAACTCGCCTACACCAATTTCTTTTAATTTTTGCATATCCCCCTCTGGAATGATTCCCCCGCCGGTAACCAGCACATTTTCCAGCCCTTTGGCTTTCATAATATCCATGATTTTTGGAAATACCGTCATATGAGCACCAGATAGTATGGATATGCCGATGGCGTCAACATCTTCCTGCAGGGCAGCGTTAACCACCATTTCCGGCGTTTGCCGAAGGCCTGTATAGATCACTTCCATACCAGCATCCCTTAAGGAAGTTGCGATTACTTTGGCACCACGGTCATGGCCATCTAAACCCACTTTTGCCACTAAAACACGTATTGGCCTGCTTAAGGTTTTGCTCATAAATAGTTAGAATAGGGGTCGGTAAAAGTAAGTAAATTAGCGGTTTTATATTAACTTTGAGGAAAAATTTACAGTTTTTATGAGTGAAGAAAGATCATTGAATTTTATTGAAGAGATCATTGAAAACGATTTAAAAAGCGGAAAATACGATACCCTAATTACCCGTTTCCCTCCTGAACCTAACGGTTATCTACATATCGGCCATGCTAAGGCCATCTGCCTTAACTTTGGACTTACCAAAAAATATGGTGGTTATACCAACCTGCGTTTTGACGACACCAACCCTGTAACGGAAAAAACAGAATACGTAGACAGTCAGCAAGCAGACATCAAGTGGCTTGGCTTTGAGTGGAAAAATGAATTATATACCTCAGACTATTTTGAGCAGCTTTACAAATTTGCTGTTTCTTTAATTGAGGCCGGATTGGCTTATGTTGACCACAGTACAGCGGAAGAAATTGCACAATCTAAAGGTACACCTACTGAACCTGGTACGGACAGCCCATACCGCAGCCGTTCTATAGAAGAGAACCTGGCTTTGTTTGCCAGCATGAAAAATGGTGAGTTCCCGGATGGCGCCTGTATCCTTCGTGCAAAAATTGATATGACCAGCCCAAACATGATGATGCGTGATCCGATTATCTATCGCATCAAACATGCTGAACATCACCGTACCGGAAATACCTGGTGCATTTACCCGATGTATGATTTTGCACACGGACAAAGCGACAGCATTGAGCACATCACGCACTCCATTTGTACCTTGGAATATGTATCACACCGGGAATTGTACGACTGGTTTATTGAAAAATTAAATATCTTCCCTTCCCACCAATATGAGTTTGCACGTTTAAACCTAACCTATACAGTTATGAGTAAACGTAAATTACTGCAACTGGTTAATGATGGCGTTGTAAGCGGTTGGGACGATCCACGCATGCCGACGATCAGTGGCTTAAGAAGAAGAGGATATACCCCTGAAAGCATCCGTGAGTTCTGTGAGCGTATCGGTATTGCAAAAAGAGAGAATCTGATTGAATTAAGCTTGCTGGAGTTTTGTGTTAGGGAACACCTAAACAAAATTGCCAATCGCGTGATGGCGGTGCTTGATCCGATTAAGATGGTCATTACCAATTATCCCGAAGGGCAATCAGAAGTGCTTATTGGCGAGAACAATCCGGAAGCGGAAGATAAGGGCGGTAGCCGTGAAATTCCTTTCAGCAAGGAGCTTTACATTGAACGTGAAGATTTCATGGAAGAACCTGCTAAAAAATGGTTCAGACTTGCACCTGGTGCAATGGTAAGGTTAAAATTTGCCTACATCGTGAAATGTGAAGACTTCATAAAAGACGAAAACGGCAACGTAACGGAGATCCATTGCAGTTATATCCCGGAATCAAAAAGCGGTGAGGATACCAGCGGCGTTAATGTTAAAGGTACCATCCACTGGGTGAGCGCGCAACATGCTAAAACTGCGGAGATCAGAATCTACGATAGACTTTTCCGCGTGGAATCACCGGACAGCGAAGAAGGTGATTTTAAAGATTACCTGAATCCGGATAGTGTAAAAGTAATTAAACACGCATTTATTGAACCTTATCTGGCAAACGCAACTGCTGACACCAGATATCAGTTTATTCGTAAAGGTTATTATACCCTGGATACGTCCTCTACATCAGAAAAACTGGTATTTAACCAGACAGTAGGCCTAAAAGACGCCTGGGCTAAAGCCAAAAAATAATAGACATTTATAATTCCTTTTTGAAGGCTACCTCAATTGATGGGGTAGCTTTTTTTTTAGCAGCTCGTAGAAACCAATCACTACGCTACCCATGAATCTGCTATGGGGCTATAAACAACAAAAGCCGCATACCTGTCAAAGTTTGCGGCTTCATAATCATTTATCTGGACCTTACATATATTTGGGATACAGGTTGTATAAAATTAATCGAACGGCTGGTGTAATTACCGGCGTAATATCGGTTTGGATAAAATGTCTTTTGAAAGCCGTTACTGCAGCGCCCAGATTACTGGTATCATAACCGATAATCCTTAACGCAATTACCGCATCAAATTCTACAGGTGGCATTTTTAGCACCGGATCATACCAAAAGCCAAAGCCTTTATCTGCCAGCATCTTCCATGGAAAATTGCTCGGATCTGGTTTTCTTTTAGGGGCAATGTCTGCATGACCAATAAAATTGGCGGTTGGAACGTTATAACG